>OFRO01000204.1_pt1 | contig 23377 bp, 49 predicted proteins | sample 1543091 | NCBI WGS metagenome assembly OFRO01 (sample SAMN07774217, study PRJEB24372) | wastewater metagenome | isolation source: Exp Tend NO 10WW | collected 2016-02
CGGTATCTTTAAACCCATGTGTCTGCAGTAGACGGGCCAGTATGTGCGTCATGGTCCGGTGAGCAACCCGCGCCGGATGCTCTGTCAGCGCGGCCTTCAGGTTTTGGACCTCTTTTTTCAGGTTCCAATGCCGCGTATCGGGCGGTAGCCCGAGTATGTCGCACAGTTCCGCCCGGATCGGGGCGATCAGGTCGAGTGCTTCTGTTCGTATCTGGTCCGCCCGAAACCGCGCGTCCGCCTCTATCCGTTCGGCAGTGTGACGCGCCTGCTCGATCTCGTACTCCACGGCCAGCCGATTCTGCACGGCCCGTGCCACAACCTGCCCAAATTTCTTTGACACCTGCTCGATCTGCTTAGTATCGCTGAAATGCTTCGCCCGGTAACGCGGCCCTTCACGCTGAACGCCGTCGATGAGCAGCTTGAGCAGCGCTTCCTCGGGGATGATGACGGGCGACAGCACCGGACGCTTGGCGAGGCGCCAGGAGTCTCCACGCAGCACTATCAGGCCACAGTGCGCGGGCACGTCGGCCTTGCTAATCAGTGTGCCCTCACAGGCGAACACGACGCCGGCCGCGAATCGCAGGTAACTCTGCCACTTTCCGCTGGTCACGTCGCTGCGAAAGTCCGACTGGCTTACTTTGCACTCATACGCCATCGGCAACGGGTTGCTGAACGATTTATAGATCGCGTACACGTCCGGGCGAACGGACCCGCTCGGGCCAAGCTGTACGTCGCACCACGTCATGCGCCGGTCGCTGCGCAGGTGGCCCGCCAAGCTCTCGGCCAGCGCGTCATGAGATAGCATCGCCCGCCTCCACCGCTTCCCGCTCCAGTTCGTCCACCACAGCCGCATGCCGCGCTGCCGCCAGCAGTCGTATCCCTTCTCCGCAGTAATCCCGTATCCTGCACCGTTCGCACAGCGGCGAACCGCAATGCGGGCATGTCGTGGTCGCGGGCCGGTCGCACTCAAAGCAATCAGGCATAAATCTCCACAAGAGGCTTCACCTCAACGGCAGTCAGCCAGCGGCGGAATATCTTTCCGCGATAAAGCCTCCAGGCATGACTTCCCGGCAAGTCTAACAGCCACGCCGTATTGGGAAATTCCGTCGTCAGCAATTCTCGCGCGGTATACAGCATATGCCGAGATGAGTCTGGAATCTCTACAGTGAACCTTACGGCTGCGCGGTCATACGGTATCAGAATTCTTTCAGCACACCATTCCTGGTGCCAATCCGGGTCCGTGGTTAGCCATATCCATCCGCGCTCAATGCCGATGAACCTGCGATTAGCATCGAACTTAGAGATGCCACCCTTGGTTATGCCTTCCTGCTTGATCTTGCGGGCGAGATGCTCCGCCGTGAAATGGTATAAGCAATCAGGCATCGCGCACCTCAATCGGCTTGCCGTCGTGGTCCTCCAGCCGCTCGCCGCGGATCGGCGGTACCTTAGCCCCGGTCGCCCATTCCTGTGCGCATAGCGGGCACGCACGGCCCTCCAGGCATAGCACCTGGTGCACCGCGCAGCGCTGGGTGAACGTGATCTGTGGCGTCATTTCCCGGTCAACTCTGCCAGCCGCGCCTCAAGCTCAGCCACCCTCACGGCCAGCGGATGTTTGGTGCACGCGCCATCATGCGCCTCGGCATCCACTGCCGACGTGTTGGTCGCACCGCAGTATGGGCAGTTGTACGCCTTCACCATCATGTGGCCCGTTAGGTCTGCCTCGCAGGACTCTACCAACTCGGCCCCTAGAATCATCGCCTCCGCGATAATGCGCTCATTGCTTTTCATGTTGCTCACGTTCCTTCTCCAGCCGCGTCCGCATCATGTCGATTGCCGCGCGGCTCCACTTCGGCAGATTGTCCGCCTCATTGCCCATAACGGGACATAGCTCAGCAGCAACATCCCATATTTGATCGTTTGTGAGTTTGTAAGTGCCAAGCTGCGTTAGCAGCCAATCCAGTCGCTCCGTCTCGCTCTTCGCCAGCCGATTAGCCAGCACAATGTAGGACTCCTCGTAGTACTTCTTCCCGTCGCGTTCAATCCAATCGCTCATGTTTGCCTCCGCACCAGCCTTTCGCCATCGCGCGCGCCGCTTTGCTGATCCATCATGCCTCCAGATCGATTGTCTCCTGTTCGTACTTCGGCGCAACGTCGATGTCGATGAACAGCATCTCTTGGGATAATCGCTTCGCCGCTATCTCGCAGTAGCGCTCCTCGATTTCGATGCCGATGGCGCGGCGTCCCAAGTCCTTCGCGGCCCGCAGGGTCGTGCCGCTGCCCATGAACGGGTCAATGACCGTCTCGCTATCGAGCGAAGCCATGGAAACGGCCCAGCGCATCCACCCAATGGGTTTCGGGCACGGATGACCATTCTTGTCGGCTCTCTCGGTGCTTCGGAGCACCGTGGGCTTGGCCCCTTTCTCAAGGGCAGGGGCCTGGCCGTAGAGCATGCACAGCGCCAGCCCCGTGAATCCCCACGACGAGCGCCCGCATCCAGACGGCAAGTACACGCCGCCGATGGCATCCGGCTCGGGGAATGCGCCGATCTTGGTGCCAGCGCAGAACACTAGCCCGCGTCGCACGATCTTCAGCGCGTCGGCAATGGCAGGAACGACGATGGCGAGCAGATTCTCGTGCGTGTCTTCGTATGACGCGTACCGGCCTTTGACCAGCACATCACGCCGCCCATCCTTCGCCGCAAGGTGGTCGCCGAGATTCACGCCATACGGCGGATCCGTAACCAGCGCGTCCGCCGTCACATGCGGCAGCACATCCCGACAATCCCCGTGATAGATCGTGATGCCTTTGTGGTCGTAGTACGGCTTCACAGCACACCTCCGCTGTTAACCGCGCGCTTCGTTCGCGCGGTGTAAAATTTCGGGTCACGGAGTTTGTGAGCCAGCCTGTGAGCCTCGGCCTTGCTCAGAGGGCTCTCTCCGAGGTGGGTTTTGGTCCAGGCGCGACGCCCGTCGAACACGTCAACGGCCCAACCTTGCCCGTCATCTCGCGGTCTTACGTGGATACAGAGTTTCATGGCTCGTTAAATTCTCCGGCTGTTAACTTCGCGGATTCAAACGAATCCCTTGGGATCTCGGCGTCGCGGACGGGCCGTTCGGGGTCTGGCCGATCGCATGCCCAAGCGATCAGTTCGAAGAAGTCGCGCCCCAGCCACGCCATGCACGCGGTCGCCTCGATTGCGGCGTCCAGCGTCGCAGCGGCGAGCACGCGCCGGCCCGACACGACATCCGAGACGGACCACGGCGCCTCGTCAGGCCCTGGGCGGTAGGTGCGATGAATCGCGAGCAGGTCGAACCCGACGACGCCGACGGCGTCGTGCACCGTGACGCCCTCGGTCAGACCGAACACGGCAATCCGGAAGGGCGGCACGGGAGCGGTAGCGATCAAGACCCACCGCCCACGCCCGCGATCACCGCGAGCAGCTCCGCCTCGTCGCGCACGACGGTCACGAGCGGGCGCAGCACCAGCGTCGGCAGCACGCCGTCGGACAGCACGCACGCGAGCACTGGCAGGCCCAGCCCAGCCGCGTAGGCAGCCTCGGCCACGTTGCCGTGCCGGTCCGTCGGCGGCCCGCACAGGAGCGCCACGTGCGTGCTCCGCGCGATCTCCCGGAGGCACTGCTCGGCGATCTCGTCCTGGTCCTGCTCGGACAGGGCCGCCTCGACGGCGACCGTCGCCCGCTCGGACGCGTGCCAGGTGGACGAGACGAACACGCCCGCCTCCCGGAGCCAGCCGGCGAGCTCGAGCGCGCGGGCCCGGAGCGGGAGCGGCGCCGCGATGTAGACCGATGGCGCCTTCACGCGGCACCAACTTCCGCGATGGCGGTGGCGATCTCGGCGCGTGCGTCGTCACGGATCTGCTCCCACCGCTCGCGGGCGAAATGGTCGTCGATCATCTTGGACAGCGCGGCCTCGGCCTCCACGAGCCGCGCGCCAGCCGACGCGATGCGGTTGATGTTGATGCCGCGGAGCACGGCCGGGTCGGTGACGACCGCTGAGCAGACGGGACAGCGGCTCACGCTGCCCTCGGCCCGCGCTCGCAGCGCGCTCGGATGGCCTGCTCCTCGGCCGCCGTCGGCCGGACCTTGCCCGCGGAGAGCAGCACGGCGCGCCGGGCGCTCGCGATACCCCACAGGGCGATCTTCCCCGCGGTGACCCGGTGCTCGTCGAGGAGCGCCAGGAACGTCGCCGCGGGCTCGCTGTTCAGGGCTGCATCCCTGTTCAGAAGGTACACGACTTTCGCCCGCGGGGGTGCGCTGTGCGGATTCGAGACGTATTCCAGATTACGATCCATGACGATCATCCCCTTCCCGATTGCGACCACCGACAGCGGACCGGACGACCCAGAACCAGGTGCGGGCGCAGTCCAGCGCCGCGCCGAAGACACGGAGGAACCCCACGACTCAGGCCCTCCGCCCGCCGCTCGGCGCGGCCACGGGGAGCCGCGGCCACCCCGTGGGACGGAGGACCTCCGGACGGTCCTGGGGCGAGTGTTCGACTTCCGGAAACGCCTCGTCCTCGTCGATGTCGCCGAGGGGGAAGAGCTGTTCGGCGAAGACGCCGTCAACGGCCTCGATGGCCTGGTCGGCGTCGAGCACGAAGTCGGCCTCGGCAATGAACTCGCGCAGGTCGGCGCCGGTCACGCGAACCACCACATCCACTCGGGCTTGGGCGCGCGGCGGGTCGTGAGCTTGAGGCGGATCTTGCGGGCGTATCGAGAGCGCGAACGCATCAGGTCACCTGTCGGGAATCGAGGAGAACGCCGCGAGAACCAGGGCGCCGATGGGCGCGCCCGCACACGCGGCAAGCCAGAGCGAGAGAACGCGGTCACCGGACACGGCCGCGGCGATGGCGAGCAGGACGGAGAGCGCGAGGAGGAGGACGGGCATCGGTCAGACCATGCCCATCGACGCGATGAGATCGGCCACGCCCGCCAGGACGCCCGCGTGCAAGCGGTCGTGATGCTCCGCTGCCATACGCCTCAGCCACCGCACGCTGCGCGCGCGCTCCTCGGCGACGCCCTGCTCGCGCAGGACGGCAGCGGCCCACGACGGTACGGTGGCGATGCGCCCGTCGGCGGTGCGGAGCGCGACGTAGTCGGGGCTCGACGCCATGTCGACGCCACGGTGGACGCCGGGGAAGCGCCGGTTGGCGGGGTGTTCGGTGTCCATGGGTCAGGCGACTCGCTTTCCGATCAGGTTGGCGGCGTAGGCGGCGATGCAGGCGCGGTCCGCGTCGGTGGCGGTGCGCCGGAGCCAGTCCTTCACCGCGTCGACCGTGAGGCCGACGGGGGCGGACTCGGGGGCCGCGACCGCGGCGGGGGCGACGGGGGCGAGGGTCTCGCGCACGACCGCGTCCACCTTGCTCTTCAGGGCCCGCTTGCTCTTGGCGTCCGCGGGAGCCCCGTGCGCCCTCACCACGGCGTTCGCCTGCTCGACCGCGGCGTGGATGACAGCAGCCTTCTCGGGCGTCTTCTTGGCCGGGCTCAGCGCGGCGGCGGCGCGGTCGGAGATCAGGCCGGCGCGGAAGAGATCCTTCACGTCGCCGGGTGCGTCGCGGGCGATGCGGGCGAGCCGGAGGGCAGACCCAGAGGCGGCCGAGGAAACCTCATTGCCCACTGGGCTAGTAGCTTTCTTGTGCCCTCTCCCCGGCCCCGGAGGCAGAGCGGGAGCAGTCTTCGGCTCCGGCACCTCGGCGAGCGCCATGGTGTTGTCCACGTCGACGGCCACGGGCCCGGCCGGCGTGTCGGCTGTGGCGGCGCTGAGAGCGGCAGCGATGAACGGGCGGATCTCGGCGTACGGCCTGCCCCAACCCCACGGCGCCGGGTGCGCGCTGAACTCCTCGATGCTCCCGAAGAACGTGCCGTCGGGCTTGTTCATCAGGCGCCATGCGTCGCGCGTCGCGATCAGGTCGTGCAGTTCGCGGAAGTATTTCGGCGAGCTGAGCGCATCCCGCAGTGCAGCGTGCGAGTGCAGGCGCACGTAGTCCGCCCACTCGGTGGTCCCGATGGGCGCCCCGGCCTTGCCGACGCCGGCCGCGATGGTCATGCGAGGCGCGCCCATGCCTCAGTCCTCCGCGGCGCCGGCGTCGTCGGCGCCCGCTACCCACCCGAGCCGCTTGGCGGCGTCGAGCAACGTGAGCGCGTCGTGGTGCGCGAACTGCGGGAGCTCGCGGCGCACGCGATCGACGGCGGCATTCTCGATAGCGTCGAACACGCGCCCGGCGATCCCAACCGTGCCGGCGCCCTGCTCGCCGTCGAGCGCACGGTACGAGGACCGCCCATGCGGGTGCCGGGTGCCGCCGTCACCGTGCTCGCGAAACGCCTCGTCCTGCTCCGCGTTCATGTCGGACACGAACGCGCGCATCTTGGGGTGGTTGAGCACGTAGATCGCGGCGTGCTGCTGCTCCCACGTGCGCCCGCAGTGCGGATTGAAGCGCGTGACGCGCGCGAACGCCTGCTCCAGCCACGGCTCGCTCATCACGTTCGTGAGGCAGACCAGGTGGGTGCAGTCGGGAACGTCGAGCCCCTCGTACGCCATACCGACGGTGACGAGCACGTCGCCGTCGCGACGATCGCGGAACGCCTTCAGCGCCTTCTGCGCGCGCGGCTCGTCCGAGATCGCGAGCGTGACGTCGACCGCAAACGCCTCGCGGATGATCTGTGCAGCAACGCGTGCGACCGCCTGGCTGTGGCAGATCACGATCGCACGCGACTTGTAGACCGTGGATCGGTAGCCCATCCAGTCGCCGAGCGCGTCGACCAGCCAGCGATCCCGGTATCCCTCTTCGCCGAGCGCGGTGCGCACCGCGTCGCCGAGCTGCTTGAGCTTGGCTTCCGAGAGCGAGGTTGCGTGCGTGGCGCCCCGTCGCTCCCACGCGACGGAGCCATCCATCAGCGTGAAGGTGATGGGAAGGATCGCCTGCTCCTCGAGCGCGTGCGACCGCCGGTACACGACGTCGGCGATCGGTTTACGGTTCTCGTCGTACTCGACGAACGGGATCGGCTGCTTGTCGTGCCGGCGCATCGTGCCGGACATCAGCAGCGCGTAGGTCGCCAGTTCGAAGAGCGGACGGATCGCAGCGGACCACGCGGGGTCATCGCCCGTCGCGGGGTCAGCCACGGTGGCCAGGTGGTGCGGCTCGTCGAGCACGAGCAGCCAGCGACCGCGGCCCAGGCGCTTCTGCCAGAGCTTCGGGCGAGCCGCGATCGCCTGGTAAGTGGTGACGTAGCCAGCGACGGAACCGAACGCGCTTCCCTGTGTGAGCGGAGCGTTCGCGTCCGCGAGGATCACGCGCCGGAGGCTGCGCGTCGGGTCGGTGAAGCCGTCACGGACCTGCGAGCGCAGCGAGTCGCGCGGGACAACGATCAGCACGTGATCGACCAGCCCCTCGCCGATCATCTCGTGCGCGACGATGCTCGCCATCAGCGTTTTCCCGCCGCCGGGCGTGACGTTCGCGGTGATCGTCTTGGACCCACGCAGGCCCGTCGCGATCTGCCGCACGAGGCGGAGCGCGTCGCGCTGGTGGGCGCGGAGCCGTCCGTACTTCGGATCGTCGAAGCCGCTCACGCCACCCCCCCCACCGGCGGCTCGGCGGCGACGGGCGTGACGGAGGCGGCGCGCTCGATGGCCCTGCGCTCGTCGTCGTCCACCCATTCGGCAGCCTTCACGGCGCCGCTGGTCCAGCGCTCGATCGCGTCGCGGAGGATCGGCGACGGCTTCGCGTCCCCATCGCGCCACGCGAGGATCGTCGGGTCAGACACGCCGAGGGCGCGCCGGGCCGTGTCGATCGTGATCTTGTTCTTCGTCGGGTTCTGCCCCGCCAGGAACGCAGCGAAGAGCCGCGCGCCCGCCGTCGGTGTCTTCTCGGCCATGCCGCTATTGCTAGCTAGCGTTAGCCCGTCCGTCAAGCATGTTTCTTAGCGAGGGTTAGCGAATGATGACCTACACCCGAGGAATGGCCCGCCGAGTAGCAGCAGAGCGCACAGCCGTTGCCGAGTACGTCCGGGACCGCCTCGTCAGGGAGACGCAGGCCGTGCCCCTGGAGCGGCTTGCGGGAGGCCCGGTGGGCCAGGGGCCGCCACGCCGGGCGGAGGGGGCGGTCCGCAGCCCCTGACGCTCACCAGCCCCGGCCAGGGGCGACTGGCCCGTCGCCCGAGGTGGGAGGGAGCCGCCGACACGAGCTCCGCCCGCGCGCTAGCGGGTGGGGAAGACCGGGCCGCTGGTGAGCGCCGCCGAGGGGGCCCAGGACGCCAGCTTGTCGCGGAGCTTGTCGCGAAACGGGGTCCAGATCGCGCCCCAATGACGTCCCATGCGAGAACTTGCGGTCGGCGTTCCTGCTCCGGCTTCCAGCAGCGGGTCGCCCCAGGAAATCCTGCGTAGAGCGCGTCCCTCGGGTGGTGGCGTTCCTGGAGCAGGCGGTGGAGTTCGAGCGCCTGCTCCGGACGCGCGAGGTGCGGTTCCGGGCCGGGCTCGCCGCGCGCAGTGGTATATCCGCCATGCGCGTGACGCAGATCCTGGCGCTCACGAAGCTCGCGCCGGACGTGCAGGACTTCGTGCGTTCGCTCCCACCGGGAACGCCCGAACGGCGGGTGACGGAGAGGAGCCTGCGGGTCCTGACGACGATGCCGCCGGAGGAGCAGCTGCTGCACGCGTCCAGGCACGTGCCTGGGTTCGATGCGTTCCTCGTGCTGAGGCCGGCGGGGCGCGGGCCAGATCGCCCCCGGGTCTCCCACGGGAGGCGCGGCTCCTCACGCGCGACCACCCCTGTGCAACACATCGGCGAATAGGTCTTCCTGGCTTGGCGGCCCGGGCTGCGCCGGCGCGACGAGGCGCCGCGCCGGCGGTGTGACCGACGGTGCTCTCACAAGCCGGGCAAGTGGACCTTCCGGGCCGTCGAGCTCTTGAATGAGAGGTGACGACGGTCGAGCAGGAGAGCGGCGCATCCGAGCCAGCGCCAGGTCCGCCGCCCACCACCCCCCATGGTGTGGACCACCCAGCCAGCGGACGAGCACGGGACGCTTCCCTCGACGATCGGCTGGATCCGGCTTTGCCCAAGAAGCTGGCCGTCACCGACCATTCCGGGGCAGACCGGCGCCTTCTGGGGCAAGGAGGGGATCGACGCGCGCCCGCGCCTCGACGCCGCGGGCGCTCCTCGACGACGACGCCATCAGCGCTGTCTTCGAGGCCGCTGGCCCGCTGGCCGCTGGCGGCATCGTCTCGCGTCGCGTCGTCCGCGACGACCGTGGCGGCCTCCCGCAGGGAAGCAGATCGTCCCCGCCCAGCTTGGCTATGTGCGTGTGCGCTCTCGGCGTCGACGGCGCCTCCGTCGTCTTGGGGGACCTGACCGAGCAGCCATCAGGTCGACCGCGCGGATGACCGGCGAAGGGTACATTGCGCCCCTGATCGCCTACATCCTCGCGCGCGGTCCCGCTGAGGTATCTCCCAGGGCGGCGTGAACAGCCTCCCCATCCTGAAGATGCCGCCAGCACTGTGGCTTTACGCCCGTTGGCGCCAGCGGCATGTATTAGCGCTGGGCGGTGCCGTCCGCCGCTACTCTCTCCTTCCTTGGGAGGCTAGTCGGCGAAGAGTGGCAGCAGTTTTTGGTTCGTTGCCGCTACGGCACGTGTCTTGCGCTGGAAGCGGATACTGTACACGTGAACAGCGATCTTCCGAACCACGCCCCCATCCAGGGTGACCCCCTGGACGCTGCGAAGCGGTTCGGCGAACTTTCGCTTTTTCGGCATCACCTTCATGGAATCCTCCCTATCTACCTGAGTACCTAGCGTGCGCAAGCGGCGCGAGTTCCATGGCGCCGTACGAAAGCACTCTTCCAGCGTGCTCGCGCTGCGCTGGGGTGAGTTTGTCCAGCGGGTGGAGGGTGTCTGCCATGAGCACGCCGCCGAGCGCGGCGTGGCAGCCGAGCGGTGGACATCCTGCCCGCCCGTCTGCGCCGGCTCCGCTGCGCGGGAGAGCCCCGGATCGTGCTGTCGGCGGCCTGACCGGGACGTTCGCTAGCTAGCGTTTACTTTTCCTCTTGCGTGAGTCGCTAACCGTAGCTAGGGTTTCTCTTGCCACCGAGGAACACCGCCATGACGAACCACCCCGACTACGCATCCGTTCGCGCTGCCAAGATCGACCGCGTCTCGTCCAGCTACGGCGCTCGCACCGTCGTCACGCTGGCCGACGGCTACAAGGTGACGCTCCTCGGGCGTCTGGCGAAGGGCGACGCGGTCCGGTGCGCGCTGCGCCTTCGCGCCTCTGGTTGCGCTAGCGAGGCCGTGTCGTGAGCCGCCACGTCTCCCGCGCGGCTCGTCTGCTGGACGAGCGCATCGGCCTGGAGATGGTCGCGGCGACCGGGACGCAGCACGCGTACCTGGATACGCCGCGGACCACGAGCAAGGTCGGCATCCGCCCCTACGAGGGCGGAGCCGTCGCGGTGTCCGACGACGTCCGCGACCTGCGCGAGATGGCGTGCGCCGCGTACGAGCAGACGCTCGCCGACATCTGCAAGCTGTGCCTGCCGATCCCGGAGCAGAACGCCATGGTGATCGCGGCCATCCGGCGCAAGGAGGCCATGATGGCCGCGATCGGGGGTGCGTCGTGATCGCCTGCTGCCCCTGGTGTCACGTGGACTACGTCGACGGCTCCGCGCCGTGCGACTGCGCCGAGCGCGAGCAGCGCGCGGTACTCCGCCGCGCTCGGTTCCTCGGTGCGGTGGCCCGTCTCGGCCGCTTGCACGGGCAGCGCGGGGTCTTTGCGGAGCCGTCGCACGCATCCATGTACGCGCTCCATCGCGAGGCGTACCGCCGCGCTTGGGTCGCGGCGAGGAGGGCAGCGTGATCCGCCCCGATCCTGCGAGATTGCGCGCCGCCATCGCCCGCCACGCGGACACCATCGCCACGCTGGACCTGGCTACGGTCAGCACGACCTACGCGCTCGCCCGGCTCGGATGGTGGCACGAGGAGAGCGACCACTCTGGCGTGCGCGAGGTGTACGACGAGACCGGCGCCTACCTCGGCGCGTGGTCCGCGCACGGGATCACGCGCGAGCTCCGCGGCGGACGCTGCGACTGCGGGTGTGAGGCGGAGTCGTGACCCGCTGCGTGACCGACATGCTGCGGGACACGGTCCGCGACCTCGAGATCGCGCTGGCCCGTGGACACGTCGCGATGGCGGAGACGGCGGCGCGCGACGCCAAGGCGATCGTGCAGGACGTGGCGCAGATCGAGGCGGACAACGACCGCCTGCGCAAGGCCCTGCGCGCGGTGTCGCGCGAGCGGGACGAGTGGCGAGAGAAGGCGCACGGCGCCGCGTGTGACGACAACCTGATGCCGCTGCTGGCGGCGAGCGTGAACGGAGGAGAGTGATGCGCAATCCGATCAAGGGACTTCCGAGCGCGACGGACGAGAGGCTCGTCGCCGACGTCATCCGCGAGCGCGAGTGCGAGCAAGAGCGCCGCTGGCTGCTCGTCCTCGCCGTGCTGCTTTGCTGGCAGATGGCGCTCGACGACGCGCGGGCCATCGTCGTGCACGCGGAGAGAGTCGTCGACGAGGTGCAGGGGTGGCCGTCGTGAGCGCGGACACCGCGGACGTGATGCGCCCGGTGGCCGAAGCGGTCCTGACCGTGATCGGAGGAGCCGCGCAGAAGATCGGCGAGAAGCGGGCCGCCGCGTCGTTGGCAGCGGCCGCCGCCGTCGTGCTCTCCGACATGTCCGACGCGGACACGGAGACGTGGATCGCGAGCGTCAGGGCGGCGCGTGCCGAGATGCGCGCGGCGGAGGCGACGTCGTGAGCGCCGAGCCGACGACGGAGCGCGCGATCGACATGCTGCAGATGGCGATCGAGTACGGCGAGGCGTGCTCCGAGTACACGCACCTCTGCGAGCGCGGCGGGCCGCAGAGCATCATCAACAACGCGCGAGCCACACGCGACCGCACGCTGGAAGCGCTACGCGGCGCCATCATGGAATGGGAGGACGCGCCGTGAGCCGCCAGCCGACGACGGAGCGGGGCGAGGCGATCGTCGAAGCGGCGCGCGAGATGGCCGATGCCGCCGAGCGTGCCGCGACCGCCTACGAACAGGGGTGCGTACTGACCCGCAGTGGAGCCGAGGACGAGGCCGCAGCAGCGCGCGCCGAGATCGACCGACTCGTTGCCGACTTCGAGGACGCGCTGTCCGCATCCGAGGAGCGGGCGCGGAAAGCGGAGCAGCAGGCGTCCGACGCGGCGGCGTTGCTGATCGCGGCGGAGCGGGAGCTCGCGGAGTGGAAGGGCGCCGCGATGTTCGCCGCGAACGCGGTCCACGAGGCCGACGACACGGAACAGTGGGACGCCGTTCGGTTCGTCCTGTGCGCCTGGGCGGACACGGCCGTGGAGATGGGCGGCGCCGACCCGCTCGACAAGGGGCCGCTGGACCGCGAGCGGTCCGGCGACGCCAACGGGGAGCCAGCGTCGTGACCCGCTATGCATACCTCGTCATTTGGGTACTCCCGGAGACGGCAACGATCGTCGGCGTCGGCATCTACAGCGAACAGCTCGTGACGTCGGATGGGAAACACCTGCCGTTCGCAATTCACGAGGACTTCGGCGACACGTTCGACCAGGCGTACCAGCGCGTGCGCTCGTACATGGACAATCCGCGGATGGCGTGGCTGCTCCGGCTCTACCGAGAGCGCGGGCTGAGCGATGTCGGCAAGCCCATCGCGAGCGGGGAGGCGACGTCGTGAGCGACAAGGACCGCACGATCGAAGTCACGCGCGCAGCCCTCGCCGAGCTGCTGTGCGACGATGCGCGTTGGTATGACCGCTACGTCGCATCTGACGCGGCCGAGTGCCGCGCCAGCAACGAGCTCGCAGGCGTGAAGCAGGCACGCGACGACGCGAAGTCTCGCCTGAGTGCCACGGAGCGTGCCTACGAAGAGGACGTCCAGGTGCTCCGCGCGGCGCTGACTTGCGCTGTGATGGCCCGCACAAAGAGGGACCGAGAACGGGCGCGCAAGCAGGCAAACGAGGCGCTGGCAAAGACGGCGCCCGTGCCGTTCTGACCCGGACATTCCGCGTCACTTCCGCATCCCAATAGGACGGCGCACGCGTGCGCGCGTGATTACAAACAGTAGACCGAGGAGATACCGAACAATGGCACAGACGAATCCGAATACGCCCACGCCCGCCACGATCAGCGCCGCGTCGCCCGCCGAGGTCGAGCACGAGATGAGCCTCACGGAGCGCATCCTGCTCGACGCGGACCGCCGCTCGAAGGTGCTGGAGCCGAGCAGCTTCGCCGAGGGGGAGCGGCTCGCGAAGAAATACGAGTCGAGCGGTCTCGCCGACAGCGAAGACCAGGCGTTCGTGCGCATCCAGACGGCGATGGCCCTCGGCATCGCGAGCGTGATCGCGCTGCAGCACGTGTACATCGTCGAGGGGAAGCCGGTCCTGTCGGCAAAGCTCAAGCTCGCTCTCGCGCGGCGGAACCCGGCGATCGAGTACATCCGATGCACCGAGCTGTCGGCCACGCGGGTCTCGTTCGAGGGCAAGCGCAAGGAGGACGCCGCGCCGACGGTGGTGACGTGGACCATCGAGCAAGCGAACGCGATCACGAACGGTACGCACAAGGAGGGCCCCAACAAGGGCCAGCCCAAGCGCCTCACCGAGAAGGACAACTGGCAGAACTACCCCGCGCAGATGCTCACCGCGCGCGCGTCGTCGCAGATCTCCGATCTGCTCTCGCCCGAGTCGGGTCTCGGCCTGATCTCCGTCGAGGAGGCGCGCGACGTCCAGGTGGACCCGGCGGCGCTGGAGATCCCCGAAGACATGGTCGCGCGCATCGCGAAGCGCGCGGAGAAGAAGGACGGGCTCGCCGCGAAGATCAAGGCCGCCGCGACGAAGGCCGAGATCGACGCCGCGTGGAGCGAGGTGAAGGCGGCGCTCGACGCGCACGACCTCACGGAGGCCGACAAGACGGAGCTGGCGGCGATCGCAAAGACCCGCCGGGACCAGGTCGCCCCGAAGAAGGCGACGACGCCCGCGCACGACCCGCAGACGGGCGAGCTCGCGCCGACGACCACGGCCGTCGGAGCGGCGCAGTGAGCCGCCGCGACCCCACCACCGAGCACGGGGCCACCGTGCTCGAATTGGCGCTCGCCTACGGCAAGGCGTGCAGTCGACTCACGTTCGTCGGCGAGTACAAGGGCATGGACGAGTACAGCGCTGCACAGGCCGACCAGGAAGCTGCCGAGAACGCTCTCCGGACCGCCATCGGCGACTGGGAGGACGGCCGGTGACGCTCTGGTCCGGGTCCGCCACCGAGCGCGTCATGCGCTGTGCCGCGAGCGCGGCGCTGCCCGCGGTGCACACGCCATCGGGGGACGACGCGCACGCGGGCACGCTCGTCCACGAGTACGTGCGCAACGGCCTCACGCGCGGCCGTGACGTCGCGCTGCGCCTGCTCGCCGACGTGGCGGATCCGGACCTTCTCGCCCGGTGTGCCGCGATTCGCCTCGGGGCGTTCGCCGAGATGGGCGAGGTCGTCGACTGCGAGGTGGCCTACGCCTACGCGATCGACTCGGGCGACGCGCGGATCCTGGGGCGCAACCTGGGTCGCGCGTACCCGCGGCTCGACGACGGATGGATCCCGACGACGACGGACCTGGAGATCATCCAGCCCGACGGCGTGCGGTTGATCATCGACCTGAAAACCGGGTGGCAGTACGTGCCCGGCGACACGCCGCAGATCAGATTTCACTCTCTCGCGTCGATGGCGGCGCGCGGCGAGGATCGGAACCGCGTCGCGATCGCGCGCATCGACGACGAGGGCGAGATCGACATCTCCCGCCCGCTGGATCTCGACGAGCTCGACGGCGGCGCGCTGGCCCACGAGCTGCGCATCGCCCGCGACCGCGTGCTGCGCGCTCGCGCCAAGGTGATCGCGTACCAGACGCCCGACGTCGCGACGGGGCCGTGGTGCCGCTACTGCCCGGCGCAGACGTCGTGCCCGGGCCGCGTCGGGCTCGTGCGCAGCGTGCTCGCGGTCGACCCCGCCGACGTGCGTGCGCGGACGCTGGCGCTCGACCCCGAGGAGGGCGGCGCGATGTGGGAGCGGTACAAGGCCGCGGAGGCGCTGCTCAAGCAGATCGGCGAGTCGCTGAAAGAGCTGGCGGAGCGGACCCCGCTCGCGCTCCCCGACGGGTCCACGCTGGAGATGCGGCGCGTGCACTTCGACGCGCCGGTGATGGTCCCCGACCCGAGCGGCGCCACGAAGACCGTCGACTACATGCGGCCGACGGTCGTGAGGCCGAAGGGTGCGCGGAAGCCGCGCGCGAAGAGGGCAGCGTGACCGGGATGCGAGACGACTACGACGCCGAGCCGGCTCCGCCGGCCGCCGCGCCGCCGAAGGCCGCCACGGCGCTCGACCTGCTGGCGTCGATCCTCGGCGAGCTCCAGGGGCTCCGCGGCGACATGCGGATCGCGGCGCGCGCTGCTCGAGGGCCGGTCTACGCGCCGGACAAGGAACTGGACGGCCCGCGCGCGAAGCGCCCGATCCTCTACCCGCCGAAGTCGATGGCGCGGATCAAGGGCAAGCGCCCGAACGCGCTCGACGCTGACACGCTGGAGGAGTGGGCCGCCGAGCTGTCACACACGGCCGACTGGTACGACAGCAAGGGCGACCCGAAGAAGGCGTACTACGCCGACAGCGACGCGGCGCTCGCGCGCGGGCTGGCGCGACGCCTCCGCGCGGCGCCTGCTCCGGCGACCAGCGCGCCCGTGGTGCCCACGGCGCCGCCCGGCCCGACCTCGGCGCCCGTGGAGCCCCCCGAGGGCGCTGGCGACGCGTGGGAGGAGCCGGCCGCGCCCGCCGCCCCGGAGGCCGAAACCGACAACGACGACTACTCGTGAGGACCACCATGACCACCGATCTGCACATCGACATCCGCACCGCCGCCGGCGCCGCCCGTGAGGCCGTCGAGAGCCTCACCCCCACCGAGCGCGTGACCGCCCTGGCGCACGCGCTGGAGCTCGAGCGCAACGCGCTCGCCGAGGAGCGGGACTCGCTGCGCGCGCGCCTCGCCGACCTGGAGGCCGCCATGGGCAAGCCGAAGCGCCAGCGCGCGCCGCAGCAGCCGAGCAGCGGCTCGATCTCATCCACCGACCTGCGCACGCTGGCGCTCTCCGCGCTGGACCAGCCCCGCACCGTCGACGAGGTCGCGAAGGCCGTCCGCGTGTCGCGCGGGCTGGCCACGGAGGCGCTCGACGACCTGGTGACCGACGGGCGCGCGCGCAAGGTCCGGGCGGGCCGCGGGTGGCGCTTCGAGCGGACGCAGGACGCGACGAAAGGAGCGGCGCAGTGAAGGCCCTGGACGCGATCACCGTGTGCCTCGTCGGCTGCGGAAAGGCGAAAGCAGCGCACGTCGAGGAAGTCCGCTGGCGCGACTCGGTTCGGCCCGCGATCGCTCGCCCGCTCGTCGTCGGCGACCCTGTTGCGTTCGTTCGCGCTAGGCGACGCGGACACCCGCGCGCCGGCGTCGTGACCGAGGTCGGCACGGTCTGCGAGATCAACGACCTCGGGAACGGCCGACGCTCGGTGTCCGTCGTGACGGCATGGGTCCACGGGGACGGCTCCGACCAGCGCCTCGACGGCACCACGCGGTGGCTACTGCCCGAGTCGTGGTGCACGCGGATCGTGGCGCGCGCGGCGAAGGGCGGTGCGCGGTGAGCGCCATCCACGCCATCGCCAGGGACGCTGCCGTCTTCATCGCGTGGATCGTCGAGAGCGACGAGCACGGCGTGGAGATCGTCTGCATCGACCCCACCTACGGCACCCGCGAGGGCTACGGCCAAGCGCGCGACTGGGCGGAGCGCGACCTCGGACGGATCCGGCAACGCATCGCGGACGAGATCGTCGCGGCTGCGGAGCGCGCAGCGAAGGGCGGTGCGCGGTGAGCGGCCTGTTCCCGACCGAGGCGGAGGCCGCGGAGCGGCATATCGCCGGCATCGTCGAGTGGGCTGCCGTGCGCGACCTGGTATTCGAAGGCGACGCGTGGGCCTGGGCGGTCTTCACGCCCGACCGAACGCGCCGGCTGCTCCTGGGGCGCGCGTGGGATCTCGACGCGCCGACCGCGCACTGGACGATGATCAACCCAAGCAAGGCTGGCGCGCATGAGGACGACCCGACGGTCCGGAAGGTGGTCGGGTTCTCCAGGCGCCGAGCCGGCGGCGCCATCGTGTCGAACCTCACGTCGCTGATCTCGACCGACCCGCGCGGGCTCGTTGGACGTCACGATCTGATCGGCCCGCACGACGAGGACGCGCTCCGCGTGGGATCGCCCTTCGGGTACCGCGTGCTCGCGTGGGGCGCGTTCCCGTCGAGGAAGGTCCGGGACGCGCTGCAGCGGCAGGCCATGTTCGCACGGTCCGGTAGCGGGCGCTGGTGCTACGGCAAGACGAAGGACGGCGAACCGCGGCACCCGCTCATGCTGGCGTACGCGACGCCGCTGGTGTCGATGGGCGACGGAAGGGCGTTTCCGTGAGCCTGGTGGCAGATCGTGGTGGCAGAGATGCGCCACGCGGCCTGGTGGGAGGACATGGCGTCGGGCCGGGTGGGCCGTCGGCTGGCGGTGGGGCTGGGTTTACCGCGTCGATCTGGGTATTTTCGGGAATCGACAGAGGGCAACGAGCGCGAGAACCGCTTCGCGAAGGCCAAGCGCATCCGCGATCAGAAGCAGATCGTCGCGGCGTTCTTTCGCGTGAAGCGACCCGAGCGGCCGGTGTTCCCGATCGTCGTGACCATCACGCGTCTCGGCCCGCGCGCGCTCGACAGCGACAACCTGGCGAGCAGCGGGAAGCACGTGCGCGATGCGATCGCGACGTGGCTCGGCGTCGACGATGGCGTGGCGGAGCGCACGCTGATCGAGGGCGTGCAGCAGGGAGGACATCGACTGGGACGAAAGGGACGACAACCGCGAGCCGGACTACCACGACGTGCCCAACGATGACGATAGTGGCGACCATGGCTGACCGCATCACCGTCGAGCGCACGCTGGACATCACGTACCGCGCGCCCGGAGGCAAGGCGCGTCGCACCGAGCGGGCCGCGTACCTGGACGCCGCGTGGCTCGCGTGGCGCCGTCGCTACCCGTGCGAGTGCGAAGGCGAGACGGGCTACGTGTGCGGGCAGCATCTCCGGGAGCCGCCCCTCTACCCGCCGGGGCACCCCGACGCGGGCGACATCAACTACGACGGCACGCCGGAGCTGGACCCCTACATGGTCGCGTACCGCCGCAAGGTGATCGACCGGCTCGCCCGCTGGCTCCGCTGGCGCGACTCGCGGTTGCGCGCGATGGAACGTCCGTTCCAAGTGGGCGATCTGGTCGCGTTCGTGCGGGGTCGCCGTCGCGGTCGTCCGAGCGAGGGCACGGTCACGGAGGTCGGACGCGTCGTGGAGACGCACGGCGACTCCGTCACCTTCGCAGGCGGGTCGCTGTCGATCGTGACGGCGTGGGTGACGGGCGACGGGTCCGACCAGCGGCTTGACGGCACCACGCGGTGGCTCGTGCCTGCGTCGTGGTGCGTGCGCGTGGTGATGCCGGGCGGCGACAGGCCGGCGAGGAAGCGGGTGCCCCGTGGCTGACGCGACGCGGGCGCGCCGGCTTCAGTGGTCGGAGCGGCCCGACCGTGGGCTCTGGGAGTGCTGCGACACGCGGGCGCGGTTCAGCCCCACCGTGGCTCAGGTGCTGGAGATCGAGGAAGCGTGCGCGTGGCGCGTTTGGGCCGATCGCAGGTGGACGACGTGGCGAGTCGCGCCGAGCGTGGCTGACGCGAAGGCGATGGCGGAGCGGCACGCCCCGAAGGAAGGGGGCGCCCGTGGCTGACGCGACGCGGGCGCGGGCGCCGACGTTCCCCAGCACAGCCACCTACGACGGGCTTTGCCTCGAACTCGTGAACGAGCTGCTCCACCAGCACCCGAGCGGCCGAATCCTGTACGTGGAGCCGCTGCTGGGCGACGACCTGCTTGGCAAGTGGAAGTACCACGCGGCGCTGCTCCTGGACGGCATCGTGTACGACGCGTGGCACCCGTTGCTCCGCCTCCCGCCCGCAGAGTACGTGGCCGCGGTCTTCGGGGCCGCTACGTGGGAGATCAACCCCGGCAGCGACGACGCCGAGGGGCCGTTCACGGTCCCGGCCCGGAGCGGCGTGGCGTGCGCGGAGGGGCGATGACCGATTGCTCCAACCTCGAAAACGGCACGTGGCTGCGCTCCCCGTCCATCGCCACCAACGTCGTCACCTGGGACGGGCCACCGCCTGTCGCAGCAGCACGGCCCCGGATGCGCCTAGGCCGCCCGCTGACGGCTCCGCGTGCGCGGACGCCGGACTACGTGGCGCCGGAGCAGCCGCGACCGCTGGCGAGGCTCCACGCGCGAAGGAGGACGACGTGACCCGTGCGGCTCGGCGACGCCGCGCTGCGCTCGGTGGACGCATCGTCCTCGTCTGCGGCGGTCGCGACTACGGCGAGCACGACCGCGAGCAGGCACTGCGCGCCGCCGCGTACCTGTCCGAGATGCACCGGGCGACGCCGATCGATCTGATCGTCGAAGGCGGTGCACCTGGGGCCGACGCGCTGGCTCGCGTGTGGGCGGACCACGCTCGCGTCCCATGCCGTACGATGCGCGCCGACTGGTCGCGCTACGGCAAGGCGGCGGGCCCGCGAAGGAACGCGGAGATGCTGGCCGTGCTCGTGGCCACCCGGGGTGACGGCGCGGACGTGTGCGTGGTGGCATTCCCAGGGGGCAATGGCACGGCGGACATGTGCAGGCGGGCGACGGCGGCGGGACTGCGCGTGATTTCCGCAGCGCCGTAGTTATTTTCGAAAAAACGACCTCCCCACCTTGCGCCGGTAATACCGGCGACGTATTGTATCGGTGTGGCCGGCAGGGAAGCCGGTCCGAGAGGGAGACACCATGGCCATCCTGAACGACATCACGAACGAGACCCTGGCGGAGTTGGCGGGCGGCACGGAGCACGGCATGTCCGTCGCCGAGGTCCGGGCGTTCCGGACTGCGCTCGTGAACATGGGCCACGGCGACGAGGACACGTCGATCATCCCCGAGAGCCGCTGGCTGAAGGCGCTCGACCACGCCCGCCGCGAGGTCGCCGAGAGCTGACCTCGTCCCGCGCCTCGTGCCTCCGACCACGTCGGGGGCACCGGGAGCGGCCGAAGTGGCTGCGAGGAGGATGCGAGGATGACGATCACGGTGGACCTGGACAACGGCTACAGCGAGGCTTTCCAGACGATGCGCGAGGCGGCGGTTCGTCGCCGGGCTGGTCATGGGCCAGGGCGCGCGGATCGAGGTCCGGTCGTGAGCGCGCGTCGCCCCCCGGAAGGGTACAGGCTGCCCACGCCGCCCAAGTGCCAGTGTCACTGCGCCGGATCCTGGGATCATCCGGTGTTCGGGGTGACGGGCCCCACGCGGGAGTCGGTGGCCTGGGCAGGGTGCCCGAGTTGTGACGGTCGTGCGGTTGGGAGCCCGATCCCGTCCTGGCTCCTCCTCGCCGTCAAGGCGCGCGAGGCCAAGATCGCCGAGGTGGTCTGATGCCCCGAGCCCGCTGGATCGTCGAGACCCGCGAGCCCGCCGTGGACGATCCGCTCGACCACCGCCCGGCGACGGCGTGGACGCGCGACACGCTCGGCGAGGAGGATGCGCGCACGACGTACTCATCCCGCGCGGCAGCCGAGCGCCAGATCAAGGCGCTGCGCCGGCTCGGCGGCGAGTGGGCAGAGCGCGAGTACCGCGCCCGACTGGTGCGCCCGTCCGAGGGCCGCCCCGAGGCGGAGCGAGACGCGGTGGTGGTGTCGATGCGGCTGCGGCGGCCAGCCTTGGCCGCGCTGGACGCGTTGGCGACGGCGCGCGGACTGTCTCGGGGCGCGACCGTCGCGGCGCTGGTGATGGAGGCGGAACCGTGACGTCGGATCCGCGCATCCGCGCCGTGCTGCCGCCGGACGTCGCCGAGATGCCAGACGAGCCGCCCGTCGACATCGACCCCGACCGCGTCCTGGCTTGGCTGGAGGGCGCCGAGGACGCGGAACGCGGATCTCCGGCGTCGACTCGCGGTCCGTGCCGTCGAGGCGCGGCGGCCGGCGGTGCCAGCCCCACATCACGCCGCCTCGAGCTGCAGCGCGTCCGTGTCGACCCAGAACAGCACGCGGCGTCCCTTCACCGGGCGCATGTCGGCCGCGTCCATGCGCACGCTGCCGTCGTCCTCGACCGCGGCCGCCCAGAGCTCGTCCTCGCGCGGGCCGCACCACACCAGCGCGCGCGTCCGGCAGTGGATCCCCGGCTGCCCGCCATCGATCGAGTGGAGAAGGTTGCTCGCGCCGTTGGGCGCGTAGTCGGTCTTCGCGACGGTGAACTCGTGCTCGAAGTTCGGCGTGCCCTTCGCCCAGACGCCGCGGCAGCCGGCGCAGCCGATGACGACGGCGTCGCCCTCGAGCGGGAGCGCGCCGCTCTTCGGGTCCGGCGTGCGTGCCGCGCCCCAGCGCAGCGCCAGGTCGCGCTCGAGCGCCACGGGGTACAGACGCCCGCCGCGCACCGCGCGGGTGCCCGCGGGCAGCCAGAGGTCCGTCGATGCCACCTTGATGGCGCGCCAGCCGACCTCGGTCGTGAGCCCGCACCCCGACTGGCGCCGCGCGAGAGGAACGCGCTGGCTCGGCGGATCGAACGGGTAGATGGCGTTCTGGTAGCGCGGGTCGCCGACCTCGAGGCCGACGAGCGGGAGCAGCGCGGCGATCACCGTCCAGCGCGGGACGGACAGGATCCCGCACATGCCGCGCGCCATCGCGACGATCTCGGCGTCGGAGTAGTACGTCATTCGGCAGCCTTCCTCCCGGTCTTCCGCGCGTCGATCTTCGCCAGCTTTGCGACGAGCTCGCGCCGGCGCCGCTCGTCCACGCTGTGCAGCGGGCGCGTCGCGGCGAGCTGCTCGAGCGCGCGAAGGTCCACGCGCCACCGTTCCTCGCGATCGCGCTGGCTCATCGCGGGTCCTTGGTGGCAATGAAGATGCGAACCGCGAAGATGAGGCCGACCACGGCCGTCGCGGCGAGCCAGCGGGGTTCCACGGCGGGCGCCTCGCAGCCCGAGAGGGTCAGCGCGAGGATCACGGCTCGCCTCGACACGCGCGCGCCGCGTCGCAGCTCGACGCGTGGGCGATGCACGCCGTACGTCCCGACGACATCGGCGTAGCGCACAGCCACGTCGCGCAGGGCACGCCGGCGGGCGTGGGCTTGCCGTCCTCGCACTCGAGCTGCCCCAGCCGCTCGCACGCGGCCGTGCAGTCGACGCCGGCGGGCGGCGGCGGCGGAGTCGTGCGGCAGGCGACGCCGGTCGCGCCGCCGAGCAGCACGCCAGCCATGATCGCGATCCACGTCCAGAAGTTCATCGCGGTACGTCCTCGGAGAATGACTTTGCCCACTCGCCCGCGTACGCGTCGGAGGTGACCGAGTCGTCGTTGATGGTCTCGTGAGCGATCAGGCAGAACCCGCCGCGTGGCGCCGCGACCTCGGTGCCATCGTCGGCCACCCAGATCGCGTCGAAGCCGGGCGGGACGCCCCAGTCCTCGCCCCACGAGTTGCGATACCAGATGCCGTCCTCGTCCCACGCGACGGCCTCGAGCATGTGGCGGCCCACAGCGCCGCCGTCGAATCGCCATACGCCGCCGGAGTAGTGGAGGAAGGCTCCGTTGACGGAGAACCCCGTCATCGCCGGGTGCGTGGCGTGGAGGGCGAGCCGCAGATCGCCAGCCCGGTCCGCGCCATCAGCGCACCGGTGGATCTGCAACTGCGCCTTGTCGCCGTGCGCGCCCTGGTCGTACGCGAAGCGCGACGCCTCGGTGGACGGCTCGACGTCGACGGCGGCCTCGGAGAACGGCCAGCGCGCCTCGTCGCACGTGCCGAGCTCGTTGCGCCGCGCGACCCACACGGAGGGGCGCAGCCCCTTCCCGCCGAGCACGCGCTCGCTCGCCGGGCGCGAATGCCAGTAGCCGAAGAGGACCGAGCCGCGGCGCCGCACCGTGCCCTGGATGACGGCCCGGTCGAAGGCCATCGTCTCGCCCGCGTGCGGCACGCAGGTGGACGTGCCGCCCTGGTTCAGGATGCGCGCGGAGAGCCGCGGGAGGGCGCCACGCGCGGGCGCGTACGCCGAGGAGAACAGGGCGTCTGCGGGGCCGCTCCCGAGCGAGCCGGGCTCGTCGGGTATCCACCCGAGGCCGCGCGCCGGCGGCGGGCGCTCGGTGTCGCTGGTGTCGAGCTCGAGGCCCATCACGCCACCAGCCTCTCCGCGTCCACGACGCTGCAGGCAACGTGGCCGTCGACGTGGAA
>OFRO01000205.1_pt1 | contig 23160 bp, 36 predicted proteins | sample 1543091 | NCBI WGS metagenome assembly OFRO01 (sample SAMN07774217, study PRJEB24372) | wastewater metagenome | isolation source: Exp Tend NO 10WW | collected 2016-02
TCGCATTAAATCTGCGTTAGCCGTCAATACTCAACGCCGCCGATTTGAAACTCGTGCTCGCAGTTCGGGCATGTGAGTTCGCATCCGGCAACGCTGTTCCAATCGTTGTTGAATATCTTTTTCGCAATCACATAGTCACCGTCAGCGTCTTGCTCTACGGCGTCAAAATCTTCTTTGCACTTTGGGCATTCAACGTCGAGACTCCAAGAAAGAATCCCGATTGGGTTTGTTGTGTTGTTCATATGTCCTTCGCATTGATGGCTAACCTTTCATTCCAGACGACCGCCTACGGCGTCGGCTGAACTCGGGGCGTTAGGCGTCTAGGTTGTACTTGGCATCAAGCAATCGCCTCGACTGCTCACAGACATTGCCTCCCTCAAGTTTCACCGTGCATTGCGAAACTTTCGCCCGCAGGCCGCGCCATGCTCCTCGCACAAACGGCAGCCACTCTGCAGCAGCCTTGCGCGACGGGTAAGCATTGCCTACCCGCGTCCAGCCTGTTGCCGGGTGCATCACCATCGTAAAAAACACGGTTCTCTTTTCCATTTCTCAGTCTCCACGCCTAACTCAAGTTAGGCGTCAGTAGTCGCCCGTTTCGTAGTCGTCCGGCAGCGTGTCGAATCCCGACCGTTCCGCGCGCACGGGCTGCGTCGCAAGTGTCGGCTTCTGTTCGTGCTGCGGCCCGCGCTTGTACTCGTAGCGGTCAAGGCTCATTGCCAGTCGCAGCGCCATCGCCGCCGTCTGGATGGCTTCCTCGCGCACGTCGGCGGCGGTCGCCTTGCCTGGCTCGTAGGTCAGTTGCAGCATTGCTTTGTTGAGTTCGCCGTATTCCTCGCCAAGCACTGCCAGTGCGTGGAGCGGATCGGTCGGCCACGTCGGGAACTTCGCGGTTGCGCGCGCTAGTTCCGCCTTCACGTCTTCGATCACTTGCATGGTTCTCTCCTTCGTGTGGGTGACGCCTAACCAGGCGTTCAATCCGAAGCCACTTCGTGGCTCGGCTTAACTTCGGTGTTAGCAGCCTAGTTCCTTCATTCGCGCGTACAGCTTCGGCTCACTCTTTGTCGGGTATTCCTCGCGGAAAAGTGCTTCAAGTTCGTCCCAATTCCCAACCAATCGCGCCCACACATCGCTCAGCGCAGCCGCTTTGTGCAAGTGTTTCCGCGCCTCCGGCACAGTGTCGAGGAACTCCACGCACCGCTTAAAGTCGTCCGGGTCTGCGGGGTGGTTTCCGTATTTAGCCCAGGTGTCATCCGGCGCAATATCACAAATAGCTGCGGCAAGTGCCTCCGAGCTGATGCCTGTCTCGCCCTGCACAAACCACTTCAATACATCCTCTTTCATTGTTCACCTCCTATGCTGACGCGGGTCAACTGCCCGTCAAGCCTTTCTCATGCCATGGCCTCTGCCATGCGCTGGGCCGCCCGCTGCAGGCGGGCATTGAACCAGCGCCGGATGATGTACCCCCTGGCCACGCTGATGACCGTGAAGATCAGGCCCATGGTGAAGGCCTGTCCACCGGTAATCTGGAAGCCGTACATGGGCAGGATGCACAGGTTGGCTATCCAGTTGATGCCGAAGCCGATGGCGATGTTGATGGCCACTTCGATCAGTGAGCCGATGCGGGTTTGGTTCATTCGCGCCCCCGATAATGTGTGGCGTTTGGACGCCAGGAATTGCTCGTATTTCATGGGTGCAGGCATAAAAAAGCCCGTTGGTGCGGGCTGGGTGTGGTGTGGTGCTGGTTAAAGCGCCAGGTGCGCTCCGCGATAGCTCAGCGGGTCGCGGAATGGAACGTCGCTATCGAGGTCGTCAAAGCCGCTGCCCGCAGCGCGTTGTGCTGGGGGCGGCGCTGGCGCAGGGCGCGGTGCTGGTGCTGGCGCCGCGCCTTCCTGTTTCGGGCCGCGTGCAAAGTCGTCAAAATCGGCCACGCCCTCCAGTGACGTTCCGGTGCTGCCGTCCTGCTTTTGAAACGTTGCAATGTGCAGGTCACGAATGACCAGCGAGACTTGTTTGCCCTTGGTCAGATACGGCGCCAGCGTTTCGGCTTGCTTGCCGAACATGGATGCGCGCACCCACTGGCTGGGCTTCTTGCCATCTTCGCCTTTGCGCCCGTAGTTGTAGGCCACGGCCAATTGCACGACGGTTGTACCGCCTTGGGTTACGCGGGTTTCCGCATCACGCCCAAGGGTGAAAAGTCCGGTAAGTGTTGCCATGGTTTTATGCGGCCTCCAGTGCCGTTTCGGTGGTTGATTGAATCGCGGCGCGTAGGGTGTTTTCGTACTGCGTCACCAGGCGCGCGAACGCCATGAGGTCGGCTTCCAGCGCCTCGATGGCGTCTTCGTCGCGCTCTATGCGCTTGATGACCATGTGGTGCAGGTCGGGGCACCACAGCACAAGGTCAACCCACTGGCGCCCGAGTAGCCACAGGTAGCCGTGGCACTGGTCGATGTAGGCAGACACATCACAGTCAGCCACTGCGGTGAACAGGGTTTCGCTGCTCACCATGGTTTTGATCTCAAGAACCCCGTCGTCGTCAATTAATCCGTCAGGGCTCAGGCCGAAGCATCCATCCTCGGTGGTGAAAAAACCGACCTCTTGCACCAGATTGCCGGTGCGGCGCTCGTAGGCGAAGCGGGCGATTGGCTCTTGTTCAGTCCCGGTGCGCATCGCCGCGTTTTGGAACTTGGCCGGCGCCACGCCGCCAACGCGCTCGCGTGCTATGTCCATCGCATAACCAATGCACGCCTTGGACGGCTGGCCGCTTTTGAGCTTGTCGCGTGCGTCCTTGAAACGCGAGCCTGTAATGACTCCGCGACGCGCAGCCAGCCATTCCTCGCAACCCTGTTCGTGGAAGTGCTCGATCATTGCTGCGTGCCTTTCGCGTCTGCGGCCTTCGCGGCCTTCTTGAGTGCGTAGCTTTCGGGTTCCAGCGCTTCGCGTTCTTCTGGCGACAGGCTCTTGATGTGCTTACTGAGCGCCGCCCAGCCGCCCATCGCGGCCTCGCGTGCTGCGGCCAGCAGTTCCAGCGGCACAGCAGCTGGCGGTGCATTGCCGTCGTTGTCGTCGCCGCCCTCGGCCACGCCGCAGATGGCTTTCAGCGTGTAGCGCTCCAGATAGCTCTTAGTGCTGGCGCGGGCTTGCAAGGCGTTCTTCGCTCCCCCAGCGTCGGGAGGGCCTCCCATGCTCACGCTCTCGCTGTGGCCGCTGGTGTGCTTCAAGGTGCATGTGACCTCGATCCAGTCCTTTTCATCGCGCGTGAGCTTCCACGATGCGCTCAGGCCGTGGCGCGACAGGGCGGGCGTGACGGCATCCACAACGTCGTGCAGCTCGGCATAGGCCCGGCCACGTAGCGGGCCGTCCGTCACCTCGCGCCCCTTGATGATGCGCACAGCCTCGGACTTGAAGGCCGCGAATGCCGCGTTGTAGGCCTTCTCGGCTTCCTTTCTTTCCCAACGATCCTGCAGATCCATCATCTTCTCGATTTGCTCCAGGCTGGCGCCCTGGCTCATGGCCGACATCATCATTGCCGCTGGGGAGTTGGGCGCGATTGCGCATGGCGCGGCAATCGGCGTAGGGTTAATTTCCAGAACTGCGTTCTCTTCGTTCTTCATGTCGCGCTCCTTGTGTGGGTCTGTTGATCGCGCCGGATAACCGGCATCGGTGTCTTGTGGCTGTAGTGGTGCCCGAAGTGCCAGGCCCCGCATTCGTCGCAGCGGTACGCTGCCATGCCGGTGCTGTAGCGCCGACTGGCGCGCCGGGCCTTGTCGGCGGCCTGGGCCTGGGTGAAGGGCTGCTTGCCAGTTGGGCAGTTCATTCAACCCCCGACAGCCACCAGCAGTAGCCGATGGCGCAGAACCGCCCCAGGTGCGGCGCCCATGCCCGGTAGAGGGCGCGGAATTCGGTGATGCGGCGCTTCATGCTGTCACCACGATCACGACAGTGGAGAGGATGGCCAGGACGGTGCAAATCACCCAAAACCAGACCCCGTAATCCAGCACGTCGAATTCCTTGAATATGGCCTGCGCGCTGTCGGCATCGCACAGCCGGCCCTCGCCCATGCTGCGCGCGAAGCGCTCGGTGGTCGGGTTGTAATCGGGCGGGGTGGCGATGCGGGTCATTGGCCGTCTCCGTAGCGGATCTGCAGTTCCAGGGCGCGCTCTTGGCGCAGGCGCTCCTTGTGCTGCATGTTGTAGAGGTCTGCTGCTAGGCGCTGCGCCTCGGTCGGCTGGTCTTGCCGGATCGGCACAGGCCAGCAACGGTGCAGAACCGTGGCGATGGTGGGATTGACGTGTTCGTCCATGTCAGGCCTCCACTGCCTCTGCCGTCGCTTCGGCCTGGCTGGCGCTTGCATCAGGCGTCCACAGCCTGGCGTGGCACTCGATCAGCGTCAGGGCGGCGCGGTATTCCTGCCCATGCTCGCTGGTGCCGTGTTCGCGTTCCAGCGTGTCGACGAATTCGGCGACCGTCCCGAAGAAACAGCCGGCGCGTAGATAGATGCCTTTGTCGGTCAGGTACGCGGAGAAATAGTCGCAGCGCGAACCGATGGGGCCAAGCGTGAATGCGGGGCGGTCGCCGATGAGCTTTTTGGCGCCGCCCAGGTTCGCGCCGCGCAGGTTCGCGCCGCGCAGGTTCGCGCCGCGCAGGTACGCGCCGCGCAGGTTCGCGCCGCGCAGGTTCGCGCCGTCCAGGTTCGCGCCGCCCAGGTACGCGCCGCCCAGGTTCGCTGTTTCCAGCGCTACACGCATCGCAAGGCCGCTTGCCTGATGCTCCTCTGTGGGCTGGTACTCGTACAGCACGGCGTCCGTGTAGCGGTGCTTGATGATTATTTTAGGCGCAGCTGAATCAGACATTTGGTCTCCTTTGGGCATAAAAAAGCCCCGGCGTGCGGGGCTGGTTGTGGGTGGGCTACTCGCTGCACCAGCTGCTCCGCTACATGGCGGCTCACTCAGGCTGGCATCTGCTTTTGTCCGTAAGGGGTGATCCGCCGTGGCCTTTGGCTTCGCAGGGGGAGAGTCGGTTGCTCATGCCATCAGATAGAAGCCCTGTGCGCTCCACCGGGAACCCCCAGCGGCAAGACTGCTATCTCATGGCCCGGCACTGCCGGGGAGTGGGGGTTACTGGGTGCGGGCTTCGAGCATGGCGTCTGCTGTCTCATATGCTCGTGCGGCCAACATCGCAAGCTGCTCGGAGGCATCGAAGCCAACGGGGAAAACAGCGCCACTCAAAAACTGGTGCATTGCCTTCGCTGCGAAGTAATCGCGAATGGTCATGCCGTCGCATGGACCCATCTCGCTCCAGATTTGTCCGGGGTTTAGCGGCACTGGAAATGCAGGCATTGATTTAGGTTCCATGCTCTTCTCCTAGTTTGTTGAATTGGGTGGGGGTTACTTGATCAGCTTGGCTACTGCTTCTGCAACCTTGAGCTGCGCGGCTGCTACAGCGGCTTCCACGGCCTGCTTGATCTCTTTCTGCATCTTGTAATCAATTACAGACTCGACGTTCTTCTTTACGAGGTAGTCAAGGCGCGAACTCTTATCCCCATAGCTGCACGCCTCGCCGCGCTCGTTGACGCGTGCGCCCAAGTAGTTCTCGCCGGCCTTTCCGATGATCGCTTTCAAGGTCATTGGCTCGCCAACCTTCTCGCCGTATAAATTGCGCTGCTGGATGGGCTCGTTCACCGTCTTTTCGATAATTGCTCCCACGCTTGATTGAATCGCTATGCGCACCTCGTCTTGCACCGCCTTGCGGATGTCTCCGCCCGCCTTCTTCACTATCTGGTCAGCCGCAGTGCGCACGATGGCGTCAAACATCCTCTCGGCGTCATACTCAATCAGGCTGGCATTCACCTTCACCGAGCCTTTCGCCTGTGGTGACGGTTGCAGTTCATCAAGATCATCTGGTTCGTCGTACATGTCTCTCTCCTGTGTGTGGTTGAAAACCTCAGCGCCCTGGTTGCAAGGCGCTGGGGTCTTGGCCCTCGGTTGAAGGCCTCGCCGACATATCCCCCGAAGGGTTCCGGCTGCGCGACTGGCCCGCGCTTTGCTGATGACTATCAGTGCCGTTGCCGCAGTTGTTGCGCTCTTGTCTGCGCCCCTGCGGTTTGGTCGTGTTGCTGTTCTTCGCCACGCCAGCGTCATCCGGTTCTCTCGCCACCGGCCCGCGCCCACTACTCATTCAAGAGCTGCCAACCGGTGACAACCTGGCACCAGTTGATCCGCAGGGAAGTGATTTTTAACGAGCCCGTTCGTGGTGACCGCCGATCCGCTCACCCTGCGCCGCTTTGTTTGCGGCATGGGCGTAGTATCGCCAAGCCGATTGGAATGCGCAATGGGTAAACCGATATTTTTACAACAATTAGGGGTTTTTACTTAGCGATCAGGAGCAAAAAACCGCCCGCAGTCGGTGCCCGTGAGTCGTGCGTAGCGCTACTCGCGCTCCCGCTTGCCTATCTAGGGGTTCCCGATACCTACAAGCCACTTGCCACGCCATCGCGAAACCGATAAGATCGGGCGATGCATTGGAAAGACATCATCGGCGCGCTTGTGGATTCCGGACTGACACAAGTGCAGATTGCCGAACAAGCCGGCTGCCAGCAGAACACGGTCTCTGACCTGTCCACAGGCAAGACCAAGGAACCGCGCGGCTCGCTTGCGTTTGCGTTGATGCGCCTATGCAGGCGCCGTGGCCTGCGTGTGCCGGAGATCATCGAGCGCACTCCTGACGAGGTGCGCGGCAATCCACTGCTGGCGGAATCGGCGGGAGGGGCGGCGGAATGAGCCTGTGGAACCCCAAGCGCCCTCTGAATCAGCCGCCGGGCTTTCGCCAGGTGGGCCAGCAGCGCGAAGCCGCCCCCAAGACCGATGCAGCAGCGCAGGCCGTGCGCGCCTCGCATTTCGCGCGCATGGACACCACGCGCAAGCTGGGGCAGCGGGCCGTGGTGAGGGGATGACCATGCCCCAGCAACAACACCTCGCATATGAGGCGGCAAAGCGCGCATGGGTCGATGCGCATCCCGATGCAACGCCCGAGCAGTACGACGCAGCTATGCGGGAGATTGCAGAGCGGCTGGGCATATGAGTTTTGACACCACGGCTAGGCAAAGGTTAGCTACCGGCGCCGAAAAGCAGGACGTGCCCGCTTGCCTGCCGCTGGTTTCTGTTTCGACGGGCCATGAAAGGGCAGTCATGCAAAACGAACAGCCAGCAGCGCCGCCTGCTGCAAGAAAACCGATCGGCAAGAAGATGCGCTTCGAGGTCTTCAAGCGCGAGGCGCAGGGATGAAGCGTCCTTCGTTCCAGTTCTACCCGGCCGACTGGCGTCGCGATGCCGCGCTGCAGTCGTGTTCTGTGGCTGCGCGCGGCTTGTGGATCGAACTCATGTGCGTGATGCACGACTGCGAACCCTACGGGGTGCTGGCGGTCAACGGCAGGGCCATGTCTGCCGCCCAGGTGGCACGCCTGGTAGGCGAGCAGGAAAAGATCATCGTGCGGCTGCTGGCCGAACTCGAAGACGCCGGCGTGTGCAGCCGCGACGATGAAGGGCGGTTGTTCTCTCGCCGCATGGTCAAGGACGAGGAGGTGCGCGAAGCACGCGCCGCCGGCGGCCATGCGGGGGCTGAACACGGGCACAAGGGGGGTGAACACGGCAAGAAAGGCGGTCGCCCACTCACCGTCAAAAGCATGCAGAAAATGCTGCAAAGCACAATTTATGCGGGTATTAATGTAGAGAAATGGACCGATTACCAGCCAGTTAAATGTGCCTTCGAAGGCTTAATCTCCATCGACTTGTTCAATAGAGCAAATCGCAGCAAAAAATATATTGGCTACAACGAAAAGGATGGTGAATATGAAATCCACCGACAAGCTCCGAAGCCACACTTAGTAAATAAAGTTATGAATAACCCTGACTTCCCTTACAAAAAAGTGGTATTGTGCCCCGAATGTAAAAATACGCTCCTCGGCAGCGCTAGCCGTGGCAAGTCCGGCAAATACTACCCGGCGTATCACTGCAGCAACAGAGGGCACTATTTCCGAGTACCCAAAGACGATATGGACGATAAGATTACGCAGTTTATCGCTCGCATAAAGGTTAACCAAGACCAGATAGATTTGCTATTAGACACTGTCCGTGCCGAGTTTGAGCGCAGACAATCACTGTCTGGTGATGATAAGGCAACTATAGAAAGCCATATTACGGCACTTCAGGGCGAGGCGGAGGCTGCAATCAGCAAAATCATGCTTCTGTCGAATCCAACCGCTATCGCCTACATAGAAAAAGAAATCGAAAGTATCCACAGCAAGATAACAAAGTTAGAAAAGGAGAAACAGACCATGCAGAACAAAAAACCTATCGATATCGACCGCATACTCTCGAGAGTGCGATATTTTCTGGAACACCTCGATTCACTACTGTTAAAACAACAGGATCCGCTCAAAAAGGCCAAGTTATTTGGCTTATTGTTCAACGAACTTCCTACCTACAATGATTTAGATTATGGAACACCAAAAACACCCCTTTTTACGGGGGTGAATTCGGTCTTTCGGCTTGCGCCGCTTGAAAAATCTCTTATGGTGATCTCACGGAGAATCGAACTCCGATTGCCAGGATGAAAACCTGGTGTCCTAACCGTTAGACGATGAGACCAAATTGTGAGTGAAGCATGTTAGAAATGTGTTTACATATTTCTAACTGATTCCGAGGAATTTGGGTCTCATACTCCTAGTATGAGACGTCGTTCATGTATGTACGAGGCTTATCTTTATAAGATGAGACCAAATCGCAATTAACTGGATGATTGTAACAGAAAATAACAGATGCGAAAAGAGTAGACACAGTAAGAATCACAAATAAATTCAAGTCGTGAACTCGCCTAATGAACGAGTGTCGATCAGAAATGTTAGACCCTAGTAGGAGCGTCAGTTTCGAAGAAGGCATCCTGTATGAGCCCTCACTCTACTTCTGCAAAGGGGCACGGGACTCAGGCCACACTTCCCCAACGCTCCCACTAGGCTTTCTTCCTACAGATAATAAGGCACTCCGCCGACCGACGTACCAGGTGCAACCCCTGAGCGCTCGCGCTGAGATCGAACCCGGCCATGTTCTGGTCGCTGATCGAACTTTAAGGTCTGGGGCGCACGCAATGCTCGAACACGAAGCTGGTGAGGCTTGGCTACCGTCTCACGCGTCCAGTGGTATTCATCGATAATACTCTGGATTGCTTGCCATACCCCATCCATCCAGTAAATCTCAGCAGCCGGTGAATCCCGCATCGCAATCAGCTCGTCGAGGACAAGTTCCTTTACGGCAACTGTCAAGATCTGGCCGATCCACCAATCGGTGAGTCGCTTCAAGTCATTAGATAGGTCGTATTTGCTTACAAGATCGCGTCGGTGACGCATTCTCATGAGCAAATAGTCCGCAAGCGCACCAATTCGGTTGTCGACCCCAACAACAAAGTTGTCAGTACCACGCCTCGTGACTGGATCAGCGGCCCTAGTGAATTGACCAATAATGCGATGACGTGCGACGAGCCGTCTTTCGACATACTCATCGTCGTCAAAAATCAAGGCGAGCACTTCTCCTCGGCTAATCATTTGACGGATCTTTTCGCTTGGTTCGCCTCCGATGGAAACGGATCTTCTGTCTCGCGTCATGCGCACAGCCCATCTGTAGTAGGAGTAAAGCTTCCAGCCCGAGTACTGAATATATACTAAGGCTTATCTTTTTTTATATGATGAGGCGTTTGATTAGTCAATGTCTTTCTTGCAAATGTAACGTCGGTAACTCACTCAACTGCGTTGTATATCGTGGGCTCATGAGTGTGCGGCGCGATTGCCAATCGGCCTTTTTGCGGTCTTCGGAGGCGTGCCAAACAGTATGAGTACCGTATTTCTTGTTGAGGGAATCAACTGCATGCATCAGCTCGCTGCGTTCATCTCGCCTGCTGTCGCCATCCAGTAGCGCCAACTGCCAGGCTTCCACGGGCTGAATCCCGATCAGCGTCACGCCACCACGCCGGTACGCGCCCTCGACGTCGTAGGCTGCCGTCAGCGCTTCTAGTGCCGCCGATATCAGCAGTCCCGTGTCCGCTGTGGCCTCCGGGAGCATGGCGACTTCGCTCGCCCACACCCGTGCCTCATGTTGAGATTTGCCACTATCAAGAAATGTCATGATTCCGGTACAGACTGAGCCCTGGGCGCGCAATCGAGCCGCCGCCTGGGCAGTAAATGTCGCGATCGCACTCTCGAGCTGGTGAAATTCACGGATAGCATGGCCAAAACTACGAGACCGCATGATCGTCTTGCGACTATCCGACTTGTCGCCAAATGACAGCCTGGCAATACCACGCAGCTCGTCGACCATCTTGAGCCCGGTGATGTTGAGCTGCTGCGCGAGCCACGCATCGGAAGCCTCAATCAATTGCAGAGCTTTGCTCACTCCTTTATCCCGAAGCTTTGGGCTCAACCGTCGCCCGATCCCCCAGAGCTCTTCAATCTCGAGGTCACGTAACATCTCGCGCCGTGATTCGTCTGATTCAATCACTTCGACACCGTCATGGTGTGTCTTGGCATACGTGCTCGCTACCTTGGCAAGCGTCTTGGTCGACGCAATACCAATCGATACCGGGACGCCCACCTCCTGCAGGATCCGCTGTTTGACACGCTCGCCCCAAGCACGAGCGTCGTTGATCGGCAACTCAGACAGATCGATAAAACACTCGTCGATCGAATAAACCTCGATCAGCGGCGTTTCCTCACGCAATATCTGCACGATACGCTGGCTGATATCGCCGTAGAGCTCAAAATTAGCCGAAAACAGCGTGATCCGATGATCCCGGACGATGTCTCGCACCTGAAATATCGGCACGCCCATCGCGACGCCCAAGTCTTTGACTTCGTTTGTCCGGGCGATCACACAGCCGTCGTTGTTGGACATGACGATGACCGGTTTGCCCTGCAAATCAGGGCGAAATAGCCGCTCGCAGCTCGCAAAAAAGTTATTGCAGTCAACGAGCGCATACTTCATAGAACCTGTTCCATATCTCCAATATCGCCGAAATTGCCTGATTCCGAGACAAAATTGCGCTGAGGCGACAAGAGGTAGCTATAGCTACCTAGCGAAGTCTCAGGTGAATTTTGACCGGAAGCCAGGTGATTTTTAGGCTGAATTCGGGAGGTGTGGAATAGGTTCATAGCGAGCGATACTCAGCCAGCGTATGCGTGATCACGCCCCACAGCGCCAATTCTGTGGCGGCTTCGGGACGTCCATCGAGCTGCGTCATCTGGCCATGGTGCCAGCGCCGTACGACAAACTCGTTGTCAGCAACAGCCACGACGAGATCGCGCTCATGGGGAGCAAGCGCCCTATCGGTCACCACGATTGTTCCGCCGTGCCAGCCAAGCTCCGGGATCCCCACGCCATCGAGCCGCCACAGATACGTGCTGGCTCTATGACGAAACACTAGGCTATCGAGGCTCAGGCTGTCAAACCGCTGGTCTTCACCCGCGTTCGGAAAGCCTGCATGGTACACCACGCCGTCACTGATACTTCCTTTCTTCATACCCCGATTATACCTCTAGACGGTTTTGTTATAATGAGTATGTATGAGCAGGCGACCAAAGAAACGAACCAAAAAATATAGCGGTGATGATGCCAAGCATCTGCAGGCCGCTAGTCCCGAGCCGGTCGTCCATCGATATACGGCAGTCAATCGCAGCCCACTCGGTCAATGGTGGTTCGAGAAAAAGAAACTGATCCGCACCGTCGCTATCGTGATCGGTGTCGTGCTCCTCGTCATCTGGATGATCGTCGAGATCATCAATCTCGTGGCTTAAGAAGTGTGGAAGAGGTTCTCAGAGGCAATCTAAACCCAAACGTCGAGCCCTTGTCCTCAGCTGTTTCAAATATGACACTGCCCTCGTGTGCGGTGATCACTTTGCGCGCCATGAACAGCCCAATACCCGTCCCGTCTGGACGCTCTTTTTTGGCATTGCTCGCACGATAAAACTTGGCAAACAAACGATGCCGTTCCGACGCCGGCACGCCGATACCATGATCAACCACCTTCATCGTCACAAATTTATTGTATTGGCTGAGAGTTATCTGAATATTGTCGCCCGGCTTCGAATAGTACACGGCATTGTCAATAAAGTTCATGATGACTTGCCGGATCTTGTTTTCATCGAGCAACATTGGAGGGATGTCTGTCGGCCGCTGATAATCGAGCGTCATCCGCCGCGAACGCGCGCCATCTTCCATCTGTCTCACTTCTTGCGCCACGATCTCGGCCAGATCGACAGAACGCAACTCGAGCTCAAATTTACCAGTTTGCAAACGCGACACATTCAGGAAGTCACCGATCAGGTACACCATCCGCTGCGAGCTGCTAAACGCCTCCTCGAGCACCTTGCGCTGCGCGGGCGTGATCTTGCCGACATCACCGTCGAGCACCATGCTGATATAGCCCTTCACTGTCGTCAGCGGCGTACGGAGCTGATGCGACGCCATCGAAATAAATTCATCTTTGGACTCATCGAGCTCATGGAGTCTTTTGTTGGTGAGTCGCAACTCTTTGGTTGCGTTCTCTACTTCGGCTTGTAGCGTTTTGTTAAACATAGCTATTTTTTCGTAGTTTGCTGCATTTTCGAGTGCAATAGCGATCTGATCAGCAATTGTATTCATCGTCCGAACGTCTTGCCTGTCGTAGGGAGTACCATTCTTTTTTTCTCCCAGCAAAAGCCAACCGATACCGACGTTCGCAGTCTTGAGGCGTAGCGCCAGCTCTATGCCAGCTTCACGCAATCGTGAGGCAAGTTTCCTATCTGTGGTAACTACCTCATCTATCGTCACGATATCCTGATGAGTATCCTCAAGCATTGTAGCGAGCATTGCTTGCGAGCCCTTCTTGCCCTCGCCGAGCAGAAACTCTATCTTTCGTGCTGCAAAAATCTGCTTCGTAAGAGCAGTGACTACTTCCGTAATAGCAGCTTCCCCGGTCACGCTGACGAGACTGGTTCCATACAGGTCTATGGTATCCTGAACATCATAATCATTTCGAAAGAAAATACTCTGAGTGAGGGTATCAAATTTTTGCTTCACAGTAGGGAAAACCAGCAATGATATCACGAGCAAACCGACGTAATACAAGTTCGTGTCAATCCTTGCGGCGACAGCCACTTCGACCCATTCGCGTAAAAACGAAACCGACAGACCATACATGAGACCAATCACGCCAATAGAAAGGACATACGCGACCGCGCGTCCTGCAGCGCGCCTGAGATCAAACAGCCGATAGCGTGCAATCGCTATGCTATAGCTAATCATATAAATAATAGTGAAGAGTGGCCCCATCCATATGAGATCACCCACCCCAGCTAGTGGAAGTGAGAGATCGGTGATAAACGCAAAAAAACCACTCAGAAACGCTCCCAGAAATACATACCAGATCTGTGCACGTTTCAATCCACTGGCACGACGCAATTTCTTGAGAAATATCGTACTAATGGCTAAGAAATACGCAGCAAAGATGAGCGAGTAGAGGCCATAAAGTCCAAACGGCACGCTGATAGTGTTCAGAGACCCACCGACATGATTGACGTCTATGAGCGCTCCGTTGCCAAGAACAAGCAAACCAACAGCCAAGAACGTTGGTATGCTCACCCCAATCACTTGCCCGGTAGTCAGCCGCCCATCATCTGGATATCTGATCGCAAACAGTAGCAGGAAATACATCGTCAGCACTGGCGCTACGAGATACAGTACACGTCCCCACCAGATCGCCGTCTCCGATGATTGACTCAGCAACAACGCATCACCAAATGCCCAAAAAGCCACAGTAATCGCTGAGATGGCAAACAATGTCGCAGTCTTACGATACGTTTTGCTGCGTTGGAACACCACGAAAGCGATACCCAAATTGAGGACGCTCACAACGCCAAGCAAATAAATAGGAAGCATACCTATGAGCCGTTAATTCGCACGGCCCCACCTTCCTGCTGAAACGCGGCTAATGTCATACCTGTATCATACATAATTTTGCCGATTTGCAGGGCTTTTTCAGGAGAAACTTGTTCGGCCAAAGCGAGGTCAAGCCTGTCGGCTCTCCACAAGCTCCCGACTTCGGCTTCACAGCCCCAGACATCCCCCTTGTGTAGCAATCCTTCTTCGCCAAACCGATAGTCACTGCGACGAGTCAGGAACGAGTCGAGACTGCTATCATGAGCGACAACCCATACCACCTTGCCGCCGTGAGCCTCAACTTCTTGGCGTTCAAAACTTGCTGGCTGACTATCATCAATGATTACCTTACCCGAGAGATCGATGTCCCGAGCAATAGGTATCGAAGACGTCACCGCTGAGATGATAAACTGACTTTTGCTCAAAACTTGGTCGTTCGATTGTGCGGCAATGATCCTGTGTCTGCCGTATTTTTCACCGAGAGCCTCAACCACTTCAGCCAGCACCGTGGGACGAGTATCATACATGAGTATCCTTGCATCAGCGAACTGCTCTAGCACTAAATCAGCAGACGATGCCCCGATCGAACCTGCGCCGACGCACCCAATCGGCAGCAAAAAATCAGCTTTTCGAATTTTCATAACTGCTTCGAGTGTTTTCACGATCGTATAGACCGTGCCTCCGTGTCCAGTGGTCGTCACGATACCATGACGCCTGATGCGCGCACCAAATTTAGTCAATTTAGGCAGGGTTGCCCCGAGACCAAGAACAGAGATGCCGAGATCATCGCGTGCAAATCGCGCGCTGTCGGCGATGATCTTACTCGCAGTAAATTTTAGCTGGATACTGGAACGTATGTCCTTGACCATATCCATAAACAACGGGATAAACAAGATCGCGCCATAGGCTTCGCCATCCGAATCAGTGTACTCATCGATCAGGCATGGGGGCAAGCCAGAGATCAGGCGCTGTCGAGCGTCGGGATCAAGCCATTCGACAATTGGCAAAAAATGAAGCGCTTCCGTGTAGTAGCGCTCCGTTCCTCTTTCAATCCTAGTCGGTACGGCAAATCCAAAGCCATACCGCCCGGTCCGCTCTTTGGACCGGTAGTTCGCAAATGAATTTCTGATGAAGACCTCACTCTTTCCGAGAGCAATCAGAGCTTTAGAGTCTTGCTTCAACTCTTCTTCGAGGTAGCCAAGGCGATGTAACATTGTATCCAAACTGTAATGCCCGTAGGCAGGTGTCCACAGTTTGCCCACTCGATCAAGATGAACTTGCCGGTGTTTTGTCATATATCATTTTTATTGTATCACTGGTTATATTTTTAGCAACAGGATATATTTATGAGGTGAATTTACGCTTGCGCACCATACGCTTTTTCCAAACATCTTTTACGTGGCTTGCCGTCCGGTACGTACGCTCGCACGGGAAGATCACGGTCAGCATGCCATTTACTATCCATCCTGACAGGAGATACCTCTTTGTGGCCAACCACCAGAGTCAGCTCGATCCATTTTCCGTGTTTGCTGGTCTCAGTTACCGCCAGATGCGCGATGTCGGCCCGACGAGGTTCATGACCTCCGGCAGAAAATATTACTCTTGGCTGTTTCCACTCTTATTCATGTGCGGGTGTTACCCCACGCGCAAGAAAAGCGATCCTGCCTACGACCCCGTCACCCAGTCAATCCACTACCTTAAAAATGGCCAAAATGTTTTCATATTTCCCGAAGGAAAAATCACCCTGCAATCCGAGTCCCAACCTCGTATGGGCGTGAAGAGGATTTTTGATGGCACAGACATACCCTTTACCGTGGTGCTGATCCATCTGGAGTGGAGCCATGAGGGGAAACGTCGAAATTTGAGGGTGGTATTCGACAAAACCTCCGAGGTGACATCGCCTAAGTCTTTGATGGAACAACTCTACCGACTATAATGAGCTTATGACTAAAATTGCTATCATCGAAGACGATCCGGTTATTGCTCAAATGTACTTGATGAAGTTTGAAGCCGATGATTTCGACGTCCAAACCGCAGACAATGGCCGCGATGGCGTAGCGCTCGTCAAACACTTCACGCCCGATCTCATCTTGCTCGACATGCAGATGCCCGAGATGGACGGTCGCGAAGCCTTGCAGGAAATTCGTGCCCACGAATGGGGCAAAGATATCCCTGTTATCTTCCTGACCAACCTCGGCGAAGAAGAAGCCCCCAAAGATCTCCGGTCATTTGGTATCCATAGTTACATCGTCAAAGCCGACCTGACGCCTCGCCAAGTCGTCGAGCGCGTCAAATCAGCCCTCAAGATTGCTTCGTAACGGCTCGAGCCGCCTGAATCACATTGTCGAACAGTGCCGTGACGGTCAGTGGTCCGACGCCGCCTTTTTCTGGCGTGATCACGAGATCGTGACGCTCGCGGACGTCTGGCGCAACATCACCGACGATTTTGCCGTCCTCGCTGGCCGTTGCCGCATCGACGACAGCCGCACCAAGTTTTAGCATGTCGCTCGTGACCAGACCGGGTGACCCGGCGGCAGTCACGATGACATCGGCTTGCTTGATAACAGCCGCTGCATCGTCGGTCGAGCGGTCGATCACGGTCACATCGTAGCCCGAATTGCGCCACATACGAGCAAGCGGCGCGCCGACGAGGCGTCCGTTGCCGATGATCACGATTTTTTTGTTGTCGAGATCGACGTTGTAGCCCGCGAGGAGCCAACTAATCGCCAGTGGCGTCGCCGGGTCAAGCGTCGCGTGCTCACCGAGTGCATCGACATCTTTTGCTGGTGCCACCATATCGACAAGCGTCTGCGTCTGGCTCGGTTCAGCCAACGGCAATTGTACGATGATGCCATGCACCGACGGGTCGTCATTGAGCGTGCGGATCGTTGCCTCGGCCTGTTCTTGCGGGACTTTGTGCAAATCGACGTCAACCAGGATATCTTCGCCATAGCGGCGCTTCAGCCTCACGTAGGTATCAATCACCGGATCATCAATCGTCTGGACGATCGCCAGCCGTGGCGCGACGTGGTGTTCCTGGCGCAGGTTGCGCACTTGTTTGGCTTGTCGTTCTTTGATATAGCCGGCCAGTTCTGATCCGTTGAGTAATTTCATCCCTACCAGTTTAACAGATATAGTTATGAGACACCCTTTCAGGGTTTCTCATCGCGCCGGGCAGTGAAATAAATTCACATGCTCGGGCTGCTCTTCCCGGATCACATTTAGCGCTATAATCGGGGAATGATTATCGAGCCATACGCCTGGGACAAAACCCCTATCACCGAGATTTTGAAAGTTTCATCTGACACAATTTCAATTCGAGTTAAACGCCCCGCTGAATATGATTTTCGCGCAGGACAATACGCCATCGTCCGTACCTACGTGACCAAGGATCGGTTTCTCGTGCGCCAATATTCGTTTTCTTCACCGCCCTCTGCCGACTGGCTTGAATTCACCATCCAGCACGAGCCAGGTGGCGAAGTTACGAGCTGGCTTCATGAACACGCACGTATCGGTACCATGCTCGAGATATCTCAGAGCTTTGGTAATTTCACCTACGAGTCTTCTTCCCGACCATTACTTTTTATTGCCGGACGTGTCGGTATTGCCCCGTTTATGAGCTACCTTCGCGTAGATCACAGCACAAATGTCCATGTGATCTACAGCGTCACAACCCAAGACCAAGTGTGTTTTTGGGACGAGCTCCGCGATATCACCACGCTCGTTGTCACTTCCGAGCAATCGCGCGTCGATCAGGCGCTTCTCGCGGGATATATCGCCGATCAGCCTATTGTTTATCTCTGTGGTTCACGACAGTTCGCAGAATCCATGCAACAGCATCTTTCGCAATTAGGCATTGCGCCAAGTGATATCAGGCGTGAATTATTTACTTTGTAGCTTCAAGATCTCTGGCCGCAGCAAGCTGACGAGGTAGAGCGAGCCAGTGATAAGCAGCGTGTCCTCTGGGCGTTTCAACAAGGTGGCAAGCGCGTCCTTTGGATTCAAAATGATTTCAATTTCATCATCCAGATGAGCATGAAAAGCCTGTGCGGTATCTACCGCGCGAAATGAGCGACGGCTCTTCACATCCTGACCCATGCTAAACTCTGGGACAATGACATGCACTGCAATTGGGGCAAGTAGCTTGCAGACGCTCGTCAGTTTACTATCAGGCGACTCAATGAAATTGGCTAGGAGAGCTACCTTTTTCTTAGAAGAAGTTTCGAGCGATGCCAGCAATGCTTCGATCTTTTGGGGATTGTGGGCACCATCCAAAATAATAGTCTTATCTCCGTAGCGATAGGTCTCACCGCGGCCCGGAGGCGTTTGGTGCGCGACAAGCTCCGACTGCTGCTCACTCAAGGCCGGCAGACCATCGCGCTGACGCAAGTATTTGTACGCAGCCCGCGCCATAGCCCAGTTTTGGCGCTGGAACTCAGGCAAGATATCGGGTGCATCCATATCCTCAACTTCTTCGAGAACCGCATCGACAGACCTAGATCTGTGGCGAAAAACCTCCATGACGACCGGTAATTGCTTGCGCACAATAGCATGGCTTTTCTCCTGTATGATCCCGGCTTTCTCCGCAGCGATTTTGTCGACAGTATCACCTAGGAGCTCGGTATGATCAAGCCCGATATTTGTAATGACACACAGTTTGTCTGTTCGCACAACAGTATTAGTTGCGTCTAGGCGGCCGCCAAGTCCAGTTTCGACCACAGCATACTCAACCTTTTCTTTATCAAACACCCAATAGGCGAGCGCTACCAACAAGGCAAAATAGGAAGGTTTGAAATCCGTTCTGGACAGCAGCTCAAAAAATTCATTCAGATAGCTGAGAAACTTCTCTTCCTCGAGAGGAATGCCGCCAATCTGCACACGCTCGTTAACCGCAACTATGTGAGGAGAGACCGTCAAACCAGTTTTTCGCCCACTCGCTTCCAAGAGCCCACGGACAAAATATGCTGTCGATGTCTTCCCGCTCGTGCCCGCGATATGAATCGTCTTATATTTCTCCTGCGGGTTACCAAGATATTCCAGCAGACGTTGCATTTCTTCGAGGTGAAACGACCAACTCAGTACCGGCGGGGAATATACCAAAAGCGCCTCGACTGCTCCATCAAGCGACGTGATTTTTTTCATACTCTTATTATAATCCCAACAGGTGTGCATACCCGTTAACATCGTGATCCATTTGTATATTAGGCTGATTTACTATACATTATATAGTAACAAGCAAACGAAACGGGGGTCATATGAAAGCAGTACAATTCAACGAATACGGTGACGCATCGGTGCTAAAAGTTGTCGACATCGAGAAACCAAGCGTCAGTACTGGCCAAGTCCTCGTGGACGTGGCGGCAGTCAGCCTCAACCCGTTTGACTCCAAGCTGCGAGATGGCGTCATGAAAGACGGAATCCCTCTGAACCTCCCTATCACCATCGGTGGTGACATCGCGGGTGTTGTCAGTGAGCTCGGCGAGGGCGTCAGTGACTTTGCGGTAGGTGACAAGGTATATGGCCAGGCCAATGCGGTTGCGGGCAACAGCGGTGCGTTTGCTGAGTTTGCCGCCACCAAAGCAACTCAGATCGCCAAGGCTCCCTCCAATCTCACCCTAGAGGAAGCCTCGTCATTGCCTCTCATCGGCGTCAGCGCCCTGCAGGCTGTGCATGATCATCTCGATGTCCAGTCCGGTCAGAAGCTGTTCGTCCATGGCGGTGGCGGTGGAATCGGCAGTATTGCGATTCAGATCGCCAAGCATCTCGGTGCCTATGTCGCCACAACCGCAACAGGCGAGGACATCGAGTACGTACGCTCTCTCGGCGCCGACGAGATTATCGACTATGCGTCAGCTGATTACGCCGAATCACTTTCGAGCTACGACGCTGCCTTTGATACCGTCGGTGACGACTTCAACAAAATGATTGGCATTCTCGCCCGCGGCGGCAAGGCAGTCTCGATGGTCGCTAGCGCCGATGAAGCCCGCGCCAGCGAGCTCGGTGTGACGGCGCAAACCCAAGGCACCCGGGTGACAACCGAAAAGCTCGACGCCCTCCGTGACCTCGTCGAATCTGGCATCGTCACCGTACGAATCGGAAAGACGTTCCCACTCGATCAGGTCATCGAAGCGTTTCAGGTTCGAGAAGCTGGTGAAAAAGGTAAAGTTGTTGTCACGATTGCGTAAGCTACAGACCCTAAGCTTAGAAAATAAGGGGATGCGTCCAGTATTATGCACCCGTAGCTGAGACTTCGTAGAGTTTAACCAAGAGATTGTATTCTAATTAGATCCGCTTGTTTCTAGCTGAAAAATCTCCTCGACTGTCTTATTCAAAGCCTTTGATAGTTTCATGGCCAGTTCAAGAGAAGGGTTATATTTTTCGTTTTCGATAGCGATGATAGTCTGCCTCGTTACGCCTACAAGATCCGCCAAATCTTCTTGGCGCAAATACAAATCCTTGCGAAGCGATTTGACTTTATTACTTATCTGCACCACCCCTAGTCATTCTCCAGCTCAAAAATGCTTTTACTATAAAGTAAGTGGCCTCTACCGCTACCAGCGCAAGAAGTGAAATAGGATTTTGTCCGCCATTCATGAGAAACATTATTCCCGCACCAATGAAGACAATATTGACGACAATCCATGTTAAGCGCATAGCCTGGTAGCTTACTGCGGCTTCCATTTCGTCGGGTTTTGAAAAAAGAGTCGTCTTTCTTTGTTTAACCATAAATCAAATCCTTCTATAATATTAAGTTTATCTTACATTTATCATACTACGGGCAACGTGATAATGTCAAGAACTATTTACATTTTGTTTCAGTATAGAAAATGCCCGGAAACATAAATGCATCTCCCGTCCATAACCAACCAAATAGAAAATAGTCCAGACTCGAAAGCCTAGACTATTTTCTATGGAGCAATTTTTTGAATTCGCTAGAACCCATTTTGGCGCAAAAAGCCAACTCTGAGCCGCGCCGCCTGTCCGCCGTAGGGCGGACGCGCCCCGACCAGAAAACCCTTTGCATATTTTTTTGAAATTTCCCCCGCCGTGATTTTTTGGAAATGGTAAAGGGTGTTCTGGTCGGGTGCACTGTCGCTTTAGCGACTTGCGGTGCTGTCCTGAATAATCTCAAATAGCTCAGGAAATGCTTTATATTGTTCGCTTATCTCTGTATTGAAATGTCCTTGTCCTGACTTTACGATAAGTTCGCCGCCGACTTTTTCGGCAAGATACTGAGCGTGTTCAATAGGGCAATATGGATCGTTGTCGGAGTGCAGAAAAACAAACTTGTCTGCTTTTGTTCTGATAATTTCAAAGTCAAACGGTTCAGTAAACAAGTCAGTTAATGCGTCCCAGCCTAAATCATCTCTAAATGCACTCACTAAAAATACGGCTTTGACTTTCTTGTCCTCTGGCAAGTGTTGCAGCAAACTCAAAACCTCTACCGCTCCAGACGAATGACCGATGATAATAGTTTCATTATTGAACTCAAAATCCTGATTTGCTAGCAAGAACTGATTGTAAGTTTTAGCATTTGGTTTGTCGCTATTTGGTAGTTGAGGCAGCCAAACAGCGTAGCCGTCTTGCTCTAGTTGTACTTTGAGCCAAGCAAACCAGTTGCTTGCTGGTGTTGCGTCAGTTCCGTGCAAGATTAGGGCTTGTTTCATAGAACCTGTTTCCAGTTAATAAGCCGCAAATCCTTGTCAGCAATATATTGTTTAATACTTGGGTTGCAAATTGACGCAAGCTCCTGTTCTCGTGGTTCGCTGTACGAACTATGTTCTCGCAAATAATCGTCAGCATAGCCACAATGCGTCATAAGTTCGTTGCTTTCGTCTGTTGCCTCGTCAATGCTTCGTTTCAGTTGAGCGACAGAAGCGTCACTTGAGTTTACACCAAATGAGCCGATATGCTTGGCGCTAAAATTGCGAACAGGTATATTGTGAGCTTTTGCGTATGCTTCCAAAACTTCTTTTATGCCCTCGTCAGTTGTGCGGCGTTTGTGGGTGTCAATATGGTCAGGCTGGCGACCGACAATGGCAACAAACTTTTCAATTTGTCGTTCCAGTTCTGCCTCAACATTGACGACTTCTTTCAACTCAAAATGTAGACCAATAGATATATCAGGATATTTTGTCAGGTCTTTGGCTTCGTCTGCAGCAATAGCGTCCACCATAACAGAAGTGCTGGTAACTATGCCGTTCTCTACGGCTTCAATGATACCTTTGTTTATGCTGTGGCTGTAACCGAAATCGTCAGCGTTGATAATTAAGAATTTATTCATTTTAAAGTAAATCCGCCGTCAACCGCCAAAACCTGTCCTGTTACAAAGGAAGCGTCATCCGACAGCAGAAAAGCCACTGCTGCCGCTATCTCATCAGGCGTACCCATACGTTGAATTACCGACAAATCAGTTGTCCAGCTTGGGTCTTCGCCCGTACTCGCGGTGAGCGGAGTGTCAATCAAACCTGGTGCAACAGCATTTACACGAACTAGAGGGTTTTTATACTTACGAGCAAATGACTTTGTAAGCGAGATGATGCCAGCTTTAGTAGACGAATAAATTACTCCGTAAGGTTCACCAATAATCCCATCTACTGACGTGAGAGCAACAATCGCGCCGTCTTTAGCCGTTTCTTGTGTAAGTTTACCCAGTATTTGTAGAGTGTTAAACGTACCCTTTAGATTTACGTCTATAGTGCGGTTTATATTCTCATCAGTAATATCGTCTATGCCTGCTGGAAGTGGCAACACTCCTGCATTAGCAACAAGCAGGTCGAGTCGTCCAAATTCACTACGGATAAACTGTTCCATTTCTTGAATGGCGGATTTATCGGAGATATCAGCAGCAAAAAAGCGAACTCTCGCCTTATCACTAAACTCATCTAATATAGACGCGTCTGCTTGACTTGGTGAGTTGAGAATTACTATCGCACCGTCATCAAAAAGCCTGCGTGCTATTGCCAAGCCAATTCCTTGTGTTGAACCTGTTATGAGAGCGACTTCGTTTTCAAAATTCATATATGTATTATAGCAGATTTTCATCTGTTTCGGGTTGCGCGGAGCGCGTCGGCTCTGCCGACTAAAGCCGCGCCGCCTCTACCGTTTACGGTAGGCGAACCCGACCAGAACACCCTTTACCATTTCCAAAAAAAATCACGGCGGGGGAAATTTCAAAAAAATATGCAAAGGGTTTTCTGGTCGG
>OFRO01000206.1_pt1 | contig 23115 bp, 38 predicted proteins | sample 1543091 | NCBI WGS metagenome assembly OFRO01 (sample SAMN07774217, study PRJEB24372) | wastewater metagenome | isolation source: Exp Tend NO 10WW | collected 2016-02
CCCCGAAAGGCCCCTCCTGCTCCACATACGGAGGCGAAATCACCCGCTCGGTCCCCAGAATCGGAACCATCGAAATCGCGACCCGGTTCGCCCGCTCGTCCCACCGGCACACCCAGACCACCACCTCGTCAAAACAAACCATGCAGTCAATCCGTTGATGCGAAACCCAGGCGTAAACACTCTTCAAATGCGCGAGGTACTTCGCGTGAAACTTCGTAACCTCCGCCTCCACCCGGTTCGCGAACGTCTCAGCCGAACTCCCCATCTCGTACCGAACCGAGTGGATCTCGTAGATCGAAGAGGCCGGACGCTTCGCCGCCACCGGAGGCCGGCCACGCTTCCTCGAAAAGCGAGACTTCGGTTTCGGCTGAGGAACCCGCCTATACGCCATAGTCGAACGCCTCCCGGTCGACCTTCCGGCCGGCATCGGCGAGCACCTTGATCATCCGATAAGCGCCCCAATCGTTCCAATCGTGAACCACGATCTCAGCTCTCGGCGATCGCTCAGGATTCTGAGCAAGGAACTCGGCGACATCGAGGCCCGTGCGCATCATAAACCCCGACCTCAAATTCTCGTCGTGCGGGCAAAGATCATGGTCAAGCGAGATGAGATCGAAGTCCCGGGCCGAAAGCTGCTCGATCGCCGCCGCCACCGTCGAAGCCCACAACACCCGCTCCCCCGGATGCCGCTTCACAAACACCGCCCACCGCTCAGGGTTGTCGTCAAGAAAGAGAATCCACTTCATCTAAAACATGATCCTAATGTCGTTGCCGGGAGGCAGGTAGTGGTCGGCGAACGGCGCGGTCAAACCTCTGACCAACTTCTCCGCTTGGCTTGGCTTCATTCTCAACTCGTGCTGATACGTGCGGCAGATAAGCATGCTCGGCGTCTCGTTCATCAGGTACTCGACGCGCCGCTCTAGCCTCTTCACTTCGCGCTTGAGTTCGGCGATTCGCTTGCTACGAGAGGAGTTTTTCATCTATCGCCTCGTCTCCCCGCGCCGGAGCACGACGCTCGCGCGAAGCATGGAAGCTATGACCAGAGTGAGGCACTTGCTCCATGGCTCCATGCTCTGCGCCGCCTTAAACCCCTGTCTCACGTGACCAGAGAACGCATCCTCCGCAGGGAACGGATCAATCTCAAGAGCAGCCGCCACCGCCTCTTTCGCAGCCAGATTCAGCCAATACTCAAGGGCATGCGTCGATTCCATGTCGGGCATCTTCAACGTGGGTTTGCCCGTCTCGAAGAACTCCCTGATCCAGGCCGCGATCGATTCCGCCTGCCACTCCCCACGATCGTTTCTCCATTGCCAACCACCAAGAATCTCTTCCCGAGTAATCGGCGGGAGCGCAACTGGCTCACACGAGCAAGCGCACTCCGAAGGATAGACAGGCCCTACCTGACCCACTTGCCCCACATCCGGAACAACCCCGTCCACGATCTCCACCGATTCCACCCCGTCCTGCCCCATGGTCGTCAGGAACGACCGATCCGGCCCCGACGCCAAGTCAATCCCAACCATCCGCGCGTAGTGCCCAGGCTCAAGCCGAAACTTCCGCTGACCCGTTCCACTCCTCACCTGCGATCTTTCAACCCTTATCAATTCCGCCAAGCCCTGATCCCATTCGACCACCGCAGCCTCGTCAACGATAATCTCAGGCGGATCGGCGATCACCGGATTTCTGCTGAGCCGTCGATTCAACTCATCGACGCTAATGAATGTCGTGACGTGACCAGAGGCAAGGGAATTAGCAAGCATTTGGGCCGTCTTTACGCCGCTCATCCCGTACCGCCGACCGCCACCAAAGCACACTCGCTGAGGCTCGGAACCTAACTCCTGCGCGAAAATAGCCCCGATCTGATCCGGATGGAACCTAGGCGATCTCCATCCGTCACCCGCTACCCGTTCCCCGCCACCCGATACCCGATTAGCCCGATCCCGATGCAGCCTCTTGATCTCCCGCCGCTGACACTGAACCCGGCTCCTGAGCCTGGCATAGTCCTGGCCCTTGTTCGGCTGGTGAAAGTCCCCCACAAGCGCCTGAGCCCCCTTATCGGTCAGCCGGTAGTAACCCCACTCGCGACTGTTCGTGATCACCCCTTCAACCTGCTCCACAAATCCGTGCTCAACGAGATAGGCAAGCTGGCCACTTCGCATGACCAACTTCCCCTCGTTGTCTCGCACCTTCGCGAGCGACCGAATGAACTTCCCGCCTACCAAATTCATGCCGCCTGCTCCTCGATGAACTCAGGGAAAGGCCCGAACCAGCATCCAGGCTCGCGCATCTTGTAGATGCGTTCGACATCCCGTAGTGACACCAGTCGAAAGGCAGACCGAGGAAGGTTCGCGGTGAGAATGCTAATCTCTTCCCCCATTCGAAGGTCAAGCCAGACACCCGGCTCGTCAGGATATGGGTTCGGCTTGATCCCACGATTCCCGACAAACTTGCCTAGGATTTGCTCTTGGTAGATTTTGTCCGGCAGGTCGTGCTTAAACCGTTCGAATTCATCCAGAGATACCCCAGGATTCACCCTTGCATCGAATTGGAAAGCGGAACCCATCCGCGCAGCTTTCTTCCATGCCTCCCAGAACAGATTCAGCCCATTCGGTGAGCCGACAAGGGTGAAACTGTCTGACAATGCGGGAATCACTGCGAGCATCTTGTAGTTGATCAGCGAGGCTTCGTCGATAAAAATGTGCTCCCAATACCTGCCATGAAGCGATTTGATGTCCGATGTTACGTGGAAGGGAAGCCTTGCCACATTGGCTCGGTGACGCATCACGTCAATCATCTGATGGGTATGCACCACAAGGCAGCACCGCTCGGCATGAGGGTGCCGCAGTGCTCGGGAAAGGAGGATTTGCGTCTTCCCAGACCTCCGGCCTCCCGCGAGCACAGTCGTCCCGGCCCAAGGACTCTCGATGACTTCCTGTTGCTGAGCAGAAAACTCAATCATCGCCGCCTCCCCATAAGCCGAGCAATCTCAGCATAGTTACCATCCTCAATGGCTTTCGAGAGCCTGGAACCCTTAATCGTCAAGGTCAGTCCCCATAACTGAAAGACCACACAGGCCAAAGACAGGCATAAATAAAGAATCACGCTCCACCTCCGCTCGGCGGCTGCTCTTCCGTCCCCTCAACGCCGATGTTCCGGACCACCTGAGAGGGATCGACTATCACACGGGTCACGGGAATCGGAGGCTTGACAAACACCTCGTCCGCGACCTCGAGCATGATCTTCACCGCATGCTCACCCGGCTTGAGTTGAAACGTCTCCGACTTGCAAAACCGGTCAATCCCCTTCCGGTTGAAAATCACGTAGTAGCCATCTTTCATGGGTGCCAAGCCTCCCCTGGATCGTATCGGAACGACCTCGCGCCGAGAGCCATGTCGGTCACGAACCAAAGTCCACGGTGATCGACGTAGAGGTCCATCGACCACTCGTCTCCACCTCCTTCTAGTCGTTCGAATTCGCGCGATATGATCCGTACTTTTTCGCAAAGCCCTGACCATCCCTCCCAGACCACGCGAATCGGATCGTAGGACTTCGGGCCGATGGCGACGAGGCCAGGAGCGAACTCGGCCTCCCCTTCTTCAAGCGCACCGACCGGCCAATATGGTTGCGCATGAGTGATCTCGCCGTCGTTCACGAAGAAACGAATCTCGAGCGATGCAGGCAACCCGCAATAGGCTTTGCAGTGGAACCGAACTCCTGGCTTTAGGAGTTCTCGAACGACCCAAACCTCAGTCGGTAAACCCCCAAGGAAATCTGCTTCCATTGAATACTCGACCAACGTCTCCAAGTGGGATCGGAGCAGATGCGTCCCGTCATAGAAACATGACTTTGACCATCGATGTTTTCCGCTCGTGTGACCGGTGCGCAGAAACACTCCGTCTCCGCGATCAAGCGCAAATGCAGTGGTCTCGATAGCGTGACGGAACGAGTCGAATCCTTCAACCTTCTCTCCATAACACAGCGGCGTAAGGTCGCCGTCGAACTTCACAACCTCAGTGTGTGGAACCTTCAACTCCCCGAAGACGAGACAAGCCGCCCTCAGAATCGGGAACCAATGTGACAAGCAATTTCTATCGGTCATCGAATATCAACCTCCTTCCCCATCCGCTGCGCCTTCCGGATCGAATCCCATGTGCCACCCGACCCGTTCGCCTCCGGATGCGGGAAAGCGATCATCCGGTCGCAGTCCTGGGCGATCTTCGTGTTGCGGCCCATCAGCTCGGCAATCGCCTCTTGACGACTCGCACCCCTCGGTATCTGCGGCAAGTGCTCAACGACCTCAAGCCCTCGCTCACGAGCCGCCTGAGCCGCCCAGCGGTCAACCCCCTTCGCACCACCGGAAACGACCGTAGTCCCATCAGGCAGCGCCGCAACCGCCGCAAAAACCTCGTCCCGGCAATCCCGACTCCGTGAACCAACGATGGCGACTCTCATCAGCCTTGCCCCTTCGGGTAGCGCGCGACCAGGAGAAGTTCCTTAACCAACCGCGCAGCCTCCAACTTCTCGTAAGCGTTGATGAATCCCTTGTCGGTCAGCCCGGACGACCGGAGCCGGTCAAGTCCACATCTCGCGCAAGAAGCCATCGCCGCATTGATCACGTCGATTGCGATGTCGAGACTGCTCTCGCCAATATCCTCAAGAAACGTGTCGCTCTTGCAGCCATCGGTATCGACTCTCATTAGCCTGGCCCCCAACGTCGCGTCACCGCCCAAACAATCAACCCCCCGATCAGCCCGCCCAAAGCCAAGACGAGAACGAAGCACCCGGCCATCTGACCAAACTCGCGCTCGTTCACGAGACACCCCCGAGGGCATCGATTACAAACCGCTTAACAAACCGCTTACGCCCTGGACTTTGGCGGACCTTCTTAACCTTCCTTGGATGCTGACCAGTAGACGCTTTGCATGCCCACAATCTGTTTCGTAAACAGCAGGTCACCGGTTCAAGTCCGGTCGTCGGCTCCAGGTTCACCAGGTACCTAAGAAACGCAAACCGCTTAGGTGCAAAATCGGGCAATGCGAACCGCTTAAAAAACCGCTTATTCATACGTTACCTTTCATCCCCTAGAACGAGAGCCATCACTGACCTACCGAAGCCGTCTGTTTCTCGAACCCTCACCAGCCCGGAAATGACAGGGTAATCCTGGCCGTGATCATCTAGGTACTCCCAAATCTCTCGTAATTTGCCGACCGTTAATGTTTTTGCCTCATCTTCGCTCAATGGATCGCCGTGGCTTCGTGGTGGCAAATCTCTCATGCCACCTTCTCCGCCACCGTGTTCAGAATCCTCGCCAGGGACTCCCAGAACGCCTTCACGTAAACCGCAGCCCCAACGTCCTCGCCAGGGGTCGCATGGCCCATCAGCCGGTCGCGCTGCTTCCTCGTCGCCCCAACGTCGTCCACGATCGACGCGAACGTATGTCGGAGCCCGTGCGGGGTAACTCTCGCGACCTCAGCGTGGGTGCAAGCCTGTTCCAAAAGATCGCGAACGACCCAGGTGAACATCGGCCCACCGTCAGCGCCGGGCATCACGTAAAGGCCCGACTTCGGCACCGACTCAAGGTACTGCCGAAGCGGCTCGCAAATCGGGATATTCCTACTGCCGTTTCGCGTCTTGAGCGCCTTCGGGATCTGACGAGTCTTCTTGTCGCCATCCTCCTTGATCTCCACGATCTGCTCGCGCACGAGGAGGTGAGGGCCGACCTCTCCACCGTCTAAAACCACCTTGTCCCACCGCAACCCGACCGCCTCGCCGACCCGGAGCCCGGTCAAGGCCAGGATCGTCACGACTCCCTCCCAGGGCATTCCGGCCGACGAGCGAATCAGCTTCGAGAGATCGTCGTAGCCAAGCGACTCGACATCCTTATGGACCCGCTTTGGACCCGTGACGCCCGCGCAGGGGTTCGGCCCAGGAATGATCTGCTGCCGAATGGCGATGCTTAGGATTCCCGAGAGCAGGGTTAGGCACCGCGTCGGCTTGACGTTCCCCTTGACCCCGTTCACCCAGACCTGGATCTGCCGGTTGTTGAGACTCGCCGCCTTGATGTCACCCAGAAACGGAAGAATGTCGTCGTCGAGCCAAGAGTTGTAATTCCTGGTCGTTGTCGGGGAGTGGTCCTTCTGCGACCAGACATGCTCCCGAACGTAATCGACGAGCTGGCGGACTGTCATTCCGGCGTGACCGGTCGAACCGTCGAACTTCGCGAGTTTTTCCTTCGCTTCGGCGAGGGTCTTTCCCGTGAGTTGCTTTCGCTTCGCCGCCCCAGTAACGGGATCGGAATACCAGACCTGGGCGATCCAGCGAACTCCATAAGGGGTCTGCTTCTTGTAGATCGTCCCGGTTCCCTGCATGCGCCTTCTGCGCTGTGTTGCCATTCGTGTGTGTACCTCCGTTGATCTAGCTGGACTCAATTTCCAGCCGCCTGATATAGTCATTATAAGCCTCGATCGGAATGCGTCGAGACCGTCCGATCTTCACGGACTTGATTTTCTTGCTCGCGACGAGATTGAACATCGTTGAGCGCGAAACCTTCAGCTTCTCGCGAACCTGGTCAACCGTGAAGACTTCGCCGCGATCCGCACTCATTGGACGCCATTCCTGAATTTCGTGATGTTGTGGACTTCGGCAATGTAAAGTTCGCCGGTCTCATCCTCGAAATCCTTCACGTAGATTTGGTGGGGAAGGCGAAGGCACTCGCGATCTGTACCCGCGAATGACCGGTAGCCCATGTTGCCCTTGCACAGCAGAACAATGACATGCCCGGTTAACCCGTGGCCAACAATATCGCCCAGTGATCCGTCTGAGATAATTGGGACGAGATACTGGTGTAGGCTGTTGGGGTGCGGGATTACATCTCTGAACCAACAGTTTGACCCCACAAATGCCTCAATCTCTGACCGGTAACGTACTACGTGTGTCCGATCTTCTATCTGGATCGTGAACAAGTCGTTTTGTCGGTCCACTATTGGGCAGTATCGAACTCCACCGCCAACCACCGTGCGGACGTGTGTCGCATCGTGGTAGGAACACTCGCGGTATCGGTTCATCGCACAACCTCGGGGAACTCGTCCCAGGTCCGGCCATCGAGGATGCGACCGGCCTTCTTCTTGCCGACGCGATAGAGAGCGTCCTCATCGTCAACCTCCAGCGCCAGCGGATACCCAATGCTCCATCCAGACCCAACCCTTTGAGCGCACTGGAACCTGGACGAAGTGCAGCAGGGATCGCTTTTGCGGTGCTCGTCTGTGTAGTGGTGTCCAGGCAGCCACTCCCCCCACTGCTTGAAGAAGAAAGGCACAGACGCCGCTACGCACTGATCCCTCAGCGACCGAGCCCAAGCAGGGTGCATCGGCCTCGCGCACGGCCCCGACTCGCCACCGACGATCACCCAGTGAAGCCCGTTAAACAAATCGTCTTTCCCGGAATATATAAGTCCCGGCTTCCCGATGTGACCAAGGTGCAGGTCCACCGGCCCCAGCAACGGCTCACAACTCAGGAACCGGACGGCGGCAGGGCATCGGAGCAGGTGCGGGATTCGCTCGTCTGCGGTGGCCTGGTCCTCGACGCTAGTGCCGAGCCATACGTTCGGGAGGGGCCAGCCGGGATCGTCTACGACGCGACGATCTTCTTCAAACCCAAACATGATTCGACCGCCAACACGCCAACGAATATTGCCAATTTCCATGCCTGCTTCGGCGATAGCCGCCGCTCGCTCCATGCCTGGGCGGTAATGGAAATACTCCGCCATCCGCTCCGGTCGCTTGGTCAGAATCTGGAACGTGTGCCAAGGGCAAACGGCCATCACCGCGAAAACCTTGTCGATGAACTCGAACGGGACTTCTCGGTGAAAGAGGTCGCTCATCGAATTCACGAACCAGCGCCTCGGCTTCTTGGCCTTGAGCGGGATCGTCAGCGCGTCCTCGTGGCAGCGCACAGTTCCGTTGAAGTGACCCTTGCCGATGTTGACGAGCCCGGCGTACTTCTCCTGGCCCATCGCTTCGAGTCGCTTGGTCATCGTTACTGCGTAGCAGTTGTCGCACCCGGCGCTGACTCTTGTGCAGCCTGAGACGGGGTTCCAAACGTTGTCGCTCCACTCGATTGAGGTCTTAGCCACTCTTGGCCACCTCGCTACGGGTCTTCCACTGAGACATATCTGGAGAGCACGTTTCCTTAACGCTCAGCAGCCATGTCGTGTACCCAAGCTGGGCAGTCTCGGCAGCGAACCTCTCAGCGCCGTCAATCCACTCTCGGAAAGACATCTCGAACCCGACAGCACCGCAACGCGGGCAGCACGGGATGTTGCCTATTGGGCTAAGCGCGACTTGATTCCAGTCGTCGGTCCAATACATGCACGGGCCGTACCAAATGCGCCGATCGGGGTCCGTGTTGCTCGCCGACTTACCGTCGCGGCGCTGAACCCATGGCTTCTCTTTAGTCTGCACGTCAGGCAGCGGAATTCCAAATTTGTGGCCCTTCATTGAACCCTCCGCCTCTCTGACATGAAGTCGTTGCCGAGCATTGAGTCAAGGGCGAGCGCGATTTCTCCAGCCTTCACGGCAAACCGCGCACTTGCGACTGCCTCCGGACCCTTCTCATCTTCAATCGCGATCTTCGCGAACTGCTGACCCATGAATCGAACCGCATTGATCGCGGTCTTGACCTCATCCTGGGTCGGGACGTGAATGGGCTCATCGATCAAGGACTTAGCCATTGACCACCAACTCAAGGTAGTCGCGCCATGACTCGAACACACTCACGAACGGTATGTGATGGAACACCGATTCGCGCGGCCCGACAACACGGACGGGGATTCCGCGACCGAGCGCATAGCCGAATTCGATGTTTCGCCCCGTGGACTTTTCGCCGCCCGTGAAGCACACGAACACGTCCGCAGACAGGATGTCTTCGATGTCCTCCCTCGCCCAGCGCTGGAGGTCAACGTTCGTCGGGTCGGACTCGTCGGATTGCTCGTGGTTACCGTCAAGCCATCTGCTCGTGACGGTGTGACCAAGCGCGATGAGTTGGTCGCGATACCCGCGAAGCTCTTCCATGCGGGAGTATTTTGCGGCTAGGTAAATTTTCACTTCGCTCCACCCCCGCTGAGCCGTCGAGCCTTCTTCTCAGCTCTCCGGAAAGCCTTGCCGGTCATCCCACTTGCTTTCTTGGCCGATTTCGATTGAGACTTGGCGACGTAGGCTTCGTGCTCAGCGCGTCGGCGGGCGCGGAACTCCTCGGAGTCCTTCTCGCGCTTGGCCGTGATCTCTGCGCGCTGTTCGTCCGTAAGGGAGTTCCACCACTCATCCCGTTCACGTTGCCGCTTATCGAACCCACGACGACTATCTTGAACGCTAGGCGGGATGCCAGCGCTTCCCATGAGGGCGGCAGTAAGAAGCGCAACAGCGGCGCGCCTCACTTCGTAGGCTCCCACGTCGCAAAAAACGTTGTGTTGTAAGCCCGCTGAGGGTTCAACGGCTTGCCCGTCAATTTCGCCATCGCGGCACAAGACAGGTCAAACCAAATCTTTGCACCCTTTCTCGGGCGATGCCCCCCGGTATCCGTGACCTTGCACGTCACCGAACGACCCTTATAGTTGATCGTGACCAACGTGCCGAACCGCAGCGCAGGACGGCCGCCGATCCGGTTCACCGCGCAAGTCAAATCTCGGTAGTCGTAGCGAGATCCCGAAGATGTCCCCGCCTTCCCCTTCCGATTCCGTCGTCCACCGGGGCGATACTCCAGCCCGTAGGTCGTGACTTCGCAGCGAGCGACTTTGACCGAGGGGTGGCCATCAAGCGTCCCCTCGGCTCGAACATTCATTAAGGAACCAGTCGTGAAGGGCTTAGTCCGGCCAACGGCCGGAATCACCTCCTTCTGGTCATGTTCGATCGACGACGAGAGTTCTTCTTGGCGGCTTGCGGCTTGCCCCTTGAGGGTCCATTGGGCCGTCTCGACTTGACCCGAAGGCCGACGAGATTGAGTGCTTAGCCCGTTAACGGGCCATGGTTGAACCTCCATATCTCGCGATTGGGGAACGCCCATCGCTACGTGATGACCGGCAACGGAGGATGCCGGGAAATCGATGGAATTCGCAGAAAGGTCGCGAATTCGGTAAGGATCGCTCGCTCGCACAAAGAGGTCGAAGATGCAAGCAGAGGTCATGGACGCGACGAGAATCATCGCAATGTAGTCTTTGAAATCGTTCTTCATTGATGCACTCCTGTGAGCGACGACATCGCCCGGACGTAGCCCTTCACCACCCGCCATTCAGCAGGAGTAAGGGATCGCGCGAGATCGCGGAGACGGTCAGTCGCCTCAACGCAATCGAACTGAGAGAGAAAGACATGATCGGCAATCTCGAAGCAGGTGTCAGACCTGTCCACAGACGGGCTCCTTCCCTTTGAGATAGCCACCGAGTTCGACCAACCCAAGAACGTTAATCCGTTCGTTGCCGATGACAATGGTCAGCCCTGGGTAGTGAGGATTCTCAGGAGCCTCAAACGTGATCCCATCCACGACCGTGAATGCGGTCCCGCCATCGCGGAATTGCGTCTCGCCGATCTCTGTGTAGGCAACGCAAAACACGCTGATCAATCTCGACTGGAGCATCTGGCTGGACTTGAACCGCCATGACTCAATGCGCTCCCGCTCGGACTCTTCAAATGCCCGCTGCGCCAATTCTCGAAGCGACGGCAATCCTGCCTGGTTTTTGGTGTGTGTATCCATACGCTGATGGACACTCTACACGAGTCGCGGGTACGTTGTCAACATCTTGTGCGAAAATGTTTAGCATGAAACATTCACCTAACCGAGATACGGCCCGATTTGGACTCCTGTCAAGCGGAAAAGACCCCGGAAAAATAATGAGCGCAGGGGCCACACCGGACCCCGACGAGAAGTTCGTGGACGCCGGAGACGTGCTCAAAGACGACGAGGGGACGCCATGGTGGAGACGCATGCTCGCGCCGGACGTAGTGGAGCGACTCGACGCACTGAAGGATGCCTAAACGCGCAGCGGAGACCCGCCCATCCACTCAATCGACGAACCCTGGACCATTCCGACCGCTACGCCGCGAACCTGCCAGCCCTCAAGCCCTTTCCCTTTGATCGGGGCGTACTGATCGTTGATCGAGTGAAGTTCCGGCTCGCCCTTCGCGCTTAGCACAAAGACCTTGAGGAACAATCGCCCCGACTCGCCCTGGACCACCGTAAGCACCCCAGGAGAAGGCGTCTCGCCGAGTTTGACCACCACCTGAGCGCCCGGCCCTATCTTGGGCACCATCGAATAGCCTGAGATGATGATGACCCTGTAGTTCGATGGGTCGCCTTTGATCATAAACGAGTAGACCGCCGTTGGGTCTCTCACTTCGTCTTCAAAGCTGAATTCACCGTCTCCGAGAATCATTCCGCCACTCGCTCTCCATGTCGGGAGGACTACAAGGTCGCCGCTCGCAATCGACTGCGCAGCGACATTCGCTCTGTGCCGTGGGATCGCTACGGCGTTCGGACCGATCTCAGGAACCGGGTCGTCAGCAAGACTTTTGCCGTTGTAAAACCACCCGATGTCGAGCCCGTACCTCTCGGCGAGCACCCGCATCTTCTCCAAGGTGGGATGGACGCCCTTCTTCTCGTAAGCCGAGATCGTCGAGCGGTTCACATCGAGGATAGTCGCGAAGTCGTCCTGCTTCAATCCGAGCGCCTGCCGTAGCGCTCCCAGCTTCTCTCCGACTGTCGTTTCCATGCGGCACAAATTGTAGACAACCAGCGCGGGCAAGTTGTTCACAAAATACGCGCAAATCGTTGACAAACCCGGCCAAGATGCGAGTATGATACGCCCCGTGAGGCGAAAATCATACGCGCACCCGGAAACCAAATTCACCGAGCGAGACTGGCTGACGCTCTTCGATGCGGTCGATAACGACCCGCGCCGAAGCGTCGAAGCTATCTGCTCGGACTTTGGGATTTCTCGGTCGCGCTATTACAAGCAACGGAAGAAGATGGACCCACAGGAGGGGCGGCGCAATGCAGAACGCGACGTGGCTTGAAGAGCGCCTAACCTACCTCGGCGGGACGGACATTGCGGCGATCGTAGGAGTCAATCCCTACTCGTCGCCCTTCGATGTCTACGCCGAAAAGGTGCTGGGCCACCAAGAGGACGAGGAAAACGCATTCATGGAGTGGGGCAAGCGCCTTGAAGCCGTGATTGCGGAGGCTTACGCCGAGAAAACCGGATACAAACTCCTCCCCGGCGCGTTCATTCGCAATGAGGAATTCCCGTTCCTGGCGGGGAACCCTGACCGGCTCATCGTAGGTGGCGGCATCCTTGACTGCAAGAACGCCGGCATCCGCATGGCGGAGAAATTCGGCGAGGAGGGCACCAACCACATGCCCGCCTACTATCTCGTGCAGCTTGCATGGTATTGCTGGCTCACGGGTTCGGACTGGGCGGAACTCGCCGTCCTGATCGGTGGCAACGATTTTCGCCGCTACACCTACCTGCGCGACCGCTCCCTTGAAGAACTGCTCGTCGAATCCGGCAAGGATTTCTGGCTTGACCACGTTCAGCCCAAGATTCCGCCCCAAATCGACGGATCGAAGGGTGCGACCGCGTTCGTCAAGCGCACCTTCCCCTCCGACGACGGATCACTCATCCAAGGCACCGCCCAGGTCGCCGAGTGGATCGCCTCACTGCGCGATGTCCGACTGCAGATCAAAGAAGCCGAAGAGGTCGAAGCCTACTACGAGAACCAGATCAAGACGTTCATGGGCGAGGCATCGACCCTTAGTTCACCCGATGGATCGCGGATCACCTGGAAGAAGGCCAAGGACTCCGTGAAGGTCGACTACGAAGCCATCGTCGCTGAGGCCGGCCTGCCCGAAAGCCTGATCCTCAAGCACTCCACCCGCAAGGAAGGCTCGCGCCGGTTCCTTGCCAAGTTCGCTGAATAACACACACACCAATGGAACCAACAACCGAAAAATCACTCGCCCCTGCTGCTCAGAACATGAAGCAGATCACGACGTTTCTCTCCGCCAAGGAGCCCACCCTCAAGCAGATCGCCCCGGCCGGATTCGATGTCAAGCGCGCCATGAAGATCGCGTACACCGCGATGCAGGTCAACCCGAAACTGCTCTCCTGCTCGCCGTCGTCGATCTTCCTCGCCCTCGTCAATGCGTTTGAGGTCGGAATCGAGCCAGGCGGCATCCAGCAGCACGGAGCCCTGGTCCCGGTCTTCAACTCGAAAACCAAGAAAACCGAGTGCCAGTTCTGGATCATGTACCGAGGCTGGGCTGACCTCAACCGGCGCTCAGGTCAGATTAAGCACGTTTACGCGGAAGTCGTTCACGAAAACGATGAGTTCGTCTACGAACTCGGCTTAGATCGAAAGCTCGAGCATAAGCCCTGTCTCGACAAAGAGCGCGGACCTGCCGTCTTCTGGTACGCGGTCGGTCGCTGGACCAACGGCGACGTCGACTTCATCGTTCTCACCAAAGCCGAACTCGAACAGATCCGGCAGATGTCAAAGGCACCCGACTCCCCCGCCTGGACCAACCCCTACAGCTACGAGCAGATGGGCAAGGCCAAGGCGATGAAGAAACTCTCTCGCTTGCTCCCCGTCGCGGCCGAAGCGGCGAGAGCTGCCGACCTTGACGACGCGACCGAAGCAGGCCGACGGCAAGCGATCACACCAGAAGCCCACACGATCATCGAGACCGAAGCGATCGACATCATCGACGAGATCAACGAAGATGATGCCGCCGAACTTGCTGAGGAGGTCGGAGGCAAGACCGAAGAGGTCAAGGCTGCCGTCGCCAAGGCCAAGGAGCCCGTGGTCCCCAAGAAGGCAAAGCCAACCGCTGAACCGGAGCCGGAGCCCAAGAAGGAGCCACAGCCGCCCGCCAAGGATGACGACACCGCAGGCGACGGGGAAGCCTTCCCTTACCTCTCGACGATCTTTGAAGAGGATCACCTGTTCGCCTACTCCCGTGAACTCATGGAAGCAGGCGTCGTCAACCGCCTCTTCGACGACTTCTGCCATGCGAGGGGCGACAAGAATCCCGACATGATCATGCTCTCGCTGCGTCAGGCTCAGAAGAACCCGACCGGCTGGAAGCAGGACGCCGAGAAAGTCGTCGCCTCCTGGAAGGAGCAGAACAAGGCGTAATCGTGAAAATCACGATCTCGCCCCACGATCTCGCCCACGTCTGGGAGGAATGCCCAGCGTGTTGGTGGATGCAAGTCAAGGCCGGGATTTCCCGGCCTGGCCCCAACCTGCCGAAAATCTTCACCCATATCGATCGGGGGATGAAGAAGGCGATCACACTCGAAGCCCTCACCGAAGCCGGCATCGTAGGGCTCGCCGAACCGATCGACAAAGGCTGGGTCGAATCAATGCCGATCACCTACGGCGGAATCGATGTCGCGGTCAAGGGTTTCACGGACCGCATGTTCCTCAACACGGACGGCACCGTGACGATCTTCGAGTTCAAGACCTCCGTGCTTGCCGAGAAATGGATTGCGCGATACAAGAGGCAAGTCGGGGCCTATGCCTATGCCGTTGAATACCCCCGCGATTTCAGCCCGCGCAAGGTGAGCCGGTGCTACCTCGTTGCATTCGACGCGACCGCAGGCAACTTCAAGTTCTCGAATGGTGCTGCTGCCCAAACAGGCGCGCTCGTGATTCAGCCCGTTGAGTATTCGAGCGAAGGGTTCGAAGCGACTCTCGAAGCCTGTGCCGCAATCGCGTCACTCCCTCTTCCCCCCGATCCCTACGAGTCGTGCGAGCACTGCGCATTCGCCAACCGGATCGCGAACTACCGACGCCAACTTCAGGAGGCGGCATGAACAAGACTTCTGGATTCAAATGTTTCGGTCGCGAGATCCGCGATTACGTCACCCCTACCTGGTGGAACGAAAAGCCGACCACCCCCCAAAGCGAGTACATCGCCGCGATGACCTCATGGCGTGAACTCACCAAGGAAGCGCGCGAAGGCATCGTGAGAATCCTGCTCGTGGAGATGGAGATTCCCGCCGATTTCTGGGACACCAAAGCCGCAGCATCTCTCCTCATCGGCATCTTCAAGCGCGAGCACTGGGCCGTAAGACTTGCCGAAAAGAAACTCATCGAAAGGATGGCGAACCAAGCATGAGAGAAGGTGAAATTGTACGAGTCCCGGACGCTTACCAGCCAGATGGATCGTTCGGCGCTATCGCTAAGGCATACCCGACAGGCATGGGGGACGCTGGAGTTGGGGAAAAGTGTTGGCCTGTTGACTTGCTAGAAATCGTCACCGTTGCCGAGTTGTTCGAGGCGGCAGGGCATCCGGTGCCGGAAGGGGCAAGACTGTTTGCTCATTTCCTTGTGGGCGACGGCATGACAGCATCAGACGTGCGGCGCTATTGGGGATGGCGGCTCATAACTGAAGTGGGCCACTTTCTGAACGGTGCATGGCAGGTAGACAAGATCGACGAGGCCAATGCCAGCGACCCAATTCGAGTTATAAGCGCGGTGAGCATCGACCTCTCCCGACTCCCTGCCCTCGACGCATGGGACGCGCTACCGGAAGTAATCAAGGCGGTGGTGGAGTGAGCGAGACTAAGGCCACTCCAACTCCTTGGGTGCGATGGACCCGATACGACCAGCACGTCAAGATTGTTGCGTATTCGCCAGAGTACAACGGCGAAGATGGCGTAGCTGAGATTGCAAGGTGCTACGAAGACCCGGCAATTCCCGGCGCGTCAATTCCAAACGCCGAGCGCATTTGCCTATGTTGCAACACTCACGATGAACTGGTGGCGGCGCTGGAAGTCTGCGCTGGAACGCTCCGCGCCATTCGGATGACCTACGGATTTGGCTCCAGCCGCGCTCAATCTGTCAAGGACCAAGAGTCACTTGAGACTGAAATCGATAAAGCATGGGAACCAGCCAAAGCCGTACTCGCGAAAGCACGGGGTGAGAAATGACCGACGACCTTTTCGGCTCAACCAGGCCCGAGAACCTGCCGCCTGCCCGATCCATCCCGAAGCGCAAAAAGTTCGTGACGATCGGGAAGGCCCCGTGCATTCCGGAAGACGACCCCGAACGCTTCATCGAATACCTCAAGGGCAAACGCACAAAACCCACCGATCACTCCAAGCGAACCATCGAGTACCTGGAAGCGCAGGGCTGCCTTGCTGCCTACCGGGTCGACCACTACACCGCCTATACCGGTCGCTGGAACGACTTGCTCGGGTTCCAAGACGTGCAAGCCCTCTCGCCTGATCGCCCCGGCGTCATCGCCGTCCAGCTCACCAGCAAGGACCACATGACCGACAGGATCAAGAAAGCCTGCTCCCTTCGCGATTGCATCACCTGGCTCGAATGCGGCAACTCGTTCCTCGTCATCGGCTGGTTCAAAGGCTCAAATGGCCGCTGGCTGTGCGCCGAGACCTGGATCGATCTCGCAAAGGCAAAAGAAATTTACGACAAAGCAACTCCCTAACACCATAAGGAGGCCCACAATGGACCAAGAAACAACCACGGCTCCTCCGCTCAGCATCGTCGAAGTGATTCAATCTCTCGACGGCGGCGGAGATGTCGAACGGCTCAAGGAAGAACTCGAACAAGTCGTGCGCGACGTGAAGGCCAGAGGCGGAAAAGGTTCCGTCACGCTGACCATGAACGTCGAGTCGTTCAGCGACGTTCAAGTCGTCATCAAAGCCAAGATCACGTCAAAATCGCCCGACACTCAGCCGGGACCGACCATCTTCTTCACGACGGACGAAGGGCACCTCACCCGCAAAGACCCGTCGCAAATGCCCCTGTTTGGTAACCCACGATGAACGACCTCAAAGACGCTATCGAATACATTCACACCCTCGGTTCGGAGTCCGGCAAGCCGCAGTTTGCAGAAGTGCCCGGCTTCGAACACCTACTCCTCATGCCCAAGGACACGAAAATCGAGTCCCTTGAGCAGTATTTCGACGCCCCACTTCGGGCGAAAGAATCGCGAACCGTCATCGACATTAAGTCGTTTATGGACTACATCCAGCGATTCGATCCTGCATGTCAGGATGTCGCGATCTTCGCGAATCTCGACAAATGCACCATCTCGGCCGTTCTCGACTATCACAAGAAGGGACTGCCGAAGTGGGGTCAGCACGTTGTCACTCTCGACTGCAAACTCACGCACGATTGGAACAAGTGGGTTTCGCACAACGGCAAGCAGATGGCTCAAACCGAATTCGCGGAGTTCATCGAGGATATGTCCTGGACGATTCTCGAACCTGACGCCGCGACGATCACGGAACTCTGCCTCGCCTTCGAATCCTCAAAATCGGCGGTCTTCGAATCGAAGGTCAACAGGACCAACGGCGAAGTCCAGTTTGTCTACAAAGAGGAAATCGGCAGTTCGGCCAAGGGCACAATGCGCGTCCCCGAGAAGTTCCACGTTGCCGTCAACGTCTTCCAGGGAAGCAAGCCGGTGGACATGGAAGCTCGCCTGCGCTACCGAGTCAAGGAGCAGTCGCTCACGTTCTTCTACGTGCTTGACCGCCCCGACCGGGTGAAGCTCGCGGCATTCGAGGGAGTGCTCGCCGAGATCGAAGCCCTCTCGGAAGTTCGCCCGATGCTCTGCCCCTAAGCAAACCTCTCGTTCTTGGCGGGGTGGATGCCTCCTTCCCCCCGCCTTTTTTGGCCCCTAATTTTCGGCACGGATGCAATGACACCAGTTGAACTTGTACTCTCTCGGGTTACCCGCGCGAAGCAGCACCGCGGCTATTGGAAGGCGCGTTGCCCTGCCCACCAGGACGATTCGAACGACTCGCTGGCCATCAAGGAGGGCGCAGACGGAAAAGCGCTCCTGAACTGCCACGCAGGGTGCCAATACCGCGACGTGATCGCAGCGCTAGGGCTCACCGACAAAGACCTCTTCCCGCAAAGCAACGGCTCAGCCCCCGCCGAGCAGCACATCACCCACGAGTACATCTACCGCGGGGTCGACGGCGACGAGCATCACCGCACTCTGCGCTACGGACCCAAGAAGGAGTTTCGCCAGGCTCGCGTCATCGACGGGGCCTACTGCTTCTCGCTCGGGAAAGGCATTTTTCGCAAGAAGGGCAAGTCCTGGGTGCCCTGCCAGCTCTCCGATGAAGGAGCGATGGAGATCCCGGAAACGGAACTCATCCTCTACAAACTCGGGACCGTCAAGTCCGCGATCGAAACAAAATCAGAAATCTTCCTTTGCGAAGGCGAGAAGGACGTCGACGCGATCAACGAATTCGGGGGCATCGCAACCTGCAACCCTCAAGGGGCGGGCAAGTGGAAAGAGTCCTACACCGACGCTCTCGCGGGTGCGACCATGGTCACGATCATCCGCGACAAGGACAAGGTGGGCAAGGACCACGCACGGCTCGTCAGGCGCTTTCTCGACAAGGCGGGCATTCCTTGCAGGGTCGTTGAGTCAGCGTCCGGCAAGGACGCCCACGATCACCTTCTCGCAGGGTTCAAACTCGACGACTTCGTTGAGGTCGAGATCGACCAGTATCTCGTCCTCTCGGGCAAAACGTTCCGCCGTGGCCGCAAGGGCGAATCGAAGTACGTCAACCTCTCGAACTTCTCAGCCCAGATCATCAAAGAGACCATCCTGGACGACGGCGCTCAGCCCCGAATCGTGCTCGAGATCGAAGGCGAGTGCGAGGGCCGGACCGCCCGGTTCGAAGTGACTCCGGAGGAATTCGGCGCCGTAACCTGGCCAATAGCGAAACTCGGAGCCCGGGCCATCGTCTCCCCCTCTCACTCCGCCCGAAGCGAATTTCGCGCCGCCATCCAGGAACTTTCAAACCCGCAGGTCCAGCGCGTCTTTGCCCACACCGGCTGGACCACGATCGACGGCAAACCCGCCTACCTCACCGGCTCCGGGGCCATCACCAAGGAAGGGCTCAACAAGGAAGTCACGGTCGACCTTGCCCGAACAGAACTCGGCCGCTACGAGATCGCCCCACAAGATGCCGACCAGGGAGAAATCTGGCGAAAGCTCCTGAACATCGCCCCGCTGCACATCACCGCGGTCCTGCTCGGCACCGCCGCCATCGCCCCTCTCGTCACAGGTCTTGACGATCTCGGCTACAAGCCCAACTACGTCGTCTGGTGTCACGGAGGCTCTGGAACCTACAAATCCAGCGCCGTCGCCCTCTATCAGTCGCTCTGGGGCAAATTCACCGACCAGACCCTCCCCGCAAACTTCCTCGGCACCGAGAACTACATCGAGCGCCAATGGTTCTGCGCAAAAGACGCCCTCCTCACGGTCGACGACTGGTATCCGGCATCCGACCGCAAAGACCAGTCCCGCATGCGCGCCCTCGCCTCCAAGATCCTTCGCAGCGCCGGCAATAACGCATCGCGCGGCCGTATGAACGCGGACACCACGACCCGCAAATCCCTTCAACCTCGCGGGATGCTCATCGTCACCGCCGAAAACGAACCTGAAGGCCACTCCGACACCGCCCGCGCCTACCCGATCCTCTTCAGCCCCAGCGATGTTGACATCGACCTCCTCACTCAGCTACAAAGCCTTGCCCACGACGGAGCCATCGCAGGGGCGATGTTCGGCTATCTCAAGTGGCTCGCCGCCAACTACGACGACACGATCAGCAAGGCGGCGAGACTCTTCGTCAGCGGCAGAGCGAAACTCGACGAACTCGGCCACGCACGGCAGCGCTCGTCGATCGCTTTCGCCCTTGCCGGAATCGCAACCCTCGGTCGATACCTCGCAGAGTCGAAAATCTGGACGCCGGACACCTACCGCGACGTGTTCGAAGCCTGTGCGGAAGCTCTCAAAGAAACCGCTGCCAACGAAGCCGGAGTCCTCATCGAAGAACGCCCCGAGCAAATCTTCCTTCGCCTGATCCAGCAGGGAATGAGGCTCGGAAACTGCCACTTGACCCTCCCTGATGGCAACCGACCCGGCAACGCAGATCGATGGGGATGGGTGCAAAAAGAGTCCGGAACCTACTTCTCGTGGTTTCCAGGAGGCCAAAAAATCGGCTGGATCGCCAAAGAACACGTCCACCTGTCTCCCGACATCGCATATGGCTATGTTTGTGAGGCAATGCTTAAACACGGAAGGTCATTTCCGTGCACACAGAGGGCACTTTGGAGGCGAATGAGCGAGGCCGGGATATCCGTCGTTTCCGCCGAAAGTCAGGAAGGAAGATCGCTCCACGTCTGGAAACACGACGGATCGACAATGCGGGTCTGCCGAATCAAACTTGAACAGTTCCAAAACGGGTTACCCGAGGAACTGGCACAGACGAGCAGCACGGTAACTCAAAATCCGGGTGGAAACGATGAGGATTGAGCCATCAAACTTGAACGGTTACAAAAAAAGTTACCGGTTACCAGTTACCAAACGAAAACAGGGGGGTCGTATGCACATGATGCGCACAAGAGCAGGCGGGCGGGCGAGTGCGCGTATACGAGGTCTCTACTGGACATTGGTAACTTGGTAACTTGGGTAACTTTTCTCTATATATATAGCTTTTCCTAATGAAACCTGAAAACAGATCGCCGAAATTAGTTACCGAAAGGGTTACCGAACCTGAAATGGGCGGTAACCGGGACCTTCAACCTACGGATAGGAGTAAGAATCATGCCAGAACTTGAATTTTGGGACCGGCCCGAGATCAAACGAGCCGTCAGAGCAATCAACGACTACGCCAGCACCATCGCGCACCGAGCTATGGGAAGCTCCGGATACCCCGCATCAAGCTCGCCAGACCCAGGACCACCCTCAACCACGCCCGACTGCATGCCAACCGTCCAAGCCAACTACCTCATCGTCTCGAACCTCATCATCGAACTCGGAAACCCCGTCATGCTCAAAATCCTCCTCTGGCATGCCTACCCAACCAGAGGCGACTACGCCAGATCACAAACCGCAACCGAATACCGGAAAATCGGAAACCCAGCCAACGAACACCACAACTGGCCCAACTTCCAAAAAGCAACCGGCATCGACGACAACACCATGGCCAAAGTCGTCGGGACCATCGACCGGTGGTTTATCGAAAAACTCGCAGAAAGGCTCAAATAGGCCCCTGAAATGGTCGGGGGGCTCCAAAACTACCCAAGAGCCCCTAGACCCGCCTAAAATCGAATCCTGCGCGAAAAATCAAGGCAAAACCTTCAACCCCTCAGCCCCCACCCGTCGCGCAATCCCCCGAAATCCCAGCGCAAACCCTTTCTTCCAAACCCAATTTTGTAGATGGGGCTAGTGGCTGCCGGGGATCGATCGGGTACCAAAATGAGGCGGGGGGCTTATGGGCTCTAGCGTCCAGATACATACCTAACAGCGGGCGGCGAACCTAAACAGCCATACAAACCGCTTTACCAACCGCTTACACTGGCATCCGTGAACATCGGGCCGATGCCGTGCCATCGATGATAGAGCCACCTGCGCATGACCGGCAACCATGCGACATGCTCCACACAATTAAGCCAATGGTAAGAAACTTACCCTAGGCTAACTTTTATCGCCCATTGTTCTGCGTCGGTTCATTGTTCGCGGGTATGTGGTGCGCATCTTTTCGGGTTCGGAGTGCTCGCGCGCGCGTTTCATTTTCGCGTTTTTCGTCAGCAGAGTCAAGAAAAGTTACTTTTATCATACTTTGGTATGAAGGCATACCCTATACTATGATCATGGTACACACACACACCATTAAGGCAACCTGGCAGGGTACGCGGGTTCACGTCGGCTCATTCTCTCGCAACGATCGTAACCGCCAAGCGTGGCGCGTTTATGGTCCTCAATCGCCTAAGCGCATCTTGCGCACGGTTCGCGATTCGGATACCTCGCGGGGGGTCAACTAATGTTGCTCGCGGTTTACATCTTGTTTGCGATGGGCGGCGAACCCTATTCGATCGATGGCATGACCTGCCAGTTAAGGGCCGATGGTTGGCGCATGGTTTCGCGGCGACGGGTTTCGAAGATCATTCGCGACATGGTTCGACGTGGTGATATCGTCGGTTGCGGTTGCGGTTGCTACGTGCTGGCAGGTGGCAGATAATGGCGCGGACTTACTCGAAGGGTTCGAACGTTGGCACGGGTTCGGGTTCGGGTTCGGGTGTTCATAAGCTCTATGACATCGTTACCGAAAAGCTCGTTAGTGCGATGGAGTCGGGGGTATGTCCCTGGCGCAAACCTTGGAAGGGTTGCAACCTGCCAGAACAGAACGCGCAGACGGGGCGAGCGTATCGCGGGATTAACTCGTTTTTGCTTCCGATGGCGGGTTATTCTGATCCTCGTTGGGTCACGTTCAAGCAAGCGTTAGACATGGGCGGGAACGTTCGGAAGGGTGAAAAGGGTTCGCTGATTGTGTTCTGGCGTTCGAGTTGGGAACGGTTCGAAACGTCAGACAGCGGGGAGCGCGCTAAGGTTCGGGTAGACGCTCCGGTGTTAAGTTACTCCACTGTGTTCAATGCCGCGCAGTGTGACGGGTTAGGGTTGCCGAGTTTGGGCGAAGGGTTCGCGAATCACGATAGGGTTAAGGCGGCTGAAGCGTTGCGCGCAGGTTATGCCGATGGTCCGGAGTATCGCGAGATTGTGAGCGGTTCGGCTTATTACACTCCCGCGACTGATTCGGTTACTATGCCGCTTCTCGGTCAGTTCGAAACGGTCGACGATTATTATTCGACGCTTTTCCATGAACTCGCGCACAGTACCGGGCATCCTTCGCGGTTAGCGCGTCGGGCCGAAGGTGAGGTTAGGGCGTTCGGTTCTGATCCTTACGCGAAAGAGGAACTGATAGCGGAGATGGCAAGTGCGATGCTCTGCGCGGTTGCGGGAATCGATCGGGTGATTCCTAACAGCGCGGCATATCTTGCGGGTTGGATTAAGGCTCTAAAGGGTTCGCCTAAGCTGGCTTTAAGCGCGGCGGGTTCGGCTCAAAAGGCGGCGGACTGGATTCGCGGCGAGCGTTCCGGGCCGGTTGAAGTCGCGACGGTTGCGGATCTCGCGGGGGTGGCTTGAAGTGTGGAGTATTCAAAAATTCCCGTTCAAGGATCGGGCCGGGGCGGTTCGTGCTCATGCTGATATGCGCGCATGGCTTGAGCGCAACGGGGG
>OFRO01000207.1_pt1 | contig 23055 bp, 27 predicted proteins | sample 1543091 | NCBI WGS metagenome assembly OFRO01 (sample SAMN07774217, study PRJEB24372) | wastewater metagenome | isolation source: Exp Tend NO 10WW | collected 2016-02
AAAACTTCCTTGATGACATGGGACCAAAGCCAACGCCCGTTCATACCATTGACCGCCTTCGTTATGATGGAAATTACGAACCTAACAATTGCAGATGGGCGACGAAATCCGAGCAAGGTCAAGAACATAAAAGCATCTTGATTCCGTTGCAGTTCAATGGCGTGATTTACCCTAGCGTTTCGGCGGCATGTCGCGCTGCTGGTGTCAATATGCAAAGCGTTCGGCGCAGACTGTGGCGCGGAGTTGCTGTCTCTAAGGTATTTGATGGTCTTCAAAGGAAGTAGATTCACAGCCATTCCTTCCGGGAATTTACACAAGCCACTGCCGCCTGGTGCCCAATCTCCACCACCACCTGGCGCATGGCGTTTTTGGTCAGCATCACGCAACCCTCTTGAGCCATGCAGCGCCCGGCTTCACCGTTTTCCAGCGACATCAAATCGTTATGCTGTGCCGGGCCGGCAAGTGCGGCGGTCAGGATCAGGGCGAGTTTCATGGCTTGTCCTTGGGTGGGTTGGCAACATGCTCATTGATGACCTGTTGTTTCTGGTTCAGGATGCGCGCCCCGACCTCTGCACCAACCACCACGCCACCAAAGGCCAGCCAGAGGAATTCAGTTCCACGGTCGTGCAGGATCATGTAAACGAATCCCCATGTCATGGCGCACTTGCCGATGTTTGACCACAAGGCGGATTCGCGGAGCTTGCCGGTCTGATGGTCAACCACCAAATCCATGAAGCACCAGCGGCGTTTGCGACGTTCTGTTTTCACTCTCGTCCCCAAGAATCGTAGATTTCACGCGCCGCCCAACCTGCGCCGAGGAAGAAACCGCCCACCGCAAATGCCACCCAAATAATTAGCCCTTCGCGCACGGAATCTAGGTTTTCCAGCAAGCGGCGGGCATATTTCATTTGCGGGCTTCCCTCAGTTTGTCCACCGTGTCAGCCAATTTATTCAGTGCGGTGTAGATCTCTTTCAACGACTCCCGAATCTCGTTCTTGCCATCCCGAATGGCCAGGTCTTGAGCTTCATCGCGCTTTACCTGATAGAGCGCGGATTGTTCAAGCATCGTCAGCCTGGTATTGACGTTCATGTACAGAGTCGCCATCGCTGCCATGAAACCTAAAAATGTGAGGATGTGTCCGAGGTTGATGGTCTTATCGAATACGATCTTGTTGCTAGGTTGGTTTGGATTGCTCATGGTTCTTTCGGCCAGTTGATAGTCATGAAATGACAGACCTACCGGCTTCGCGGTACGCAGAGCGCAGGGGGCCAGAGCGGATGCCTGGTGCGCCAACGGTGTTGGTCTTGTTGTCGTACCAGAGAAAGCAGACGATTGCCCCCACCTCCGCATTGGCTTGCGCGAAGTCGATGAAAGGCTTTGGGTCTTGCCCGTAGCAGCCGCCGGGGATGATCATGATCTGCTGACCGGGACGGAGCGAAGCCTTGAGTTGCTTGTACTTGTCGCTGACCAGAACATGAGATTTCATGTCGTAATCATCAAAGCCAACCAGCGCAAAAAGCTCCTGGCAAATGAAGGGCTTGTCGGCGGCGTAGACGCACGCCAGGCGCACGCCGCGCAGCTCGATGAACTGGCTGGCGGCCTCGAATACTATCTTTATTGCCGACAACAGTACCGCTTCATTGGCGACCGTGTTGTTGGGCTCATCGATCGGGCACAAGTATTTGACGTACTTCAGCGCGCCTGTGCCTGACAGATGCCGGAACAGCGCCACAACGTGCACCAGCGCATCGTCGCGTAAAGTGAACGGTCCTACATGTCCCTCGCGGGTAAACATCTGCGCGGACAAGTCCAGCACAGTGGTGCTGGACATGAGCAGGATATTCTGGCTCGCTTTGTCAACGCCATCGACCTGATGCTCCCAGAACAGATTGACGTGGTCCATTGTTTCAGTGACCTGCTCGTCTGCGCAACCGTAGTATCCAAACAAAAGATCGGCGCGTTTCGGCGCCGGAGGGAAGCTCAGGTCTTTGGAATATCTCCACCGTTTGAAGGCCGCACTCTTGTAGACGGCAAAGGCGATCACCGCGACGATGATCAGAACCAGACCGATATTCACAGTTGCCTCGCCAGAATGGACACGGCCACTGCCAGGGTTGCCAGCGCATCCTTGGCATCTGCAAGGTTGGTGACATTGGAAGCCACCCAGGCGCGTACCTGTGCGGGCGTCATCGCCGCCAGTGCCGCCAGTTTTGCATCAGCCTTGGCATTCAATGCGTCCTGCAAATCTTTGGATGCCTTGGCTGCTGCGGCAATTTCGTCTGCTGTCGGGCTTGGTGCAGAGGCTACCGTTCCAGTCAGTGCCAAGGCATACAAATCACGGCCCAATTTCTCACTATCATTAAAACGCGCAGAGAAAGGAATCCAGCCGAATATCGGATGCTCGTATTCAATCGTGATGCTGCCGTCATTGGCATGTCGGGCGTTGCGGATATTCATCAGGAAATCCTCAAGAAGAGAGTGCATTCACCTGTGCCGTTGCCAAGGTATCCCATGCACCGCCACGTCCCCGAAAGCCCTGTTGCATTGTTGTTTCCAGAGCCACCATAAAGAATCGACGTGGGTGCAATCACACTGCCGGCGATGGTCGCGCCAAAAGCAACGAGCTGCGAATTTGTCTTTGCAAATACATACGTGCCAATCGCGTCGGCCACATACTTGCCAGAGACGGCAAATGCAAAGGCTGTTGTGGCTATCTGCGTGGTATCGGTTCCCACCGCAGCCGTGGGTGCAGCCGGCGTGCCCGTGAGTGTTGGGCTTGCCAGTGGTGCAAAGCTCGTCGCCACAAATGCGGTCGTTGCTATAGAGGTATCGTTGTCACCAGGGGATGGCGTCGGAGCCTTTGGGTCGCCTGTGAATGTTGGACTGGCGAGTACCGCAAAGTTGTCATTGACAAATTCTGTCGTAGCGATCTGGGTCGTGTTCGTCCCAGGCGATGCCGTGGGTGCTGCAGGCGTCCCGGTAAACGTTGGGGATGCCAGCAACGCATACGCAGGCAAATCCTCCCAACTTGCCGACGACCCATCTGTTGTGATGTACTTGCCTGCATTTCCACTTTGCCCCGGAAGCGCAGAACTGAATCCCGCCGCGGTCACAAATGCTGTCGTTGCAATCTGGGTTGTGTTGGTCCCGCCAGCAGCCGTGGGTGCCGTTGGTGTTCCTGTGAAAGCAGGAGACGCCAGCGAAGCACTCAGCGCGTCCCCCGCATCGACATAGGCAGTCGTTGCGATCTGCGTTGAGTTATTTCCCGGTGATGCTGTAGGCGCTGCAGGTGTCCCGGTGAATGCCGGGCTGGCGATATTGGCTTTGAGAGCATCAGCCGTCGTCACAAATGCCGTGGTGGCAATTTGTGTCGTGCTGGTTCCGCCTGATGCTGTCGGCGCTGTTGGGGTTCCCGTCAAGGCGGGTGAAGCCAAAGGCGCAGCCAGGTCAAACCCGTCTTCGATCAGGTCAAACTCTGCGCGCATGGTGGAACTCACCCCGCGCGTCTGAGTCACGGGCGTGCCGGACGAATGGGTGTACATTGGATTGGTCATGCTTAATGCTCGGGTCGTCTGGGGATGTAGTTGACCGTGTGACCCTGCAAGGTGTGAGGGTCATCCTGATCACGGCTGGAATAGAAAACCAGTGAGATGTTTTTCTCGGTGCCGTCAATTGAGATACGCGGGTTCCCAACCACTTGCGCATCCCATGAGAAGTTGTCCCAAACAAGCTGGTCCCAATAGCCGCCAGCTTGAATCAATGGGTGATCGAAGGCGGCGATGCCTTGGGCCACATCCAGCGTTCCATAGCCCAGGTCATAGCCGACACTCAAATTTGAGAATCCATCACATACCAGTTCTAGAATGGCCGATTTGAAGTCTTTGCGAATCTGCGGTGACTTCAGGTGATTGAATGGCAGGCGCAACAGGCTGGTGATGCTGTCACCATCAAAGCTGGTCCCGCTGCTTTCCTGATAGACGTAGCCATCATCACTGCCGAACATCGTCACTTCAGAACCGTCTGCTACCTCTGCCGTGCAGATGCAGCGAACCGCCATACCGTAGTCCAGCGGAAGAATGCCGCTGATCTTGTCGCCAGTCAGGCCAACGGTCAAAGCGGACCCATCCGAGAAGTAAACCCGGTACTGATTCTTGGCCTTCAATGACGTGGATGCCGTTTGTAGCCCGCGCTTACGTGTCAGAAGTGGCTGAACCAGATGAGACACTGAAGCGTACTCAAAGTCACCATAGTTCAGGGTGGTCTTGAGCCTTTGAATGCCACGATTACTCAAAACCAGCGTGTCATTGCCGATGGATTGCGCGGTAAAGGCAAAGGCCCCGATGTCATCCACGGCAGGGACAAGGTTGAAGGTCGCCAGGCTGGAGCCATACAGAATGCTGGTTGGCCCCTCTCCAAAAATGGCCAGCGAAGCGCCCGAGGTATCCCCGGACTGAACAGCAAAGCCGGTGACAGTCTCGCCCAGCGCGATTTCAGCCGCTCCCATGACCGGCGTCCATGAGTAAGGCAGTCCCAGTCCGCTGAGCTGGACACTTCCCAAAAAGGAATAGAACAGGTAGAACCGGTGCACCGTCACATGACTGGGTGTGTCGGTCGTCATGCCGGTGCGAATCGGGATGTAGTTTGTGCCGTCAAACTCGAAACCGAGGTTCACGCCATCCACGCCGTACATCTTCTTGGTATCGGTCGAGCCCGTGAAATTGGCGTTGACGAACTCCATGGAGCCACCCGGCAGGCGGGTAATCGTGGTGGCCAGACTTGAACTGGTGACTTTGGTTGCAGCCGTTACTTGGATGGCTTCTCCGCTTTGCCAGGTTCCGGTGATGGTGGAAATGATCAGCGTCCCAACCCCTGATACCGTCCAAGTCCCGGAACGCAGCATGGGCTTGACGACAAGGGCCGTCGCCCCGCTGGTCAGTCCGGTGATGGTGTTTCCAGCGAAGATTTCACCCACCGCCCCGGTGAACTGAATCTCGCTGCCAAAATTGATCTTGACCCACCCCCCAGTCGTGGCCTTGTACATGTCGCCCGCGGTCGCGCCTGCGTTGTCCCGGAATGCGTACCAGTAGCCGTTGTAGTAATTGACGCCCCGAATTCTTCCAGAGCCCGGCACCGCCAATACACTTTCCCTCCAAAGATCAGCGGCCAGGTTCTTGTAGTCCGCATGGGCTTCTGCGGTATCTGCGCTATCTATCGAGACATCACCAATGGTCCCAACCGTGATGGACTCTCCATAGGTGTACGTCCCAGTCAATCCGCCAATGACGATGTAGGTCACACCGACAATGCTGATGCCGCCAAACCACGGGGCCAGGAAAGATTTGAATCCAGAAATAAGCCCGCTGCTGGTGCTGCTGGAGGTTGATTCAGAAGGTATCTTGTAAAGGACTTTTGAAGTTGCCCCACTGGTTACGCCTGTGATCGTGTCGCCCACTTCAATGTCTGAAGTCAGCGTAACGGCTGCAATCCAGTAGCTTTTTGAGCTTGAGAGTGCTTGCCCGTCGAACCTCTCATACCCGTTGATCCTTCGATACCCACCACCGATTTCCGGCTCATAGTTGATCGCGCTGATAGCCTTTCCCGGGGGCATGGCGATGGCCTGCGTCAGCAGGTCCAAGCCACCACCTAACGCCGTGTACTCGGACTTGACCGGCTGGAAACGTGGCCGATGCTTCATGCCAGGGCACCACCCAAGGACATCTGGGGAAGTTGCTGCAGTTCCAGCCGTGCCATCATGCGGGTGAAGCTGGTAAATCCCTCGTCATAGATTTCCGGCTTGGACTCGCTCACGCCGTAATACATCATGCCCTTGTAGACAACGGCCATGTGGAACTGGCTTGGCAGGGCTGGGGTGTCGGTATTTGCAGCCAGTTCGGTTGCCACCTTGAAGTAGTCGCCGCTGATGGTGTAACCCGCTGCAGGCGTGCACCCCAACCCAATCCCGAGGGCTGGCGTCACCGTGAACTGCGTTGGCCGGGTATCGGTGTTGCGGGTTGCGCCTATCTGGTAGGTATCACGCCAGCCGTTGTAGTCGATCCATGACAATTCGTTTTCGTCATTGGTCCCTACCGATGTCGTGTAGCACCTGAAGGTATCCAGCTCCCAATTTCCGAAGTCTGAAAACCCGGTACCGGTGGATTCAATCTGGGCCAGCGTGTAGGTCGCCTGATCAGCCACCGTGGGGAACGTCATCGAATTGCGCATCCACTTCCAGTCTGGCCGGGCAAGCTGGATTTCCATCCATGCCTCGTCAATCCAGTCAACGACTCGTGCAAACTCGCCAGTCTGGTTCAGAGTCGTCGTCAGGTCGGACCCGGTGATGCGACACTTGCGCTTCAGCCGGTTGCACAATTGAAGTCGGTTCATATCAGCCTGGCTGTGCCATCAAGCGGCGGACCCACTCGATACCTTTGGGGTTGTTGTCACGCACGACTTGCAGGTTTGCCACGGCGCTGCTGCTGCGGTTCACCACATTCTTTGGTCGTTCGACCACTGCGTCTTCATGCTGGGTGCTGATGGTGTCGCGCTTGGCGCGCATCAGGACTTCGGCGTACTTGCGCCGGGTGATCACATTCATCCCAACAGGCAGGCATCCGGCCTGTAACCATTTGCCATTGGTGAAGACTTCGGCGCCACGGCCATTGACCCAGCAATCCACCACCAAAGGCGCATTGGTTTCAGCGGACGGGTAAATCATGATTTCCACTGGCTCTTCATTGAAAGCAAGGGCTTCGGCCTTGCCGTCTACCAGCGCATCGGCGTGAATCGCCTCGATGGCCGGCACTTCCGGGGTTTTGTCCAAACCGATGTCGATTGAGGGTTTCTGGCCCATCTCGAAATTCGCTGAGTCCACGCCTGACGCCCTGCGGCGGGTCGGCACATTGGCTGCATCCATTCGTTTCTCCAAAAGAAAAGGCCCCGAAGGGCCATGAAAAAAGGCCCCCGAAGGGGCCTGAAAATCGCAACTGCTGTTTACGATGCCTGTGTGAAAGTGATGCCTGCAGCAACCTTGGAGATTGCATAGGCGTACCACTTGGTGCCGTCGCAGAACAGCTCCACCTTGTCTCCGGCAACGGTCTGGGCCGTCACGAAGCTGATGGTGTCGTCTGCGGTACCCGTGTCGCCAGCGTCACCAGCCACGCTGTTCTGATTACCAACAATGATGTTGGCCGAAGCAGCCGTCACCACCGTGTGGGCACTTGCGCCAGGAGCCGACTTCACGATGAACGTGTACTTCAGGCCCAGCGAAGGAGCCGGGAGTGTCGTCACGAAAGCCGTGGTGGACCCAAGGTAGAAGGTCTTGCCCGACTCTTCAGCAAGGACTTGCCGGGTCGTAGTCAGGATTTGCGAAGAGTTGTCCATGGCGGCGGATGTGCCGTCCGGGTTCTTCACAACGATGCGGCCACCAACACCGAGCGTCAGCGTCTTTTCGACGATGAGGTTGGTATAGTTTTTCCAGAGTTTTGTAGAAGCCATGATGATTCCTAAAATGGTTGCGGCTTTTTAGGGCCGCATTTTTGTGGGATGTCCGGATTACGCCTGGGCCAACCAGGTTGTAGTCTTGCTGGCCAGGACCATGCCCAGCGTGGCGTTCTGGATCACCTTAAAGTAGCGACCAGAAGTATTGGCCGTACCGTCAGAGTCACAGATCGTGAAGCCGCCGTTCGCGCCAGTCGTGGACAGGGTGCGAGTACCAGCGGCCACCGTGTTGATGGCGCTGTCTGCCGCCATGCCTTCATACCACTCGTTCTTGATACGGTCGGTGATGTTTTCCCACACGATGTATTTCGGCGTGAAGCCGACAGACACCACCACATAGTCTGCGGCTGTGATTGCGGTCGCGTCGAAAACGATACGGCCAGTTTTCCAGCGGATCTGGTCAGTTACGGAAACACCGCCTGTAGCGGTTTGTCCTGCGGTATTGATTGCCATGATGATTTCCTAAAAAGAAGGGGAGTTGAGACGGGGCGCAAAGGCCCCATCAAGGTTGATCAATGGTTGATCAGTTCAGGATGCGGCGTGCGACGTTGCCAATCGCCATCCATCCGTTGTTCTCAATCAGCACGGTTTTCCACCACACTGCGCCGGCATAGCCGCGCTGACCGTGCGGGTCAGACTTGGACTTTTCCGAAGGCGGCAGGTAGGTCGGGCTGACTGGCGAGATACCGGCACCTGGCAGCGCGCGCACAGCGATCTGGCTGTATGCATCTTGAGCGACCACCACGAACGGGTAAACGTCCACAGCGGTCGTGCTGGTCGTGCAATACATGTTGTTGCTGGCACCCGATGCGCCGGCATTCTGGATGCTGGGCAGGTCGGCACTGGTGATGAAGCGGAAACGCTCGCATTTGCCCACTTCGTTCGGCATAGGCTTGCCAGAAGCGTAAAGTTCCGTGGGAACGAAACCAGGCAGTTCGCGGATGTCCGGCTCCAAGTCGGTGTGGCAGTAGACCAGATAGCCTTCTGCAACCGCTTCCGTACCAAAGTCGCCCGAAGCGGAAAGAATGTCAGTCACTGGCATGGCATGGTTAGCCTGCAGATTCATGACAATCTTGCGGATCAGGTTCAGCGAAATGGCACCATCCACCGTAGCGATGGAAGTACCGACGCCACCGTAGTAGACGTTGGTGCAAGCCTTCAGGGCGGCGTAGATGATCATTTCGTTCACGAACGTCAGACGCTCGCCAACCTGCTTTTTCATCTCGCCGGGGACATCATCCTCATAGAGATAGAACAGCTTGTCGGAGAAGCCATACAGGCAGGAATACTGCGCGATGACAGCGGTGTAGTCCTGCGGCGTGATGCTGTCAGGCGTGGGAGTTACACCTTCAGAAACCAGATGCGCGTTAGCAATCGCTGCTGCCCGGTCGGCGGAGTTGCCGTCCTGAAAGAAGCGGTTGATCGTATTGCGGTCAGTCGTGGTGCCGCCGTAAGGCAGATAACGACGAGCCACATACGTGTCGCTCATGTTCTGAGGGATCTGGACCTGACGGCCCGTGCGCCCAAGAACTTCCTTGGGCACTGCGCGCTTGAGAAGCGCCCCGGCGAACTTGTTGATTCGACCGGTATTGGTTGCAAATAGTTGACCTGCCATGATTTTCTTTCAGTAAAGGTTTGATCAGCCGGAATTCCATCCAGCCATAAAGTCGCTCTGCTCATTGCGGCTGGTGGTCTGTCCACCGGTACCGCGGGGCGGAACGGCTGCTTCGAGTCGCTTCTGTCGGGTGTTGGATGACTGCTTGTTGGCGGCTTCAGCGGCTTCCTTCGCGGCCTTGTCCTTGGCGGCTTGCGCTGCCTTGAACTCGGTCATGCGGGATGCGATGTACTCGCCGTCAACGCTGCTTTCCAGCTTCGCTCTGCGGGCTGGGGTCAGCGTGCTTTTCCATTGGGCGAATTCAGGGCTGGCGTTGACATCCTTCCAGTCGCTGTGCACTTCGCTCAGGATTTCGATTTCCGCAGACACATCCTTTTGGAGCTTTTCCTCCACGATGGCCTGCACCCGCTTGTCGATGTCCTGCGGGTCAACCGTTGAACCCGAGAGTGAGCCCAAGTCTTCTGCAAGCATTTCCGCCAGTTCGGGAAACTCGGCAGACAGCCGTTTCAACTGGCCGGGGCCAATCTTGACTTGCTGCTGTTTGAGCCCTTCCAGGGTCTGCTTGAGTCCGCCAATGTGCCCGCTCAGGGTGTCAATCTTCCGCTTGCTGTCATCGAACTGGTTGGCCTTGGCCATCAGGTCGGTGAGTTGGGCTTCAGTGATCTGAGCGAACTTTGGCGGTTCGGCTTCGGTCTGTTTCTCTTCGGCCACTGGCTCTGCTGCTTCGGTCTTGACTTCCTGTTTTGCAGGCGGGGGCGTCTGCTCGTCGGAATCGTCAAAGCCTGCCGCAAAGGACTGGGCTGCTTGTTCGCTGGTCTGTTCTACCTCATCCGTTTCAACGGTCATCTTTCAATCTCCAGAAACACAAAAGCCCACACAAGGTGGGCTACATCGCAGCAGGCGGGGTCGTCTGCTACATCATTTGCCGTCACAAAGGGCGGCGGGAAAGGGGTTCACTCTATGACCGGCTGGTCCTGGTCTAAAGAGAGGAATAATTTGCACTCTTTGATGCGGCCGCGCGTGCCGGCAGTCGCTTCATGGGTGTTGTCGTTGTCGTTCATGGCGCGCAGGTTGGCCAGCTTCTGTTCATAGTGCGCCTTGAGTTTGAGGAACAGCGGGTCGGCGCGCTCCATCTTGGTCAGTTGGAATGTCATGCGCTACGCCTGAAAGGCTTGTCCATCAGGAGCCTGGCCTACCGGCTCCATGTCGGTCGGTGCCACCTGTTTTGCGTTGTTGCTGGCGCCGGCCAGCTTGATCTGGGTCTGCAGTTCCATCGTGACCGTAGCAAGTTTGGCTTTGATCTTGTCAAGTTCGGTTTCCCGGTCCTTGAGTTTTTGGGCCATCTTGTTGTTCTCTTTGTAGATTTCCAGTTCGCGCTTGAGGTCAAGTTCCTTCTGATCGCTTTCGGACTGAATCTCGGCGCGGCGGTTGAGTGCGTTCTCGTAGGCCGCGTCTCTGTCCGTATCAAGTTCTGACTTCCTGACCGTGGCGGCATCCCGGCTCTGCGCCGTCTTGATGGTGGCATCGGCGCGAATCTTGGCAGCGGTGATGGTTGGGTCTTCCGGTGGTGGTGCCTCGGCCATCTTCTTCAGCTCTTCCTCGGTGTACTTGACCTTGCGCACGTCGATGCGCTTGCCGGTCAGGATTTCTTCCATCACCTTCTTGGGGTCCACCCCGTAGGCCGGGTCTTTCGAGACTCCCAGCAGGTTGATGTAGAACACTTCCTGAATCGCTTTCTCCACCATGGCAATTGAGCCACGGGCGTTGATCTCAAAATCGCCTTTTTCGTCTTCGGGAACCTTGGGGTCCAGCAGCAGGTATTCGTAGAAGTCGTCAATCATCGGCTCCGTCACGAAGTCATCCCAGCTATACCCCTGACTTCTGAGGAAGGTATTGGCGTTGTTGTTCTGCAGCTCGGTCGCGCCAAAGGTCTGGGGGGTGGTTTCCCCGGTCTGGCCCTGGCTGATCAGCGGAATATTCGTCGCTTCTTCTGCCAGCTTGAAGGCGTACTGAATGATCGCCATCAGGGCGTCAGTCGCGTTCGGGAACACGATGCCCTTGAAGGCTTTGGCCACGTCCTCAACGGTTTCGCCGTCAGCCGTGTACCAGAGTTTGTTCGGAGTGATGGTCCACTTGTTGTCAGCAGGAACGATCTTCATGCGGTCCACAACGATCTGAAGACCTGAAGACAACCCGGCATTGTTCAGCAGCGCCCGGGTGGCGGCATTCACCATGCGCTGGGGCATGGCTACCTGTTCACCAGCACCCACCCCCGCCCAATGACCCTGGCGCCGGCTCCATGGTTTCGCCCGGTACGGGAACTTTCCGGACTCCATCGGGTTGACCGTGACCTGAATCACGGTGTCGTTGATCATGGTGACGATGGCGTGAATGTCGTCTTCCGTGACATCCTCAATGCCAATCGCCCGGCCAGCCTGCATTTCGGCCTTGGTCAGCGTGCCGTGGAAATACCAGATTTCAAACTGCTTTTCAACGTTGGGCTTGTTCGGATTTTGGCTTTCGACGTTGACCTTGCCCGGTCCTTCTTTCAGTACCTTGTCGATCTGACCATTCAGGTAGACCGGCTTGCCGTCTGAATCATTCTTCTTTTTGAGCGCCTTGACCTTGCCTGGCGTCAAAAAATCCCGCTCCACGCAGTAGTCACCCGAGTGGACATCTTCACCGCAGGCGCCATCCGGGAAGAAGTTCCAGGGGTCAATCCACTTCACTGCGGGCTTGACCTTGCTCGAGAACGCCAGTTTCACGCCTTCGGCTGTCTTGGTGATCGCCCGGCCTTGCTTCATGTCGGGATAGGGGCCTTTGAGAACCCCCACCCCAATCCGGCAGGAATCGAAGATCACTTTTCTAGCTTCAGCCGGGTAGTGGCACTCGGTCAGCCAGTCGAAAATCCGCTTCTCTGCCTTCTCTGCGGCTTTCTTGGCCTTGTCCAAGTTGACTTGAGCCAGGTCCGCTGTCGTCGCCTGCACCATCTGGCCGGTTTCATCCGGCCTTTGAACGGCCATGCCATTGACGGCCAGTGGGGTATCGTCTTCCTTGGCATCCACCAGCTCAGGTACGGGTGTCGGACCGAATGAAAATGCTTTGTCACCAATCGGCAGGATAATTTCACCGACCCGGGAGGAACCAGCGTCCACATACCGCGCGGTCATGCGCACATAGGCGTTTGACTTGTTCGGGTCGGCGTTGACGTTCTCCCGCGTCACCGGGCCATTCATGCTGACCGGTTTGGCCCACTTGGCTTTCTGGAAGTCGCCGCGGTTGGTGTCATCAATGCAAAGGTAAGCCTCTTCAGCGGCCATCCAGACATCTTCAATGCCGGATTCCTTGCGCGCCTTGACGGCCTCCTGAATCTTGCCGGCAATGGCCAGGCTCAATGCGTCCAGCTTGGCAGTCTGGAGTTCATCAGGCGCGGCTTCGCCTCCCGACATCAGTTCATCGGGAAGGTCTTTGTCAAATGCCATTTTTTACCTTACTCCGCGCCGTCTAGCCCGGATGATCCAATCGACCACTACCGCGTCATTGGCCGCTGTGTTGAACTGCAGCCACGACACACGCACATCAAATGGCGTTGCAGCGGTATCCAGTTGCAGCCAGGAGACGCGGACATCTACCGGAGTCGCAGATGTGTCAAGTTGAAGCCATGAGACGCGGACATCCATCGTTGTCAGCCGTGTTTGAAGCGGTTCCGGTTGTCATGCTGACTCAAGTTCAACGCTCAAAGCGCCGGATGTAATAGCTGCGATTTCTGGCGCCGTCAGAGTGATTTCGTACAGCGTATCTGTTGACGTGAGAACCTGGGTTTCAGTTCGCACCGTCGCGCCGCCCGTGTTTTTCAGCCGGACTATCACGCTGTTGCCGGTGCTGCTGGATGCGCGGTAACTCAGTTTCTGCGCCGATGTGCCTGGATATGCGGTTGTCTGCAATTCCATTTCACAAATCGAGCCGGTTGCAGTCGTCACAATGTAGTCCGCGTCATCTGGCGTCACTTCATCAAGCATGGCGTACAAATCAGACCCCGTGCTTGCCGTCCATCCGGAGTTGCTTGTATCGCTTGCCGGCCTGCCGATGGCGGGCGATGTCGTTCCAACTGTTCCGGTAAACCCACTTGCAACCGCTGTGCCCAGTAAACCAGCCAGGAACCGATTGAATGCAACGCCACCATTGAATCCTGATGCAACAGCCGTCCCGATGTTCCCGTTGATGGTCGTGTCGTTGCTGTTGTTGACCGTTCCGGTAAAGCCCGAGGCAACTGCCGTTCCAAGTGCGCCTGTGATCCCGCGGTTCGCGCCGACTGTTCCAGTGAATCCCGATGCAGAGGCAACCCCAAGGGCGCCAGCAATAGTCCGGTTCGCATTGACGCCACCCGTGAACCCAGACGCCGCTGCAACACCTAGATTGCCATTGATTGTGGTGTTTGTGCTGTTTGCTACTGTGCCAGTAAAGCCACTCGCTACCGCCGTGCCTAACGCGCCAGCTATCGTCCTATTGGCGTTGACAACACCCTTGAAGCCGGATGCTGTTGCTGTACCCAATGCCCCGGCAATGGCCCGGTTGGCATTGACGTTTCCTTTGAAACCCGATGCGACGGCTGTACCGAGTGCGCCGCTGATTGTGGTTCCACCCCCCGCAGCCGCTGGCACCCCAGCCCAAGGCAGGTCAGCCCAAGACGCTGCGCCCCAAGTCATTAGATACTCGCTGCCAGGGCAAAGATGCCATCCACCTCTGCGTCAGATTTACCGAGGGCAGCGGCCATTGCTGCCAGGAAAGGGTCATTGCGCTCAAACGTCAAGGCTTCGTCAAAGGCGATTTGAAGCTCGATGTCGCCAGAGGCTGCAACTGCGCCTTTGATCGTGTCCAGCATTCCCGCACGGTGCAGGGCTGTGAGCATTTGTCGGCGGGTTACCGAGGGAATGCTTGCGCGCTTGTCGGCTATATCTGCTGCTGCTATTTCATCAGCAGTCGCCATCCGGCTTTTTCCGTCTGCGAAGTCAAGCCGGTATGCGCCGTCGCCAAGCGTAGACACGCCGTCACATCCGGGAATTTGCTTTTGCAAACAATGTAAAAATGTATAGTTCATGTTTGTATCTGCGCAACAATTCCCGACTGACAAGTATCTGCACCGTTGCTTCCAACAAAAATCGAATTAGTACCATCAGCCCCCGATTCGACCCATGCAAGATAGTGATATCCAGCGGCAAAAATATTTGAAATAGCCCCGCCAATGCCGACGTAAACACCAGTAGACGCGAGGTTATACCCGGCCACGTTCACGCCACTCATGGTCGTTGTTGAGTCCACTCCGAACCCAGCGTAAGCAGCCTTCACGCTGTTGGCAACCAGGTAGACCGTGGCCTGAAGTTGTGCGTTAATCAACGAATCCAAGCCACACATAAATTGAATTTTGTTACCGGTTGCCGCGTTGGCTTGCCTCACTGTGGCTGTGGCATAACTCCAAGACGCCGCCGTATCAATCACTGATGCATGACGCTCAACCTGGTTGTACATGTTCCATAGAAAACGCTTCCCACCGACCTGCGTAGTTGTACCGCCCGCACTGTCCTCAGTCGTCGTTGTGCTGGTCGTGTAGAAAGACCCAAGATATAGCCGCGTCTTGTCGCCGCTCTTGCAATACCGGCCATCCTGCAATGTCACCGCCGTGGCCCGTGTCGTGTCGTTGGTCCAAGCCAGCGACTCAAGCACTAACGCGCCGGAACTGAGATAGCCAAAAACGTCATAAGGCTTGCCGCTGGTCAGCGTGCCAAGGGCTAGGGTCTTTTCTGTAAACGTCGTCGGGCACCAGTCGGCACCGTCCCACAACACAATCATATTGTGGACATAGGGCGTGAAGTAAACGCTTGTCTTCGCCGTCTGATCTGTGGTGCTGACAGGTACGCCTGATTCAAGCGTGAGCCGCCCGCCCGGCGTAACGCCTTGCAATAGAGCTTCGATCAGATTGCCATTGCCAGCCGTTGCGATAACCGAAGCAGTCGCCGCACTGGTTAGGCTGATGGCTGATCCTGTGCTGGATTCCTCAAGCGTGCCCCGTGTGACGGTTGTTCCGCTGTGCGTGTAAGTGCAATTGCGCGCCACTTCCCACGCTGTGCCGTCTTCAAAAAGAACATCGACCGTCGCGTTGGCACCGTAGGCCGTGGCAAACGATTGGTGGCCGCTTGAGGCAGCGTTAAGCGTGACTGTGCCCGTTCCGGGTGTACCGGATACGGTCATCTTTACGCGGTTTTTGTGCAGGGCTGGCATCTTACGATTGCGTCATGCGAAGCACGCCGGATGCGTTTTCAGTCAAAGCCAGTGACCCAGCCACCAGCGAGATAGCGCCCGTGGTACTCAGTTCCTGATAGCCGATGCAGTTCTTGTTTGTTGCCGTGTCGCTGTACAGAATCCGGTAAGCGATGTTTGTCGCGCCGCCTGCGTCCTGTGCGATGGTTGATGCGTCGGCAAAGTCCAGTACCGCGCCGGTAGCGTCTTTGGTCCATGTCACCGAGGCCAGAGTCACCGGGCCGGTGTAGCTCGTTGCCGTGGCGATCTGATTGGTGGACATGTTGTTCGTTCCACCCGCCCCCCAGCATGGAGCCGCAAGGGTCACAGTCGGAACAAGGGTGTTTGTCACCAGCCCAAACTTGAGTGTGTCGGTATCAAGGTCAATGACTTTGTTTCCAATGTCGTGTAGACCTTGTGCAAAGAATTTCCAGTCACCTACTGCCATATCAAGCTCCTCGGAAGAAATCGCCGTGCATGTCAGCAGCGGCTTGTTTGTAGGCTGATGCGGCATCGGCCACATCATTGAAATACCCGATGTGGTTACGCTTGACGTTCACGGCACGCATACATTCTTCGCAGTAGTACAACGGTGGGCCGATCTTTCTCCAGATCAGCTTTTCGAGATTGCTTCGCTTGCCCATCAGGATTCCGTGATCGTCAGCGCGCCGGTTGCAAATTGCGGCGTGATCCCGGTAGACACTGCCAGCGATGAATTCAAAGCCCCGTAATGCCAGACTGCCGTTGCGCCCGAAGATGCAACCCCTGTTGATACGTGGGTCAGGGTTGCGCCTGATGCCCCGCACTGAGGAAAACTTATTGTGGCCGCGTTGGCTGTGGCGCCACCGCTTGCAGCATCCCACCCGGTAGACCTGGCGACTGCTTGACGCACATAGTTGGTGTAGGCGGTTTCGTCTTCCGCCTGCGAGTTTGTTGCCGCCGTCAGGTCTGCGGTGTGCATCCCGACATAGGTATTGGCCAGCGGGCTTGACGCTGCGTTATCTGCGACGTTCGCCCAGGGTGTTGCCCGGTACATCAGGTTGACGATGCTGTTGCAGGTTGCTGTGCTTTTTGGCATGGTGTATTCCTAAAAATCAGGCCGGGTCACTACCGGTAATGGGGTCTGCCCCAGCCGTCGCAGACACTGCCGCAGTCCATGCTGTGGTCGAGTCGTCTTCTTTCTTGACCGTCAGGGTTGAACTTGCAACAGACCACTTGTTGCGGATGAATCGAAGCGCATTGAGTGGGCTGCGAGAGTTGGTATCACTGACTGCGCTCATATCTCGGTTCAGCAACGCATCGGCATTCTGAGTTGCCGTCGGCGCATCGGCTGATTGCGGGAATGTCGTATGCATCTGGACAGTCGAATAGACTGCCCCAGTTCCGCAGAACGTGAACGCAATATGGTCGTAGTTGGTTTCCGCCTGAGAAGGCGCATAGACGTAGTAGCCAAACCCCTTGGCGGTACACAAGCCCGAGCTAACAGTGCCAACTGCTTGCGTTCCACCATCACCCGTGACATAGACGGTCACTGTTCCAGTGAAGTATGACCCGTCTGATGCTGAAATCATTTGGGCACCGATTTTCTGGCCCGATACGTTTTTCTTCATGGTTCAGCCTTGTGTGTAATGGTTGGAACTGAGTCCCCAGAACGATCTGAAGCCTACAGAGCCAGCGGATTCAAGTTGGACCCGCGTGATGCCAGGTCCGTATCCGACATCAACGGTCAGAGGGACGCCCGCTACAGAGGTCAGAAATTCAAAGTATTCCGTTGCACCGGAAATGTCGGTGTAAGTAAAGCTGCCATCTTCATACGTGTACAGCGTGCCGTTCAAGGGGGATGGCGAACGTGTAACGTAAAGGCTGACCTCATAAGTTGAATCACCAGCCTCCAATACTTGATACAAAGCGCCTTGACCATTCAATCCAGCGTTTGCCGCTTCACTACCAAGAACACCCATTCCCGCTACGCCGACTTGCGTTCGCGTTGCCATGAGGGCTGGTGTTTCAACGCGGGTGGATCGTCCTGCAGAGGTTGGGACGCCATCTGGATCAATGACAACGATGGTGCGAGGGCCAATGCCAAAAATAGGATTATTTTGGAACCCGCTATTCAAAAACGTGGATGAGTTTGTCGCCCCAATCAGCCGGGCCCATGCTGCAGCGCCGCCCGGTACGCCATGCTCTGCAGCCATTGCAGCAGCAGGTTTCAGGTTGGCCCAATAGGCTGTGGGGTCCAGCCCTCCGCCAACCTCAAGCGCATTGGTATTTTCGCTGTTGCTGACCCCGTAGGTGTTTGCATACACCAGTCCCCAATTCGGATAAAAATCATCCGATGGGTCGTGTCCGTATCCATTCAGGGGCAAGTCCGAAACCCTGACGGTGTAGGCTGCGCCGGCTTTCCCAAAATAAAAGTATGACGATCCTGTTGGCCCCAAAATCCCGACAACGCCCTTGTACATCCATTTAGTGAATGCCAACTGATTGGTGGGCGACGTAAGCGCCATGTCGGCATCGTAAAGATGCCCGTTGACGCCCATCCAAAAGTGATACTGCCAAGGCGCAACAGTGAGCGGATAGCCGACATCATAAGAGCCGATGTTGATCGGATAGCCGAGTGGCTGCGATGTTGAACTGCCCGGCCCCAGGCCGTGCCAGTAGTCGTAGCTGTTTTCCATGACCGTGCGGTATTCCGCAGCAACAGCATCACCCGTTGGGGCAATGGCGACATACTGCCCCACGGTGCGCGACGACCAGGCAATGCCGCGTATCTGGCCGGGGAAAAGAATGCGGGATGTTCCAGAGCCTGCATTGACAGATAGCACCAGCCAACAAACTGATGACTGCAAAGCCATGGTGTCCAGGTGGATAGGCCGGCCCGTCAACAGATAGGCCACGTACCCACCACTACCTGCATGGTTCTGCTCCCACGTCAGCGTGGTCGTGCTAAGTTGGTCTGTTCCTCCTGCACCCGAACCATTGTGTGACCACGTAGGAAAAGCTGACGGCTTTGGAGGCAAGTTGGTTGTCTTGTCCCGAAAGGTGATGCGGAAACTGCGTAATGCGCGCGAGCCCGTTTCAGCAGCTTTAAGACCCCTGACATCGCCGCTTGTACAACATAGCGCGTCCCAGATAGGCAGTATGCCGATTTGAGGGTGAGAGCCGCCACCGCCCATGTCAGTGCGCCATCCACCGATGCTATAAGGCGTGTAGGTTAGTGACAGCGCATCAAGCGCCGAGCTGTCCGGTGGCATCCTGTCATAGTTCGGCACTACCTTGGACGCCATCAAGTACGCGGGATCGTGCAGCGCAAATACCTGCGGGTCAGTGCCTACCCATCCGATGGAAGACCATGCATTATTCGGGTAGTGTTCAAACGACGCACCACCATTTGTGAATATGGTATTGCCATCAATGATGACGGTCGGTATGTAGTTCTGCACCGCACGGGTTGCGATGGAGCCAGCGCCGTTATCCAGGAAAGAGTTTTCTACACTGGCTTCAATTTCAATGAGCCCGCCCAGCCACATGCGGACGTAATACCAGACGACCAGCTCAGTGCCGCCGCCCACATCGCCACGGTAGAGGCATTCCACCATCTGCGGGCCGCTTTGGAATGTGCTGAATGGCGTGGCGAGTAGAGAGCCAAGCGTGACAGTTCCGAGCGCACCACACTGAACGCTGGCCGTAGGCGCCGCTGTTGCAATGCTGGCCGCTGTCAGATTGCTCCCGGTAGGCGGCGTTCCTGATGACAGGGTGAGCGTGGTCGGGTTATTGTTGTATGCCGGCGAATTTGTACTGGCCGTGATCGCTGCAAAGCCGCTGATAGACGCATGTTTGACGCTGCCATCTGGCCATCTGCGCAATACCGTGACCTGATACGAGGTGGCCCCCGCACACACCACCGATGTTGCGCATTCTCCCTGCGCGAACGGCTGCGCAAAGCAAAACGGTGCAGACGCCTGCGTGGTCTGACTGACAAGGCGCCGGGTAACGCTCATGTCGCCACCACCTGATTCCAGCCGTTGTCACTGATCGACGTTTTCACCCGCACCATGTAGGTTGTGCCCGCCACAATCAAGGAGTCGGTCACTGTCGGAACGCCGGAGCTGTTCGTTGTTTGCGCGGTCTTTGTCACCACCAAGACATCAGCAGTCGTTTTGACATACACCGTCAAACCAATTTCATTTGCCAGCACCTGGCCGGTGTTGTTCTTCAGTGCAGGGATGACCAGTGTGCCGGTGGCGGATGTCCCGGCAATCGTGCCAGTTCCCGCAGCGTCTTCCAGGGTGATTGTGCTTGATAGGTTGCCAATATTCGAACCACTGATGGTCCCGCTGGCGACCGCATTATCAAGTGTGATCGTTCCGTTCAAGTCGATGACTGGCGCTGTTTCGTCCGCTGAAAAGCTGTCAAAAGTTGCCGTATTTGTTAAGCTGTTTGCCTGATAATTAAATAGGCCGACAATGCCCGCAGAAGTGATGCTGGTATCTGTTGCGCCCAAACAAAATGCATCTGGAGAAGCCCACGTGCCAAAGCCGTTCAGCCAATAACCATCACTTATGCGCTGGAGTTTCGCGCCGATAGTGCTGCCACTTACCGACAGCACGAGTTTATAGGTGTCGCTGCTAAAAGAGGGGATTACTATATCCGCCAGCAATGTAGCTGAGCCAGTGATGTATTTGTATAACGAAACTTTGTCGGTAAGCCAGGCGGTATAGCACGTCAGGACACCCGCACTGCCCCGCGCCATCACTGCCTGCAATTGGGTATCGTGGGGGATGGCGCTTATATAGACAAGATTGGCCGATACCGTGTAGTCAGCCGATGATGGCGTGCCGCTGGCGTAGTACCAGGCATTTGTATTTACCTCGGCCGAGATAAGTAGGTTGCTCTGGATGACGTTTGGAGTCGTCGCGCTGTTTCCCGGCGTCCATATCGCCCACGTCGCCCCCAACTCCCCGGTATGCGACGTTATCGCCGTGCCGTTGGTGTCGGTGAAGGTATCTGTAACAAAGGCGGTCATTGTTTTTTCCTACAATTTGTAGATGGACACTTCCGCGTCTGCGTCAGTCCAGAAAATTACCGCATTCATGGCCTCGACAAACATACCTTTGCGTCCGCTTTGCGGGTAAGGCGCAGAGGTCGGCGTTGCGCCTGTAAAGGTCTTTGGCGTCAATGTCCAGGGCGTAGTGGTTGGGTCTGCCTCAAACCATCTTTGGGTGACGCCATCGGCCATCTGCGTGAATAGCCAGTACCGATTGATGCTGGCCACATAAATAAAGCTGGCCAGTTCATAGTCGCTCATGAATTCAGGGTAGGTCACGCCGACCATGTTGTACACGCCAACAACAGACCCTGAAGTTGCCCCGCTGATAGTGATGTGGGCGTAATCCCAGCCGTGCGTGGCCCGATTTGGCGTGTGCACCGTCATGAAGTCGCCGGTCACGTCCGCGGCGATCCAAGCCAGCCAGGCGAATGGGCTGATGCGGCTACCCCATGTCAACGCATTGGTATCGAAGGCGACTGAATTGTGGTAGCCACCCGATCCCGTAGCGCCTGCTACGACTTCCCCGGTGGTGATGTCATAGAAGGCAAATATTTCTTCGCCTTCAAAGGGATAGCTGAAACTGTCGTTCCATATCCTTCGATAGTTCCAAGTGCCGGTGGTCAGCGAATAGCGCCACATCCTGCGACACATCATGAAAATTTCCTGCCGGTCAGGCACATAGACCAGTGAGTTATAGGTGTGCCGTGCGTTCGGCTTTTGGTCGTTGAAATTCTCGTCGTAAAACGGGCCGTTAATGGCCGGCGCAGCACCGCCATAGGCAAGATACGCCCCATGTGATCGTGCGTCAAATGTATAGGACCCAGTGCCAACGAAAGATGAACCGAACAGGGTGCTGTCAGATGGCAGGCATTCAATTTCCCAAGCCATCTTGTAGCCCTCCCACTTGTAGAGCCCGTTGTTGGATGAATCGGAATGTCCGCCGCCAAAAAAGAACATGCGGGCGTTCTCTGCATCAATTGCGCATCCCGCCCATGAACGCGCTAAACCGCGCCAGTTGCCTCCGTCCGTCCAGCCAGGGATGGCCGCTTTGATGGTGGCATCAAGCCCATCAAGGCGAGAACCTGCAATTTTGGACCACTTCCCAGTCGGGACAATATCCCATGATGCTTGATTGACTACGCCAGAGCCGTCGCGTCCCGGTGTCCATGTGTCTCCCACATAAGTTCCCGTTGCCGGACCTGAGCCAAACCCGGGAACAGCACCCACGCTGCTGATGCTGCCACTGGCAGTCGTCTCATCTACGGTGACATTGCCAGAGAGCACAGATGATCTGTAGCGACCAGCATAGATCGTCTGGCCCGGCAGGATGCCGTAAGACAACAAGCGGGGAACGGCCATGATCTATGCGTTGCTTTCAGTGATTACCAGCGAGGTCAATGTGAAGTTGGTGCCGTTGGTGATCACACCGGTAAACGTGAAGCCACCTGTCACATTCAGCGAAATGCGCGCCACTACTGCATCGGCACTCGTGGTCAGATCAATAAATGTCGGCGTCCCGTTGACGTGGGCACTATTGGTTTGCGTCATGCTGGCTTCGTCAAAATCAATAGTCCCACTGGTTGCCGTACCAATAGGCACTGAGGCCCAACTTCCCGTAGCCAGCAGCGTGTTGCCGGACAACGCTGTACCTGCAGTGGCCGGTACGGTGCCGTTATAAAACTTGATTTTTCCGCCCGTTGCGCCGACATCTGTAATGACGGCCTGGGCGCGCGTGGTGCGAAGTGAAGTGCGAAATGAGACAGCGGACATGATGTTTCCTTATGCGAATTTGGACTTGAGGGCTTCAATCGCCTTGTTCAGACGGTCATGCTCTTTCTGAGCGGCATCGACTGCGGCCTGGCTGGCTTCTGCAGCGGCCCTGAGTGCAGCGGCCTTGGAAGTGATCAGCGAGAGGTCTTCCAGAGCCCTTGTGCGATCAGCTTTTGAGACTTCAGTGACGGCATCGGCATTGGCTTGAGCCTGCTCGATGGTCCGTTGAGCCTTCTGGTTCGCCTGCATTTCGATGTCAGCAGCCTTGGCCTTTGCTGAATCGCCGGCATCCAGAATGATCTGTGCTGCCTGATCCTGGGCATCGTCAATCTGCGTCTGAAGGGTTGCCAGCTCCAGTTCGGCCTTACCCTTGGCCGCTTCGGCAATCTCGCGGGCGCGCTGGGCTTCGGCTGCAGCTTGTTCGACCGAGCCAATGCGCTCGAGCATTTCGGCAGCAGTGACAAAGCCCTCGTGAAGTTTGGCCTGGCGTTTGATGAAGTCGGCGGCGTCGTGGAATGCGCTCATGGTGTTAGCTCCGTAGGGGTTGTTGACGGCGCATGACGGCATAGACCGTTACTTGCGTGACGCTGACCGTTGCGCGTGGCCGTGCCAGTTGGGTGATTTCGACAACCTGCTCCAGCGCATTGCCAGTCTTGGTGATGGCCGATGCCTGGGCGTCTGTCAGGGTGAACCATGTCAGGCCGTCATCATTGGACCCTTCCCAGACCACAGTGCCAGCGGCCCACGTATCAGCAGCAGTGCCGATCTGGACTGTTCGGTCGGCCCATTGGGTGTTTCTCAATGGGGCGCCATCGTTAGTGCCGGTCA
>OFRO01000208.1_pt1 | contig 22866 bp, 20 predicted proteins | sample 1543091 | NCBI WGS metagenome assembly OFRO01 (sample SAMN07774217, study PRJEB24372) | wastewater metagenome | isolation source: Exp Tend NO 10WW | collected 2016-02
CGTCGGCGTCGGCGGCGGCGGCGGCGGCGGCGTCGGCGGCGGCGGCGGCGGCGTAGGCGGCGGCGGCGGCGCGCGCTACGTCGCGCAGACGCAGCATGTTGTCGCGCGTCGGCTCTGCGCGGAGCGCCACCACGGCGGCTGAGATCTTCGCCGCGTGCTCGGGCCACTTCCCCGCTAGGCGCTTCGCCGCCGTCTCGCCACGCACACACGCCGTGTCGACGCGCACGCCCACGACCCACGCCTTGATGGCGGCGGCGCGCGCTTGCTCGCGGCTCTCGTCGCGACTACCAGCGAGCAGGACCACGAGCGGCATCAGCGCTTCGGTGCGCTCCGCGTTGCTCTCCCACCACCCGCCATCGTTGATAGCGATGGCGAACCTCGTCAGGATCGGCGAGGCGCACACGGGGCTGTCCGATAGAGGACCGGTCCCATCTACCCACGCCACGCACTCCATGACGCACATGGACCCGAGCTTGCCGTTGGGCGGCAGACCTCCCTTGCCGTGCGGCATCTTGACCCGCGACAGCGCCGCTACCCGCTCTTCTCGTGTTTCGTATGCCATCGTCTCCAACCTTCCTTCCTTGAGCCACGCTCTTCCCACGACTCGGAGGTTTCCGCAAGCACTTTCTCTCAGAATCGCCCGCAGACGCTGCCCGCCAGGTTGCGCAACGCCTCCTGCCTGTCAGGTGCGTGTCAGGTAAGTCCGTCCCATAGCGAAAGAACCCGTCAGTAGGCATCCCCTACGGTCTAGCCTGGGCTCTCCCGGGCATCCTTAGCAGTGACCGATCCCGCTGATTCCTCAACTCAGATTCCCGCCCGTCACGGGGCCGATCCCTAGGGTCCGTCCAAAGCCATCGTTGAGAGGGCCCCCGGCGGCGTTCTTGTACCGTCCGAGTAGAGAGACTGACTTTGTAGGGGTACGGGAGGCTTGCAGCTCCAGGCGGTCCACCCGTGGGCCTGGAAACAGGGACTATTAACCCGCCTTCGGGCAGCGGGCCGCACTAAGCCTGCGGACGGCGTAGGTACCTCTGGACCACGTGAACCCCTGCATGGGCTTCACTCGCCTCTGTGTACTACGCCCCGGGTCGGATGTCCACAACGGCGAAAGCCCTACCGATATGCAGCGGCAGGGCTCTTTCCGGTCACCCGCGATGGGGGGGCTGGGTGACAAGGACACCGAACGCTAGCGGTTACCGCCGAAGGTTGCAAGCCCCACGTGATCACGAGGGTCACCTAGACGCCGAGCGATTCCGGGGGATGGATTCGAACCACCGTCAGCGGGTACAGAATCCGCCGTCCTGCCTCTAGACGAACCCGGATCGGAGGGAACGGACTCGAACCGCTATGGGCTGCCCTGTTCAGCGCGTCCGCTGGCATCGCTTGGCCCAGCGGCCCCCGTACTGGCCGCCGTGTCTACCCTTCCACCACCCTCCGTGGCTCCCTGGTGGAGCGCCTCGGACCGCCTAGCGGGCTGGCATTCTCCACGGGGGATCGCGGCCCGGAGAGTCGAACTCCACTAGGCCGGGTTATGAGCCCGGCCCGCCGTCCCCGGCTGCACCGCCCAGAGAACCTACTACGGGGCCGCGCCCACGTCCACGAGGTAGTCGGACCGCTTCGGCCACCGCACGCCGATAATGCGCCCCGGGTCGTAGTCAGATGCGGCGACCCGGTTGTGGCTGTTCCCAGAGACGAGCCAGACGCGCCCGTCTGCCATGTGCGTGGCGAACCCTACGTGCCCGTGCTTCTCGGTCGGGTGCTTGGGGTCTACCCGGTCCAGCACCACGATCGCCCCAGGACGAATCAGCGTCGCGGACCAGGGTATCTCGTCGCCCCAATCCAAAGCGCCCCTGGCAGCCCGCAGGCGCCTCCACGGACGCAGCCCAGAGCGGACCAGGGTGGCGCAAGCATAGACGGCACACCATGGGTTGGACGAGTCTTCCGCCACGGGCAGCCTTAGCGTCCTGTAGAGGCCGGCGATAAATGGCGACGTGCCAGGCCCAGGGACCTCGCTGGTCGACCTTTTGAGGTCCGACCTCGCCAGTGCCAGCCACGGCGGCACTTGCGCAGAGGTCGCCGCACCACTAGATTCGTCAGCCATGGGCACCCCCGACGTGTGGTTGGAAAAGTTCTGGGCGCGGGTAACAAAGACAGAAGGGTGCTGGGTTCACAGCGGCCCACTCCATACCCATCCACACGGTTATCCTCAAGTTCGCATGCTGGACGGAAGGATGGGGCGGAGCCATCGCCTCTCCTACCAGATCCACCACGGGGACATCGTCGGCGGGCTGTGGGTCCTGCACAGGTGCAACAACAACAGGTGCGTCAGGCCTGACCACCTATACCTCGGGAATCACGCGCAAAACATGCGCGACATGACGGCCGCCGGGCGATCCACTCGAAAACTGACCGACGATGCAGTGCGCGACATCAGGTCCAACGGAATGCGACAACGAGACGCTGCGGCCAAGTACGGCGTCGACCAAAATGCAATCTGGCTCATCAGGCACAGGCGCACGTACGCCTACGTCGCCTAGCATCTCGGTCATGCGCCACAACGTAACCGAGAGCCGCTAGGCTGTCACGGTTGCCGCACGTTCCTCATCATCTTCGGCGTGTCATCGTGCGTGCGCTCTCGATCGATCCGGCCGAACGACATGGGTCCGCTGCCGAACTCGCGGACGAGCTGGGGCGCATCGATCCCGGCGAGGATTGGCAGGTCACGAGCAATGCGCCTGAGGGATGGAGCTGGCAGCTGGCGGGAGCGACCGCCGGGCGCGCCGACGTCATCGTGTACGCGCGTCACGAGAGCGCTCGCTGGCGCATCGAGGTGTGGACCCAGCAGGGGACGGACCCGCCGCGCAAGCGCAGCGCGGCCGGCCCCGACCGTCTCTGGGCAAAAGACCTGACGTGGCGCGCGGCCGACGTCGCGCTTACGCGCGCTTTCCGCCGACTCCCCTAGTCACGATCATGTAGCGGCCGTCGCGAGTGCTCGTCGCGGGCGCCCTCGCGATCGCGAGCGCCACGCGCTGATGCAGGCACGCCTGGCAGAAAGGGTTCTCCCGCACCGCGCGCAAAGAGTCGCGTCGTTCGCGCCCGCAGTAGCGACATCGCGGACGCAGGATCACGGCACCGCCTGACATGCGATTCATCGTAGCCACCCTCGTCGCGGGAGCTGCCTTCTCGGCGATCCCACAACCGAGCCTGTACAGCTGTTCAGGTCAGCTGTCGAGTACGAAACACGCCCATCGGCGCGACGCGTGCTCACTGCGAGGCCGAACTTGTGCGGCGGCCAGCGCCGCCGATCGCTACTCGTCGTGCCAGTTCAACGACGAGCCGTGCACCGTCACGCGCTGCACGGGCTCAAGCGTCAGGCCTGCCGCGCCGATCTCGACGGATGCTGACAGGACCGACGGCGAGCTGTCCGCCGTCAGATTCACCGCGTACGGTGACGCCCGCCGGAGGCTGATCTCCACGAGCTCGGCGTTCTGGAGAGCGCGCCACGCGGCTACGGCGAGGTCACGGGTGGCGTAGCGACCGCTGAGGCCGCTCACGCACCACCGCGTTTCTCCTGTCCTCTGGAGGTCCCAGAAGACATCAAGGAGGCCCGGCTCGCGCTCCGCAACGGGCACACACCCGCCAGCGCGCATGCACTCGAAGGAGAACAGGCCCACGAACGCCTCGCCCTTGCAGCGGGGACAGGTTGCGTTGTGGCGACGCGCAGCAGACAGCCCTGGCTTGGTGGCCTCCAGGCCGAAGAGCGGAGCCCCGGAAGCCGCTGCGGCCGCAGCGGTGAGAACAGGCGGCGCCACGGGAGGCTTACTCACGCGAGAGAGGCACAAGCCGGCGGTCTCCTCCAGGAGACACGAGACCTTCGCGGGAGTCCCGCCGCCGTCCCACCGCACGAGGTAGCCATCGCGATCAGGTAGACGGGACTCACATGTCCCGTTGCCATGAAGGGCCATCCAGACCCGATCGCCCAGGTTGAGGCGATGCGACTTGGACGGCAGGATGCGCTCAGACGCCCGCTGCGCTACGGCCTCCGCCAAACGCTTGTCTGCCCACTCGCACTTGCGCTTCCAGGCCTCGGCATCCGCCTTGGCTAGTCGCGCCTCTTCTGCCGCCTTCTGGAAGCGGAGAATCGTGGACTCCGCAGCCGCCGCGAGAGGCTTGTTCTGCGCGCGTGCGTAGTCCCGCTCTTCCTCGGTACGCTTCAACCGTGCCGCCAGCGCCGTCAGTTCTTCGCGAGTCGGTTCCACAGGTCACCCTCCCTTCGCTTATAGATGCTTCCGGGCCAGACGCCGCAGGACCTCAGGAGCGCCCACGCCCAGGCGCTCGGCCTCCTCGTCGATCTTGTACATGGTCACCCCATGCACGCGGACGTAGATCGGACGGCCGCCGAGAGCTGGACGACCGCCCTTGTCCTTCTTGGCGCGCTTACGGAGCGGCTTGGTCGACGGCATCACGACCGGAGCCTATCACGCCACTGCACTAAGCGCTAGCGCATACCACGGCAGGTCACTCTTCGGCGTCTAGGTCGTGCGGCTCGGCGCTCACGGCCGGCTCTGGCAGGGCGTCCACGATCGGCCCAGCGAGGCCGCATACGCCAGCGAGAACAGCGCACGCCTCGGCGTCGTCCTTGCCACAGAGCGCGCCTGCGATACCACACGTCCACTTCACGATGGGCTTGACCACGTGCAGGGTCTCAGCCCACTGCGCGTCGGTGCACCCGCTCACCGAGGCGCCGAGGGCCAGGAGCAGCACTAGGGCCGGCGGCAGTCCGCGAGCGCGACGATAGAGCGCGACGAACACGCCGCCGATCGCGGTGAAGGTCACGAGCGTGGCCGGGTCGGCAAGGTAGTGCGCGAGCTTCTCCCAGCGCTCGGTCGGCACCAGGACGGCGGCGACGGTGGCGCAGACGAGGCACACGACGGCGAGCACGATGTGCTGCCAATCGGTGAACCACTTGGCGATCGCTGCGGCGCTGCTCTGTGCGGGGGTCGTCATCGGTCGTCGCTCCTCTCCATGAGTCGGTCGAGTTGCTGCTCGATGCGCACGATGCGCTCGTGCATGTCGTCGATCTGCGCGCGGCCCGCGGCGGCCTCGGCGTGTGCGCGCCAGGCCTCCTCGGCGCCCCACGCGGCCAGCGCGAGCAAGAGCCCGCCCAAAGCAGCGGCCCGCTTCCATCGCGCTTCGCCGGCTGCGAAGCGCCGCGCGTCGCTCTGCTCGTGCGCGACGAACGCGACGGCGAGCGCCACGTGATCGCGCCCAGGATCGCTCGACGGCGCTCGCGCCGCCTCGTTGCGGATGCGGCCGGTGTCGCCGTCGGTCGCGATGGTGTCGAGATCGGTCATGGTCACCATGTCCCCATGGCTGCGCGCTCGGCCGGGCCATAGAGCGCTTGGTTGGCCGCGGTCGGATGCACGCCGTCCGCGCTGCCCGTGAGTGAGACGACGGTGGCGCCCGAGATGGTCGTGACCGTCAGCGATGCGTCGGCGGCCGCGCCGATCTCCGCAGTCCGCCAGTTGGCCACGGTATCGAGCGCGCCGCCGAGCGACGTGCGGTCCATGATCGTCTGGAGGAACGTGACCGCGCCGGCCGGCTTCGCGGCCTTGTACGCGGCCCAGAAGAGCGCCATCGCCGCTCGGTATGCCGCGGTGTTGGCGTACTGCGCGGCGTAGAGCACGAGATCGTTCGTGCCGATCTCTGAGAGCAGTTCGTTGGTCACGCTGCCGTCGAGCAGCGCTGCGACCGCGGTGCCGGCCAGCGCCTCGGAGCCGTAGTCGTCCACGAGCGACGCGAGCCCCGCCGCGCCGCCGCCGACGAACGTCACGCGCCCGGGGTAGTTCGCGCGAAGGTACGCGGCGAGCCCGACCAGCACGTAGTCGGTGGACACCTGACCGCATCCGATCGAGTCGACGACGGCTACGAGCCGCCGCGTGGTCGTCTGCGTGACCGGCGTGAACGTGCGCCCAGCCGGGAGTTGGATCGACGAGAGGTACGTGCCGAAGTTCACCCCAGCGACGCCGAGCCCGCGCACCGTCTGGATGCCGCCGATGAGCCGCAGCGTCGGATTGTTCTGCGTGATCGTGTACGGCGACGCGCGCCGGAAGAACACGCCGTACGTTCCGCTGACCTCGCCGAGCGCGAGCGACGTGACCGCGCCGCCGTTCTCCTGCACGCCTACGCTCGTCGCTGCTGCGTTCGCGGAGTCGTACGACGTGTACGAGATTACGGTGATCACGTCACCAGCGCGCAGCGTGGACGGCCCCTCCCACACGGCGTACGGCGAGACAGCGGGGAACGCGACGTTGGCGGTGGCGAACGCGGAGTCGCTCACCTGCGACGGGAGGAGAAGCTGCGGCCGACCGCCGCCGTTCTTCCACCACGTCAGGTACGCCACCTCGTCTTGAACCTGCGCGTCCGTGTGCGCAGCGGCGAACACGCGGAGACGGCACGCCTTCGCGTTGAATCCGTTTGCCGCGACGAGTCCGTTGCGTCCGCCCCACACGAACCCCGTGTCCGTGCTCGCGCCGGAGTCCCCGGTGACGGGGGTGCCGCCGTTCTCGTAGTGCTTGCTGCTGGCGCCGTTGTAGACGGCCGCGTCGATCACCCACGTACCGGCGACGCCAGCAATCGAGCCCATCGCCGCGCCAGCGTAGATGCCGGTATGCGTCGCATCGATGCCGTAGAGCGTGCGCGAGTCGGGTGTCACCGCGCCGTCGTAGGCGTATCGACTCGCCCCCTGACGCTGCAAGACCACGTAGACCGTGCAAGGCACTCCGAGGCCCATCAGCGTCTTGCCGAGGCCCTTCGCGGTGGCGGCAACGGCGAAGTCGAACGCGTCGTGCGCGGCGTCTGGGCCGCCCGCCGCTGCAACCGTCGGCGGCGCGGCGCTCGTGATGTCGTTGCCTGCGCCAGACTGATCGAGCGCCGTGGTGGCGTTGGTGCCGTCGTAGACGTAGTGCGACGGGTCGTAGCTGTCGTAGTCACCCTTGATGTTCGCGGTGATCGGCACGTACTGGAGGACGTTGCTCGTCGTGCTGCCGCCGGGCCCCGTCGCTATGACGGTGAGTTCGGGCCCGATGTCCGCCGCGAGGTACGTGTACGGACTCGTGATGACGCCAGCGCTCACGCCGTCGCGGCAGAGCGTCAGCGACGTGACCGGCCCGCCACCGAGCGTCGCGGTCAGCGTGCCGCCGATGGTCACGGTGCCGGCGATCGAGACGGTGGGGGGAAGAAGAACCACCCCGCCGCCCTGGCCCCAAGGCAAGCCCACCAACCCAGCCGGCTGGACCACCGGAGGGACGACAGGCCTACGAACGGGGCCGATGATGCTCACGCCGAGCCGTTCACGATGAGAGAAAGCGTCCCTCGGTTGGTGGCATCGCCCACCTCAGACGCGATGACGTACAAGAAGAACTCGTCCGTTACGTCCAGTGTCAGCTTCATCCGGAGCTTGTTGGAGTTGGCGACCGCCGCAGGGGGCTGCATCACGAAGGGCCGGTGGATCTGCTGGCCGAAGAGGGGACCGTTGGACCAGTCCGCGCCAGTCGGCAGCGTGCCAGCCGTGGCCGTAGCCGTGACCACGCCATCCGTGATCATGGGCGAATACCACACGTCGTCACCGATGAGCGGCTCTGCGCCAGTGAGCGGGTCGAGCGGGATGCCGCAGCAGAGGAACTGCACCAGGGCGTATCCCGTCGTCGTCGCCGAAGAGGCGTTGTAGGCGAGCCGGATGGTCACGCGACGGAGCCGGGTCACGTTCAACATCTCCGACTGACGCCACGCGCCGGAGGCGGGTAGGGCAGTGGCGTTGAAGGCAGCGCCGGCCGAGTCCAGTAGCGTCAGCGCCGGCAGCGGGGCGGGTACCGGGGGCTGGCCGAGGATCGTGGTGTTGTAGAGAACGCGAGCGGTCATGTCAGGCCTCGATGTTTGAAGTAGTGGTCACGCCGCGCCTCGGCGGACGATGACGATAAAATCCCTGGCTTCCTTCGTGCCGTCGTACTTCCAGACGCGGACGTCGAACGACGTAGGAGCGCCGGTAAGCGTTACGGTCGCGAAGTTCGGATTGCCCGTGAGGGGGATGGCGACCGGACAGAAGGACCCGGCTGCTCCCGCAAACGGGATGGTGAACAGGCTTGTGTCGCTCACCGTGGCATTGCCGGTGAACAGCGCCGACGTGCTGAACTGCTTTACGCCTGCCGAGCTGAACGCGGCTGCACAGTCGCTCGCCGCGATCGCCGCGATACCTGCTGCGTCACCAGCGTCCGTGTACGCCTTGGTGGACCCCTGCTGGGCGGATACGGGGTCGGTGACCGCGTCGATTCGTCCGCCAGCCGACATACCGTTGCCAGCGAAGATCGCGCCATCAGCCGCGATGTCGCCACTACAGGTTAGCTCCGACACCGCCACAGGAGAAGAAAACGTCCACGTCCCGGCCGCCGCAACAGCGCCAGTCACCGCCGCCAGCGCAGATTTGATGCCCGCCAGGACCCACGCACCGATCGTAGCCTTGCCGGTCCCGGTGCCCACCGAGTCACCAGGTACGAAGGTAGCGTCCACCGGGGTGATCGTGGACAGGTCTTTGATACGCGTGTTAGCCATCTCTCAGAGCCTCCCGATACCACGGAACAGGTGGTCAGTCTTTGCAGGACGAGAGGGAGCCGCTAGGCTTCTCACCGAAGGAAGGTCCACCATGTCATACCCGATCGTCTCGTGCGCTTGCTCGATGTGGGGGATGCAAGGCCTCGCAGACCGAGACCGGGCCACCGGACACCATGTAGCCTGCTCGGTCATGGCTCAGCCGCCGCGCGTCGTGCGAGTTCGCGACGAGCAAGTTCCCGCCGCGCCGCCCGTCGTCGGGTCTCGCGCTCGGTAGGCGCTGCCGTAGGCGCCTCGGTCTCGGCGGGAGACTCCGGGGCCTGGCCAGATGCGCCGATCGCCTGCTCAGCCTCGGTCGTGTACTCCGGATCTCGGGAAAGCAGCCGATGAGCGACACCTAGCGTCCCAGCCCGCCGCGCTCGCTCCAGAATGGGCCGGTAACGCGCCATGACGGTCGGGCTAGCGTCCATCGCCCGAGAGAGCGCCTCCAGGAACGTGGCGTCAGCGGATGCGCCACGCCCCCGGATGGCCCGGTACGCGATGCCGCCAGCGACCGCCGGAGCAGCACCAGCGCCGCTAGCGATGATGGGCGCCGCCGCCTGCATCCCCGAGGCGAGAGACGACCGGCCCGCCGCGCGCTCCTCCGCAGGGCGCACCACATCGCCGATCGTCATGACGTGAGAGGCCCTACGCCGGGCCGCTGGATATTGCGCCGCCCGCTCCGGCGACAGGAACGGCGCGATAGAGTCGTCGATGGCATCTCGTGCAGCGCGCCGCATCTCGCGCGCTACCTGCGTGTCGGGTGCCACGCGTTGACCGCTAGGCGAAACCCACTCCGTGGTCCGATCGAGGATACGCAGTGCGTCCTCGGCGCGCTGACGTGGGATGGTCAGCCCTCGGCCCTGAATAGCCTGCCACAGCGCGTCACGCTCGGCCGTGTGGGCGTCTGCCGCCGCGTCCGGCCCGAGGTCTGCGAAGGATACCGGAGCAGGCGGCGGAGAAGGCTCATCGAAGCTCTGGAGAGCCGCCTCGGTGTCCGCCGTGTAGCCGGCGAGCCCCTCATCAGCGCCTACCGCAGCCGGCGGAGGCGCATCCCTTGCGTGGCGCGAAAGCGACAGGTCATCGGGTGGCGGTGGACGCATCCGATCGATGCCGGCCTCTTGTGCCTCGATCTGCATGCGCTGGACATCCGCGCCGTGGTCGTGCGCCCACTGCTCGAAAACCTCGGCCCTAGATGCGTGCTGGGTGGCCTGGACCTGTGCTCGACGACGGGCACCCATCGAGCGCCAGACCGGAACAAGGTCCTCCGGTAGGTCGTGCTCGACAAGCTCGTCCGCCTCCGCACGCCGCGCGTGTGCACGCCTGGCCGCTGCGCTTCGCCGAGGATCGGGCGAGCGGTAGGGCCCATCCGCCATCTCTTCGGCGCCTGCCCCGATGCCCGGGTCGGTCTGCGGGGAGAGGGCCACGTCCTCATCAGTGAGGTTCCGCCAGAACGCCTCCTGCTCGGCTTCGCGCGCGGCTGCATCGTCGCCGCTCACGCCGGACAGCGACCCGGCCCGGTCCTCGGCGACAGGGGCAGGCGACTCCCGCGGAGTACGACCACGAGGCGGACGCGTCGAGGCATCAGGCGTGGCCTGAGGAGCTGGCGCACGGCCGCTAGCCTCCGCATCGCGCCTGGCCAGCTCCAGCCGCGCTGCCGCCACCTGCTCATCGGGGCTCATCCCTTCGCGCGAGCGCTCCCGGGCCGCTTCGCGCTCGACGGCGCCCGGCTCACCACGGGCGACGAGATCGGCCTCCTGGGCCCCCGATGCTCCCAGGCGCCGCTGTAGCTCTGCGATGCGCGGAGGCGTCGGGAGCGCCGCCCGCTGCTCCAGGAGAGCCCCTAGCCGCTCGCCAGGATCGAACGCGGGATGAGCGCGCATCTCGGCGCCACGCTCGCCGTGCGTCACCCCTCCGCGCCACGTCTCAGCCTCCATACGGGGAACGTCAGCCCACCGCCCAAGGCCCATCGGGTCGAGACTCTCCGCGTAGCGCTCCAGGGCGCGAGGAACGGCCTCAGCCGGGACGCTGGCCCCGTTGGCGTCGGCCTCGGCGCGGATGCCCTCCATCTCTTCGACCGCAGCACGCTCGGCGCGAGACGTACGATCGGCAATCTCGCCAGCAGACGAGAACGGGCCCACGACGCCACTATCACGCACCGCCTGTGCAGCTCGCGCAACCTGCTCGTCACGCCCAACGCCGCCGCGACCCAGATTCTGGATCAGAGACTCGAAGTCACGGTGCGAGATGGTGCCGCGACTCTCACCGCGCACCGAGGCGATGCGCTGACGATCTGCCGCTCGACGGGCCACGCGCCGAGCCTCCGGGGAGGTCAGGTGCTCCGCAGCCGCCCCGAGAGCATGGGCGCCGCCAACGAGAGGGAGCGCAGTCCCGACGCCGGTCCCCACGTCCTCCAGCACCTCGGACGGCGTATTGCCCTCGGAGACGAGGCCAGAGTACCCGCCAACCTCCAGGAGAGACTGGAGCGCAGGATGCACCATCGGGGCGACCTCGGCCGCTTCCGCCGCTGCTGCTGGCGCACGCGCAGGGGCCGCAGCGGGCGCTAGGAAGCCGCCTACCTGACCAGCGGCATAGGCCAACGGAGACCGCGACGAGGCTGCCGCCTGCCGCTCGTGGAGCTGGCGGAAGCCCTCTGCGCGCGCAGCCGCGCGATCTTCGCCGCCGCCGTACAGGTCACGGCCCACAGCCAAGCCAGGGATGAGTGACTCTTCGAGAGTGCTCTGCGCCGTGTGCTCGCGAGGAGTGCCCAGGCGCTCTACGAGAGACCCGATGCCGGTCATCTGCGCCGCGCCGGTGCCCACGTCCTGGAGCGTCTCTAGTGGGTGCTCTAGGGCCGCAGGAGCACCCCGCCGCGCTCTGTCGAGGAGCCGGCCACCGCTCTCGGTGAGCTGGTCTAGCGGATGGTCCACCAGCGCGGGCACCATTAGCGACGAGGCCGACCGTAGGATGTCCTCCAGCGCGCTCGGCTCCTCTTCCGGAGACACCTCGGCCGCCGCAGGCTCAGCCGTCTCCGGCTCTGCGTCGTCATTGCCCACTAGCTCATCCCACCAGCCCATCAGTCGCCCTCCGCCAGTGCACGGAGTTCCTCATCGGACATCTGGGAGAAGTCCTCGGCGGGAGCGCTAGGGCCAGGCGCAGGCGTCGCCGCGGGAGTTGCGGGACCAGCAGAAGGCCGGAAGCCACCGCCGCCAGCGCGACCCGTATGCAGGAAGCGCAAGGCCGCGTCGATGCCTTCGTCGGTGACGCCAGACGCGCCGAGTTGGATCGCAGCCGCCTCGTCGATCGCCTCTTGGAACGCCTCCAGACGATGCGAAAGCGTTCCGAGGTTCGCCTGGGTGAAGTCTGTTGCGTTCGGCACTGCTGCCTGAACACGCGGCACGTCGCTCGGGCCGATGATGCCGGAGTTTTCTAGGCTCGCGACCATCGCCATAAGAGTGGAGCGGGCGGCTACGATGTCGCCTTCGGCCCTTGGGTCCAGCGACCCGGTGCGCCCGTACTGATCGCCGATGGCGCGAACACGGCGGAGAGCGCCCATGTGCCGTGCGCCTTCCGTAATCACCGTGTGTAGTTGTCGCTGCGCCACAGGCGACGAGACGATCTCCGGGTCAGCGTAAACGCCAGGCAGGATGGCGATACCGCGCTCGCGCCGGTCCTGGCGCTGCCGCTCTCCGGCCGTGTCGCCCTCGGCCAGGGGCAAAGCGATCTCCGTCCGAGCGCCAGGACCGGCCGTCCGCATCGCTAGCGCATGCTGCTCTGCCTCCTCGCGAGTCATGTGCCCATCAGGGCCAGACCCGGGCAGGAGGCGCATCAACTCCGCGATCACCGCCTCACGCCCAGCGGACGCGCCCCCGCTGGTGCCACCACGGCCACCGCCGCGCAGGCTCACGCCAGCCGTCAGCGCTTCGCGGATGCGGTGCAGTTGCCCGGCGTTCATCGTGGCTAGGTCGCCCTCCGCAGAGATCGCGGCGGTAGTGTCGTCGCGGGTCGGTCCGTTCATCTGAGCAAGACGTGCCGCGATAGCCGCTCGCTCTGCGTTGGCCGCTCCGCTCGTGGAACTGTCGAGGTCGGCGCGAGAGGCAGCGCGATACGCCGTCTCTGCCCGGAGATCCTCCGTGGACATACGCGTATGCTCGGTAGACGCCCCACGCTGCTCTGTGAGGGCCTCGGTGGCCGCGATGCGCGAGGGTAGCGCCTGCTCCTGCAAGTCCAGCCCTCTGTCACGCTGGGCCGCCTGGCGTTCACGCAGACGGTCCTCCACCGCCTGACGCGCACTCGTGGCTGCCTGGGTCTGCTCCTGGCCCCTCATCAGGCCCTTGCGCTGTAGGGCTGCTTGGATCCCCGCGCGGCGCTCCTGCTCTAGCCCTTCCGCCTGGCCGTGGAACTCGATAGGCGTGCGGCCACCGGCCACCATGAGGCCTGAGCCGATGGCGTGAAGAGCCCTCCGCCAGTCGTCGGAGGTGTGCGCCCGGCCAATCTCGTCCTGCGTGGGTAGGCCTTGGTCAAGCGTGGGCAGCGGACCGGCCGCCGCTTCGCGCGCAGGGTCCACCGGGGGCTTGCGGAAACTACCAGGGAACGTTGGGTCTGCGTCGGAGGCGTAACCGTGCGTCTCCGCGTCCGGCGGGTCACCCGGCGCCATGTCTCGGAACGACCCGGGCAGGGTAGGGTCGGCATCCGTGGCCATCCCGTACGTTTCCGCGTCAGGATTCGGCGGTGCCACAGCGACGGGCGCGACGGCGACCTCTTCGCGCGGCAGCGCCTCGTAGTCGTAATCGTGAATCCCATCCACCCCAGCCACACCGCTGGTCAGGTCGGTATTCTCCGCCAGCGGGTCCGGCTCGCTCGAAGGCTCGATAGAGATGGGCCCAACACCCTCCGCGTCGAAGGCCGCATCTGGGTCCGTTGCAGGCGTGAGAGCGCTGGCCGTCTGGCTCCCCACGTCTCCCATGGACGCAATGGAGCGCATGGCCGCCTCTCGGGCCCGCTCATCCTCTGCCGCTTGCTCCTCGGTGGTCATGACGAGAGAATCGCTCCCAATGCGGAGATGAGCCCCTGATCGCGCTGCTGGTCACGGCTCGAACGCTGGTTGGCAGACCCCACGTCGGTGGAATACTGGCCAGTCGCGCCGGCCGCGATGTTGGCGGCGTCCTGAAACGAGGTCTGCGTGGCGTCGGTGTCGGCGTTGCGGATCTGAGTGCCCAGGCCGCCCGCCGCCTGAACCGCAGATAGCGCGCGCTGCTGCGCACCCTCCAGCATCTGGGATTCGGCGTCGCTAGATCGCTGCTGGCCCTGCTGATTGGCCGCCATCTGACCCGCGAAGTCGAGACCGCTACCGCCAAGCCCGCGCGCCTGGGCCTGCTGCTGGATGGCGCCCCGTGCCGAACCGGACGCCTGCGCATCCCGCGAGCGCTGCGTTTCCAGCATGCCTCGATCCGCTTCCGTGAGACCGCCACGGCCCCATTGCTGCATCTGCTGGAGCGCGGCCATCTGGGCGTCGCGCCCCTGGCCGTCCCGAAGCTGGCCCTGCGTCGGCGCCTGGAGCCGGTCCCAATACGACCGATTCTGAGAGGCCGCGTCCTGCGCGCGCGCCGCGTCGACCTGAGAGCCAGTACCGCTCAGCCAGCCCCACAACGGCGTTCCCGCCGAGACGCGGGTGTATTCGTCAAGGGAGTCGTACGCGCCACGCCCATCACCCTGGCCCCGGGTTGCATAGGGGTTGTATTCGTCGTCGTTCGCCACGGCCAGCTCCTAGCTCGACCGAGGCGTCGCCGCCGCGCCGATGACCCACACCATAACATTGTAGTCCGTCGAGGGCGAGAGCCCGTCGATCTGCGACACCACCAGCGAGCTACCGACCCACCGCCAGACCACCTGGCCTCCGCTAAGGGTCTCGCTCCCGCTCCCAGGCTCGGCAGCTGTGAGCAGCACTACGCCAAGCGGCCTAGCCCGTAGAACCGTCTTGACGGTGACCGGGGCCGCGTCGTCGTTCCACAGCAGCGTCACGACCTGGCCCGCCATGGTCTCAGAGATGGTCGCTCCACCGTTGACTACCGCCTGGATGCCGTCAATCCATGATTGGAGAAGCCGCCGAGCGGCTTCCCACGTCACGTCACGCAACTGTATCCTGGGGGGGATCATCGCCTGGTCTTCTCGCTAACGCCCTCGAACACGATCGAGGCCCCCACCACACGGATAGCGTAGATGTCGCTCGTCTCGAAGTAGGGGGCCACAGTCGCCCCGCGCGCCACTTGGCGACTCACGCCGACCCGTAGAGGCTGCACGGTGGCCACGCGCGGCATGGCGCTCTCGACCGTGTAGACCGTCGCGTTGCGCTCCGTGGAGCCGCCCACGAGGTAGCGCGGGATCGACAACTCTGCGGACGGGTCCGGGGCTTCCCGGAGATCGAGTTGCACCTGTAGTTCTCGGGCGATGGCGCCGACAGGAAGCCCAGACGGTGCCGTCGGGTGCCATTCGAGCACGAAGGTCGCCCCCTCGTGAGCTTGCCAGCCGGATAGGTCCGAGATCAGGAAGAACGCGCTTGCTTCGGTCACGAAGAACACGCCGGCATCTGTCACCAGGAGCGACGTGCCATCCTCGATCGGGTCCTCCAACTGCAATACCCACAGGCCGATACCGAAGGCCGCCGTCAGGATGCGCCGGTAGATGCGCGTGGAGCCGCTCAGCGCCGAGATCCAATCCCCCGCCTTCGGCTGCCACGTCCCGATGTCCGCTAGCGTGCAAGTCACCACGTCACCGCTGATGAGCGTGGCCGGGCCGAGGTCGTACGTGCGATCGTAGCCGCGATAGTCCGCCGTCATGCGGCGGATCTCTATGTCGATCGCGTTGTTATCGGTCTTCGCCGGCTCATCCGGACGGGAGTAGTAGCAGCGGTCAAGAGACTTGCTCTCGCACGCGTGGCCCCACTCGAAAGGCCACTCCGTCCACCCTCCCGTGGTCTGGTTGTAGGCGTAGACAGTTGTGGTGGCATCAGAGCCGCCGCTCAGCCCGGGAGCGCCGAACAGGACAAGGTTTCGCTGTTGGACCCCGACCACTAGCGACCCTCGGAACGAGGAGGCGGTGACGAGCGCGGCTGCCTCGCGTAGCTCCACGTCCAACTTGCCAGCGGTCAGCGACCGAGATCCGTTTTCGTCGAACTCGTAGAATCCGCCAACGCACCACGCGTAACACTTGTTCTGCGAGACGCAGAGCGCCTCGGGGCGTAGCAGGTTCAGCGTCGGATCGAGCAACTCCACCGACCACGACGACGGGCCAGAGCCAGTGACGCGCCAGACGCCGTCTGCCTTGAACACCATCAGCGCGTTACGCAGCGGCGCGAGGCGCAGAATCGGCGCCGTCTGTAGGCCGATGTCAACGAAGGACAGGACCCGCACCGACTCCGGCTCATCCGGGTCCGACCAAAACAGCCGGTTGGGCCTGTCGTCGTTCTCGCTGTTGAGCACCGACGGCGGCATCGCCCGGAAGGCGCTCGGACACGAGGAGTAGACCGTCCACCCAGCAGCGCCCACGCCCTGCTCCTCCAGCAGAACGCCGTGGGCTCCGCCGTCGATCTCCACCTGTCCGATCTCGTCGTGGTCGCCGCTCTCCGTGACATTTGTAGACGGCGAGTCGATGGGCCCCGTGGGGATGGCCGCGACGGTGGAGCCTGGAGCGCCGGCCAGACCAAAGAGCCGATGCCAGTTGATCCACTGCGTCAGCGACGCGATAGCGTGCTGGAAGCACAAATCGCCGCGCTCGGGCGGTAGCAGCGCGAAGCAATACGGCTTGCTGGACGTCCAGACCCAATAGTCGCGGCTGAGGTGGTTCGCGTCCGTCTCAGCGATCCACGCGTAGTAGTCGCGCCCGTCGATCGTGATCGTGTCGCCTACGTAGCTCACCGCCGAGCCGCTGTTGATGGCGTTGGTCGACATAGCGATATGCGACGAGTCGATCACCTCATCGATGGTGGTGTGACTCAATACGTGAGACCCGAGCGTGTTCGGACCGCTGGCGGAATCGGTCCAGTACATGCCCGCCGCGTAGCCGCTGGTGCCGCCAGGCACGAACACCGTAGACGACCCGCTCGCGTACGTGCAGGAACCCGCACTCTCGGCGATAAGCCCTTGCTGGGCCCCCTGAACCCCCGAGTACGCCTGCGGCCCCATCACGCCACTAAGCGCCGTCCCCGAGGCCAACGCCGCGTTGAAGATGTTGAAGGTGGTGGGGCCAACGATGTCCGTGATGTAGGAGTTGGCCGGGACGTACGTCCCATCCTGCGTTGGCCCGAGGGCGAAACTGTCAGTCCAGGTCATCCCAGGCGCTAGATCGCTGGTGTCCGCCACCGTAACCAGAGTGGATGCGATGGTGTACGTCGCCGACCGCGCCAGCCGCGCAACGCCAGCGCGCCATAGGTGTAATATTTCGAAGGACGCGCGATTCTTGGAGACGGTGCGGCCGAACCACATCGCGCGGGCCCAAGAGGCCAGCGTAGACGCGACCGGGGGCATGTACTTCGCGCCTAGAGCGCCCTCCTGGTCGATATTCGTGTACAGGGCCGACCCCAACTGATCGTCGAACGTGATGTCAGTAGGCGGGACGAAGAACTCTTGTGCGATATCGTCGTCGGTGAGCGTGTACGTCAGCGCCAGGAAGCACGCCGACTGCGGAGCGGTGCCCACTGCCGTCCTGGTACGATAGAACTCCACCTGATCGCCAGCACGCAAAGCGCCTACACCGGTGGTCGGCACGTAGAAGATGGAGCCCGACCCGAAGACGCCCACATCGTTTGGATTGGGCTGGGACTCCCCAGCCACGCATACCAGACGGAAACTTGGCGGGCTGCGCCGCGTGTAGCCGTGGCTGTCCTTGCGCACGAATACGAACTCGTACGCGAAAGAATGGACCGCCGCTGGCGCAATCGAGTAGTTGCCGCCGATATAGCGGTAGTCGGTCAGGACGCAGATATCCACACCGGCCATGCGGCCCAGGCCGGCGGTCTCCGACTCCAGCACGACAGAGCCGTACTTCCCTGCAAGATACAGGTTCTCCCGGGCTTGGGCGAACTGCGTTTCGCTCGCGTGGTAGTCCGGCGGCTCGGCGGCGCCGGACACCGGGAGCGTGTACGCCGCCGGCCCCTCGTCCCTGATGTGCCAGACATGCGTACCGCTATGCTCCGTGACCATCACGATCGAGCCGTTGAACTCACGGATCGCCCGTACCCGCTCCAGGGTGGTCGACTCCAGCAGCAACTCAAACGAGGGACGCGACTCCACAACGCCAGGCGACCGGCAGACGACATTTTCCGCGCGCCGCAGCGCGTTGGCCTGCGAACCGACCTCCGGAGCCGAGTCTCTTGCGAGCCCCGGGGAAACGATCTTCGTCGTGACGCTCACCGCCAGCGCCTACCAATGCCGAAGGTCTGCCGCAGGGGGCTACGGATCCGCACGATGGGCCGAGAGCCCTCCTGGTTCCGTGGCTCGATAATGTCGACGGCCGCACGTTTCCGCATGGCCAGCGTACCCTGGACCATCTGGGCGCCCTCGGAGTCCTTGAGGCTCTCCAGGATGCGCAGAGCGCTAGCCGCCTCCAGAACCGGAATCAGCTCGATGGGCAGCGTGGGATAGACCGTCTCGTCGCGGAGGCACACGTAGTCAACGCGGTCGTTGCTGATGGCCGTCGTGTCTACAAAGTCGGATGTACTGACTCCAGGGGCCTGTAGATTGACGGTCTCAGGCGAGCCGAACACGTAGGCAGTGAGCAACTGGTCAACGTACGACTGGTCGAAGGACGCATCGCCTCGCACGATGTCCACGTAGATCGGCGGCGCGTCCACGATCGCGAGCATCCAGTCCGGGACACCCGTGACCGAGAGCTTGGTAGCGCTGTTGGCCCTGATGATCGCCGCGCCCTGCTCGACCTCCACCAGCCGACTCGGCCGGCGCAGGTACAGCACCCGGAGCGAGTAGCCCGAGGGTGGCGCCGTAGGGAAAACGATCTTGTCCGCCTGGAACGAGTAGCAGTAGGACGTGATCGCCGTCGTCCGGCCGTTCCAACCCGTCACGGGGTCGATCTGCGGGATGGTGAACGCGGTACCGTCGCTGTTGACCATCTGCACGCCCACCACGCCGCGCCCCAAGGCACGACGAGGGAGTGGGTAGGCAGTCTGCGACGGGTCGAGCGCCGTGGTCTCCTGGGTCAGCCAGAAGCCCTCACGGCCGGCCTTCACCGCGTCGGCGATGATGGTGACCATCTCCTCGTCGGCGCGCGCGAGGATCTCCGCCGCGTCGATGTCGGAGGCGTCCGGGAGGTACGCTAGCCTGCGCACCGCCTCCACGAGCTGGTCGGTACTGTACGCAGGCACCGTTCACGTCCTCGGGTCAGGGAAGGTCTAGGGACTCGTCCTCATCGGGAGCGCCAGGCATCTCGCCGGCCTCTTCCGCCATCGGATCGACCTCGGCGCCAGGGTCTCCACTGTCCTCGACCACCTCGGCGCCGCCGCCTGGGGTGAGGATGAGCGTGATCGTCCGCTGCTCCTCCTCGGGCAGAGCGTCCTTGAACCGCCCGCGGCGCATCTGGGTACCGAACGCCTCTAGGGCCGCCAGCTCCGGGTCATCGGTGGGGCTCATCCGGCAACCGCTCCGTTCTTCGTCGTGATGACGCTAGCCGCCCATGCCTCCGTGGTGCTGGAGGCGAACGACGTAGCCGAGAGAGTGCCCACAGAACAGACCTTGGAGAGCGCCACCAGCAGCCCGATGCGGCCCGAGAGTTGGAGCGTCATCGTCACGATGCCCGTGGACGTGCCCGAGGCCGATGCCAGGACAAGCCCCTTGAGCTTTGTGTGGACGTTGATGGCCGTTGCGATGGCCGTCGCCGTTGCGCCAGCGCTCGCGCCGATGGTGACCTGGTTCTCGTTGGCCGCCGAGGCCACGAGGGTGAGCGTCTGCCCGCCGATGACCAGCGTATCGTTGGCCGTGCCCACGTCGGTGAGCGTGAACGTCGCCGACTGGACGGTGCCCGCCGAGATGCCGCCCGAGAACGTGGCCCCACCGAGGGCCATGCCCGCCGCAGCCTCCACCTTCTTGAGGCGCCAGGCGTTGCCCAGCGTGCCCTTCTGGACGACCGAGAGCGTCACCGTGGACGTTCCAGACGCCGAGATGATGCCCTTGAGGCCCGGGTAGGCGTTGACCTGTGCGGCGAGGCTGGTGCCCGTGGCCGCAGCGTCGGTGGTCTTGCGGAAGGTCAGGTCCCCGAGGGTGACCGCCGCCGTCTGGCAAACGAAGGTGAACGCCTGGCCAGTGGGCCCGATGATTGTGAGCTTGTCGCCCGCGGTGACGTTGGCGTAGGTGATGGCGATCGTGTTGGTCGCGCTCACCCCCGTCGAGTCGTCGATCGTGACGCGCGTCACGTTGGGGACAGCGCCAGACGACAGCTCGGCGAAGAGCCGAGCCATCTGTTGCTGGCCTGCGATGTCGGTGAAGTTGACCCGCGAGCGCCACAGCTCCAGACCCGTCCGGGTCGGGGCGATGACCTCGATCAGTAGCTTGGCAGCCATGACGCTCCTCGACGCCTTACGGCGCGCTGCGGGGGACGATGTTGGTGATCTTCACCTGCTTGCAGGGCTTGCGGCAGTAGGTGAACTGCGACGAGAAGTTGCGGATCTCACAGCCCGTCTTGTCCGGGATCTCCAGGAAGAAGTCATCGTTGCCGACGCCCGGGAGCTTGCTCGTCAGGTCCGACACGCCCGCGCGAACCCACTCGTCCTCCATCAGACCGAAGGCCTCGCCGGCCTTGACCATCGGATGGGGCTTGAGGCGCATCGAGCCGCCGTTGACGCCGTAGAACACCAGCTCGTTGGTGCCCGTCTGCATCTCGCTCTTGGTGGAGTCGGTGTACCGACGGAGGGCCGCCTGGTCGTCCATCAGGTCCACCCACGCGTAGTGCGAGAGCAGGAATGTGATGTTGCCGTAGCCGCCCATGCCCACCACCTGAGCCGTCGCCGCGTGGACGCCGGACATGGTGAGTGGGGCCGCGCTGGGGAGCGCGTAGGCCTGCGAGCGCCACAGCGAGTACGTGGCCGCGCTGATGTTGAACAGCGTGCCCGTGTTGGTGAGGATGGCGTCCACGCCGGACATGCTGCCCGCCGTCGCGCCGCCCGCGCCCTTGAAGCACAGCACGTCGCCGGGGGCGACCGTGCCGAGTTCCGTGTTGTCGCCCGAGACGCGCAGCGTCTTGGTGGCCGGGGTGATGCGCGTCAGCGTGACGTTGTTCGACGTGTTGCGCTTGGTGCCACCCACGGTGTCGTAGATGTCGATCAGCATGTTCTGGCCCTGGATCCAGATGCCCTGGGCCCACGAGGCCGAGGTGAGAACCAGGTCGAACACGCCCGAGGAGACCGACGTGCTCGTCAGGACCGCGCCGAGGCTCGACGCGCCGCCGTAGAGCATGAGCGCCTCCACGCGGTAGCGGTGCGAGTCGTCGAGGCCCATGATGACCTCGTCCATCGCCGAGCCGAAGGCGGCAGGACCAGCCGACCACGCCGCCGCGATGGCGCCGTAGGCGATCTGCGAGCGCATGTGCAGCTCATTGGAGACCAAGACGGCCTCCTCCGAGTGCAGCGGGATCGCGTCGTTGAGGGTCTGGATCGTCCCGAGGTTGCTCCCGTTGACGAACGTGGCGCCCTGCTCACGCGAGAGGAAGATCGGCTCTCGGAAGTCCTTGCCGAGCTGCTTGCGCTCCTGGAAGGGGAACATCCCCTGGAGGACGGCCCATTCCGGGACGAGCTTCTGCGCCTCGCCGTAACGGGTCTTGTACCAGCCATTCAGATCAGTCAGCCCAACTCCAGCCATGTGCGATGCTCCGATGCGTTGCCCCGTCTGGGGCAGGTTGCGCGATCGGTCTCTTCGCTTGCGGCTGGTGCTGAGTACGGCCCTAGGGCTTGGTAGTCAGCGGAGCGGGGCTCTGCGACCTATGTTCAACAGGGACGGTACTAGGTATCTAGTCGGGGCGCAAGCCTAGCGACTACCGTTGAGGCGCCGCTCTGCCGCCGCATCCTGCTCACGCAGATGCTTCCGCAGTTGGTCAGGCGTCTTGATGCTGTCCGGGATCTTGCCAGGCTTGGCGATGACCGGCCGACCTCGCCCCGGCTGCTTCATCACCCGATCCACCTCGGCCTGCCGGAGCTTGTCCGCCCCCTTGCCGAGAGTCGTGCGGAGCGTCTCTGGGTCCGAGGCCTCCGCCAGGTGGCCCATCTCCTCTCGGTACTCCTGAGCCACCTGAGCGGCAAGTTGCTTCTCGGTGTACGGGATCTTGAGGGCCTTTGCCTCGGCCGCTGCCTGAGCCAGCCGGGCCATGGTCTTTGGGGTGACGGGCATCCCGGCCTCGCGAAGCAGGATTGGGAAGTCCCGGTGGATGCGGGCGGTCTCGGTCGTGACCGCCGTCTCGTAGCGCTGCTGCTGCTCGGCCCGCTGCTGAGCCTGGAAGGCCTCGCGCTCCCGCTCGAACTTCCGCCGCTCTGCCGAGAGGGCCGCTTCGCCCTGCTCTCGCATCTCCAGGGCCCTGCGCTGGTCCTCCGGGAGACGCTCGCGCTCGTACTGAGCCGCTAGGGCCTGCTCCATCATACGCGTGACCGTCTCGCGTCCGTGGATCTTCTCCAGCACCGCGAGCGCCGTCTCCGGCTTGGCCAGCGGCGATAGTTCCTGCTTGGCCCGGGCGATCTGAGCCTTGGCCTTCTCCTCCACCGTGTGCGCCTCGCGGAAACGCTCGTGAGCGCCCTCGCCGAGCGGCAGGCGCTCCAGGGCTTCGGCGAGCGTGTACTCGCGCTCCTTACCGTTGACCTTGACCTTGGTCTTCTCGGTCGAGCGGTAGCGCTCCAGGAACTCCGCTACGTCCACCTCGACTTCGGTACCGTCCGCCTGCCGGAACTTCTCCATCCGGGCTTGGCGCTGGGTGGCCGTCTCCGGCTGCTTGCCGACCGGTAGGCCGGCCTTGGGCTTCTCGGGAGCACGCTGGCCCGTCGAGACCTCCTGAGGCGTCCGAGCGGCTGCTGGGGGCGCTGCCACCGTGGGCGTGGACGGGATGGGCACTCGGCCCGCGGGAGGCGCCTGCGTCTTGGCCGGCTCTGCCCACTTGTGCCCTCGGGGCGGAGGACCCCGATCGGCGGCAGGGGTGGGGCTCGGGGCGGAGGCGGGCGGGCTTGCGGGCGCTGCGGGAGCG
>OFRO01000212.1_pt1 | contig 22719 bp, 33 predicted proteins | sample 1543091 | NCBI WGS metagenome assembly OFRO01 (sample SAMN07774217, study PRJEB24372) | wastewater metagenome | isolation source: Exp Tend NO 10WW | collected 2016-02
CCATTGGGAGAACTGCGAACAGTCGCACCATGAGTGCGCTCTGGCGAAACTCGCCGCCGCGCTGGAAGAGAACGCCAGGCTGCGGAAGCACGCAGAGGCGCTACGAAGCGAGCTATATCGGTACACGGACTCGGTGGACAACGCAGCTATTCGTGCTTTTGATGAAGCAATGGGCGCGGCGGTTTTTGGAGGTGGTCAGCCCGAAGCGACCTCGGGTAATACGACGACGCATTCCGGCGATACCGTGCAGGCGACGCATTCGCAAGAGTGCCCGGACCATGAGCAGAAGCAGCCGCAGCCCGCCAACCCGAAGGATGCGCCATGACCACGCCGACGCCTTGCGACCACGACAAGCGGTTTGCGGGGGTGTTCTTCCTGCCGAAGGGAACGAATGGTTGCTTGGCTTGCGCTTTCGAGCAATCTCAGCGCGACCTCGCCGCCGCGCAGGAGGCCCGACAACGGGCAGAGGCGCTCGCGGAGGAGAACGCGAAGCTGCTGAAAAAACTCCGACGCATTGTCCCTTGTCTGATTGAAGTTGTCAGAATGCCAAATGTCGAGCATGTCGCCGACGAACACAACGAAGCTGTCAAAGAGCTTCGCGCCATCATCGACGCAGCGAGGGCGAAATGAGCGAGCGGCGCGTTAAGGCGTGGGCGGTGGTGGATGCTAACGGTGAGCCGTTTGAGTTTGAGGGCGGATCATTGAGCGTTTACGCGACCGATGCGGTTGCTGAATGTGAGTTTGAGAAGATCAATCGCGGCAACGGCGAGCGCGTCGTCCCCGTGGTGATCGAATATCAGGAGGAGAAATGACGCCAGAGCGGATCAAGGCTTCATGGGACTTGAAGAATTTGCGCCGTCGCGTTAATCGCGCACGAAGGTTCCCCGACAACACTTGCCCATCATCGCGTCACCTTCACATCATGGCCGACGCGCTGGCAAGCGGACGCGGGTATCCGATGATGATCGACGAGCCGGAACATTGCGCCGGGTCCATCTATGCGGTGCTTGAGTCCTTATTCAAGACGCGCACGGAACTGGCGAAACTGAAAGGGAAGCCATGACGCCCGCCGAGGAAAATGCGCTTGTCAACATGGCGAGGCCGCTTGGCGCCACAAATGCGAGCCGCGATGCCATCCGCCTAGCCATCCGCGCAGCCTACGCACAGGGCGCCGCGAAGGAGGCCCTTGCTATCGCAACACGCGAACGCAATGACGCTATCCGAGCCTCGCTGGATGACATGGGTAAAGCTCAACGCGCAGAGGAACAGGTCTTGTCGCGGATCATCGGGATTGCCACGGTCGGGAACATCGACGGCCACGAAGTGATCCGCAGACAATCCGCGATTGATGTTGTGCGGATGGTGTTCTCCGCCATCGACGCCGCAATGGAGGCGAAATGAAGCGCGCTAAGGCGTGGGCGGTGCGCGCATGGGCCTGATCGAGCGATTGCGGGATGGCGACCCTTGGGACATGCCCTACGCATGCCAACTGGCCGCGCACGAAGCCGCCGACGCGATCACAGAATCCCTCGCCATCGCCCGCGAACTCGCGCGGCTGGCCGTGAACATGAACGGGAACCCCATCGGCTCCGTCGGCACGCAGGTCGCGATGCTTGAGGCCCTCGAGCGGCGGGTGGGGGTGCGGGAATGACCGTAGACCGCGCCATGATCGAGGCCATCCGCCAGGTCGCGCAGATCCCCACGGATCGGCGGCTGTGGTCGCTTGCCACCATCGCGGCCTATGCCGAGCTCTCCGAATCGCACGTCGCACAGAAGGTCGTCTCCAAGCCGGGCTTCCCCCGCCCGATCCGGCTCGACGGCAACGGGCACCCGCGCTGGCTCGCGGGAGAGGTGATGGCGTACTTCGAGGCTAGTCGAGCTTCATAGCCAGTTCCGCCGCGCTCGCCCGGTAGTAGAACATCAGCGAGCGGATGTCGCGGTGCCCGACCACCCGGGCCAATTCCAGAACGTCCAGCTTCTTCGACAGCCGACTGATCGCCTCCGAGCGCGAGTCGTGGAAGTGAACCCCCGTCCATTCCGTCTTGTCCCGCGCCTTCCGAAACAGCCGGTCGAGCGAGGCTGCCGTGATCGGAAACGGCTTGACGTTCCCCTTCTGCCCCTCAAGGATCGCCACGGCAACGGACGAGAGCGGCACCTCCCGCGCGTCCTCGTTCTTCGTCTTGGGCAGGCTCGCCACCCGTTGATCCAGGTCAACCCGCGACCATTCCAGCGACAGGATCTCTCCGGCCCGCATCCCCGTCTCGATGGCGAAGCGGAACGCCGCGGCGACGTGCCGGCCGACATCCCCCGTCAGGTGAGCGCAGATCGCATCGACCGCGCCGGCCGGGACGCCCTTGCGCCTTGGCGGCCGGGAGGCCGGCTTCTTCACGTCGAGGATCGGGTTCCGGGTGATCCAGCGCCATTCCTTCCGGGCCGTCTCGAGCACGCTCTGGATCAGGTTCATCTCGCGCCGCACGGAAGGCCCGGAAACGGCCTGTAGGCGCTCGTCGCGCCACTTGGCTATGTCGTCCTCAGTCAGCCGCGAAATCGGCTTCCGCGCCATCGTGGAGCCTTCCAGGGCCTCGAGGCGCACCTTCTCCCACCGCTCCCCGCGCTTGGTCGGGCTGACGGCCTTGGCGTAGGCTTGGAAGGCATCCCCGAGCGTCTTGGTCGTGGGCAGGTGGCCGTCGAGCAGTTCGCGTTCCATCTGGATCGCCCAAGCGGTCGCGTCGGCCTTGGAATGGAAGGTCCGCGACTGCGGGGGATGCCCGAGCCGGCGGACCTGCGCTCTCCACTTCGCTCCCCGTCTTGTTATGGTCGGCACGGCACAATCCCGGGCACAAATGCCCCCGGAATAGTGTGCCAAATAGTGCTTAAATTGAAGCGGCTACAGAGGAAAAGCCTTGCCGATCAACGGGGGCTAGATTCCCTCTCCCGGCACCACGGTAGACGGGGAATCAAGGGTTTAGGGCGGCCTTGGCACAATGGCGGCACTAGTGCAGCACCGCCGGCCGCGCGCCGGGCCTCCCGGGCACGCGTAGGCGGCGCCCAATCGCGAGCACCGAGAAGTCCTCGGCAAGGTTAGCCCGGGGCGGCAAAGCGGGCCCGCAGGCCCGCCACGCCAGCCGGCGGGGCCTTTTCACCGGCTGACCGGGTTCATGGCGGGCGAATCCTTCGGGTAAGTTGGTGCGATAGCCGGAGACGCCTTCCACGCGAGCCCGTGCGGGGATTCCGAGTCCAGCCAGGCGATCGCGTCGTAGACCGCCTCGGTGCCCTTCCTCTGGTAGTCCGTGATCCGGAAGGCCTTCCCGTCGGGCCCCGGCCAGCCGGCGACGCCAGCGGTCTTGATGTTCGGCCCGCCATCGCGGATCGGGTCGCCCCGCTGCGCCGCTTCCCACAGACCGCGGTGCGTGTCGTAGCAGCGCGGCATGGGCGCGTTGTTGCCGGCCAGCTCGGGAAGCGGGGTGTCCTTGCCGAAGTCACGCCACGGGTGCGGCTTGGACTCGTCGGCGAACTGGGCCAGCATGGAAGGCCACCAGGTGCGCCAGTCGGCCGGGTCGAAGCCTGAGGCGACCGGGATGCCCGAGAGCTTGTCGATCTCGGCCTGGTGGAAGGCGATCGCGGCGCGGTGGAATTCGATGCTCATGGTCTGATTCTCCTATCGCTCGGTTGAGGGATGCGGCGCGCTCTTGGTCATGCTTGCGCCGTAGACGTACATCACGATGCCGCCCGCGATCGTTCCCATCACGAAGCCGATCACGGTCCCGCGCATCTGAGCGTCGAGCTCGAGCAGCCACGGAGCCCGGAAAACGGCCGCGGCGACGACCGCCCAGATCGTCGGGACAAATACGAGGATGCCTACGAACGGGAGGCTGAATACCAGCTTTCGCCAGTCGCCGGACTGCGCGGTGGCGGCGTCGCGGGCGCCCTTGATGCCCCCGCCGCCGGCCTCGACGAGCGTGGGGAGGAGCTCGCTCACGGCGGCGCGGGCCTCGGCGAGTTTGGCGGGGCTCCGCTCGAGCTCCTCGATTGCGGCCTGAAGGTTCGGCGCCTGCACGGTGCGGGTGACCGCCTCTGCGACCATCGAAGCTGCGGCCACGTTGCGCTTTTGCACTTCCGAGCCAGATCCGAAAGCGGCCCCTAGTGCTGGTATGAGTTCGATCAGGCGCGGGAGGAATGCCTGCGCGGCGGCGATGGCGATCGGGATCAGCGGAGCGGCCATGTTGTGTGCCTCCTGTTCGTCCGCACTCGGGACGGGGTTGGTGGTGGATTCGGTGACCGCCTCGCCGTAGTGCTCGGTCGCGAGTGGGTCGGTGTTCTCGAGGATGCCGAGCCACTTCTCCCACGTCGCGCGGGCGCGGGCGGTGGCGGCGTTCTCCTCTTTCCCGCCTGGGAGGCTCGTCCACTCGGTCGAGCACTTGCGGCAGGCTTCGTCGAACCGGCCCGCCTTCACGTCCTCGAGCGCGTCGCGGAAGATCAATCTCGCGACGGCGAACTCGTCCTGAGACTGCTCGGAGAAGTCCGGCAGGCCCCATCGGGTGGCCGTCTCGATCCACGTCGTCCACGTGGCCTGATAGGCGCCGGCCGCCGAGCTCCTGAGTCCATCCGGCGTCTGCTCGAATATCTTGGGGTGGCGGCTCAGGTCGTCGAAATACTTGGGCGGCGATCCCACGCCGCCGTAGCGCATCCGGTAGGCGTTCGCCGTCTGCCCGCTCTCCCCCTCGCGAATGACTCTGAGGAACGCCTGCACATGGCGATCCGAGAGCGCGGCGCGGAGGACGGCGCGGTCAGTCATTTTCACGTGATGCCCATGTCGGCGAGGATCTGGCCGATGCCGAACTTCACGACGGCGTAGGCGATCCCGGCCGCCGCCGCGATGATCGCCACCCACCGCGCGAGAGCCCCGACGCTGCGCACGACCACGAAGAAACCCTTGCCAGCCTGAAAGAACTCGATGATCTCGTCCGTGTTCGACTTGATCGCGTGCGTGACGGCGGTGTTCTCGGCGAGGCGCCGCTCGAAGTTGTCCATTCTGGCCGTCACCTCATGGCGCCACCCGTCGTCTGCACGGCGATCGTGCGGGACCGGGCAGTGAGCCGGATCGCCGGCAGGACAGGGCGGCGGCGCGCGATCCGTCATTTTTGTCTCACCTCATCACGCGAACGGCTGCACGACGACCACGCCCCGAAACGACGAGGACGCCGCGCTCGCGCTTCCGACAAGTTTCACAGAGATGTAGTCCCCTGCCGCCACCGTGAAGGCGTTCGTGGTGATCGTGACGGCGAAGTTCCCGTTCGTTATCTGACCGGTCATGCTCTGGTCGGAGGCGTTCTTCCTCATCGTGAGCGTGTAGGTCTCACCAGCTCCCGGCGTGCCGCCCGATTGCAGGATCACCTTGTTGACGTAGCCGGCATACGGGCAGACGAAGTAGGCGATGGCCTCGGTGGTTTCCGCTCCACCGTGCCGCAGGTAGCGGGTCGCGCCGCCGATCGCCAGCGTGTCGCACGAAAACGGGAACACGATCCCTTGCGCGTTAAGCGCGTCGAATGCCAATCCGATCCGCGAGGCATAGTCGGCATTGCTTCCGTTGGTCGGTTTGGACAGGCTCATGGTCTAGCTCTCCAGGAAGGCCAGCTGCAGCCGGTGAAATTGATAGTTCTCGAACACGATCGGGTTCAGCGCCTCGAGCGAGCCCAACACCGTGAAGTCCCGCTCTAGCCGCTCGCTCGCGTTGGCCGGGAAGATCGACACGAGCACCTCGAGCCCGGGGTCGCACGCTTGCACGATGTCGGACCACTTGGCGCGGTCGTCGTCGCTCGCGAAGACCGTCTCGAAGCGCAGCTCGCGCCACTTGGCGCGGGCGAGGCGGCGAAGCGATCCGCCGACCGTGCGCTGCTGTTCCGAGTTTGAGCGCCACTGAGGCGCCATGCCGGTGAGACCGTTGTAAGGCGCCTCCTGGTACTCGCCGAGCACCATCCGGCGGGCCTCGAAATAGTCGGTATCGACCGCGCCGCCGTTCGTGATGGTGACTCGGAAGGCGCTCGCGTTGACGACCGTGAACCACTTCGACAGGGGCGCGAGTCGCGAGGTGCGGTCGTCGTAGGCCGCGCCCCACTGGAATGCGCCCCACGGATCGTCGCCCCAGCCCGGGCCCGTCGGTGTGAAGAAGTCCCACGTCTGGTCATAGACGCTGGATCCCATCGCCAGGTCGCTGAATATCTGCAGCCGGACGGTTGAACCGATCAGCGATGAGGCCTGCGCGGACGGCCACAAGCTGAAATGCGACAGCCTGCGGACATCACCAGCCCAGTTGCCCTCGATCACTTGGGAGGCGAGGCTCGTCGACCGCCACAGCCGGTCGCGGATGTTCGACTGCAGGTTCGTGACGGGGAGCGTGGTGACGGCTGCCGGCGAGACCGACAGCGTCGCGTCGTCGATGGAATTCACGGGCACGAGGCGGAATGTCATGGTCAGTCGATGCTCGCGGAAGTGACAGCCGGGGCGAATCGGGCGATAAGCGTGAGCCGGCAACGGTCGGCATTCAGGTCCGTCTGCACGCCGATAAGTCGGAAATTGACCCCACCGCTCATGCCATATCGCGGATAGGTGAGCGCGACCACCTCGCCCAGGAGCCACTCGTAGGCCCGCAGGTCAGTCTCGAGTTGAACCGTGCGGATGTGAGGCTTCTGGTCGCCGAGAATCTCGTCGGCGGCGGCAACCAAGTCTGCCCCGGTCGCCGCGAAGGCGCCCGCGACCTCCCGGCGGATTGCCGTCGTGTGAAACCCTTGCCAGTTGGTCGCGTAGCTCGTCCCGCTTGGTGCCGTACTCTCGGCGACTTCACGGTATTGGGCCGACAGAATTCTCCGGTCGGAGACGCCAACCGATACGCCGATTTCGCCGAAGGTGAGGGGCTGCTCGTTTTTCTGGGAGCGAAGCGCCACCGTTCCCACGATCTCGCGCGCATTGGTGACGGAAACCGACCCGGTAACGTCGGAGCGCTGCAGCGTTCTGGTTGCGGTCGCGGCGGCAAGGCCGCTCAAGTCAATGCGAAAGGCACGGAAGACGCCCTCGTGGTCCGGCCCGAAGCAGACCTGCGCGACGCGCGCGATGTCCTCGAGGACGCCGAGAAGGTTTTCGCGTTCAAGCACCACGCGACCAGCCGCAAGCTGCCCGGCAGTCAATGAGCCATCGACGTTCTCGAAGCTGGTGGAGTCGATGTTGCCGACGTACACCCCACCGTAGTCCACCAACATCGACTGCAACAGTTCGCCCGTTGCCCCGCTGCCGATGCTTTGCGTTGGCGAGTATCCGACCACGTCGGCGGTGAGGCGACCGGTTGGTGACGACGAGAGTTTGATGGTGCCGTCAGCGGCCGAGTTGTCGTAGTACCTGCGCCGGTTGCACGCAATGGTCCCGCTGAACGATGTTCCCGTTATGTCGACCGCGCTTCCGCCCTTCGTGGTCGAAAGCCTGAAATTGTCGGCCGTGAACCCCGCCGAGATCACCCAATATTGCGTATTGGCCGCGAGCCCCGCGAAGATATCGCTGGTGACGGTGAAGTGAACCACATCGTCGATGGCGAGGCCGTGCGCGACCCGGGTGATGGTCTCAGTCCCGGCGTTCGCGGTGATGGCGGCATTGTCTCCGGAGAATATGCCCCCGGAGTCCAGCGTGACGCCGTTATCGTAGACCACCTGGACCACGGATCCGACGTAATTGTCGATGACGTAGTATTCGAGCGTCGCGGCGTTCTTTACCACTGGCTCGATTGAAAAGCCGCCGACCGATCCGTTCCAACCCAAGACAATCGGCTTCCGCCTCTCGTCATTGACAACTGCCCCAGCGATGGTCTTGTCCAGAAGTAGCCGCTGATCGCGGATCTGAATCACCAGTCGAGAGTCGTCCCCCGAGGCTACCTCGGCAAGGCCTACGGTCACGAGCCTGAAATCAGCCCTGGCCCATGCGCGGTCCCCGAGATAAAGGCGCACCTCCCTCCCGTCGATGACGAGGCTCATCAGCGCATCGAGTTCTCCGTCGACGTTCACGAGTTCCAGCTCGCCGACCGACACCTGAGTTATCCCGCCAAGCGTGTCCGGGTTCACCTTCCGGTCGAGCACCGGAGCCTTCGAAATCACCGCCCGGTAGCGTGTGCTGGCCGGGCTGTCCGTGGGCCTTGTGGTATACGGGCGATTCGCCAGATAGATCGTGCTCTCAGCGGGCGCGCCGGCACTCTCGTAGGCGAAATCGATCTCGCATAGAATGGTGCGCTCAGCATCAGTCGCGAGCCAAGCGCTGAATTGGGCGCCCGAGATCGTCATTTACCGGCGCGCCGTTTCCAGTGATGCGCTCGCCACCGCGCCCGCAACGTTGTCTCCGTCCGCCGTACCCTTGTCGCGGATGTCGAGGAGAATCTGCCGAACGTCGCGCAGGATGTCGTTCCCGGTGCGCGTCTCCGCGTACATGTCTTTCTGCAGATCCCCCGCTCCACCCGGTCGGGCAAAGTTGGCAGCCGCCTCTGTGATCTCCCTGAAAAGGGAGACGTAACCGGACCCGGAAGCGAACGCACCGCGGCCGAGCCCGAGCACGCGCTCGATGTAGCCCTGAAGGCCCGAGGCGGCGCCCAAGTCGCCGCCCTGCGCGAGGGCAAGCTGCTCGTAGAACTGGCGCTTGGCGAGGTCAAGCTGCTGCATCGGATCGAGAGGAGACATTGACGGGTTCACGAGGAGCCCCTGCAGGTAGGCCCAAAGGCCGTCCTTAGCGCTTACCATCTGCTCGGCTGCGCGGGTTGCCGCATCGCCGAGCCCCGTGATTCCGGTCGCCACCCCGATCACGGGCCCCTGCGCGTTCTGCATCGCGTTGGTCCAGGCGATGTACGCCTCGAGCATGTCGTTCAGGACCGTGACCGCGTTCCCTCCGAGCGACTGCGCGTAGGTGAGCGCCTCGCCGATTCGCCCCTCGCGCACCAGCCGGCCGATGTTGTCGATGGTGTTCTCGACGTTCCAGCCGCCCGCCTCGCCGTTGGCAGGGTTGAGCCCCATCCACGTGCGCACGCGGGACTCGAGCACGCTCCGCGCGTTGGAGGCGCCAAAGGAGGGGGAGAGAGTTGCCGCGAGAGAATTGAAGCGCGTCACGGCCGCGGCGGCGGCGTTGGTGATGGTGTTGAAGGCGGGGGCTACACCCATCAACGCGGTGAACATCTTTCGCCCGCTCTCGGTGGACAGGTCGAGTGAATCGACGAGATTTCGGAACTCCTCGTTGGAGGCCGGGATCGCCACACCGAGCGCGGCGAATACCTCGCTCACCTGATCCTGGACAAGCGCGACCTTCTCCGCGTCGGTAAGGAACGCGCTCTGGTAGTCGCTCCATTGCTGCGTCACCCGGGCGAAGGTTTGCCCGAGATCCTCGCCTTCCTTCTGGAAGGCCCGGAGGGTCTCGATGTTGAGCCCCTTGATGCCGGTGGCATCGAGCGCATCGAGTAGCCCGGCGAAGGTCGCGATCTCCTTCATCAGGTCCGCTGCGGTTCCGGTGTACCCGCGGATGAACTCCGCGAACGTGGCATCGAGCGTGTCGAAGATCGTCCCGTACTTTTTCTTGAGGAACTCGCTCGTCAACTGCTCGGCCGCAGTCGTGTCATCCTTGCCGAAGGCGAACTCAGCCGGCTGCCCGTCGGCGCGCGTGGAGTATGCCCCGCCCAGTCGCCCGGTGATCGCGGCGATCTGCTGCGGCGTGAGGCGTCCCGCGAGCTGGCGGTCGATGCCGATGGTCGAACCCATGGAGGCTTGGATGGCGCGGTTCTGGGCATCGTTCCCAGCCAGGTATTCGAAGCCCTGGGCACCGAACGGGCCGGTGGTCGAGTAGGCGTTCGCGTTGGCGCCGAAGCCGAGCTTTCCCTTCCAGTTCTCGCCCTTGTCCTTGAAGGCCTGATACAGAGCGTAGACGCCGGCGATGGCGGCGATGTAGGGCCCGGCGCCCGAGAGCATCCCCATCAGTTCGCTCGCCGCGACAGCGCCACCAGTCCCACCGCCTAGCAGAGTTCCTAGACCGGATTGCAGGAGCCCACCGCCGGCGGATAGAAGACTTCCGGCAAGACTCCCGGCGGCCGTCCCACTTCCTGTTTGTCCAGCCAGCGCCGAGAGTGCCGTCGATCCAGTTGCGCCGACCGCCATTTGAAGAACCCACCGCTGCGCGAAGATCGAGATGAGTTCCGCCAAGAATCGCTTCGCGTAATTCCGCAGGTTTTCGAAGGCGTCCTTTCCGTTCATCACGAGGTCGGCGAAGAAGTCTCCGGCGGTGCGGGAGATTTCACCCCACACAGACGCCTGATCGCGCAGAGCCGCGCTCTGTGCCTCGATAGCGGCCCTGCCGGACTCACCGCGACCCACAGAATCAGCGAGGCGCTTGCGAAGGTCGATCTCCTCCTGGAGCTGCGCGAGTTCGGTCTCCATCGCCCCGGAGGCCTTGAGGATCGCCATGCGCTCCTCGAGGCGGGCGACCACGAGCAGGGCGATCTGCTCGCGCGTCATGCCCAGAGTGTCGTTCGCCCACTCCTCTCGCTTGATCTCATCTTCGATGGCGTCGATGTAGCGGCGGCGTTTCTCCTCGCCAGCCGCGAGTGCCTTGGCGACGGATTCACGCAGTTCCGCCTCCATCTTGAGGAACGCGACCACGTGAGCATCGGCGAGCCCGAGATCCTTCTGCGCCTTCGCGAGTTTCCCGGCCGCATCTGCCCCGGCGAGGAACGCCCGCGCCTTCTTGTTAGCGGCGTCGGCGGCGTCCTTTGCGATGCGGGCGGCTTCGAGATCCTCCTCGCTCATGCCCGCCGTTGCCGTTGCGGTCTTCCCGGCGGCAGTTCCGACCGCCATGATCGACTTCTCCCAGGCGTCGAACTTCGCGCGAGAGGCTTCCGCGTCGGCAGTCATCATCCGGCCGATCTCAGCGGCCCGCTTGAAATCACCCACGGCCACAGCGGCAGCCTGCGCCGCGAGTCCGCCGATCTCCGTGCCGATCCCACGCAACACGAACCCTACGTTCCCGCCGAGGATGACGACCGCGCGCAGCGCCTCGGTGAGCGCGCCGCCAAGCACTTGGCCGAGCCCCCCGCCCTCACCCTTGAGCGAGATGAAGTCGTCGAGCACCTTGTTCAGAAGCGGGAGCATCTGCGCGAGCATGCCGTTTACCGTCCCGCCGTTCCCGGCAAGTTCGGCCAGCTTGTCGTTGAAGTCGTCCGCGCCCTTGGCAATTTCCTTCGTCATGCCGGAGAGTTTCTCGCCCTTCTCGACCATCTCGCCGATCTTCTTGCTCCCCTCGGCGAGAAGCGGAGCCGCGCTGGCCCATTGCTTGCCGAGGGCCTCCGCACCCATCGCCGCGCGCAGCTGCGGATCGTCGATGTCCTTGAAGACGTCGGCGAGCTGCTTGAATGCTTCGAGGGGATCCTTCGAGGTGACGCCGAGGGCCGCGAACTTCTCGGCGTTCTTGCCGATGTTCACCGAGAGCTTGTTGATCGACGCCGCGATTCCTTCGAGGTCGCCGCCTGATTGCTTCGCGGCGAACCTGAGCCCGGCAAGTTTCTCGACGGCGACGCCCGTCGACTTCGACAGGTCGTTCATCGAATCGGCCGCGTCGATGGCGTTCTTCGCGATGAGGGCGAGCCCCCCGGCCGTGAGACTCAATCCGAGGCCAGCCAGTGCGCTTTTTGCCTCGTCCACAGCCCGGGAGATGTCGCGCATCGTCCCGGACACCATCGTCTTCGCCTGGTTCATGTCCGCCGTGAGGCGGGCCATGTTCGCGAGCAGTTGGATCTCGAGGCTGCCCGCGATCATCGCGCCATCCTCCCGATCGCATCGCGCAGGTTAGCGGCGACTTTCGCGCGCTCCTCCGCGCTCACCGGCTCATCGGCCCACGGGGCCGGGCACTCGGGATCCTCGGCGCTCATCGCCTGGTCGATCCATTGCACCGAGAGCCGTCGCAGCATCGAAATCTCCCAAGGCGCCAGGCGCCGCCGCATGTTCAACTGCCAGGCGAGGAGTTCCTGCTGCGACAGGGGCGTCGGGCCGAAGCCCCCGCCTTCCGCCGGTCCCACCTCGAAGAGGTATTCCATGAGGTAGGGCAGCGGCACCTGCGGCAGCCTCGGCTCGCGTCCCGCCTCTCGCATCCTCGCGAGCCGGGAACCGGGCCTCGCCTGCTTCTTCCTGTCCGCCTCCGGCGCCCTCGGGACCGCGTGAAGCCAGGCGTGGTGCCTAGCCGCGACGCTCAGGCCCGCGAAGACGCCTTCGAGAAATTTCCCAGCTTCCCGATGAACTCCTCGAGCTGCCTGTTGAAGTAGCACAGGCGCGGGTTCGAGTAGGTGTCCTCGGGACTCACGGGCCAGTTGCGGATCGCCTTGGTGAACGCGGCCAGCTTCGCGACCTGTTCCCGGTCGGCGTTCTCCGCGTCGTTCTTGTCGAACTCACCGCGCATCGACTTGAACATGCGCATCTGCACCGCCCGGCCGGACTTGTGCAGGGCCTTCACGCCCTGCGGGGAGCCCGGCGAGTAAACCTCGATGGTGACGGGGTTCACGCCGTCAGCGCCGATCAGATCCTCGTCGCCGGCGGCGTTCTTCACGACGAGCGTCGCCGTGTCTTCCAGTTCGTATTTGCCGATGTCGAAACCGTCGCTCATGCTCTCGCCCTTTCGGTTTGATCTTGTGGGTACTGCCGTCTATCAGGTCGCCGCGACCTCGACAGGCTTCTTGCAGAGCGCGAGGCCGACCGCGACCTTGCGCACGGCGTTGACGTCGCCCTCGGTGAAGTTGCGCGACACGACGAGGACGTCGAGGTAGTGGATGCCCGGCGTCACTTCGCCGTCGCCCAGCGGGTAGGTGAGGCGCACGCTGTAGCGGTTCTGCGACTCGGACGCGCTCGCGAGGATCGCTTGGCCTGAGTCGCTCGGGACGTTCCCCAGCACGAGGTTCATCGTGCCGTAGTCCTTCGAGCCCTTGAGCTTCTGGACGATGGCGTCGCCGATGTTCGTGAACGTGATCACGTTCGCCTGCATGCCGTGGTCGCCGAAGTTCTCGACCTCGCCCACGGTAGTCCACGACGAGATCACGTCGGTGTCGCCGTAGCCGGTGGCGTCGAAAGTGGCGGGGCGCGTCGCGGAGATCGCGAGCGTCGCGCCGGACATGCTCTGGATGTTCGTTCTGGCGGTCATTTCAGCATCCCTTTCCCATGAGTAACCCGCGGGCCCGCGGGAGTCTACTGACGAGGCGAGGCTATGCCGAGCGGTGCACCCTTTTTAAGCGGACACGCCAGAAAAAGCGGCCCACCCGAAGGCAGGCCGAAACGGCGGAAGGGCGAGCAACCGCCGACACCTCACCACAGGGAGCCGTCAGGTGCGCCAGGAGACCATGAAGTCCCGCGAGCGCTCGAAGATCACGGGCGCGTCGTCGTCCAGGTCCGGGCCCTCGAAGTCCGGCGTGATCGAGTCGACGTCGAAGCTGCCAACCGTCCCGGTCCGGGGAGATAGCGCCGCGCGCACCAGCTCGAGGATCGCGTCCTTCGAGGCGTAGGTCTTCGCGTGCACCGTCACTTGCACCCGGTCGGTCCGGTAGCGGCTCGCCTCGGCCATCGAGACAGTCGTGCGCTCGACGCCGGAGATGATGCGGATGCCGATGGCCGGGAGCGTCGTTCCCTGCGCGATGCTGCCCACGAAGATCCGGGCGGCCGGCACCTCGGCGGTCACGGCGGCGGACGCCGCGAGCACGGTCCGGACGATGGCGGTCGAGCTCATTCTTCCACCTCGATGATGATGTCAGAGGTGTCGAGTCCGTGCTTGGTGGCGAGGCGGTTCTTGATGTACTCGCCGGTCGCGACGATTGCCGCCCCGTAGCGGCTGTCCAGAGACGGGCGCAGGAACGGCCTCGGCACAGCCCCGGGATGGGCGACGATGTCGTAGAACTGCCCCCCGAAAGAGAGTTTTCCACCCGGCCTCGCCTTGATGCTGTGAGGCCGCGTCCCGTATTCCACAAAGCGTGCATAGTAAACGTCGGCGCCACCTTTTTTCCTGCCGCCGACCTTCACGGCGGCCACTACGCGGCGCCCTTCTACGATCTTGGTGGTTATCCGCAGACTGTCACGGAGCGCGCCGGCATACCCGCCATAAATATTCAGGTTTTCGGTGCTCGGCCTCGCTACTGGAGCCGCCGCCTTTGCGGCATCGAGGATCGGCTTCGCGCCCGCACGTAGGGCCGACCGCATGATGTTTCGCTCGATCTTCGCAGGAAGCGTCTCCAAGAACCATTGGAGCTGCAGGAGCCCACGGACATTGATGTCCTCGCTCACGTGTCCGCCCCGCTCGTGGAGTAGCGCTCGACCACCATCTCGAGCCGGCGCATCCGGCCGCCGATCTCGGCAGGCCCCCCGACGATCTGGTAGACCGCGTCCTCGCCGCCGTGCAGGACGATCCGCATGGTGGAGTCGATGTCGTCCCGCCAGCGCATGCGCACGCGCACCTGGTTCCGCGCCTGCTCTAGCCCGGAGCGCACGGCCTCCGACCGGCTCGGGAGGATGGGCTGCCACTCGACGTCGCAGGTGGCGAGTCGATCCCAGCGCACCACGCGCTCGCCGTAGGCGGCATCCTCCTCGCTCACGGGGTAGTCGATGGAAATGAAGCGCCGGAAGCGTCCGCCGTCCATGCCTATCGCTCCTGGATCTTGAGGTAGATCGTGCGGTTGTCGGTACGCGCGGGCGAGGCGTCCGTCGTGATGGCGCAAGTGATCGTGGCGATGCTCGACGGGCCTGGCGTTCCGCCGCTCACCCAGACGGTCACGACGGGTCCGACGCGATCCTCGGCTTCCTTGGTGACGCCGTTCACCGTCACGGTCCACGTGGCGATCGACTCCCCGCCGGCCAGCCAGTCGGTCCAGTCGAATCCGTAGTCGAGCGTCGCGTCCGGATCCTTGGAGATGGATGGCCGGTAGACGCCGATCTCGGAGAAGGTCTCGGTGCTCATGTCACCCCCAAAGTGCGGTTCTCTGCCTTCACCCGATATACCCGGACCTGTGCGCGAATTCTAAGGCTCCGATTCGAGTAACTATCCCGCGGGGTTAACCCTCCAAGGGAGCCCGCGGCGGCATTCCCCGTGATCGGCTGGAATACCACAGCCCCAGTAGGCACGAACGCGCTGACGGCCCCCGTTGCGGCATTCCCGCTGATCTGGAAAACGGCAGCCCCGCGGGAGACGAGCCCGGCGAGCGCAGACGCCGCGTTTCCGGAGAGCGTGAACGTCGCGTCTCGCACCATCGACCCAGGAGCTCCTGATGCGAGATTCCCGGACATGGAAAATGAAGTCGCGGCGCGCGTCAACGTACCCGAGAATCCCGTCGCAAGATTTCCGGAAAATGTTGGCGAGTTGCCAGGGACTACAGTTCCCGCCGAACAGGCCCCTGAGAATCCCGAGACCGAGAAAGACGTGGTTCCCCGAGCCATCGAGCCTACAAGACCGCTCGCCGCATTTCCTGAGATGGCGATCTCGGTCGCGTTGGAGACAGTGAGCGTGTCGACAGAGCCAGATGCTTGGAGCCCAGAGATGGAGAAAAACGTTTCCCCTCTCACGAAGAAGCCGACATCTCCTGTCGCCGACACCCCGGAAAGCGCCGCGATGGTGGAAAGGTCCGGGGTAAGACTCCCCACAGACCCGGATGCCGCCGCAGGTCCGGAGAACAGACACTCCGCGGTTAGCCCGAACGTCCCGACGTTCGGGGCGCCCGCGGTTCCGGAAGCTGTGAAGTTAAAGCCTGGCGTGAACGAGCCGACAGACACCGCGCCTTGGTTTCCAGAGACTTGGAAAGAGAAGGTCGGCGCGATCGTCCCGGGAGAGATGGTCCCCAAGTTACCCGGCAAGGTGAACGACGCTTCTCCTCGCGACAGGTTGCCGACACTTCCCGTGCCCAGCACGCCGGAGAGCGCCGCCTCCGTCGCGACGGATGGCGTGAGGGATCCTACGGAGCCAGTGCCGGCATTCCCGCTTGCGGCCAGCGACATGGACGGGGAAGCAGAGCCCACCGACCCCGTAGCCCCCACTCCTGATACCCCGAGCGTCACATCCGACGACGCGGGCGCGAAAGAAACGCCTCCAAAAATTCGCGGGACTTGCGTCCGCGCGTTGCGCGGACCTTGCGGGATCGGGTAGGTGAAGTTCTTGCTCACAGCGGCTTACGCATCGGCGGCAACATCGGGCAGATGATGATTTCGCCCGGAGTTTGAGTCGGCAGCGCGAGAAGCTCCACGGTCCTGCTTACCCACCCGCTCGCGGTGCCGGTTATGGTGCGGTTGGTCGAACTCCACGACGCCACGCCGCCGTTGGTATCGTGCAGGCTCGCCTCTGCCGTCGCGTCGACCCCGTTGGCCCGGTTCGTCATGCCGGTGAAGGCCACCTCAATGTCCGTGTCGACGCTGCGATGCCCGATGCCGCCCACAACCCACGACGTTCCATCGGAGCGCGTCATGGTGACGGCGGCGAGCGTGGTTGTGGAGGTAGTGCCCGCCGAGTTCGCGCCTCCGCCTACCGGAGTGATGAACGGCTCGCACCCACGGTAGACCCCCACGCACACACGGCTCGCGTTGGTCCATGTTCCCGTGGTCGTGACGCTGTCTACCAATCGACGCCACCCCACAGACGCCGAGCAGCTTGTGCCATCGGCGGTGTTGGTGATGTTGGTCCATCCAGATGGCACCGTGGGGTTGGTCGTGCTGCCATCACGGAACGCGAACACGATGGCGATGTCGCCACTGTTGAACGATGGCAGCGTGGCGCTGTTCGTCCCGACTGCCTGCCCGACGTAGCTGATCGCCATATCAGGAGTACCTCAGCCCGGTGGTGAGGACTTGCGACACGAGGTTCACGCCCACGGCCAGCACGATGCTCGACGGATTCGACAGCCCGCCGTTGTTCGTCGTGCTGATCGTGTAGCTTCCGATCGTTGGGTTGGTGTAGGTGAACGTGGCCGTCGGTGAGCCGCTTGAGATGTCCACGCTCGTCGGGCTGAACGTGCCGCCCCCGCCACCATCGCTCGGGGTCACGGTCACGGTGCCGGTGATAGCGCCGTTCGCGCCGACGGTGTAGGTTCCGGGGATGTTCGCCATGCCGACCGTTGGCCCGGAGAGCGTGGTCGCCGTTGCGGCGGCCGATGCCGGTCTTAGCGCAAAGAGGATCCCAAGCCGCCCGCCCGTGGTAGTCACCACTTGCGCGGTCAAGGCCCCCGCCGTCGTTTGGGTCGCCGAACCCATCGCCACGTTCATGAAGCCGGAATTCTGGTCTACCCGAGTCGTCCAAGCTCCGGTCGTCCCGCTAGTCGTGCTGAACGTGAACGAGTAATCGCTGCTCGCTCCGTCCTGCCCCTGCACGAAAACGAGATCACAGCCATTTGTAACCGGCGTGATCGAAATGCTCGTCGTCGTGTCGCCCGTGCTGCTCGTGAACGTGACGGGCGTAACATCCAGCGGGGTCGTGGTGTCGATGCCGCTGAACGACGCTACCCCGGCGATCATCGTATTGGAGCCGACGCTGCCGAAGGCCGCCGAAGTCTCAGCCCCCGTGGCCTTCTTGTAGCAGACAAGAAGCACGGCATTGTCGAACGTGGACGAATCGCGGAATGCCCGCGTCCACCCGGACGGGTCTTCGTCCCCTCCGGACGTGCTATCGGTAATCGCCCAACCGATCAGGAAATCATCGGCATCAGGGGCGATAGTGACCGTGCACGGGTCGGCGGGGGTGCTGTTCGTCCAGCTATTCTTGTAGGCCATCTACTCGCCCTCGATCATCAGGTCGGTCCTGAACGTCGAGGGCGAACTGCTACCGGCCTTTGCGTGCGTGGGTGCTCGGCTACCCCACCCCATACCGATGACAGCATCACGAAGCACAGGGTCTTTCGCGCTCGTCGTGCCGGGTGCGATCAAGGAACTGTTGGCGATATTCCATGACTGCTGGTTGTCGTAGCTGACCCACAGCGTGATCGTCGCGCCAGCCGCAGGCCAGTTCTCGCGGCTCATGTGCAGGTTCACCCACCGCAAGCCTTGGGGAACGGCTACGCCCGGGGTTTCGTCAACACCCGCAGGAACTTGCCGATTGTTGAGCGTGGCAAGGACGCCCACGGATCACTCGTCCCAGTCGATCCAGTAGTCGAAGATTTGTCCGGTCCCCGTGGGGCAGATGATCCCGATTCCGTTCGCCGTGCCCACGGGAATCAGCACACCGGAGTCACCGAACGTCCAGACGATGCCCGCACCGACTGCGGCGGCGACCGAGCCGTAGCGGAAATTCGCGCCAACCGCGCCGTCCGCCGTGTGCCCTGCGAAGCCCGTGGCAATGGCAGGGCTTGCCGGGTCGTAATCGACCTCGGTCAGGCCAGCGCCGACGCCGGTCGCGTTGGTGAAGCGGCACAGCGCGGCTGCGAACGCCGTGCTGGTCGTGTTGATGATCCCGACTTCGCGCAGCTTCGCGCCAACCGAAGCCGTAGCGAAGAGAGATACCCCGGCGCGAACCGTCGTGCCGACGACCGTGGCTCGTCCTGCGATGGAGTGGCGAATTTGGAGCCCCCTTAAGCGATACGGATGAGACCCGTCGAACTGTCGTTCGTGGGCATGGTGAGCGTGAAGGTGCCCGCCGTGATCGACTGCGCTCCGAAGGTGTGAACCGAGATCGCGCGCTTGGTCGAGAACTGGTCGTTGTAGAGCAGCGCCGCGTCGAACGAACCGGACGAGGTCAGGTTCGCCCACGAGACCGACGCCGAGGGGGTCCAGTACGCGGTCGTGCCGCTCGAGGTGGGCTCGGTGGCCGCCGTCACCGCCGCGCCGCCCTGCGTGTAGTTGCCTGTGCCCGCGAGCTCGCCCGTCGTGTTGTAAACGGTATCGCCAGCCCCTCGCGATGCCGAGGCGAGATAGAGAGCAAGTTTCAGGTTGTCCTTGGTCGAGCCGGTGCGCGTCTCCGCGCACGTCCCGAGGGCGTGATGCCCCTTTAGAATGTCGACCTTGAACTGCGTGCACATTGCCTGGCTGTTGGCCATGTCAGAAACCTCCGGCGATGGATTGGGCGAATTCGGGGAGCTTCTTCACCGTGACATGGGCCGAGCGGTGGACGAGAGTCTCGCCCTCCCAGTATTCGACCCAGGTGGTGAACTCGTCGTCGTTGTCGATCACCCCTTCCTTCTTCACGAAGTCGGAGGCTTTGCGCAGGCCGTAGATGGTCGTGATGACGCCATCGGGCGATTCGACGTTCATTCGGACGTTCCTTTCCTTGTTGCGGGATGCTAGGTTGCGGGGGTGGGGCTTTTTAAGCGCCCCGCCGGAAGGCGAAAGCACCGATGGAATCCCGGCCGGCGCTCACCTCGTGGTCGCTCTTTTCGAGCAACTCGAACCCGCGCGAGAGCATCCACGCGACGAAGCCCGCAGAGGTCCAGTAGTAGAGGTGCTCCCCGGGGCGGTAGTGACGGGACTCGCGGATGCAACGCAGATCGGAGAACACGGGGATCGACACGAAGACGCGCTGCCCGGGCGTCACCTGCGCGAGAAGTTCGGCCGGATCTTCGAGATGCTCGAGCACGTCCCACAACGTGAGCGCCTCGAAGGCACTCGGATCCTCGGAATAGGAGCCCGTCGCCTTGAGCCAGCGCACCGTCTCGTCGATCACGTCGAAGCCGGCCACACGGAAACCGCAGGCTCGCGCGGCCCGCATGAAGGCCCCCGACCCGGCGCCCCAATCAAGCACCCGCGCGCCGGACGGAAGGTGACGGCACAAGAGCTCGCACCGGCCCAGGTTCACCGCACGGGAAACATCCCCGGCCTCATAGGCGCAGACCTTCACGAAATAGGCCTCGTCGTAGTCCACGCGCCCTGCCCGCATGTCCGTCTGGTAGGCGACGCCGGCGGCCGGGCACAGGCGAAGGTCTCCGTCGGCCTCGAAGGGAAGCGCGCCGACGATGCTGTCCACCTAGTGAAACCTCACGACGGCCTGCTGGCCGACTTCCCGGAACCGTTCCCATCGGCCGGATCGGCGGCACTCCACCAGTTCGCGCCAGAACTTCTGCGCCCCGGGCGCGCCGCCGCGCACCGCGTCGTCTAGCGCAACGAGCCCGCCGGAGCACATCCGGGCCTCGAAGAACGCGAACGAGGCCTTCATCGACTGGTAGGTGTCCACGTCCAGGTGCACGAAGGAAAACCGCGCCGCGCGCATCTCCTCGGGCGCGCTTTCCGGGAACTTCCCCTCGACCACCTGAGCGTTCAGGCCCGCGAGGCGCTCGCGCACCCGGGCGAGGCCCATGCCGACGCCATCCTTCCGGCGCGCGAACATGCCGTTCGTGAGCGGCCCGTCGTGCGGCCCCACGTCGACCAGCCCCTCGAAAGTGTCGCAGGCCCAGTGCCGGCGCCCGCGGCTCGCGAGGGCAATGAGACGCGAGGTGCCGCCCGCGGCGACCCCGATCTCGGCGGTGTCTCCGGGCAGCCCGTTCGTAAGCCGGACCGCGTCGCCGATGCCGATGAGGCGCGGCACGCAGAGCAGTGAGAGCGGGATGGCGCGGCGCAGCTCTTCGTCCGGAACCCCGGTGAACGCCAGGCGCAGGGCGGGCGGCAGATCGAGGTCTTCGGGGCCTCGCCTCGTCACCCGCGCCTCTCCCAGTAGGCGAGGATGTCGGTCTCGCACCATGTCACCTCCTCGGGCGGGAGCGAGCAGACGAGATTCCATACCGCGGGCTGTAGCGGCCACACTTCGTGGAGCAGCACCCGCCCGCAGCGCTTCACGAGCCCGAAGTCGAGCTCCGTGTCGTTGGTGTGATCCCCGTCCGAGTAGGCGAAGTCGAACGCGAGCCGGTTCACGATCTCGATCTTCTCGGCGTTGTCCTTCGCGTCGTAGAACTCGATGTTCCGCGTGCCGGTGAACTCCGCGAGCTCGCGCTTGAGTAAGCGGCCGGGATCCTCGTCGTCCACGCTCACCGAGATCACTTTCTCGAAGCGCTCGGCGAGCAGCAGCGCCGTGATCCCGTGGTAAGTGCCGATCTCGATCGCCACGCCGCCGCAGGCCTTGATCTGGTCGAGGAACCCGATGAATCCCATGCACGCCGAGGACCGGGCGAAGGCGCGGCGCCCGTAGGTGGCGAGGATCTTCGCCATCAGCGGGTGCGTGAAAGGCCCGCGCGTCACCGCGCAGAGGATCGGTTCGGCGCTCTCACCCATTCTTGAACCCCACGACGGCGAATGACCAGGCGAGGTCGCGCTCGCCGTGGATCACGTTGACGAACCCGAGATCGCGGAGCATCTGCGCCACGTCCTCGGGGTGGAAAAGGTGCAGGTGCTTGCGGCAGTGCTGCGGGTTCCAGTAGCGCATCGCCGGATGCGGAAGGTAGAGGAACAGGCACCCTCCAGGACGAAGGCGATCGCGCCAATGTTCGAGCGCGCGCACCGGGTCGTCGAGGTGCTCGAGGCAATGGGAGCTGAAAACGTAGTCCCATGCGCCACCGGCATTCGGCCCCAGCGGGAGATCGGTCGCGCAGCACCCGTCCAGCTGCGGGCCGCCCGCGTAGGGATCGACCGGGACGGCGCCCGGCAGCGGCCACCGACCAGCGCCCACGTCCACGCCCTTCCCTTTGCAGAATTCCAGCGCGGTCGGCAGGATGAACCGGCATGCGTTCCCGCGCTTCAGGTAGTCGGGATACAGGTCACCCCGGTATTCGTAGAGGGCCGGGTTCATGCGAGCAGTCCCGTGAGGCTCCGGTCGAGGCAGACGGGATGGCGGTCGATGTTCTGGCGCAGCCATTCGCGCTCGAGCTCCGGCCGGTGCCCGATGGGATCCGCCGGGTCTCCTGGCTTCCACCGTTCGTCCACGTTGTGCTGACCGGAGCGGAAAAAGTCGAAGCCCGTCAGATAGACGGCCGCCGGGGCGCTTTCCAGCACGTCGAGGATCGCGGAGAACCCCGTCGTCGGAACGTGGCCGTCTAGGCGGGCCACCCCGCGCAGGAAGTGGTCCGCGTCCGGGATGAACGTGTCGCAGAACCACCACGCGGCGCGCTCCCGGTAGATGTAGCGGAAGTCGATGCCGTTCGTCCTGCCATGGCTCTCGTGCCACGGCGAGGCGAGGGGCTTCCCGTCCGGGCATTTCGCCCAGCACAGGCGCACGCCGTCGCGCTTGAGATCGGTAACGGGCTTGCGGATGGACGAGCCGAAGAACGAGTAGAAGACGTCGCAGCGGTAACCCTGCTCGTTGCCGAGCCGGTAATTGTTGACCCTCACCACCACGTCGTGACCGTCGATGAAGCCGGGGCGGTTCTCGAGTGCAGTCGGCCCGCCGCCGACCACCGCGACGCGCTTGCCGCGCAGCTGCGCCCGGGCCTCGTCCAGCGTGATGAAGTTCACGCGGCCTCCCTCCCCTGCACCGCGAGGAATCGCCGGACGTGCTGGCGGATGCGCTCATGGTCCCAGTCGTCCAGCACCCAGTCGGAGGTCGGCTTGGAGAGCACCTTGGTGGGAGTGATCCGCGCCACGTAGGGCTCGCGCGCCTTGAGCCCGGAGTCGGCCCACACGACAAGAAGCGGGCGGTCGAATACCTCGGCCATCGGGACGGCGTAGCCCACCTGCGCCACCGCGGCGTCGCAAGCCTCGAAGAGGTCGAGAAGGTCCGAGACCGAGGTCTTCCCGGTGAGATCCTCGTCGACCGGCACGCGGTAGATCGGCTCGGCCTTGCCAACGGCGACGA
>OFRO01000213.1_pt1 | contig 22703 bp, 37 predicted proteins | sample 1543091 | NCBI WGS metagenome assembly OFRO01 (sample SAMN07774217, study PRJEB24372) | wastewater metagenome | isolation source: Exp Tend NO 10WW | collected 2016-02
CTTGCGCTAGGCACCGAGGAGACAGCAATTACTTCAGAAACAGGATGCACCCTGTATTACTTGCAATACAAGTGCCACTTAAATCCACGGGCATAAGTGTCAGCCCCGAAGTCTGCAAGCAAGCCCTTACTAGCGCAGGATTGTGCAAGTTGCTTGGATGCGTGATCAACTGGACTTGGAGTACCTTTGAATCCTTTAGCGAATTTGATTTCGGTTGGAGTTGGTTCGGAGTTGGTTGGAAGCGCAATTTCCACTGGTTCATTTTCAACTCCTTGTTCACGTTCGCGGAACGTTTCAGTTTCTTGAACACTTTCAACAGTTGCTGAAACATCACCGTCCCATGAAACTACTTCTGCTTCAGGAATGTCTTCAAGGACAATCTCACCTTCGTCAAGACTTCGGAGTTTGTTGAGTTTTTTAGCCATTGGAATCCTCCTAGCAAAGTAACAGTGTATCAGATGTTTTGGTTGTTGTCAAGGGTTACGACTCCAACATATCTTATACTTACCAGTAGAACCAAACATAGCGTATCTTGCCGACCTGTATAAAGAGTTAAGAATACTTAGACCGAAGCTACGGCATGTTTTGTAAGCGTGGATAGTTCCTTCACCACGAATTCTAAGCATATCAAGTTTTCCAACTAACCCAATCAGAATCCTGATACTTGGACTCATCAAAGTGTCGATCCGCATTTACAGGCATAGACATGATAATGCCGTGTTCTGGATGTGTAAGCCACAAAGCCTGACGTGGTTGTTCGTATCCAAAGTTACCTGCGAAAGCGTACTCATCCATACCTTTTAACGAACCATTAACAATCAGTCGTTGCATCTGGATAAGTTGATGCCAATGACCAAGCAACATGCAATCATAAACCATGTCGATCTGACCGTTACGCGAACGCTTCTTGTGGTCGCCACGAATGATTGGACCTAAAGCACCGATCATACCATCCCCGCCGCGAAACTGGTCCCCGTGAGTTAGTAGGTAGCGGGTGTTATACACTTTGAATAGTGCGTCAGGGCCACCTGGGATTTGAAATACTACTCGCTCGTCATTCTGGAAATACCGTTCCAACAAGCAGTACAGAAGCCAATCAAAGTTAGTGTAGTTCCTTGCTTTAGCTCGTGGCTTCTTTGTGGTCCTAGAGTGGTTTCCTGTTACACAAGGAACAAATACATTGTCATACTTATCAGCATAGGCAGTAATGACGGCTACCATGTTTTCATAAAGGTCTAGCAGTACAGGCATCATAGGCATAGCATTTGATTCACTTAGTTCTTCGTGAATGTCCCCTGACAGCATGTCTCCACCAAGTGCTACCACAATACCGGGGTACGAACCATCTACCATATCCAACAAACGACACGAGGTATCAACAACAGACTTCAGTCGTTCTTTAGCTATGTCAAGGTCATAAGCGTTTGTATTCCCAATCTGCTTCGGATCAACAACCTCACCCCAATGCAAGTCACTTAGAAAAATTGTGGGTGTAGCTTCCCAATCATCAAAGCCGTTACCTTCAAGTAGCCATGTTGGAGGTTCTGGTGTGTTCTTGGCTATGTTGATGATAGCTTCTCGAACGTAGTGGTCAGAAAGGTTCTCTTTCTTAATAGACGCAATACTTGACTCAAGTTGCTTGATCTTGTCCCTAAGAAGTTCTGTTTCAGATGGCTTACTATCTTCAGGTTCTGTGGCGTTCTTAAACTCCTTAATCCACCCCTGAATCGTCGAACGAGCTACACCAGTCTCACGAGCAATCTGACGTTGGCCTTTACCTTGTTCCCAAAGTTGCTTAACTTGTTCTTTCATTCAACCTCCACAGTTCTTACAAGTCCGAATACGAGGCGGCTTCAGCGACGCAAGCCAGTTCATTGCTTCTTGATGCCTATAACCTTTAGCCCATCCGGTTTGATGTTTTGCAGCAATGCCAACCGAAAGTAGATAATTTAGGCTGTTCTTAAACTCTGCTCCGAACCACCTTGGGTAAGGTGTTAGGGATTTTAGCAGATCGATTTCGGTTTCGTCAAGGTCGAAGGTCATTTGAGTCCTTTTAGGATATGCGCTATCACATCTACTGTCCAACCGTTGCCTAGCATGTGTTTAGCTTGACCATCTGAAACAACACTTGTATAACCTTCTGGGACTGTCTGAAGTCGCTCGCATTCTAGCCTATTCATTGGGGCTATTGCAAACTTACCTTCGTTTGTGATGTATGGAACATTAGTTGACCCACTGTTCGATATCCTCTGCCCAGATGTTGTCAGACAATTAGACTTCTGAGATATCAGTTTTATTTGCCTATTGGCTTTTTTGTAGGCTAATGTACCAACAACTTTAGCAAAGAATCTTGTTGTCCATATATCATCACTAACAAAATTCAGATTGTTACCATCATAGACAGAGGCTATAAACTTTTGTACCTTTTGCTTGGACATCATGTTAGTCTTGGTAACATCAATATTATCCCTAGCAAGAATGTCAGATATTACAGAATCATTTGGAGAGAGAGAACATTCTGAGTAAGGTATGTTTGTCCAATATAACCTCTTTCTACCTTGTGCTGAAAACGAGTTAGAGTTGATGAAAATAGGTTCAACACCTAATGTGTCAGTGATGATCTTCTCCCACTTCTTTTGCATTACAACATTTTCAAGCAAAAAGTATTGCGGCTTCAGTTGTGTGAGAATTCTAACATACTCCCAAAACAAGTAACTGTAGCCTTCAAACTGAAAACCTTTTGATTTTAAGTCTAAGTATTGTTCGAGTGTTGTGATGTCTACTCCACCTTCAGCTACCATGCCAACCATAGTGCCGGCAAATGAGAAAGATTGACAAGGGCTACCACCAATAAGCAAATCAATCTTTGGTGCGTTGTGCGTAGTAATCTTCGTTACATCACCTAGTTGCTTGGTGTCAGGGTAGTTATGTTGTGTTACCTTAATTGCATGTTTGTCAATCTCGCTTGCGTAGTACTTGTCATAACGTATGCCTGCACGGTTCAGTGCAATCTGTCCACAGGACATACCGTCAAATAGGCTAAGGACGTTCAATTCACAACCCTCTCAAGACTAGGAACAACTTGAACCGGCGCAGCGGTCGTCAAGGTGATATTGATCGACGGAACACTTGCAACCTGTTGATTCTGTTGAGCTTTTGCTGCTTCGCCAGCAGACTCTACACCGCTTAACTTAGACACGAAAGATAAGAGCTTCGTTCTCGAATCCAAACTAACACCCGGTTCTTTAAGCCAGTCATGAATCTTGTAATCAAGGTACTGTTCCAAGATCACTTTTGCCTTACGACGAATCGAAGCACCATCTTCCTTAATCTGACTCATGTGAGCGCGAACTTCAGCACGGAAAGCAGGATGCTGTTTGAGTTGTCGCAGGCGTTCTACAGTAATATCAAACTGTTGTGCTAACTCTTCTTCTGTCTGGAACTTTTCTCCAACAGTAAGTTCATCAAGCGCCACCTCCACACTAAGACCAACCGGCCAACTATTTGTTAGAGCCGGTGGCTGTGGGTGCTTCTCTTCAATAAATTCTACCATGTCCACCATCATTCATCCTTCCATTGATTCAAACATTCTTTAAGGTATGCTGCCTGACCGTAGTCCAGCGACATAAAGATGTCTTGTTCGGTGGAACGGTAAGATGGGAACTTAATCCTGAAGCCATTTCCGGTGTCCGTCAAAACACAAGCAGGCTTACCGCGAAGTTCTTGAATCATTTCGCAGCTGTGTTTTGCTTTATATTTCATATTAGTCCTCGTTGTTTTAGGTTAGCTTCAAGATCAAGTATATCTTGTTCGCATTTTACCACAACTCCGAGACCACCGCAAGAGTTAACTTCATCAATGAAATCTTGTTGATTCTGTGTGGGCTTTTTGTCTTTTTGATTTGCTTTGGTTTCGATAACCATGAACTTAGCATCAGGTTTAAGCCAACAGATGAAATCACTAACCCCTGTAGATCGCCCGTAAGCAGAGGGTACAATCATGCGGAATTTTATGTCGTGGTCATTAAGGAACTTCTTAACTTTTTCCTTGACGACTTTCTCAAGCGCACCTTCAGGAATCTCGTAGGGTCGTTTAGCCATATCAATGAACCGTCTTGCTACCAAAACCAGTTTTAGCCTTACTCATCATCTCATATTGTTCGATGAGCTGGTCATGAACATCACTGAAGATTTCGCCTTCGTATCGCAGAGCGTACTCAATCAACAGGTCGAAACAATCTGCAAGGAAATCCCCACCTACAGTTACGTGGCTTTCTTCGAGAACTTCAGGATCACCACCCGTCTCGTCAAACAAATGTTCTTGGAGTTGAACGACGTGAGACAACACAGCAGCAAACTGCTTCTCACGACAAATCGGCTGATCCTCAACTTGTTCTTCGGTCTTTTTAGGCATAAAAGGAAACTCCTTGAGTCAATGGAAACACCATTTTACCAAAGGATTTTTAGTGTGTCAAGTAGTAAGAGTTCAAGTGTCTGCGGTTTATTTCCGACAACCAACTGTCATAGCAGTGGTTTTGTTGCCAGAAGAACAGCGCATCCACAAACCTATATGGTTTATCTGACAGGGTGCCCTGTAGGTGTAGTCGCCACAAGCGAGCTGAGAATGTTTCATCAGCCCACCCAAACCCGTCACCCTTAATCCAGATTAACGTGTTGATTAGTTGATCTAGTGCTATCAGGAATTGCATTAGCGTACAGGAATGTTATTCTCACGAACCCACTTACGGATCATCTCGATCTTCAAGGCGTCTTCGGCAGAGTCTCTAATGAACCCTGTTCCAACAACCACTTGTTCTTCGCTGGTTCCATTAGCTCCTTGGGGAATGCAGGGGGTTCCGGGCATTTGACTGCTACCGGCGTTAGGAAGCTGCAAGCCGATGTTAGGATAGCGACGCTTGTAAGCAGCAACAGCATCTTCGCGGACTTTAGGTAGCTTCGCGTTCCAAGCATTTTTCACACCCTCCAAAATTTTCTGTTGGTGATCTTCGATTTCTTTAGCCTTGCGTTCGGCTTCTTCGCCAAGTGCTCTGACTTCTGTCTTGTATGTAGTGAAATCTTCCTTAGTTCCCTGCCAAAGATTGTAGAACAGAATGTTAGTCGCAGTCAAGGCTGCGATCAGAATGTATTTCCAGTTTGCTACCAGAAGTTCAATCATGATCCACTGTATCCTCCCTTTACCCCAAAAACTCAACAATCTGTCAGAGTCTTTTATAGGCTTAAAATCACAGCAAAATTCTCCGACATTCTGAGGAGAAAAGTAACCATTCTGGTAAGGTGCACTAGGTAAAGCACACTTACTATGCAAGTCGCAATGAGTCATAGTGAAGCAGCGTTTCTCTTTCATTGCTTCTTACTCGCAATATAATCACGGAATACAAAGCCTTGCAAGGCTGCTATAGGTGCTGTAACAGCCGCAACGACAGATGCTGTACCCACACCATCAAGAGTCGAGTGTGATGCAAATATCCAAGCCTGTTCTGTAGCTTTCCAAGTCATCCAAACAGTTGCGTAAATGACAAAAGCTCTAACAGAGATAAAGTGTCTGTTGTCTGCCCACTTTAAGAAGCCGTTCATGTGATCATCTTGCCTGCGTTAAAGTCAGCCAACGTAAGTCCTTGAGTAAATTGAAGATGCGGCTTGTCAATGAACTTTGACCAACGCCCACCCCATTCGAGACCTACGGACTCACCAATCTCACCTACACGATTCCACAAGTTATCGTCGTTCCACACGGCCTTACCATTGCTAACTGGTACCACGTCAAACGCTACACGCCAATTGTGCATACTCTGACCGCCCTTAGCATTTGTAACCTTCTTGCCGGGAGTCGCCCGGCCTTGAGCGTACAATGCATCTTGAGACTCTTTATCGCGGTAGGTGCTGGTCAGGATAACATCAATCCCTTTGTCCTTACATAAGATCAGCATGGCTTCCGCCATTTCTCGGACTTTTGGATGCAACTCGGCTATGTCGCGTGAGTTTATCATTCTTCTTCGATAATCAGTTGGATATGTTTAATTGCTTCATCAATCACAGGGCACTTTGGACACTCTTTAGATATCAGCTTAGTGAAGGCATTAAGCGCGTGGCGACGGACGGTGCCAATATGAACTGTAAGTTTTTGAACCTTTTCCTCAAGTTCGGTAATACGTTTTTCTAGTTCTTGCTTCTCTTCGCGGTGGTCTATTTTGATCTGACGGATGTCATCACCCATACGAGTGATTGATGCTGTAAGCGTTTCGTAGACGGCTTTATCGGCGGCAATCTTCGCATTCTCAGCGTCGTTCTTATGCCCGTCAACGCCGATGCCCGCTACTTGGCTCCAACCACGACGCATAGCCCATAGAATGAACGTGATAAGAACTGGAAGCCCGCCACCGACAAGGATTAGCGTATTGGGGTCGATAGGTGGCATAAAGGCTCCGCGATAGGTTTGTGGTATTATCTTCCTATCACAAATTGGTTAGGTTGTCAAGTCGCTTGAACGAGGTAACGAGTCAAGTATCGCTTACCTCCACCTTTCTTACCCTTCTTGCGGGCCATGATTATTCACCAAACATTTCAGCTAGACCGTTATCCTTAGCAGGACGACCACGACGCTTACCAGTGCCGTTCTCAATCACGTCTTGAGGAGTAGTCTCTTTAGGCAACTCAACTTCTTCAGTCACCTTAATTTCAGTCTTGACACCCGGCTTGACTTCGATCCGCTTTACGCGACCTGCATCAAGTTCAAGTTGCAGGAGTTCATCAGGAACGTCACCGAACACACCTTCGTCGGTGACTTCGATTGCGTAACCCCAAGCGGTCTTAACATCGTAGGCTACATGAGTGTTAAACTGAACGCGAGGCATTATTCTTCGTCCTTCTTGAACGCAGGCTTCTTGACTTCAGGCGCTTTAACCCGACCAGCAGCAACTTCAGAAGCTACAAGTTCGTCAGGTACATCGCCGAACACACCGTCCTTAGTGACTTCGACAGCATAACCATAAGCTGATTTGAGTTCGGCATTAGGTTCTACATTAAATTGGACACGCGGCATAATTAAGCCCTCCTATAGATTTGGTTAGGTGTATCATAGTTTTGTGGGGTTGTCAAGTAGTCTTAAATGTGATCATCCAACCCCAATTCTCGATTGAGAGAAATATCGTCGAGTCGTAGCAAGTCTTGGTCTAGCTTAGGACCATCAGACGACTTAGGGAATGTGCCTGCATTTACCACGCCAACACCCTTCAAGATAAACGCAGGCATGGTTAGGCGCTTTTCCATTGTGTGATCGCACTTGGGGCAGGTTACAACTTCATCGGCAGTCTTTACGAACTTTTCGATGAAGTTGTTGCAGGATGTATTGGTGCATTGGTAGTCGTAAATTTTCAAGGTTAGACTCCAAAGAGTTTTAGGTAGATCGGGGACAAAGCAAATACTAGGATTCCGAAGACCTTGGTCAGCAAGCTAATCTCAAAGGTCTTTAGTTCTGCTCGTAGGTAGTCTTTGGTTACGAGTTCCATCTTATCAACATAACCTGTTGCGATGGCTTCGGCTTGATCTGGCGTGAAGCCGCTTAGTCGTAGGCTTCGTTCGTATTCTATGGCGGTCATTGTGTGTCCTTGTTTTGAGAAGTGTAACACCACTATGATGTTACTGTTGGTCGTATATCATACTTTTAGTGCTTCTCCGTGTTTTAGCATACTTCTGATTGTTGCTTGGCTAACACCTAATTTTGAAGCAGCACTACCTATAGAACTAAACTCAACTCCGTTTATGATAACTCGCATAGCTTGGTTTGTCAAGCGTACCGCTTTACCAGACTTAATCCATCTCGACACTGTATGCCTATCTATGCTAAATACCTTGGCTACTTCCGAAACTGAATCGTAGGTGACACCATATATCAACACCTTACAAAGCGACCTACCTGTAGATGCTTTGGCAATCTTCTGTTTAGTTTCTTCACTAAGTGGCTTACCTGACATTGCCGTACGCAGTTGATCCTTTTGCTTGTCAGACATTCTCTTACCATAATTAGGATTGTTTTCACCACGAAACTTAGATTTGTTTTCCTCCAACTTCATTGGGTTATTATCGCTCAGTATTTTCCTAACATCTTCTCGTTTTGAAGGGTTGTTGTCACCAGACATAGCTGCTGAATGTTCTGGTCTTTTCCTACCTACGAACTTTGCGACAACTTCCGGTCTATGCATAGGTTGATTTTCTCGCATTTGTTGTGACACACGTTCAGAGTGCATCTTCCTTAGTTCTGCATATCTCCCCGCGCTAACGAACTCACCCGAAGTCCTACCACACATTAGATTCCAAGCGTAAAGCATCGAGCCTCTAGCTTTACCTTCCAACATAAAGGGCAACAACTCATGAACGCGGTAATGGTCTTCGTACTTCAGATTGACCAAATTCCATGAAGCGTTCTGGAACTCTGGGTAGATGCTTTCCGGCAAGACGTGGTGTACTTCGCCAACACCATCGAAAGGTTTACTAACGATATTAAGATATTCTTTGGCTTCTTCGCAGTCCTTAAATGGCTTCAGTTGTTCGATCTTTTCGGTAAGCATATATTCTCCATGTAATGGAAACATTCTACACTAACTGGTGGAACATGTCAAGTCCTACATAAATAAAAACCGCCCCGAAGGGCGGTTTCACTAAGCCGTTAATTCTACTTAGTTCGAAATCGACGTAAGGCGCGAAATCGACTTTCTTGAAAAGACTGCGAGGTTAACGTACTGCTTAATACGCACCAAGCTCGAATCTTTGGCCTCAAGCTGACCGATAAACTCAACACCAACGCCAGCCGGGGTATTCTCCGGGTGGATCATGGAGATACCGGTCTTCATATCGCCGCCATCAAAGTTACCGAACCAAACCGAGGCCAGAGCGCCCGTCGTCAAACTGGCTCCGTTGGCCGTCTCAACAACGCTCAGATACTCGTTCTTGTAGATAGGCACACCCTCGTAGGAGATCACCGTGCGGCCATCAGGGAGCGTAACAACCCAATCAGCCGGGGTTCCACCGAGAGCACGCAGAAGCACCTTATACGAACGCATGGTGCGGGGGGCCATCATACACCAGTCGGTCTGACCATCCTTGCTCTTAACGAGGTCCATAGCTTCGTCCATCAGGGCGAAACTCAGTGCTTGACCAGCAGAAGCCGTGGTAAATTGGCCGGAATCAACCAGACTGTGCAGCGAGTTCATGTTAGGTGCAACGCCATCACCAGTAGCAATACCACCCTGAACCAGACGACCGATGCTCTTAGCCTTAGAACTAATTTCAATCGCCAATTGGTTTACACCAGCCGAAGACGAAGTGGCAGTCACAAGGTTGTCGATTTCCGCATCACCAATGATTTTTACTGCGCTGAACGGAACCTGAGTGTAGGTAGAAGCAGCTTTGTTAGTAATGGTCGCGTCGACCGCATAAAAACCAGCATCGCCAAGAGCTAGCTCCCGGTTCGTCAAAATTGCCTGACCCGTGTAACCAGTGAAAGGGATACTAGCGTAGATTGGATTGATGTCGATGATGTCCTGAACGATACCAGAAACGATATCATCATTGATAAACTTTTTTGCCTGAACAAGTGTCTGTGAAGCCATTTTACTTCTCCTTAATAAAAAGTTGGGTCAAACATTGAGTCGTTGGGCCTGACCCAACCTTCTACTACTTACACCAGTCCGCGTTTCCGAAGACCTTCTGTGATACGTTCGGTCGAGTTCATCTTACTAGGATCAAGACCGCTAGAACTACGGTTATTCGGACTTGCACCAGCCCCCTTAGAGGGCTTACGCAAAAACTTTTTCTTGTCTGCCAAACCTTCAAGATACTCACGGGCGCTGATCGGTGTCTTACCATCCTTACCGAAAATCAGATTGCCGTGTTCATCTCGTGGTACAGCACGTCCATTCTCATCCATCATAAACACTTGACGACCTTGCATCAGAACAAAATCCAAAGCATCTGGATCAAAATCAAGTGACACATACGCTTCACGAAGCTGACCATCAATTACCAACTCAGCCAGCTTCTCTTCCTTCTTCTTCAAGGTTGCTTCATACTCAGCCATCTTAGCTTCTCGTGCAGCAATCTGCGAATCGTAATCGCGCTTCATCGCTTCAACACGCCGAGCAACAACCTCTTCAGTCTTACCTTCTGACAGCAGCCGCATTTCCTCATTTGTTTCGATCTGCTTCTGCAATGTCTTAAACTTTTCAACATCCACACCTTCAAACTGACTAAGCTGTTCGCGGTGCTTCTTTTCCTTCTCGATCAACTCTTGATTCTTCTTTTTCAAGCCACTAACAGTTTCATCAATTTTGGCTTGGATCAGTGCTTGAACTTCAGGACTATTTGGGTCAAACGAACTACCACCAGCCCCTGCACCACCACCATCATCACCGTTTTCTTGATTACGATACATCTGCGCCATACGCATTTTGAAAATTGACATTTGTTAAGACTCCTAAAGTCGTTGATGTAGCACCACTATGATGCTACTATTTACCCCTATACCACAACTAAATCTATTTGTCAAGTATTTTCAGGTACTTGTTCCGAATTGTCGTCACTTGTTGGCTTTTGTTGAGGATTTGGAACAATCAGATCAACTGCTTTCTTAACCCGCTCAAATTCCTCTTCAGCCGAAACACCCGGTTCCGTCAAGCCTGCATCAGACAATTTAGCGTAGAAGGTTTCCTTGGACATCAAACCCGCCTGAACAGATTGGATCAATGCCTGAACCATGTTAGGAGACATTTCAGCACTAACCAATTCTTTATTCAACACGATCTCAGCTTCTTCAGGATTAGCACCTTCCCATTCAGCGGCCCACTTCAAGCACTTATTAAGACCCATCTCAACCGTGGCAAGGATAGAACCTAGCGTAGAGACGGCCAAAGCCTCACGAATTCTGGAACCTGTGGCAGTCTCGATCAGCGTTTTGTTATTCTTACCTTCGGCCACACGAGCACCTAAAGCCGCCATAGTCTGTTCCATCTTGTCCATATATTGTCTAACAGGATCAAGACCTTGCCCTTGGAATTCCAAAAAGCCCACCTTTGATCCAACGTCGGGTAAGATCAGTGATGAGTCAGCACCGAGTCGTAGTTCAAAGTTCTCATCAGGCTGCAAGCCCGTGATATATGGTGTGGGCACGCAAATTACGTGGATGGCGTTGGCATAATCACAACTTACTTGGAAGGCAATCTTCTGGACATTAGCCAAGTCAAGCAACGGAGGACGGCCAATATCTGAATCGAGACCGTTCGGGCCTACAAACACAAACGGCATGTATTCAATCGGCTTACCGAAGTTCTCAGGAGTATAAGTCTCAGCGATTACATAGGGCTGCTTGTTCTTGGTTTTCTTATCGGTGTTCTCACGCCACACGCGAACCACATATTCACCATCGAGCAGGCGAATCTCACGGAACCCTTCCACCTCGACCGTCTCATATGGATCATCTGGATTTGGCTCCAGCTTGTCTTCTTCAAGAACAATGAATTCGCCATCGCGCCAATTAGTGATGTCATCGGCATCATACATGACGAAATAAGGTGCTCCACCATCAACCGGACGATCAAGGAGTAGACCAGCACGTCCCGTTTTCAGAGCTTCGACGCACAAGGAGACTGCAAGCTCTGTCAGTGATGTACCATTGCCTGTAGCATCGTTACGGAGGTATTCAAGTTTTTCAGGAAGTCTGATTGCTGGAGCTACATTAAACGTACTGCCAGTCAAAGCATCAATAGTCTTAGAGAACGCACTATAGAACACGCCGCGGTCAACGTAAGCCTTGAACTTGCTTGTGCTTTGTCCAGAAAGCGACGGGACATACTTCCTAGCGTTAGCCTTAACAGTCTGTTCACCGTCATAGAAGTCCTCTAAGAACTCGTAGATTTCTTCGTATTTGGTTAGCTGTGGATGCTTGGAGTTGATCGGCATTGCGTAAGTCTCCTAAAGTAACTTACGCTTGTATATGATTTTCGGTGGTTTGTCAAGTCCCAAAAAGACTGAAGCCCAATGACATGGCTTCTGATACTCCTTCTACACATGGTAGGCGAGATAATTATAGGAAACTATAGACCTTTGTCAAGTCTCAAAGAATTTCAGACAAACTACCCACTTTTCCTGAAATTAGTCCACTCGCAACTCAGTAACCAAAAACTCCAAATAATGTAACTCATAACAATCACAAACCCACTTAATGCCTATTATAAGATACACTATAGCTTAAACAGGTCTTTAAGAAAGTCAGGCATATCGGACTTCTCGGACTCAACCTTACTACCATTGAACCACTTAAGCAGTGCCACAACATCCCTAGCGTTCTGTTCCGAAGGTCGCTTGAACCCGTCCAAGACAGCGTTAGCCCGTTCATAGCAGGCTTGGATTTCAGTAGGTGTCATATCGTTCCCAAATTAGGCACAGTCATACCCAAATATAGCACGAAACTTGTCGGACATGATTTGAACCAATTCTGGGTTCTTGAAATCATAATCATCAGGTACGTTGAGAACGTGAATCTCGCGGTATCCGGGTTCATAACCAGAATCAATCAACTTCCCCTTAACCGACTTTGCGTGCCATTCGTCCATCACAACTATCTCGTCTGCCCAAGTCACCAACTCTTCTGATAACGGAATCAGCGCGTAGTCCTTGTCACCACAGCTACGAGTATTGAAGTTGAAAGGTTCGTTAGACAGAACCCAAGCGGCTGTGGGGCTTCTTAGAACACCACCTGAACAAACACAAAGGACTTTGGTAGCGTTACCCTGATACGAGTTCTTGATGACTGCCATACTATTACGTGCGATCATAGCTTAAACGCCTTAGCGCCCTCTCGAACTAACCAATCAATTGTGTAAGCAGAACACTCACCGTCTCGCTTAAACTCCTTGATGTGATCCATGATCGCGTCATGAGCATGTTTGGCTTCGTGGGCTAACACTGAGTAGATGTCACGTTTCTTTTTGAAGGCTTTGTGGTTGCATGATATGACTAACGTCAGACCACCGGAAGACGACTCAAATGACGTGCAATTACCACACGAAGCAAACTCGGGGTAGCCCTTGATGTTCATATGCTTCATTAGGCGTTTCCAAGCCTTTTCAGTATTTACGTAACCGATATACACAGGGAACGGGCCTGGATTAATGAATTTAGCGCGTTTTAGCTTACGCATGGCCGAACGGGGGTTTTGGTCCGCCAATGTCGTTGATGAGGGCTTTAACTGTTTCTGTGATGTAGGCTACCCACAGCAGGAATTCGTCTTTTAGGGTCATCTCGGTCTCCTTTGAAAGTTAGCATTCTATCACAGTCCTACCGTTTTTACCACTCTGAGAGTATTCTCTTTTTGGCTTATACCATATCGAATCGCATCAGGCATGTGATCATCTACACCCACAGAGATACAATCGTCGGGTTTGTTCGGGTCTGGTGGCAACGCAGGGATCGTTCTGATAGCATGAACACAATCTTCACCAAACAGCAGTGCCGGATGTTCTACTGGGTCTTTATGTGCTTCCAGCATCAAGCTAATCATCCTAGACCAACCTATAGCACGGCTGTTAGGTGACTTCCAAGGCTGCGTGAATCTTATACCATACTTAGCCATCTCTTCAGCATGTGAAACCCCCTGACCGCCCTTACGGTCAAATACGTCGCCAGGGCCGGGCATAACCTTACCTTTAAGCCCCCATATTTCTTCCTTGGCTAATATACCTTCAGCTAATTCACGGTCGCTTAGGCGCAGACCTATTGATGTGTCTTGATGTTGGCAGAAGTTTAGTTCTCGCAATACAATTCTAGTTCCTCTAGGGAAATACTTCTTGTCGCCAAAGGTCATCTCAAGTTCTGCGCCCTCTCGCATAGTCCCAATCCAAGCACATGCCGCTGGAGAACCGAAGCCATAGTCAAAGCACCTGATAATCGAGAAGTTGTCGAACTTTTCTTTAGGTATCGTCTTGCAGACGTTCTTGCCACGACTGAAGGCATGACCCATCAAGGTTGATGCGCTGGCTTCCCAGTCGCCTTCAAGCATCTGACGAATCTTGATCGGGTCGGCTAGGGCTAGAATAGAGTTTCGGTAGGACTCTTCCATATGCGGGTTATCTGCAAGCCTAGCTGGAATGAACAGCGACCTAGCTTGACCAAACTCTTCGGCAGATATAAACTCCTCACCCCAAGGCGCAGCATCGACAAACCAACGCTTTAACATGTCTGCTGAAGGTCCACCTGGGTTGCTCGCCAAAAGTACGAAAGGAAATTTATGTAATGTATCGGCAGGTATATGTTCCTTCATTGAACCAATACGAGTACGGTTAATGATGAACCTGATCAACTCTGGCTGCATTTGGCTCGCTTCATCCACCGCACACGCCGCGATCTCGACCCCTAGAATGTCGTTAGCATCATTGATGTGGCTCATATGACGCATACGTATCTGTGAGTTGTTCTGCGTGAATTTAATAATCAGTTCATTGTAGTTAATCTTAACAAGACCAGCCTTGATAAACTCTTCTAACAGGATCGGGAAGCTATAACCACCTTCGAGGTAGTTTGAGCGCAACTGAGGGGCTGAGTTACGGAAGATGAAAAACGTCAGGTTCGGTATCTTCATGCAGTAGTAGATAGCAGCCATTTTGATAGCCACGGACTTGCCCCCGCCAGCGGCACCCCCCAGAAATTGGTGCCTTGCGGTGGAAGTGAGCACTAACGACTGCTTAGGGGTTAGCGTGATGTCCAACTAATTAACCCTCCCCAAACCCACCATCATCCTCGATCATAGTTTCCGCCTCCATAACCGATGACAAACACATTACGTAGCAATACATCAGGCGCTGGGTCAGAGAATCTGCAGGTCCACGAGACTCGTTGGCCTCGTCATGCAAATCTACAAGTTTCTCCTCAAGTTTCCGAAGCTGATTCAGAAGGCGTTGTTGGCGGGTCATATGTTCTCCTCGTGGCTAAAACTAACTTTTAACCTGTTTTGGATTGTGTGTCAAGTGTTTGGATTTCACGATTGATGTACCAAACGGCTTTCTTCAAGTCCTGAACATTGCTATTACCATCTTTTAATCCGTTCCGCCACAAATATTTAATAGCGTTACCTATACAGAAGTTAAAATGTTCTGTTACTTGGATGCATTCGATTCCACTAGGATGGTTTGTGTAGTGTTTGGGGTGACTTACTGGGTCGTTGGTCATTCTAACTCCTTTCTATACTGTCTCCACTGCCTAAAGTTCCCTGACCAATAGTCACCGCCAGAACACTGTGCTTGATGCTCAACAGGACTCATGTGGGGAGGATTGGCTGTCACAAGTCTATCATGTAATTGAATATCTTCAGCCAGATCAGCACGGAACCCGTCGTGCTTCATGTAGCTCACTCGACAACACCTAGCTGCTGAGACTTTCTTTTGGTCTACAATAGTTAGATGTCGGTCATCTTCGGTAATATATGGTAGATGCCACTGACCTATAGCAAGTAACTTAGGTTGAGAGGTGCTGTACTCACATTTCATCAACTTAGCAAGTTCTTGGATTTCTGGTTGTGCATCAGGATGATCCCGCAACGCAAAGAAGTTATCCCATTCGGTTGCTGTTACGACAACATGAATCCATTGGAACGGTTCTAGGATGCGATTTACGATCTGTTTGTGTAACCCAAGGTCAGCCATCATCTGAGCGGTGTTACAGGCCTCGTCTCGTGCTACAAACCATAGGAATTTAGCCTTTACTTGATCGTCTTCAGACAAGTTTTCTCTGGCTTGCATTCCTGGTTGGTTCTTACCCCACTCTACTGGAATTGCTGGATCGTTACGGACTTGTTCGATCATCTTGGAAATTGGAATTGCCCTGCTACTCGACGCATTACGAGAAAATTGACGGTGAGTATTAAACTCGGGTAGGATGAAACGATGAAACTTTAACTGGAATGTTGTCAGTCTTACACCGCTTGGACTAATTGAATCTTTTATGATTTTTACTTGCATTCTTTATCCTTAAACGCATATCTAACCCACTCAACGCAGTCATAAGCCTCAAGTATGTGCTTAACGGATACACCGTTGCACTTAAGGCCGTCGCTGTACTTTGGGTCGCGCTCGACTTTACCTACACAGCCGTCATACATCAATCTGTCGCCTGCTCGTAGGTTTGGTATATCGCTGAATGTTAGTTTTTGCATTCACTTTATCCTTAACAGTAAGTTTTCTACCTATTAAGCCTGATTTTAGCGCCTAATAGGTAGATTTTGTGTTGTTAGCCGCAGCTACCTAACGCGCCGCACTCAAGGCACCGTTCGCATCCATCAATCTTCTGAACAGCGTTAGCGCCACAGTCATTGCACTTCTTACCGACATTAGATCGAGTAGTTTCCTCTTTCTGTGGGGTTTCGTCAAGTTTGTCGTTGCTAATGATACTCTGGATAGCGTAACCAATTGCAGCCACTTCGCTATCATGGAATTTAGGCTTAACCGTACCATCTTGAGCCGTAAAAGTACCACAGCGAACCTGGCCTTTATCCCACACAACCTCCATCATGGAACTTAGAGCCTTATCAACCGATCCGCCGCTACGAGCGACCATGCTAAGGAGTCGCATGTTGGCGCTAACCCACTGTTGGTCCGTTGTTTGCTGACCAGAAGGTACAAAGAACTCCAACGGACGACGCACAGTAACCTTCTTACCATCTACGACACCATCAACATCGACGTAATTAACTGTAATGTAAATGTTCTTACGACCTTCGTAGGTGGTGTACTCCAACTTAGTTGTTGTCCCTTGTAGCGAACCTAGTGGGCGATTATCAAACTTCTTAGTGTAGGGATTCTCGCCAACCAACTCTTGTTCCTGATCTGAGACTGATAGAACACTACCAAGGGTCGCATTGGGGCGGTATGTCGTAATGCCTTTCAGACCATCTTTCCAAGCCTCAAGATATAGGCTCTTGAAGTCATCATAAGGATAATCAGCAGGCACATTAACAGTCTTGGAGATAGCCGAGTCGATAAACGGCGCAACAGCGGCTACCATATCCTTGTGAGCCTTAGCGGACAACTCAAGAGCGGTTACATAGGACTTAGGTAGTTCCTTACCGGGGTTAGCTTTCGTGTATTCAAGGTAAGCATAATCAACCACGCTGTATGTACGTTGTGTCCCGTCAGGCATACGCTTCTTGCGGTCATAAGACCATGAGAACGGCGGCTCAATACCAGCAGAAGCATTGTTAGCAAACGCAAGTGATACTGTGCCCGTAGGAGCGATAGACACGAGATGACTGTTACGGATACCATACTTGTGAATGCGTTCCTTGATATGTTCTGGGAGGCGCTTAACAAACTCACCGGAATTGAGGTACTTGTCAGCATCAAACAGCGGAAATGCACCTTTTTCTTCAGCAAGAATTGTCGAATGCCAGTAAGCAGTATCTCGCATGAACTCAGAAATCTTAGCCGCCATAGCACGACCTTCTACTGAATCGTAGTGCAGACCGAGCAGAGCAAGTGTATTTCCCAATCCAATAAACCCTAGACCAACACGACGTTTATTTTCAGCTTCAATTTTCTGTTCTTCGAGCGGCCAAGATGTCACATCTAGCACACGATCTAGCATGCGAATAGCATTTTCAATAGCCGAACGGAACGTCTGGAAGTCGAATTCTCCATCTTTGACATGCGCGTTCAGGTTGATCTGACCTAGACAGCAAGCCCCGTATGGAGGAAGCGGTTGTTCACCGCAAGGGTTCGTGGCCTCAATCTTTTCGCAGTAGTTGAGGTTATTCTCACGGTTAATCTTATCCAAGAACAGTACACCAGGTTCTGCGAAGTCGTAAGTGGACTTCATAATCAGTTCCCAAAGGTCGGACGCTTTGATAGTCTTATAAACCCACAACCCGTCTTTGCGTTGATACGAATCTTTAACATCTGGATGAGGTTGCGCTACATGGACAAGTTCGACTGTTTCATTAGCCTCAAGAGCCTTCATGAACTCGTCAGTCACACCTACAGAGATATTGAAGTTACGAAGAGCACCTTCTTTGCGCTTCTCTGTGATAAATTCTTCAATATCCGGGTGAGTGATGTTCAACACCCCCATCTGAGCACCACGACGACTACCAGCACTCTCGACAGTAGTGCAAACACTATCATTGACGTGCATGAAACTTACAGCACCACTAGCACGACTGTTGGTTTTCTTAACCCAAGCATTACGTGGGCGAATAGCACTGAAGTTGTAGCCTACACCACCACCTAAACGCATAGTCTCAGCAGCTTGTGTAGCAGCAAGCATAATACCTGGAACACCATCGATATAGCCGCTCATTGAGTCTGCAATAGGTTGCACGAAGCAGTTGATTAGTGTCGCGTTGATGCCATCACCAAGACCAGCAGAAGCATTGATACGGCCAGCCATAACAACACCAAGATTCTCTTGGGCATCTAAATATACCTGATACTCATTCTCATCAGTTGCTAGAGCCTGTGCAACCCGCTTACGGACATCAGTAGGTGTATATTCACCTTCTTCCGCGTACTTTTCCAATAGAACGTCAAGACAAATTTCTTGCATCATATTTCCTCGTCGTTAATCCAACAGATTCTAAAAACTCCAAGCCTTCCGAAGTTCTGTAAATGTCCTTATAGACTACTTCAATTATCCCAGAACCAAAGATCATTCTAGCACAGTTCAAGCAGGGTTGATGAGTGATGTAGATCGAACACCCGTTGAGACTTATACCCTGCTTGGCCGCGAATAGTATGAGGTTTTCTTCTGCGTGTAGCACGTTTGGTAGGGTCTTACCATCTTTTTCACACTCATTCGGTGAATTGGGTGGCGTACCATTAAATCCTACGCAGATGATCCTTTTGTCTCTTACAGCTACCGCACCGACTTTAAGCCTAGTAGCGTAGGATAACTCGGACGTGCGGACTGCCACGTCCATGAAGTAGTCAGACCACTTTGACAATTTAGTCTACTTTCAACTCAGTCGTCTTCAGAACCGCCGGTCATCTTGTCAAACGCTGAGAAAATAATATCCTCGTAGAAACAGAAAAGTGATCCAATCGGAGTAGAACCCGTCTTGATAGGTTTAGCGTTACGCAAGGACTCTTCGCGTGCTAATTCGGCCAACTCTTTCATCTCTGAGTATGACATATCGATTTGGTTTTCGTCGCACCATTGCAAAATTGATACATACCTTGGTGTTGCTGCGACCATATAGTCGCGTTCTGCATTCTTGTATGCCGAGTAAGCGTCAATCAGTGCTGCTTTCTTTGCTACTAATTCTGTATGAAACATTCATTTCTCCTTTATGTAAAATCGTAGTATATCTAAATCTTATGTGTTTTGTCAACCTTCCAGAAAGAAAACGGTCAATCTCATTCAACAGTAAGGTTCCGTGGATGTCCAGCACAGATTCTGTCCTAAAACCAACTATACCTGTATCACATATTGGCATCACACGTTTCAGATGCCTCTCCAAGTCTAAAGCGTGCTGACCTACATCGAACTCTAACAATTCTTCAGTCCATTTCTTTGCTGGCATATTCATCAACCTTTCAATAACAAAGGCTTAGTATCTAGCAGGCATCTCGTTAGAGAAGTGGGGAGACATGATAGGTTCATGCCCTGCTAGATACTAAGCCTTACCTATAAGCCTCTCCCCAGAGGATATAGAAAGGTTGTAACATAGACTTAGGTGTTTGTCAAGTATCACCATGAATCCTACAAGCCTGACTAACGACATAATATCCTGTAGGATAAGCATCGTTGTTGTCCATTTTCGGGCAATCACACCCATCAATATCCCAGAACCTATGGAACTTAGCGTCCTCTGGGAAGCCCCATTGTTTTTGCATTTGATACTGTAGGTCTGTCCAACACTCTAGGAGTACGCGGCGATCTTCCATTCGACAGGTCTGTAGGTTGTCCTCAATGTCGATACGGGCACAGTGAAGTCGCTTCAACTCGGTTAAGGCTTCTTCTGTGATCCCTTGGCGTTCTGCTAGGTTGCCGTTGAGTCGCAGGATCGGCTTGTCGTTGTGGTAGACGGTCAGGTCTTGTTCGGTGAATTTAGGCATATCGTCCTCTAATAGTTTCAAATGGAATCGGTGTGTAGTTTATCTGTTCGCAGGACACGTTAATGTAACGCTTATCTGGTGTCCCGTCAGGTAATTTTACTACGTTAGAATGCAGATGTCCATGAATGTTTGCTTTCCAACGGCTTAGGCTGTCTGGGTGGATTGGGATGTGCGTTAGCAAGAACTTGTCTAGGATTGAGCAAGCCCTGATGTCCTTGAAGTATTGCAGGTACTGTGAAGGCTTTAACTCGTCATGGTTGCCCTTGATGAGCACTTTGGTTCCGTTCAATCTAGCAATGTTCTCTAGGTGAATATTCTTGAAGCATACGTCTCCGAGAACGTAAACCTTATCATTATTGGTTACGACCTTGTTCCAGTTGTGAATTATTTGCTCGTCATGTTCTTGGATCGAACTGAACGAGCGCAGGTTGCTTCCGTCGGGTTCTAGGAAGGTTAGGATGTTGCTGTGCGACAGGTGAAGATCGCTGATTAGGAATACATTACTCATAGTCTAACTTTCTTGAAGGGTATTTCTTTTACCCCGACCTTTTCCTACTTCTGATAGCCATTGGTCGAACAGTTGTCTTAGGTCGTTGTGAATCCAAGTATAACCTCCACGTCCTTGTGCTGTCAACTTGTAATCTGTGATGTGTTCGATTGCTCGGATGACTTGATCTGCATCGAAAAACTGGGAAACCTTAACCCCCTTAGGATGCTTGGTATGTTTTAGTAGGTGGGTGGCGTCGAAGTGGGTTTCTGGGGGTGTGGGCATTATAGCGTCTTTCCGATTTCCGCTGCGGCTCGGACGATTGCACGGCGGGCGGCTGATTGGTTATCTACATCAAAAAAACAGAATAATGATTCTTCGCCATTGTCTTGGTAGGCTATAGCAAAGCCTTGACTGCTTAGTACATCTATACCTAGTTTCATAGCCAACCTTAAAGCATCCCCATCATCTGTTAGTGGGTTCCAGTTACTAAACCACCCACGCATGTAGTCTTTATTTTCGTAGTGTTCTGTAGTTAGTATAGCCTTGGCCGCAAATTCTAGTAGTTCTTTGTCAGTCATTTCTTGTCTCCTTTAAGTTGGCTAGTTATTAAGCATACTTTTTGAACTGCGTTGGGGCATCACCGCCTCGCGCATATTTAATAGCAAGAGAAAGTTTAGACTCATTTGGTTTTGCTTCAGGCATTGGTTCAGGAAAACCATAACCGCACGCTCTGCAATAATCTCCTTCAGGTATATCATTCCCCCACGCACATACAAGGCAACCAGTTTGTATTGATGTCATTCTTGTCTCCTTTGGCTAGTTTTAAGTATTCTAAAGGGTATTTTGGGCGGTGTCAATACCTAACTACTAAAACCACAGCAAACTCGAAGTGTTGTCTAACTTGATTCAGGACTTCTTCGACTCGCTTATAGTCGTTGAAGTCTCTACCACCGGCTACGATAAGTCTTTTGGTCATGTTTAGGTCTCTGAGTTGAAGTATACATTTTAGAGGGTATTTAGGGCTATGTCAAGTTATTTTGAAGGGTATTTGGTGATGAAAGTTCTTGCGGTATACTGAGTTGCGAGTAGACTAATTAAGGCAAGTCCTTGATATACTGTACGATTTCTGCTGTAGTTTTGCCTGACATGACCATCTGTCGCGTTTCTTTTGAGAGCCACAGGAAGAATTCAGGCAAATGCTTGCCATCAATCATCGTGTAACCAGCAGCACCCATGACTATATATTTCTCTTCTGGTGCTATAAGTTCCTTAATTCGCGGATTGTCCATGAAGCTAGCCGGTTTCTTGTTGAACTTCTTACAGTAGTCAGTGATTCTTGTGAGCATGATCTAACTCCAATACGTCGTGGTAGAAAATTTCAGTGCTTTCTGTCTTTCGTAAAGGTCGTTCCCCTCTACACAGCAACTCACCTCTATAAGCGTTAATTACTTTTTGTTCTGCGTCATAGGCTTCACGCCATGTAGTATACACCCACTCTTTAACTATATGCAAGTTCTTCTTAGCAATTTCACCATCAAAACGAGTATATACAGTTCTCTGCGTGATTCCGATCTTATAGAAGTGCGTATTGTCGTACTTCAACCTAACATAATACAGCGTTGTTGGAGCATCTGGATCGGGAACAGAGAACTCGATACAATCAGGGCATCCTCCCGATTGAGAGGCTTTAACCTTATCATAAGTCTTCTTGAAGTGCGTTCCGTGTTTTAAGCATTTCCAAGTTGTCGGTACATCGCATCTCCTCCATACTCCTGTTCTAATAATCTTACCACCAAACTTACGTTCAATCTCGCTATCACAGAACCTTCCCCGCTTCTCTGATTTACATATAGGGCACACTTGCTTTGATGCAAACACTTTCATAGACATACTGAATCCTGTGTTGCACTCAGAACACTCGAAATGACCTACGCTATCATCCCAAGAATTATTATCTGACACTAGTGTTAGTGATGGCGTATCCCTAGTTATCTGTTCTTGAATTGTTAAGCGAACTTGTTTAGGTACGGCTGCACGTTCTTTTGCCAACTCCGCCTTACATTCTAAACACGTTATAACTCTACCACCTTTATTTCGTATGCC
>OFRO01000217.1_pt1 | contig 22418 bp, 18 predicted proteins | sample 1543091 | NCBI WGS metagenome assembly OFRO01 (sample SAMN07774217, study PRJEB24372) | wastewater metagenome | isolation source: Exp Tend NO 10WW | collected 2016-02
TGGGCACCGGCTCGCCATCGGCCGTCAAGGCCTCGTAGACGACGCTGAAAGTATCGCCCTTGCGAAGCTCGCGATGGAAATCGATGTCGCCACCAAAAATATCGGCCAGTTGCGTCGCCACAGAATCGGGAATACCGGCGGCATCGGTGGCGCCGAGGCGAAGGGCAAGAAGGCCGCCGCCGCAGAAGCGCCGTCGCCGACTGGTAGACGCGACGACTGACTGCAGTGGCGGTCGGCGGCCGGCTGGAGCGATCCAGCAAGGTGGCGCCCAGCAGCGGAGCAGCCATGATCACCAGCGTCCAACGCGGATCGGCCGCCACCGTGCCCGTGGGGCGCAGCCTCGTCGCGGTCACATGGGTGGTGCTCACCATCGCAGCCATCACCCGTTGACGACCGCCCCGGCGATCCGCGCGCCCGCCTCCTTCAGCGCCGCCACCGCCACCTGGTGTGCCGTAGGAAGTACATGCGCCGCCCGCTCCGCCCGCTCCGCCAGTGCCGTAAAGAACCGTGCCGCCAGCGCCGCCCGTGCGGGTAACGGCGTTGCTGCCGCCCCCACCACCGCCAGCGGATACGCTGGTGCTGTTGAAACTGCTATTGCCGCCAGCGGTCCCGGCTGTTACGTTTGCCGCACCAACGACCACGGTGTAGCTGTTACCCGGTGTCACAGCGATGTTGTTGGTGTAAGCCAGGGCACCACCACCGCCGCCATCCCACCATGCCGTGGAGTACAAACCGCCCGTGCCGCCAGCGCCAACGCACACCACACTCACGCTCAGCACCCCAGCGGGGCAAACCCATGAGTAAGTACCAGGTGTGGTGTATTCGGCCTGCCCGGTTGCGGGCTTGCCTGCACCAAAAATCATTTGCTGGACTGCGCTCATTTATGACAAGCCTCTAAATATGTTTCCATGACTTCCTTCTTTTTATGTCGCTAATGGTTGATTTATCTACAGAGTAAGAATCAGCTATATCCTTGTTCATTCTTGTGTCTGATCGGATTGCAAGAATCATTTCATTTGTCAATACCGCTCTGCCACTGTGTTCGCCTTTGTTATCCCTGTGGGCGCATCTATTCCGGTCTACCTTGTCTTTCATGTTGTCTTTTTGGGTTCCTATGTACAGGTGATCTGGGTTTACGCATGACGGGTTGTCGCATTTGTGAAGCACAAGAAGCCCGTTTGGTATTTCCCCAAACTTCAAAACCCACGATGCCCTGTGTACCCTTACGTTCTTTCCGTCAACCCAAATTGACCCATACCCTTTTCTCGTCGGGCCAACCCAATTCCAGCAAAAATCTGTTTTCTCGACGCGCATAAAGAACTTTTCTGACAACGGAAGGTGATGCCCCTCCCTGTCTTCTGGCCCTCCGCTTTTCCTTGCTCTCTGGTAGTGCTTTTCGCAAAACTCTTTGCCGTAATATTTGTTGGTGCAACCATCCACCGAGCACTTTTTTTCAGGCATTTCTATCTCCTTTAATGAAGACTAGATTATACGTTAGCCCGCGTCTAGCTTAATCCAACTCCATTAAGAATCCACTCGGTAGCCGTCAGCTTGACGACGGTGGCAACACCATTTGCCGAAAGCGATCTGCTGCCCGTGGTGCCTGATGGGGCCCAACGCATGGTGTCCGAGGTGATAGAAAGGGTGATAACCCCGGCTGCGTTTTGGTTGATGATGGTCAGCACGGTGCCAATCGGGAACGCTACCGATGAATTGGCTGGGATGGTGAAAACCCGCGCTGTGGTGTCTGCGCTGGGGTGCAGAATGTGCTTGCCAGCGTCAGTCAGGGCGAACGTATAGGCCGCTGACTGGCTGGCTTGCGGGATGCTGCCCGTGATGACGGGAACCCAATTTGCACTGACCCCCGGCGTGTCCGTAGTCACATTGGCAAGATTGGTAGTGAGCACCCAAAACGTGCCGGCATGACTGACTGACGCTGGCTTATTGAGTGCGCCCGTAAGGCCCGACCATGCACCCTTGTAGTTTGACGCTGCCAAAGAGGTGTCTGCAATCGCCACAGCCGTAGCAGCCGACGCCGCCGCCGCAGCCTGTGAGGCCACGATTGCCACCCGCGCCGCTTCCGCCTCCGTTGAAAACGTTGGCAAATCCGTTAAAAAATAGGTATCAAGTTCTGTCTTGAATGTGGCGCTGGTGCGGTCCAGCGCGGGGAGTGGGGTGATTGCCATGGGTTGCCTTTTTTACGAGTTGCTCATGCCGTCGATTTCCAGATTCATGGCAATCGACGGGTAATTGGGGACGGTGATGTACAAGTCGCGGAACACGCCGTAACACACCAACGGTTCCATGCTGTCGAGCGCCGAGCCGATGTAAATGCAGGGGGTGGAGCGCACGGTAGCAAGCTGCCGGTGGATGCGGTTAAAGTCGCTTGTGTTGCCGACCATTGGCAGCGTGACGCGGTTGGCCCAGTCTCCCTCGATCCATGTGCGGTTGCCAAATCCGTCATCAGTCACTTTGCCAAAGTTGATGATTCCGGCCCCGGCACCGTACTCGGTCGCGCCGATGAAGATGGCGCGGCCAACAGCGAACACGCCAATGGCAGAGCCTGTGGTGCTTTCGATAGTGACGGCCACTACCATGTTTGGGTATTGCGCGGGGATGTCGGTAATAACGACGTTGCGTTTTTGCACGCGGTCGCTGAACATCCAGTCAAAAACACTCTCGATAGTGGTGCTGTCAAGGTCCACGGTTCTTTCGAAAATCACAACCCCGCTGCCCGCGTCTGTGGCGCTAATTTTGGCCGTCACGCCGATCAGGTCGAGCAAGGCCAAACCTTCGCCAAGACCAGGCTTGACGATGGTTGTCAGGCTGGTGGTTGAGGTGGTGGCAGTGCCGATCTTTTGGTCAAACTGGGACCAGCGGTTGGTTGCGCCAAGGTCAAGCCAGCGCGGTGTTGCACCTGTGGTGGCAAGCTCTGGCAGCGTGGCGTTCACGCCTGCTATCAAGTTTTCGTAAAGATGGTGCGTGGTGGTGCGTGCCGCCACCTGCCCCACGGTGTAGTTTGTGGCCGCGTCCCACAGGGTCTCGCCTGACGCTGGCTCGGCGGTGGTGCAGTAGACCAGGCCGCTGCCGGTTACTACGTCGGCGGCGCGGGTGACTTGGGCTGTGGTGGTGGGGATGTAGCTGGTGGCTACGGAGCCGGTTTCTAGCTGGGCACCCCATATGTAGAGGCCACTTGTGCCGTCGCCGGTGTATGAAACTGCTGTCGTGTAGCAATAAAGATTGACGTTGGCTGCCCCTGTAGCGTTAGCCGTAGCCGTAATTGAGCAGCGATACCAACCGTTACCGACTGGATTGATAGTGTTTGTTATGCCCGATGCATTACCGGCCACCAAGTCAAAAGCAACATCAGACGCACCAGGAAATGCTACAGACAAGTTTAAAAATAGCTTTGTCCTTTCTCCTGCCTTCAGGTAAATGGAAAACGTATATATTTGACCAGAGGTGACGGTGCAGCTTTGATAAGCTACATGGAGATTGTTGGCGGTGTCCTCCACCAGCTTATCGGCATAATTCGAACCATCAGGCGCAGTAACACTACCTACATTGGCGGTAACAGTGCTTCGCGCTTTCGCCCAAGCCGCATTGTCAAACTGCTCCGAATACGTCAGCAAATTCGTCGCCGCCCCTTCCAGAATCAGCCCCGTATGCGCGTGCGTCACAGGGTCGTAGCCGATGCGTGGCACGTCGACGGGCGCGGTCTGCATCACACCATTGGCGTCGAAGTAAGTCGCGGTGGTCGAGCGCGTAAAAGCGCCAGTGTCCAAAATGGTGGTCGGAACAATGACCGACGCTGTAAGTTCTATTGTCATACGGCAACCTCTGTAATCAGTGCATTGCCGGGGATGACGCGGGCCAGCTTGCGGTCGGTGGCTGCTGCGTGGCCTGCTGCGGCGCGGGTGTTGGCCTCGATGCGGTCAAGCCGGTCGGCCATGGCGCGCAGGGCTGCGGCGGTGTCGCTGTTGCTGTTGCCTGCCGCGTTCGGGTTGTACGGGTTGTATTGCTTGGGTACGACAGCCTCGCCTTCGTGGAGCATGGCCATCGTGTCGCGTGGCAAGTAGTTGATGCCTTGCTCAAACGCCGGGAATCCGTTGCTTGTGGCCCATGCGTTGGTGGTGCCATTGCCCCAGCCCATTGCCTTGTCGCCCATGCCCGCGTTCCAGCCGATTGAAAGGAGGTACTTCACAAACTCAGCTTGGGCGCTGGTGCTGTTTACGCCTGCGCGACGGTTGGCTTCAGCAACCACGCTATCGCGTTCGAGTGCGGATAGGGCCGTGGTGGCGTCAATGCGCTTTTGGTACTCCACAAGCGCTGTCATTTCCGGTGTTGAGCCCGCGACAGCGGCGACTTTGGCAAGGTCACCAGATGTGACGCCGTAGCCGGTGCTCGCCGTGGCCACGGTTTGCGCTGTGGTTGCGCCGGTGGCCGAGTAATCTTTTACGGCTTGCGCAACGTCGGCCCCTTTGTACGTCGCTGCCGCTGCTGCGGTGCCGCCTGTGCCCGTGACAGTCATCGTCGCCAGCACCTGGGCCATTGCTTGCAGTTGAGCGCTGATGTTTTTATTGAGTGCGGTGATGGCGTCCGTCAGGCTGCCAATGCCGTCTTCAATGCCCATCTGGATGCCTTTGGTGGCGTCCTGGGCGCGCAGCAGGTCGGCCTGGGCCACCGCGCTGGCGGCGGTGGCTTTGCGCCAGTCGTCAAGATAATCGGTGGCTACTTTGGTAGTGCTTGCGCCGGACACCTCTATCGCCTTTGTCCACTTGGCGAGGTCTGCCTGGGCACTGGCCAAGTCTTTTTGCGCTTTGACTGCGGGGTCCGTGTCAGCAGTTGCCGCGCTGGGGGCGATGGTGCTGCTGATGTCGGTGAGGGCGTTGGCCACCGACGAACTCAGGCGGGCGAAGTCGAGCGCGGTGGCGGCTTGCTCTTTGCCTGCTTTTAGCAGTGCGCCCGCTTTGCCGGTGAGCGAGCCGAGCGCGCCTTGGTCGCCCGCTTTGGCCTGGGCGCTGGTGATTGCAAAGTCGGCTTGCAGTGCGGCCAGTTGGCCCGCTTTGCTGTTGGCACCCAGGTCGGTGGTGGCCATTTCAACTAGGAAATTCTGAATGCTGTCGGCAAAGCCCGCCATCGCTTTTGAGGCTTGCACCGCGACGTTCGCAAGATTGTCTTGCGCCGAGGCCACTGCGGCCTGCGCTGACAGGTAGCCGTTGGTGATGTTGTCTTGCGCGCCGGTGACGGCGTTGGCGGCGTTGGTGGCGGCGTCCTGGATGGCTTTGTAGGCACTGGACACGCTGGCATAGGAGGACTTGAGCGCGTCGTTGGCGGAGGCCAGGGCGTCAGTGGCGGACTTGTAGTTGTCTGCTGCGGTCTTGACTGCGTCTGCTGCTTTGGTTGCGGCGTCCGCCATGGCCTCGGTGGCTGTTTTTTCGTCTTCCAGTGCGTAGACTTTGCCAATCAGGGCTTTGGTGGCCTCGTTGTTTGTGCTGGCAATGTCGGCTTCGAGAGACAGTTTGCGGTCGGTAGTTGTACCTTGCAACACTGCCAGTTTTTGCGCCCACGATGTGGCAATGCCGATCTCTTTTTCTACGTTATCTCGGATGGTTTTGGCTGCTGCCGCTTTGCTGGCGGCGTCTTTTTCAGCCAGCGCGGCAAGCTCTGTCATTGCCATTTGCAGACTTTGCCACTGCGCAAGTTTCTCAGGAGAAATACCGCCGTCGATAGCCGACACAAAATCTGTTTTGAAAGTGTCGGCGCTGGTGGCCATGTCGGCAAACGCACGGTCTACGTTTGTCTGCAAAGCGACCAGGGGGTCACTAGACCCGACCAAGGCGTCACGCACTTGCTTGAGTGACGCGGCATAGGCCAAGGTGTTGGTGATCTGGTCCTGGCTCAGCGCATCCGCAGTCACTCCGTTGAACACTTTCACGAGGTAGGCCGGCAAGTCAGAACCCTGCAGGGCAGCAAACACTGCGCGGCTGGCCGCCAGGCTGTAGGCTGCAGTGTCTGCGCTAGAGAACTCTCCACTGGAGAACGATTTGCTGCCGACGTTTGCGCCCAGCACGGTCATGGAGTTTGCACCCTCCCGACCGGTGTTGGTGCCAACCTCGAACGCACCCTTGATAGCGGCAATGCCGAGCGCTTTGGCGGTGTCGAAGTACGATTTGGCAAGACCTTCGGTGGCGGTAGTCATCTTCGCAATCTGCTCTGCGCTCCCTGTAGTGCTGTAGGCCGCACCACCAACACCGGTGGATGTGTAGTCGATACGCGCACGGCCTGAGTCGGAGCTTGATACCGCATCGCTGCCGCTCAGAATCTTGTACGCCAGGACGGCAGCGGCAATGTAGGGCATGGCCGCGCCCAGGGTTGATGCGATGCCTGTACCAGTAGCGCCCGCACCGGCAAACTGACCTACAACGGTGGCGTTCGCAAAGGTTGAGCCAGTCATAGTGGCCATGGCTGACGCGCCAAAGGACTCGCCCAACGCTGTCATCCCCGCAGCACTGAACAGGGCGCCTGAGCCAAGCCCGCCAGCAGCAGAGCCGAGCATTGACGACCCGGCTGCTTGAAACGCACCTGTTATCCCCTGCGTGATCGGGTTGACTGCTGCGCTGATGGTGGGGCGCAACACCATCGTTTTGAACATATTGATGAGCGTGTCGCGAAGGTTTTCGGCAAAACCCTTGCCATTCTCAAATCCGCGCATGAGGGCGTCGGTGATGGAGTCGTTGATTTTGTCAGCGGTTTTTTGCCACTCTTTGTGGGCCTCTGCTGCAGCCTTGGTGTCTGCGTCCTTCAAGTCCTTGGCTGTGGTTGCTGAGGCCCGGCGCTTCCTCGCTACTATGGTTGCCTCGATCCGGGCTATCTCTTCGGCTGATCCGTCGAAACCCCTGAGCACCTCAATCTTGTCCAGCATGCGCGCGGTTGTCAGCCCCTCTATAGCCGTCGCCGACCGTCCGTACAGAGCGACCTCATCCTCCAGCTTCTGGGCCTTGTCATTGATCGCGTCCAGTTCTTTGATGTGCGCCTGCACAGATGAGTCTCTTGCGCTGGTAAGCCTCTCCTGTACCTTCAGGTTTTCCTGTTGGCTCTCAATCTGCTTCTTGAGGTCCGCAGCCTCCCAGGCGTCCTTGGCCTCCTGCGCCCACTCCTTCACTGTGGTCTCACCTCTGAGGTACTGGTCGTTAATCTCAGAGAGTGTCTTGATGCGGTACTTTTCGGACGCCGACAACTTGTCGTTGCTGTCAAGTTGCGCCTTGGCCAGCGTCAATTCCTCCTGAATCGCCTTGGAGATTTTTTCGTGGGCGGAGAGTTTTTCGGTGGTAGCGGTACTCTTTTCAGGCTTACTGCCGTTGTCAGTGCCCTTATATTTTTTCCGGTTGCGCCAGTCTTCCATGACCTTATCCGACTCAATCATCCTGGCGCTGTAGTCCGCCTCTTTTTTAATAGAAGCGTCTAGCTGAGCCATTCGGGCAAGGTTTCCTGACCGTGTGTTCTGAAGCCTCTCTAGGGCTTGTGCATCAGACTTCGCCTGGTCCTCCAGGCCCTTTAGTCTTTGGCCGTCCTGAATGGCGTTCCCTGACAGGTAACTGCCCATCCCCGTATTGGTAGACTTGAATCGAGACAAGGCTGCTGACGATTCCAGCATCTTCTCCCTGGCCCGCTCGACCTCCACCACACCTTCGAGCTGATACGCGGAGACGATCCGCTGCCTCTCCTGGTCACGCAGATCAATGCCCTTCTTGCGGGCCTCGTTCACGTCCTTGATGTGGGCTTCCTCAGTCTCAAGGTTTTTGATGAGGTCTTCCATCCCCTTGAGGGCGGAGCCCTCATTCAGCTTCGCGGACTTGCCCCTTGCTATCTCATAGACCCCCCAAGCAAAAGCAGCCGCAGATATAAGCGTTGTCAGAGCCATCAGTATCGGGTTAGCTGCTGAGGCCAGCCGCGCGGCCGTCCCTATAGTGCCTACTGCCCCTGCTGTCGCTGTCGCCGTGCCCCCCAGTATCGTCAGCGCTGACCCCACCTGCCCTGCGAACGCGGCCACGGACTTAAGCAAGCCTAGCCCAGCCACGAACGCTGCTATAGCCTTGGCATGATCAGTGACGAACACGGTGATTGCGCCCAAGGTTGTCACAATGTCCCTCAACGTAGTCTTAAATCCGTCGGAGCTAAATATCTCCTTCATGTGCCTTGCAGTCTCAACCAGGTACGGTGAGAGGCTGTCAAAGGTTTCGGACAGAGTTGCCTGCAGGGTTGCAGTAACCGACTTCATCTGGTTCAGCGGGGTGAGGGCGATCTTGGCGGCTGAGATAGCAGTAAAGCCAGCAGACTCCTCAGCCGCTTTGCGCATCTCGTCATAGGCACTGGCTACATCCGTACCCATCGCCTTGGCCTTTCGACCTAGTGCATCCATCAGGGCAAACGCTTCCCGGCTACCGCGCTCACCGAAGAGAGTCTCCATGGACTTACGGGCGCCCTCGGGCGTCTTCTGGGTCTCCAGAGCGTTCATCAACTCCTTGAACACTTTGCCTGTGTCGCGCATCCGCCCTGTGAGCGGGTCAAACGCAACCACCCCCAGGTTCTTCAACTCATCAGCGACCTTCTTTGTCTTACCGCCCAGGTCGGCGTACATGTTCCTCAGTGCTGTGCCAGCGGCCGTGCCACGTATCCCCGCATTGGCCAGCAGCGCGTTTCCTACAGCGACCTCCTCAAGGCTCACCCCGTACTGCTGGTTAATTACAGAGGCTGTTTTCATGGCGCCGGCCATGTCTTCCACTGAGGACTTCGACTCGGCAGCGACCTTGGAGATCACGTCAGCCATATAGCCGAACCCGTCGGCACCAATCTTGAATGCAGTCCCGACCGTGGTAAGAGTATCAGCCGACGTCTTTATGCTGACGTCACCAGCGAGAGCGAAGTTCAACACATCCTTGATCGACGTGCTTACCTCCTCTGCGCTCTGGCCAGCCAGGGCCATCGTCTTCATGGCCTCTGCGATTTCCTTGGGTCCGATCGGGCCAGTGCGGGCAAGTTCCAGCAACTTCGTGTTCAGGTTGCCTATGGAGGTTGACGATTCGTCGGTCAGTACCTGCATTCTCGTCAGTGAGTCCTGCACCTCCGCACCGATCTTCACCGTCTGCACGAGCGCCGAAGACACCGCCGCGCCAGCCATCAACGGGACGATGCTGCCCCACGTCAGCCACATGGCTCCGAAGCCCGAGGCAAGCCCCCGCGCGGCGGAGTGCAGTTCGTGCATCTCTCCGCGTAACGCGGCCTTTGCGGCCTGGAGGTTTTTGGCGGCCGGCACTCCGTCCTGCATGGCTTTGTTTACTTGGCGCAGCGCCCCCTCGTTGGGCCCTCCGATCACGCTGTAGGACCCTGATGTGATGGGTGTGCCAGCAGACATTGACTGGTTGGCGACAATCCTGGCTGTACGAGCAGCTTCCGCCTGTTTTGCAGCGTTTGCTGCACGGAAAGATTCCAACTCCATCCGGTCTGCTGCTTTGAGGTCTGCTGCGCGCTGGGTCAGTTGTTCTTTGGCGGAAACCTGGCGCGCTGCGTTCTCATCCTTCAGGTGTGACAAGGTGTTCTTGAACAGCACGTCGCTTTGGGCCAGTTGCTCCTTAAGGGCCGCCTGAGCCTGCACCTTTGCCTCAACCGCAGCTATGTTTCTGGAAGCCCACACAGCCTTAGTCCCGTTCTGCTCAGTCAGTTGCTGAGCAGTGACGCCGTCAATTTTTGAAGCCTCTTTGACCAGCTTCGCTACCGCCAACTGCTCCTCCAAGCTCTTCTTGGCGAATTGGGCGTTTTTTGTGAGGTTTTTGTAGGCCGCGCTGGACGTGTCTGCTGACCCGGCCATGTCTGTCAGGGATTTGCGCATTTCAGCCAGCGCCCCAAGGTTATCGACCCCGGCCTGGCTGATCGCGGCCTTCAGCCCGCCAGGTAGTGTTACGGACTTTGCTGAGACGCGGATATTAACTACAGGTGCGTTTTCGTCGAGCTCAGTCTGTAGGGTCTTCTTCAGCTTCTTGGCGCCAGCCTTGCCCTTTACCTCGGCGTCACCCATGGCCTTCGTTACTTGGCTACTTAGCCCACTGAAAACACTTTCCAGCTCTGTGGAGAGAGACTTCAAAGACCCCGTCAACCCCAGCATAGCCTGCTTGATTTGGCTGACTGGGGTGTTGTTAATCTCAGCGATAGCCGCCCGAACTTGCGCGAGAGACGACAGACCGTCCACCACGACTTTGGGGTTTATAACTACGTTGAGTTGGTCGGTCATTTCTTGGTCTTAGCGGATTCTTCCGCCCAGTGTTCGAGACAAATTTGATCGAGTTCCTGTATCAGGGATAGATACTTGAGCCTTTCTTCTTTGGAAGCAATCCCCACCAACTGGCAGAACGCAAGGATTTCCGAAATCGGGATCGCAGACCTCCCGCCCGTGCCCCCCGAGGGCCTTGATTGGCTCAGCGTCGTGAAGGCGTGGTAATAGACCGCGTCCTGGTTTTGCAGGCGCGGTCTACTCTTGAGGGGGGTTGGCATTACCCCGGTTTTCTTGGCTTGAGCTTCGAAAGCCTTAACGTGAGAGCCCCATTTGAGGCCCCACGCCAAGAACTTCCTTAGTCGTTTCCCTGAGCAACCTCTGCCTGAACCTTGTAGGATTCAAAGTTGCCGGAAAGCTCAGTGACCTTCTTGCGGAAGTCCTTCACCTTCAGGAACGTGGCAGCCATGCTGACGGAGAACGCCGCATCCTTGCCCTGGTACGACAAGCCTTCCCAGCCCAGCAGGACCGTGTTGGCCATCACGTCGATCAGGATGGCCTCAGCCAACTGATCAGCCTCGTCGCCGGAGGAGTACTCCAACTGGGCTTCCTTCATCTTGGCGCGCAAGAGTGACTGGTACTTGGGGTTGCCTGCGCGTGCGACCTTGATCTTGGCGGTCTTCGACAGCGGGAACCATTTGCCCTCGTTTTCAAGGGCTTCGTCTGTTGCAAATGAGCTAAAAATATCCATTTTGTTTTTCTTCTGGAGGGTGACAAATAGCCCCGAAGGGCTGGCTTTCCTGGAGCGACTCTTGCGAGCCGCCCTTGGATTCATTACGCAACCACACCACGAGTGATACGAATCCCTCGGTTGGTCGTTGCGTTGTAAAAGGCCTGGAACGGCAAACTCAACATGCTGTCATCAGACTGGCCGCCTACATTCAGGCCACCGTCCTTGAACATGATCTTGTCGAGCTCAATCAGGTAGCCGTTTCCGGCTGCGTCCGCCATGCCGATGGCCAAGGAAGAGTTGGTGCCTGAGAACCACTTGTTGTAGTAGGTCGCGTCCGAAACAAAGATTTCCAGGGTGCCATTAAGGGCCAGCTCGCCTTGACCTACGCCGGCATTGCCAAACACGCCAACAGCCTTTTGGCCGCGCATGTTGTTGGAGACTTCCAGCTTGACCGACTTGATGAAACTGCCCGCAGTCAACAGGTTGACGTTGTTCTCCATGAACATACCGACGTCAGCCACCGCGTTCATGACCTCAAAGGTCTGGGAGGCTGTGGGGCCACCCGTGAAGGTCGTAGCAGCCACCATGCCGCCGTTGTGCGTGCGGCCGATAAAGTCAAAACTTCCTGTGACGATACTGCCGACCTGGAGGTCCAAGGTCATTTTGTTGACCTGGTTGCCCTGGAAAGGCAGGAATTTGCTGATGTCTGTCAGCGCGTACTCCAGCGTGAAGCCGCGCGTGAGCGATGACCCGTTGGAAGCTGTTGACTGAGACACTGCGTAACCTGCGACGGCTGTGATACCAAGGCCGTTGCCGGTGATTGGTGTCGCGGCGTCCAGCACGATGGTGGTCGTTGTGGTCGATGCCACCTTGAACCATGCGTCAGCAAAGTAATCCTTCACTGCCTGCGTGGCGCCGACAGGTGGAACGATCTTGAACCACGAACCAGCGACCAGGTTGGAGAACGCGGAAGTGGTTGTTGGGGCAACAGCGGCCGTAACCAGCAACGCAGCGGTGGTAAGGCTGAATGTTGTGCCCAACCCAGCGGTGCCGTAGTGGGTGTACGCAGTACCCAGCAAGCCTTCGATGAACGGGTCGTACTCTTTGGCGGACAACTCAAAGTTGAAGCCGCCGTCAATGTTCAAGTCTGTGCGAGTCAGCCCTGTGGAGAGGCGGTCAGCACGCATCTCCTTGGAGGATGTAGTGGCGACAGCGGCCTTGATCGTAGGCCCGATATTGCGCAGGTTGACCCCAGGGCTCGCTGGGGTGGTGCCAATCACTGTTTCAGTGACGTAACGTAGCTGCCCAAAGGCGCCGGATGCAAAAGTCATGTAGTTTCCCCAGAAGTTGCCAGAATTTCGAGCAGACTAGGGGCAGGATTTACAAAAGTAAATCCCCCGGTACTTAGCGGTCCAGCGTGAAGGGCACGAGGATGCCTGTTTTATGCCAGCCTCTGAAGTTTGTCGACACCGTGCGCTGGGGGAAGCTCAGCACGGCGGTACCCATGCGCTGGTTCTTGAGCAAGGTCTCCAGGCTGTCGATCACGTCGTCCGACACCCCTGTACCCTGGGCGCTGCGGGTGAACACCTGAGCTGACACCACGCCGCTGTGCCGGCCACTGATCACATTGCCGATGCCCAGTGACTTACCGCCGTACCAGCGAATCTCCACATCCAGCCACATGGGGCCGATCTGGTCCTCGTCGGGCACGGGCCCGTTCTCCCACACGATTGGGAGCGTGGGGAAGCTGGCGGCACCCCAGGTCTGGATGGCGCCGAAGACGGCCGCCCGAAAATCTTTGGTGTTCATTTGAAGAACTCCTTATCAACCAGGTTCTTGTGCAGGTACTCACGCCACGACTCACTGGCTATAACGTCGTCAACCCGCTCGGCCCCAAGGTTGTCCGCCCTGAGCTTCTGGTACCAATAGTCCTCGCTCTGAAGGCTCGTCAGGTAGTACTCGCTGGACCTACCCTTGTCGGTGTCCCCCCGGGTGCTGTTGGTGATGTACACCTCGGTCAGACTTTTGATCAGGCGCAGCTTGTGCCTGTTGGTGTCTTTTGCGTGCTTGGTCCACTTTTGATCCCCTACGTGGCGGGTTCGGTCAAACTCAGCAAACTTGCCTGTGAATTTCTCACCGACATCTTCGTCAAAGGTCAGGTCCGGGGCTCCGACCCCAATCTTCCAGTTGGCCGCCGCGCGCCCGGAGAATTGCGGGGTGGTGTCCACAAGTTTGCAGAACACCGCCCACACCGCTGCCCGGTAGTGGTCCAGCGTGGCGGACTGAAGTTTCACAGCCCACACCTTAAGCGTGTTGTCCACCTCTTGGGCGTTGCTGACCAGTCCCGGCCCCATTACACCAACCTCGCGTGCAGAACCACAGCGCCGGCGATATCCAGCACCGCCAATGTCTGGTAGGTCAGTCCTGAGAGGGTGACCAGCGTGCTGTTGGACGCTGCGGTACCTGTCGGCAGAACGATGGCCACATCCCCAGGCTTGTTCTTTTCAGAGGCCTGGGACACGTACTTGAACAGGTTCTGCCAACGCACCGACAGCGCATTGACGGTGGTGGCCGCCGAGGTCGTGTAAAGCCCTGTGGTCGGCACGTAGGTTCTCGTTGTCAGGTTGGCAGCTACCGGCAAGACCTGGTCAAGTTTCAGGCAGTCCAGTTCAAAGAACCCAGCGACTGAGTCCCACTTTGACAGCACAAGGTAGGCTTCTCCGGTGTTCCACAGGATGTCCTGGTCCTGCACTACCGAGCCCGACGGCAGCATGATGTCAAACAGTTGAGGCATCTGCGACGAAACATCGACCTGGTCCTCGTCCTTGTACCAGGCCACGTTGGCGCGCAGTGTCGAGACCACAGTACCCGCAAGGAAACCGCTCAATCGGCTCACCTTGACTGTTTTGGCGGCCTCCTGCAGCACATACTTCTGCCGGTGCAGTTCCTGCAGCCCATCAGGCTCCATGGTTCCGACCAGCCAGGTCTTGCCCAGCATGGTGATCACCCTACCCGCAGGAATGGCGGTACCCGGGCGCACAGACAAAATTCTCCGGTACGAAGCGGTTCCGTCGCGTTTGCTGTCATCAAAAACGTCTATCTGACCCTTGAAGAGCAGGACGCCGGTGTCGGGGTCCGTCGCCGGTGTCAAGTCAAAGTAGGAGGCTGCGTCAACCAGCTTCATCACACACCTGTGACAGGGTCGTAACCCCGTGAAGACTTGCCGACGAACGTGAAGGGGGTGGTCGACGCGGTCGTGGTGCCCGAGCCGGTGTACAGGTTCAAGCTCTCAACCAAACCCCCTCGCGCGGCCGTGTACATGGCCTCCACTCTTTGGAGGACATCCTTGTAGGGTGAGTCCGAGAAGCGCGAGATGGTGGCCTTGCCGTCGCCCACATCCTTGGGTGCCATGGCCCCCAGGGAGACGCCAACCTGGCGCGCGCAGGCGTAGACGCTGAACAGGTGCACAGCGTCTGCCAGCGCCTGCTGGGTGTCCGTCCGGGTCTCCTCAGAGATAGCCGAGACGGTGGAAAAAGCCACAGGCAAGGACGACGAAACTCTATTCAAGTCCCGCACCAGACCAATCTCATAGACCGGAAGGTTCAGTACTGTGTCCGGGAGTTCGATGTCGTTGACGCCAAGGGCTGCACGCACCTCATCGAGTTCACAGTATGCTGTCAATGCCATGTGGAAGGCTCCTGCAAAAGGGTTTAGGCGGGAACGATTTCGAGCTTGCCTGCAGACACTTGTCCGCGAACGAAGTCGTCTAGTTCTACTTTTTTCGGATCAGCGGTAAGCCAGACATTGGTGAACAGGTTCAGCATGTTGCCGTTGACCGCCCGAACATAGGCCATCTCCGGGGCCTTCTGGGCAGCCGGCACGACCTTCTTTGGTGCAGGGGTGGGTGTACTCATTTCTTACTTCTCCAAAATAAAAGGGGCGGACTTGAGGACCGCCCCTTTTCTGATCTCAACCTTAGATTAAGCCAGGGTAGTCAAAACTTCGAAGGCTTCGTCGAACAGGCGGTAGACCATCTCACCTTTGTCGAAACGCAGCATGGTGCTACGCTTCATGGCGAACTGCTCAATCGCGCTGTACTGAGCGGACAAGCTGGTCACGCGGTGGATGCCGTAACGTGCGTCGATACCCATGATGGTGTTAACAGGCCAGTTCGCGTCATCAGTGATGAAGATTTGAACGTTGGCAGGCCACTTGGGATTCATCACGGACATCAGCGTGTCGATGCGAGGGCTGTTCGGATTGTCTGTGGTGATCACAGGTTTGCCGGTACGGTTCTCGATCATCATTGCGCCGGCCAAGTCGGTCACCACGTGGGTGATCATGCGCTTGTTGGAGCGCTGGCTCAGCCAGGTCAACCAGGTCTTCTGGTTCAAGACGCCTGCACCCAAGGCAGCACCGTTGATCGAGGCGGAGGTTTGCACCTTGCCTACGAACGTGCTCAAGGCCGCCATCGAGTAGTCCGCATCACCGTTGAGCAAGCTCAGGATGTAGCTGTTGGCGCGCTCGTTGGTTTCCACTTGGGCTTGACGTGCCACTGCCAGACCGACGAGGTCCAGTGTGGTGGACTTCTGAGCCTGCTCGGAGATTTCCAGGCCGATACCCCAGGTAGGGATACGCATGGATTTGTCCGAGGCGGTGATGGTCATCATCGCATTGGGCATGGACAACTGAGCCACCGGGCCACCACGAGCGGATTCAACCGCAGCGTAGCTGATCACTGGACGTTCCCAACGGTCACCGTTGATCGAGTCTTCCTTGGCAATCATGGCGCTCAAGGCAGCAGGGTTGACGTCATAGTTGACCGACAACTTGTTCTCGATGACTTCCAGCATCACTGCAGGAAACAGCAAGCGACTTGCGGGCACGCCTTCACGGGTGATCGCAGAAGCGCTCTTGGGCGACAGCACATCTTCCAGCGTGGAAGCGCGGAAGCCGAACTCCTTGTTGCCGCTGATGAACACACCACTTTGCTCCATGAGCTGTTCAAACACCGTGCCGTTTTTCTCGGCGTTGGTGGGGTACTGGGTGGCCAGGTACTGGGGCAGCGACTGATTGCGGTCAGCAGCTTCCTTGTACATGGAGACAGACATGTCGACGGGCAACTTGTCGCCCTTCGCGTCGATATAGATCAAAGAATCAGCCATGGGATTTTCTCCTTCTTTTGGCGTTTGGTTATTTCAGGGACTCGATGGTGGCCGTTTGGCCCACAGCGGTAGTTCCGTCGAGGGACACGACACGCCACTTGTACACGATACCGGTGGCAGCCGCTGTGGCCTTGCAGACCTTGGGGTAGCCAGGCAAAACCGTGCCGCGTGCAGTCACGGTACCCGCAACCACGTAGTCGCCAACAGCGATAACGCCTACACCAGGGGTGGCTTGAAGGCCGTCCAAGGTTACTTTCGCGCGGCCTGAGCGCTGCACTGCGGCAATCGCGTAACCGTCTTGAGTGGCGTTGTCGGGACCGGTGGCCAGGAAGCCCTCAATCTCGTTGCCCTGAGCGCACAAGCCATACTGGCTGTCGCCGATCAGTTTCACAAACTTGTTTAGGTCGTTGTCGCCCAACAAGTCTGCGGCTGCACCGTCCGCTACGCGAGCGGTGGTGTAGTCTGCCTTTTGGTCAAGAGTGACCTTCATCTGAAATTTCGCCATTTCGATTTCTCCTTATTTGGCAAAGCGGGTGGAAGCTAACCGTGCTTGGCGGACGGGATCGGCCACCTCGCTTTTCGCGTCTGGTTGCGCAGTGGACGAAACCGCCGCCACGCCGCCAGCCTTGAACTTGGACTCGAACTGGGCGCGCAGTGTTGCGTGCTCAGCGAGCAGTGATGTGTCGGACAGCGCATCAGCGCCGCCGGCTGTACCGCCCAGAGCGATCTTGAGCCGGTCCACGGAGGCGGCGGCGATCGAGCGCAGTGCAGTGTGTGTAGTGGTCATGGCCTCGGCCGATGCCTTGGCATCACGCAACTGGACGGTGAGGTCCACGTTGGCGGCCTGGGCTTCTGCCAGGCTGGTCTTGAGGAAAGCCACGAGCTCGGGCGCCTCAGCAGGCTTGGCCGGTGCGGGCTCGGGTGCGGCCTCTGCAGATGGTGCTGCGGCCTCTGGAGCAGGGCTTGGAGTGGTAGGAATGACTGCCGTACCTTCCGCCACATGTGCGCCCAACTCCGCCATCGCGGAGATTTGTTGTTCTGTCAGTGCTGCCTTCATGGGTGTACCCTTTTGGAAATTTGCGCCATACTGGGGAACTTTTCTCAGAGAGTCAATCGCCCCCTGCGCCTTCGACACAACTGCGTCAAAAGTGGTGACGGAATCTGCAAGTCCTGCCTCCACCGCCTGGGTTCCAATGAATGTTCTGCCCTGCCCCATCTTGCCGTCGGCCACCGGGTAACTCATGCCACGGTTGTCCGCGACCGTTCCCATGAACAGTGTGTACATGTGGTCAAGCTGTCCCTGGATTTCCGCTCGGGCCTTGTCGCTCAAAGGCTCGTAGGGGTTTCCGTTGCCCTTGTGGTCGCCTGCCTTGATGACGGTGGCTTTGACGCCGTCCATCTCCATGGCTTTGGACATCTCCCGATGAATCGTAAGGACGCCGATACTGCCCGCCTCCGTCACCTGGCCGACGCTCACGCTCCGCGCGCTGGAGCCCAGCCAATAGGCTGCCGAGGCGATCATGCCGTCCGAAAAAGTGTGGATGGGCTTGACTTCTTTGTCGATCTTCTTGATCAAGTCTGCCGTGTCGCTGACGCCTGAGACTGCACCGCCGCCGGAGTTGACGTCGAGCACGATAGCGCCGATGTTGGGGTCCGACGCGGCGTGCACCAGGGCATCCCGAATCTCGCCGTAGGACGTGCGACCCATGTAGGCGTTCATCCAGGAGTCGTTGTTGACCAGAGAGCCAGCGATGGTGATGATGCCGACGTTGCCCGACTGGGCGAACAGGCGCGGTGGCCCGTCCTCGGAGTCCTGCGGCTGCATGGCCGAGATGTCGAGCTTCTCTGAGGCGAGAAACTTTTCCAGCGACTGCTCAGTACCGGCCCAGAATTTGGAGTCGAGTGTTGGCATTATTTAATCCTTTGCATGGGTGCGTTTTGCGCTGGCCCTTTCGGGGCCTTCGGCGTATCTGGGGTCAGCGTCTGCTGCATGGCGCCAGTGCTCGACTGAGCTGCAGCCGTGTCAACAGCGTTGGGGTCCTGCGATCCAGCTTTAAAGAACGTACCGCTGAGTGGTTTGTAGCCCTTCGGCGGCAGGCGCCCAGTCAACTGGATGCAAGCCTCCTCGTCTGAAGTCAGGCCCAGGCTGAGCTGCTCCAGCACTGTCGATTGATTCATCGCACGGAACGCGGCCATCTCAGACTCCGGCCGGATGTCAACTTCTGCGAAAGAGAATTCGCAGTACACATCCTCACCCATCAAGCGCAAGGCGAGGGTCAGTGACCTTGATAGGATGGAGTTGAGTTTGACCTGCAGACCCGAGACGTATTTCAAAAATAGGAGTGTCTCTGCTGACGCCACATTGGAGCTTCCAGACCCGTGCCCAAGCACAAACGGCGGTGCCTTTGTGCCTGTGGACAGCTTAGAGTTTGTGAGGGACTGAACTACTTCGAATTCTTTACTTAAGGTAACATTTCCGTTATTTAGGTACGAGAATTTCACTGAGTCGAGGTGTACAAGCGCGTCGTCAACAGACAAACCGTTCACTACCTCTTCGACAGCGTTGATGAAGTTGTTCTGGTACGACCGCAACCCCTCCGTATCGCCCTGCAACTCCAGCGGGATACTCTTTCTGAAGGCGTCCGAGTCGATCTCGGCGTCCAGGCGCGGGTGCAGCGCACGCTTCACAGTTCTTCTGAGGTCCTGAGAGAACTCAGCATCCGCCAGCGTGGCTGCAAGTGCCGCCTCCATCGGGGAGTCCGAATATGCGGACAGCAAGTCTGCGTCCAACACTTCCATGAAGAATGCCGGCGTGTCCAGGTCGATGTAGTTGCCGTTGATCACCTGCTGCGGGTACATCGAACCATCTGTGGCGTCCCACATCACAATCTGCGTGGTGCTGATGGGCTGCAACCTAGATGGCATCCTGGCTTTGTCCAGCACCAACTCCAGGGCGCATGAGCCGTACAGGCGTAGCTCGCGCGCCAGAGACTCCGCCACCGCGTTTATCCCTGAGATGTTTGTAAAGCCCTTCGAGTAGTCCGTCAGGTAGTTCATCCGGGCCAGAATCTGCTGCAGCGTCTCTGTGGCCGACGGGTTGGCCGTTCCGTCTTGGTTTCTGGCCACCGCTGTGTATTTTTTCGACACAGCCAACCTGATGTACGCCCAGACGCTTGCCGAAAGGTCCGGGGACACCTGTGCCAGGTCGCGAATCGTGGCCTTGGTCGTCGTGCCGTTGCGCAGCGTCAGAAGGTCAAGGTTTGCAGTCTGGCGGTCGGCCGCCACCAGGCGCTGGTCGCCGTTGGTGGTTTTCGTGCGTTTGGAAACGCTCGGCTGCGCCACTGCCTTGTTCGGCACCTTGGGCGGCGCGATGACGGGCAGCACACTCCCCGCTTGCTTGGCCGGCGAGAAGAAGTTGGCGAGGGTGGGGAATATTCTGCGTAGCATCGCGCCATACTGGAGCCTGTCAGGTCAGAAAGTAAATCCCCTACCTTCGCTTTGGCGCTGTCGGGTCGATGACCTTGAACTTGGAGACGCCGATACCAAGGTTGGTATAGCCGGCGGCGATGCCGCGCATCTGGGAGGCGACCCACAGGTAGCCCATGGCATGCATGTAGTGGTCCTGGCCGTCCGCAGGCTTTTGCCACACGCTCGTGAATTCCCCGTTTCTGAGCTGGGCCTTGGCCCGGCGCATCGCCAGAAAGTGCGCCTTGAGAAGTTCCCAGTCGTTGAGCCTACGGATCATGATCTTCGGTGCCGAGAACTCTTCAGGCCGGATCGCCGACAGCAGCTTGTCGAACAGAGCGTTGCGATTCACGCTCACCTCGCGCACACCCTCGATGGCGTTCTCGCGATCTGGGTCTTCCTGCTTGACGTCGTACACCTCCAGGCCCTGGCGTGTCACATACCGCGCGCCATAGAGGTTCTGGTCCGACTCACTGAGCGACATGATGAGCTCGGTGTAGGGCTGGATGTCCGACACCTTGACGGTGATCCTGTACTCCTGCACCAACTGTGCGTATCGCCGGCGAAAGTCCTTCAGCGCCACACGCTCGTAGTGCACCACCACCAGGGTGCCGTCGCTGGCCACGCCGCCTATCATGAAGTGGCAGTACATGCCCAAGTCGATCCCCATCACGTGCGACCTGAAGCTCGTCTCGACGTGGTCGAGGCAGATCGCCATCATGTCCTCGTCGGTAATCCCGCTGTCGCTGTCCGTTGCCGGGCGCCCCAGGGAGAACTGCTTGAACTTCGACTTGGAGGCGTACTTGGTCGACGCAATGATCAAGTCCGACAGACTCACCACAAGCGGTGCATCAAACGGCTGCACCTGATACCCGGCCGCAATGTGACGCTCCTGCGGGTTCTCGCACACCCACTCGCGGTGCTTGGGCAAGAGGCTTGTTTGCCGCTGGCACTTGGGGCAGCGAAACTCCGCCTCTTTGTGCCGAACCGTGTGCAGGTTGTTGGCGCTGATCTTGTCCAGCTCCAGCCCGCCGCCGATCCCCGGCACAAACACGTTCTCGTAAAAGTCCGGGATGAACCGGTGCCCACAGTGCTCGCACCGGCAGAAATTCCAGTGCCTGCGACTGTTCGTGAACGCGGTGTCAATCGCGTCGGCAATAAACGTGGGTGTGCTTAATGAGATGCGCCACTTGTAGTCCGAGTGCAGCACACGACTCCAATAATCGCCAATCACCTCGGGGTCTGAGAAGCTCAACTCGTCGTGGATCAGAAGATCAAGGGTCGTGGAGATGGCCGCGTTGCCTGTGGCCGCGCCCTTGAAGTAAAGCTCCTTGCCCACGCCCAAGGTTTTCACCTCCGCTGAGTCAAGGTCCGCACTGGTCACTGCCGCGCTGAGCGCTGGGCTTCCGAGGATGATGGGGTTCAGGCGGGACTTGGAGTAGCTGGCCGCGAACGTCGCGGTTGGGAACGTGTAGCCGATCCTGAAGGCGCCCGGCATGATCATCAGCATGGCCAGCGACATCCGCATGGACATCTCGGAGATTCCTGTCTGGGCCGACTTGCGGATCACAATCTCCGGCGACTCGTCGAGCAGGATTTGCTGCTGGTACTCATGCTTGTAAAAGCTAAACGGCCGACCATTGATCGTGGTGTTCCTCTCGATCCACTCCGGCAAGTCCTTGCGCCCGAGTCTCTGTGTGGTGGCCGCGCGCAGGCGCTGCAGGTGATGAGCCAGTGATGGGTCAAGCATTTGCCGCCACCAGTTTGCTCTCGTACAGGTCAAGGAAGGCTACCTGGGCGTCGTGGGGCAGCGTGGTGATCGTCTCCACCAGGATGCTCTCCGCGCGCTTCATGCGCTCCGACGAGTACACCTCCACCTGCAGCTTGGAAAGCACTGCAAGGACGTTCGCGACAGCTCCCGCGCATTGGGCCATTTGATTTGCTGGGGTGTTTTCTGAGTCGTTAAGCACGTCGCGCTGGAGCTTTTGCACGAGTGCAAGCTGGCGCACGAGTTCCTCCTCAAGGTTTATGTCCTTGAGGCGCTTCGCTGGGAGAAGTTCGTCGATCTCCGCTCGAAGTTCAATGAGTTGCTCGTCGTCGTAGCTGGCAAGGTCCACACCCTGGCGCGAAATCTTGGGGATTAGCGCAGGCTGCAGGTACTGCTGCCCGGCGTTGTACGGAGGCAGGTCTGGAATGGTTGGTTTGGTTGCCATCGAGGTTTTCCCTTCTTATTGGCTCAGGTAAATTTTCAGCTCAGTGACCCGAGTTGGCTTGCGTCAGTGTGCAAAATCTAGCGCACACTGACGGGCTGAAATTTCAGCCCGCTACACGGTTTCCAGCTCAGAGAGCGCATCCCTCACTCGCTCAAGGCTCCACTTCAGGTTGTAACCTGACTTACTCCCTTTCGTCCGTGAGTGCTTGGCGCACATAGCTCGCGCCTTGTGCGTCGGAACCCATCCGTCAACGTCACGTTCCTGAAGGTCGGCCGCCGCCAGCATTCTGTTCATCTTGACTGCGCTGACTCCAAAGTGCTCACCCAACTCTGTAGGCTCCAGCATGACATCCTCGACAGCTACAAAGTCCTGAGCTGGTGCGAGCCTGAGCCACGGAGACAGGTCAACATCCACCTCACTGCGCACCTGCTTGACTGCCTCGATTTGTGCAAGGTGTAGCGGGATTTGGAACAGAGACGCGAGGGCCAGCTTGGTGCTCAGGAGAGAGACCTCAGGTGCAACCTGGCTGGATGCCTGTGGAATTCTGTACCCGCCCGTCTTGCGGATCGACGGCA
>OFRO01000219.1_pt1 | contig 22268 bp, 26 predicted proteins | sample 1543091 | NCBI WGS metagenome assembly OFRO01 (sample SAMN07774217, study PRJEB24372) | wastewater metagenome | isolation source: Exp Tend NO 10WW | collected 2016-02
CGCACCAGAAGCTGGTCGTCCTCGACGTGGAGCCCGCGCGCGTCGACGCCCTCCTCGCGGACGCCGAGGCCCTCGGCCTGACCGCCACGCCGGGGCTGTTCCGCCGCCTGGCGGCGCGCAGGGCGGCGAAGGGGAAGCCGAGAAAGCGCAGGTCGAAATGGAGCTGGAAGGTCAGAAGGCCGGTCACAAAATGACCCTCGAAGAGCGCCAGTTCCAGCATAAGCAGTCGCTGGCCGAGCGCGAGATGGCCATGAAGGAACGTGCACACGAAAGCGAAGAGCGCCGCAAGGCCGACATGCACGAGCACCAGAAGCAGATTTCCACGAAACAGGCCGAAACACAGGCTCTAGCCGCCGAAGCAGGCGCAATCAACGCGCAACCCAGCGCATCCAAGGAGAAGTAAATGAAGCTCTATCAGAAGCTGTTTGGTCTGAACCTCATGGACCCTGCCGGTGACGGCACGGGCGGCGGCGGCGGCGGCACAACCGACCGCGGCGACGACTGGACGCCGACGACAGAAACACCGCCGGCAGCGGCCACGACGACGGAAGAAACCGTCGACGACGATGTCAAAGTGGCCACCGGCGAAACGGAAACGACGGAACCTGCCCGGGACGCCACCGGCAAGTTCGCCCCGAAGCCGAAGACCGACGAAGGCGCTGATTACAAGATCCCGAAGCAAGAGTTCGACCGCCGGATCAACAAGGAACGCGAGCGCGCCGAGACTGCTGAGCGCCTGCTGGCTGAAGCCACCAAGGCCAACAACCAGATTCAGCGCAACGCCGATGTCAGCCTGTTGGAAGCCAAGGTTCAGGAACTACGCGCCGCCGAGCGCAAGGCGACTATCGACAACGACGAGGAAAAGGCAGCCCAGCTGTCGTCCGAAGCGGATCGCCTGAACCGCCAGATCGCCATCCAGCAGGCCGGCGACATGTCCGTAGCTGCCAAGGACGCCGCACTGGAGTCCATGCGTATGGAGCTGGCCGTCGAGAATATCGAGACCAACTACCCGCAGCTGGACGAGAACTCCGAGGAGTTCGATCAGGACATCACTGACGACGTGCTGGACAAACAGCGCGGCTACATGGAGCGCGAGCGCCTGTCACCGTCCAAAGCCCTGCTCAAGGCCGTCAAGTACGTCATGGGCCGGCAAGCACCGGCAGCCGCCGAAGAGCCGGTCAAGACGGGTCTCAGCGCCGCCTCCAAGGGCCAAGACCGCAAGACTGCTGCCGTGGCCAAGAACCTCGAGGCTGCGGCCCGCCAGCCGGCCTCTACGAAGCCCGTGGGCGCCGACAGCGACAAGCACGGCCAGACCAAGGACATCCCGGAAGCCAGCCAGATGACCTTCGCCGAGTTCTCGGCGCTGCCTGACGCCACCAAGTCCAAAATGCGAGGTGACTTCGTATGAGCGCCCCGACCGTAACCCTGGAAGGGATGCTGGCGAAGGTCGCCGACTCGCAGTTCCTGCTATTGCCGGACGGACGCACGACCCTGTGCATCCTGACCATGACGAGTGGCTTCACTGTTCGGGGCGAGTCCTCCTGCGTCTGCAAGGAGAACTACAATCAGGAGCTGGGCGAGAAGTACGCCCGCGAGGACGCCGTGAAGAAGCTCTGGCCGATGGAGGGCTACCTGTTGGCGGAAGACCTTTATCGGCAGTCGCGCGGCGACGTGAACCACGACATCGGCTGGGCCGTCCGGCAGGCCAAAAACGGCAAGCGCGTGGCGCGGGAGGGCTGGAATGCACCGGGGCAATGGGTCTCCTTCTCCCCCGATCAAGAAAGCGTCGATTACACCCGTTTCTGGTCGGACGCCAACAAGCAGTTTGCCAAGGAACAGCCTACCGGCTGCGTCCCGGTATCTGCCGGCATGACCCTGAAGAATGCGCAGGGGATGATCGTCATGGGCTGGGTACCGAGCACTTCTGATTTGCTCATGCAGGACTGGGAGATTGTATTTTGAATTCCGTTCTGCTAAAGTAGCGAGCATGCAATACGACTAGCCCCCGCAAGGGGCCATCCCTGACTGGCGGACCGTAGCCAGTCACCCGCTCCCTGCAGCGACACAGCAGGCGGTTCGGCTCCGTACCAGTCGTACTTCGCAATTTCGCCAGCGACACAGGCGGACGCAAGCACAGCGATATGTGTGGGATGAGTCCTTCGGACTCTGAAGCGAACTACGACAACTCAAGGAGAACCGCCAAATGTCGTATACCAACTTTGCACAGCTGACCAGCGAACAGAAAACCGTATGGTCCATGGACTTGTGGAAACAAGCCCGCAACATGTCCTTCGTCAACCAATTCCTTGGTTCCGATGCCAATTCCATTATCCAGCACGTCACCGAGCTGAAGAAGTCCGAGAAGGGCGCCCGCGCCGTTATCACGCTTCTGACCGACCTCGAAGGCGACGGTATCGCCGGCGACCGCACGCTGGAAGGCAATGAAGAAGCAATGAAGTCGTACGATCAGGTGATCCGTATCGACCAACTGCGTCACGCCAACCGCCACGAAGGTCGCATGGCCGACCAGAAGTCTGTGGTCAATTTCCGCGGCGAATCCCGCGACAAGCTGGCCTACTGGCTCGGCGACCGTATCGACCAGCTGGCCTTCCTGACCATGTCGGGCGTCGCCTACTCGGTCAAGAACTCCGGTGGCACCCGTGTCGGCTCCGACCTGCCGTATCTCGAGTTCGCCTCCGACGTCGTCGCCCCGACGACCAAGCGTTTCGGCCGCTGGAACGGCACCTCCAAGCTGATTGAGTGGGGTACCGGCAACGGCTCCATCGCAGTCGCTGACACCCCGATGTGGGAGCTGTTCGTGCAGGCCAAGGCCTACATGAAGGACAACTACATCCGCGGCGTCGTTGGTAAGGGCGGCGAAGAGACCTATCACGTGTTCCTCGGCCCGCAAGCCATGGCCCGCCTGAAGCTCGACCCGACCTACATGGCCAACCTGCGTTACGCAGCCCAGCGCGGCGGTGAGAACCAGCTGTTCTCCGGCGATGCCGTGAAGATCGACAACCTCGTCTTCCACGAATTCCGCCACGTCGTGAACACCCGTCTGGCTGCCTCTGGCTCCAAGTGGGGCGCCGGCGGCGCGATCGACGGCTGCCAGATCCTGATCTGCGGCGCGCAAGCACTGGGCATGGCCGACCTCGGCAATCCGGAATGGGTCGAGAAGGGCTTCGACTACGAGAACCAACAAGGTATCTCGACCGGCAAGGTCATCGGCTTCAAGAAGCCGCAGTTCTACAGCCAGTACAGCGGCGGCACCACCGAAGACTTCGGTGTGGTCTCCATCTACGTCGCTCAATAAGGAGGGCCGATCATGTCCCAACTCAAAGCAACTCGTGGCGCACAGAAGCCTTCCGTCGCCGAATTCGTCTGGTCGTTCAACCAATGGGTCGTCGACTCCGTGGATGGCGTCAAAAAGACCATGGGCGCCACCGTCGCCAACTCGACTGACCCCAACGAATCCGGCCTCACCCCGGGTACCGACGTGGTCTTCGACGCAATTCCGATGCCCTTGGGCGCCGTGGTTGTCGGCGGCGAGCTGATCGTCGAGACCGCCTTCGTTGGTATCGGCGCCGGCGCCACCATCATCGTCGGTATTGCCGGCGATACGGCGGCCTTGCTGGCTTCGACCGATCTGGACGCGGCTGCTGCCGGTTCGCGTACGGCACTGCTCCTGACCAAGCCGTTGGTTTCCAACGGCGGCCAGAACATCCGTATTACGACCGCCGGCCTGACCGCCACGGCCACCGCCGGTAAAGTGCGCCTCCGCGTGCAATACACCATCGACGGTCGCCAAGACGAAGTCTGCGCGATGTAAGTAGCACCGACGGAGGCTCCGGCCTCCGTCTCCTAACCTTCTGGAGAAATACCAAATGTCTGAGTTTGTTCTGAACCGGAACTACACGCACCGCTCGACCAGCGGCCACATCATCAACTTCATCAAGAACGAACCGGTCTATGTACCGCCCGTCTGCCGCAAGGAAGTCACGATGCTCGGTGCGGTTTCGATGGACGAAGCAGTCGATGTCCTTGGCGCAGAAGCCGAGAAGAAGCCGGAACTGACCCCTGACGAGCGCCGCGAGGCATTGATCAAGGCATTCAAATTCCTGCAAGAACGCAATCACCGCGGTGACTTCACCGGCCAAGGCGCTCCGTCCGTCACCGCCCTGAAGAAGGTCATCGAGGACTTCGAAGTGGACAAGAAGGAAGTCGAAGAACTCTGGACCGTCTACCGCGAAGAGCAGAACTCCTAAATGACTGCCCAAGAGCTTTACGACCAGTTCCGGTCCGACATGGTGGATATGGCAAAACCGTATCTGTGGTCGGACACGGACGTCATTCGCTACATGAACGACGCTTACCGCATGTTCGTACGGCTCACGGGCGGCATTGCCGATTTCACCTCTGACCTCTCCCGCGTTGCCATTTCCGCGGGAGAGGCCACGTCTCCGATGGACGGGCGCATCTTGCGCGTCATGGAGGCGTACCGCCTGTCCGACGAGGCCAAGATCGAGGTCATCAACCAGACCAACATGACTTTCTCACAGGGCACCGACTACGGCCGCACCCGCCCTCTGTTCTTGGACAGCACGCCGGGACCGGTGCGCTACATGATCATCGGCGCCCAGCGCAATGTCGCGAAGTGGGTTCAGGTGCCGCTTGTCGACGACACCGCGCAGCTCTTCGTTTACCGGTTGCCCGAAGTGTCTCTCGACCCGGCCGACCCCGACATGGACTTCGCGTTTGACGAAGTCGGCGAAGAGCACCACATGCACCTCTGCCTGTGGATGCAGCACCTCGCCTATCGCAAGGCCGACGCCGACACGTTCGATCGCGGTCGCTCTGACGAGTACAAGGCTCTCTTCGAATCCTACTGCGGACTCGCGACCGCGGAGTGGGAGCGCTACAAGCACAAGAACCGCGAGACGGTTTACGGAGGCCTGTAGTGGACGCAAACGCACAAGCCCTCTTCAACATCATTGTGTCACTGTGCGCCATGCTAGGCGGCTGGATGCTAAAGAGCCTGCAGGCGTCGTTGGAACACCTGCAGCTTGCCGACCTCGCGCTGACGCAGAAGATCCAGTCCATCGAGGTGCTAGTCGCCGGCAACTACGTTAAGCGGGACGATATGGAGCGCATGTCGCAAGCCATCTTCTCGAAGCTCGATCGCATCGAGTCGAAGCTAGACGGGAAAGTCGATAAATGAAGCAGACCTTCAAACTCATCCGCGGCGCGGTCGTCCAGCGTAACGGCCCTGAGAACTTCACCCCCGGGCGCATGCACTTCGAGGGGCACGCCTTCTGCCACACCTGTGAAGACGAAGACCGTCGTCTCGAGGACGACGGCGCCAAGGTCTTCGGCAAGACGGCGATCCCGCGCGGCAAGTATCGCATGATCACATCCGAGTCGCCGCGCTTCGGTCGCATCCTGCCGGAAGTCTTGAACGTACCGGGCTTCACCGGCATCCGCATTCACGGCGGCAACACCGCCGAGGATTCCCATGGCTGCATCCTTGTCGGGCAGATCAAGACGGCAACCGGCGTCGCCAAGTGCGCGCCGACTGTGCAGCAGATTATCAATTCCATCGACGACGCCGCTGAGCTGGGCATCGAGACTTGGCTGGAGGTCGAATGAAGCTACTCCCTGACTGGAAACGCATCGTCAAGAAAGCGTGGAGCTTCCGCCTCAATGCGATCGGTTTCGTGTTCATCGGAGCGGAAGCCGCGATGCCGTTCTTTAACGACGAACTGGCAAAACGGCCGATGGCAATCATTGCCGCGCTCGTTGTCGTCGGCGCCATGGTGGCGAGAATCAAATTCCAGAAGAACATGAGCGATGATTAAATACGGTTCGCGCAAATTCCTCCTGACGTTGCTGATTGTGCTGCTGGCTACCGGTCTGCGCTGGTTCGAGCTGATCGACGGCGGCATGTGGGTCACGGTGGTTTCCCTCGCGCTGACGGTTTATGTCGGGGCGAACGTAGCGCAGAAGGCAACCGATAAGACAGAGGTTTCGCCATGATTAAGCCCGCGCGCTCGTCCGTTGCTGTCCTGACCCTTTCCGCCGTTGCTCTCGTCGGAATCATTGCGAAGGAAGGCTACACGGACCGCGCGGTTATACCGATCCCCGGCGACCGGCCTACCGTTGGCTTTGGATCGACGTTCAAAGAGGACGGCTCGCCAGTGACGATGCAGACGACGATCACGCCGCCAAAAGCCGTTCGCCTCGCCGTCACGCACATCGGCAAGGACGAGCCGCAACTGCGTAAGTGCTTCGGTCACGACACCCAGCTGTACCAGCGGGAGTGGGACGCCTACGTTCGGCTAGCGCACAACGTCGGCCCGGCCAAGGTTTGCAACTCTTCGATCGTGCCGAAGGCGCAGCGAGGAGACTACAAAGCGGCCTGCGATACGATCCTCGACTTCAAGAAAGCCGTCGGTAAGGATTGCAGCGTCCGCTCGAACGGGTGCTACGGCGTGTGGCTTGACCGACTTGAAACGCACGAGATATGCCTCGGGGAGCCTGAATAATGTTCGGCCTGAATCCGATCCACTTCTACGTTATCATCGGGCTGATCTGCACCAACCTGTTCGCCGGCGGCATGTGGTGGCTGAACTCAGTTGAATCCGATGCGTATCAGACCAAGCTGGAAACATGTCAGGAGAAGCATAGTGCTTTTGTACTGAAGACCAAAGAGGCCGGTGATATTGCCGCTGACAAAGCCAAGGCCGACAAAGAGTTCAACGAAAGGAATGCAGATGCGACGATTAAAGGCTGGGCCGCTGCTCTCGATGTTGTTCGCGCTGACAACGCTCGCAAGCTGCGCTACACCGCCCGAACAAATTCCAGTGGCAGTGGAGTGTCCGCCCCTGCCGCAACTGGACAAACGACTGTTGGAGCCGGCGCCGACCCAATACCTTCTCCCGAGCGAGTTGCGGCGGATTGCGCCGAAACAACCTTGACGGCCAATTTTCTCCAGCGATACATAGAGGGCTTACGATGAACGAGATCAGACGCGCCGGACTGGAACAACTGGCAATAACGCTCAGGGCGGTAACGGAGCAACTTACTGCGCTGCTCGACGACGAGCGCCAAGATATTCAGGACTTACCCGATCCGATTGAAAACAGCGGCTTTGCTGAGCGCGTGCTGAAGCGCCCGCTCACTGAATTAGGCGCCGCTCGTGTTATGCTTGTCGGGGCGAGCAAACACGTAGTCGCTGCGATTGCGAAGAACGTGCAATGATAAGTTTTCTCAGAGAAATTACATGGCCACTAAAGAAATCCTGATCCAGAAGGGCAAGACCTTTACCCTAGTCGTGCGGTGGGAAACTGAACCGGTTGTCCGCAAGGCGATTACGGCGGTATCCCTCGCTACTGGCGCCCCACGGCTCACGGTAACGTCGCACGGCGCGCCGGACGGATGGCGCGGTACGCCCTACGCCGTCGAAGGCATGAAGCAACTAAACGACATCGGTTATCAGTCCATGACCGTGATCGACGCCAACACAGTCGAGTTCAACTCGGTTACGCCGGTCGATGATAACGGGCGCGCATGGTCGGCGTACACATCGGGTGGATTCCTGATGTTCTACACGCCGCAAAGCCTTTCTGGTTACACGGCACGGATGGACATCAAGGACAAGATCGGAGGCACCGTATGGGCCTCTTCGGATGTTGCGGATACGCCACTCGACATCATAGATATTGCGGTGGATAACGCCACAAAGACTATCACCCTGACTATTTCAGCTACGGATACCGCGGCGCTAATCGCAAAGAAGGGCGTGGCTGATCTCGAGCTTGTTTCTTCCGGCGGCGTGGTGACGAAACTTAAGCTGACGCAAGGCGAGCAAGACGAACCCGATGCCGTCCGAGTAGCCGGCGAAGTAACGACTTAACCCAAGGAGACACCATGAGCCTTTCCAACACCACAGAAAACGCGACGCTGAAGTTGCACCTTCAGGGCACTGACCCGGCCTATCGCGCGGGCGCTACGCAGTATTTGGCGCTCTTTACTGCCGACCCCGGCGAAGCAGGATCACTTGCTGCCGAAGCGGATTACACGGGATACGCACGCGTCGCGCTTACCAAGTCGAGCGCATGGACTGATGGCGGTTCGTCTTTCACGAATGCCGCGCTGATTCAGTTCGGCGCCTGTACCGCCGGGACAAATGCGATCACCCACTTTGCCGTAGTCGATACGGCCTCTGGCGCGGTGGCGCAGATGATTTCTGGCGCGCTCTCGGCGACCCTGAACGTATCTGCTGGTATTCAGCCGCAGTTTGCTGCTGCTGCGCTGACTGTCACGGCGGACTGATTCTTGTGGCAGGCTTCCGCAACGTCAAAGCATGGGCTTCTGCACCTGATCTGGGCAGATACCATGTAACGACATTTCGCAAACAGGTTGCATCTGCTGCGACAGTTGCGAACGACTTTATAGACTACACCTACTTCGCCGGAAATCCGCCTGCGAACTTTTATGCCTCGGCCCCGCTAGTCGCTGCACAGGTAGAAGATATTCGCGGTATTCATGTGCCGAATGTTTCTCCGATGAAGCAGTTCGTCAAGAGCATTACGGTCATGTCGGCCGCGGCATCAGCAACAGGCACTACAAACCAGAATCAGCGAATGGTTCTGTGCGACTACCTGCTCTACTACCCGTTTGTCGATACGGACGCGGTGGGCGAATTGCAGGAAATGATTCAGACGGCAGCACTGACGCGATACACCTCTGGCCAAGGCGTGATGATGATGGCCGTATCGCAGTCGGCATCGTCGGCGGTCGGAACATTTACGGTTTCCTACACGAACCAAGACGGGGTCGCTGGCCGCACCAGCGCTGTGACTTATACCAAAGTGGTTTCTGGTGGCGGGACGCTGGTTTCATCGACGACCGCTGCCGTCGCTGGGTCGCAGCCGTTCATTCAGCTACAGGCTGGAGATACTGGAGTACGGTCTATCCAGTCCGTGACGTTCTCTGCTGCGGGTGGCGGTCTGATGGCGCTCGTTCTGGTTAAGCCCTTGATGCACTTTGTCAGCACGCAGGAATGCCGGCGTACCACATCCGGAAACCTCGAAAGCTACGGGGCGGCGTCGCAGGTTGAAAGCATCATCCACCGCCCGCCCGCTGAACTTGTTGATGGCCGGGTTCTAGGCATTGTTTCGCTAGGCAACGCGGGAACGCTTGCATCCTCAATTCTTACGGGCGTTCTTGAAACGCATTGGAGCTAACATGGGCTGGACTTCTGCTGACGACCTGACGAACCAAATCACGACGAATGGAAAGCTCGAATCCATTGTCTATCAGAAAACCTCTGTGGCCGTTGGTCAGGCGGGGCACTGGCAACACCTGCTGAACTCTGGTGGCTCGATTCCTGCTGCGACGTTCGGTGGAACTGAAGCGACCTTTACCGCTACGGACAATACGTGGTCTGAGGGTGCTATTCCTATCGGCGATCAGACTTCGCCGGCGACCAAACACATTCTGTCGATGGGCGCTTCCGTTGTTGCCGCAGCGGGCGCGCCGTGGTTCGTACTTCCGATTGACCTTGTAGGTTACGCCAAGCTGACGACCACGAACGTATCTACGACCGGCACCAAGGCCATCACGATGACGCCGATCAGCAACACGGCGGCGAACGTGGACCGCTACGCCAACGGCGAAGGGCTGCGCCTGTTCGTTGCATCCTATTCGGCAATGGGCGCCAATGCGCCGACCATGCAAGTCACCTACACGAACAGCGCAGGAACGACAGGCAAGGTCACGACGGCCGGCTGCGTCTCGACTGCCTCTGCAACCTCGGGGACGATCCTGAACTCTGGCAACGCGGCGAACAAGTACGGCCCGTTCCTGCCGCTTGCGGCTGGCGATACGGGCGTTAAGGATATTGAGTCCGTAATCTGGGGCGGCACCGCCCATGCTTCCGGCTCTGTGTTTGTCGGGTTGTGCAAACCGCTCTCCATGCCGATCCCCGTTCCTGCAACAGGCTTGTACAACATTCTGGATTTCGTCAATACCCTGCCGAGCTTCCCGAAACTGCGCAATGGCGCAAACGTCACGTTCCTTGTGTTCGGCACGGGCGCAACGACCGCAGCAGCGACGGTATATGCCAACTTTGACTATGGGTTTGGTGGCTGATTATGGGCCTTCTGCAAAACGGATACCGGCACATGCTGAAAGGCAAACTGTTCGGCGCTACGGCGCTTGACGGGGCCAACCCGTCCGTTCTGCTGAATCGCTTCAATCAAGCCGCGCCGATCAGGAATCAGTTTGTCGGTGATGGGATAGGTAGCAACTTTGCCGCGAAACCTTCTGGTCACTTGCACCCGTCCGCATGGATGATGCCGCAGAAGTCAGGGGATATGTCCTCGCGGAACGAGGCAGAGATTACGTTCTCTACTTCTGCTGTCGGCGTGATGGGCTTCCCCATTGTTGGAAGTGCTGCATTTTCGTTTTCCGTTCCTGACGCAGACATTCTCCCGGTTGATGATACCTCCCCGGTAAGAACCGCATCGGCCTCGTTTTCAATATCAAACCTCGATGCGACGGGTCAGCTTATTTCTTCCGGCTCCGGCTCTGCGAGCATGGAGATTTCCACCAATACGCCGTTGCTTACGGCGTCGATCAGCGGCGATGGTTCTACCTCATTTTCGGTAACGACGAACAACCCCGTACTTGGCGCAGAAGCAAGCGGGATCGGAACTGCAACCCTGTCGTTTTCTATCGCCGGATCAATACTCCCGACTGACGATACGCCGCCGGCCCGTACTGGATCGGCAGTAATCACGATCTCCGGTGCGCTCACCCCATACGCCATCGGCAGCATGATCGGCACGACGGATGTGGCGACGGAACTGACAGCAGACAGCATTGCAGTGGCTTTGTGGAACGCGCTTGCGGCAGACTACAACGATGCCGGCACGATGGGCAACAAACTGAATACGGCGTCTTCAGGAGGCGTTGATATGGATGCCCTAGCACAAACGGTTTGGGAATACGCGCTCCGTTCAATGCCGGCCGCCGAACGTGAAGCAATCGCCGATGCCACGTGGGCGAAGACGCTCCCATGAATACCGGCGAGCAACTTGTCTCTCTATCCGGCCTGCCTACCGGCAGTGCCTTGGCACACCTTCTGGCGATTCAGGCCGGGGCAGGAGATTCGTTCTTCAGTGGAACCGTTCGCGTGATAACATCGCAGCCTGAAGTCTTTGTGCAGCGAAAGGCGATCCGCGCTCCTGTCGAGAAAACGCAAGTCGCGCCACGTGCTTCTGTCCCAAAGAAAGCATTCAGGACCGGCGCTGCCTATGTAGTTATCCCGCAAAACACTACTTACAGCTTCACCCAACCCGAAGAAGTATTCGCACTTGTCCGCAGCAGCAAAGAAACCGTTGTTCAGACCGCAGTCAATTCTGTGATTGCACACCGCAAGAAAACCTGATCCACAAGGAGCAACATCATGGCAATTATCCGTATCGCAACAACCGTCAAAAACTCCATGCTCACCCCGATTCGTGACGCGATTGACGCCGGTTCCGGGGCAGGGACGATCAAGATTTACACCTCGCCGATGGCGACGCTTCCTTCAGATGCTATTGGTGCGCAAGTGCTTCTCGGTACGCTGACCTGTACAGACCCTTCTGGCGCTACGCCGACTGGCGGCGTGTTTACGTTCTCCGGTATTACTCAGGACACGTCGGCTGACGCTACCGGAACGGCAGCATGGGCGCGCATTGCAGATAGTGCAGGGGTTACGGTATGCGATATTGACATCACTGCAACGGGTGGTGGCGGTTCGATGCAAATGAATACGACCAGTGTTGTCATTGGTGGCCCGCTGCAAATCAGTGCTGGAACCATTACCCTGTAAGGACTCGTTATGGCCTTCAAGCTATTTGATCGCGTACAGGAAACGGCGACGACGACGGGTACAGGTGACATAACCCTTGCTGGTGCGGTTACGGGGTTTTCCACCTTTGCCAGTCGGTACAGTACCGGAGACACGCTGTACTACGGGATAAACGAGTGTGCTTCTGGAGGAACGCCGACGGGGGCGTGGGAAGTCGGACTAGGAACCTACTCGGCGGCAAATACGCTGGCGCGAACAACGGTCTTGGCGTCGAGCAATTCAGATGCTTTGGTAAGCTTTGCGGCTGGCGACAAACGTGTATTTGTGACGATGACGGCGCTACAAGGCGCGTCAATTCGAGAAAGACTGACGGCCAACCGCACGTACTACGTTCGCACTGATGGAAGCGACAGCAACAACGGACTGGCAAATACATCCGGCGGTGCGTTCCTGACGATCCAAAAAGCTGTTGATGTAGTTTGTGGAACGTTAGACACGGCTATTTACACCGTAACAATACAAGTCGCTGATGGAACCTATACAACTGCGATTCAAGCAAAATCTTATGTCGGGGGCGGAGCGATAGAAATTGTTGGAAACGCTGGAACCCCGACAAATGTCGTAATAAACACAACGTCGTCTACTTGCTTTACAAATACGTGCGGTGCCGCGTACACGTTAAAGTACATGAAGTTGACAACGACAACTTCTGGAAACTGCATTTATTGCGGCAAAAATAGTGCTACGAATTTTTATGGGCTTGATTTTGGTTCGGCCCCGGGTTCAACCCACATATATGCTGAGCAGCAAGGAATTGTTCAAGCCATGGCCACATACACAATATCTGGCGCAGCGAATTATCACTACGTAGCAGGGTCGCAAGCTGAAGTTCGTGTAACCGGGTCTTCGTGGACTGTAACCATAAGCGGTTCTCCAGCGTTCAATACGTTTGCATTCTGTGGCGCACATGGTTTTATACACCATAGCTCCGTCACGTTTTCTGGAACGGTTACTGGTAAACGATATGATGTAATTGAGAACGGAGTAATAAAAACATATGGTAGTGGTGGGAATTATTTTCCCGGTAATACGTCAGGAACCTATGCAACTGGTGGGCAATACACCTAAATGTACGGGCTAGTAACCTACGGTGAATCAAGCTACGGCGCAACAAGATCCGAGGACAATTCTGCATTTATTGCGGCAATTATTGTTCCTGAGTTCTCCGCTTCGTTAGCGGTTGGCGCATCCGCGACGATTGATGCAACATTATTTCCAGTCGCAATGTTCGGCGCGGATAGCACGCCGCGCACCGCAACCATAAATGTAGAAAGTGGGATACAGGCTAATTTTTCTTCAACAATTCCAGTATATGCTATTGGACTTATTGCCCCATTAGTATCCGCATCAATATTTGGAAGCACCACCGTAAGCGGAACCATTTCATCCACGGTGCAACCTGTTGCCGTTATTTATGGAATTTCCCCTAACCCTATTACGTTTTCAGCAATCATTAGGGTGCGCCCGTCTATCGTTGGATATACCGATCCTGCTGGTGTTATATCGGCGCAAATCAGGACGGTTTCTGCAATTAGACTTTTAGCAGTTCCGTTTATAAAGTTTAATGCAGTTGTTCCATCCTATGCTGAAATGACGGGGATCGCAGGAGTTACTAATGTTTTGTCGGTAACGATACGCCCTGTTTTTTCTGCTTCAGCCGCATTTGGAATAGCAGGGGCTTTTTCTTCTGCAATCAGACCAATCTGTTCGTTTTTATCATCGACTGGAAATGCCTTGCTTGCAGACATAGAGCCATTGGTAGAGGCTTCAATATTTGGCGGTGCATACCAATATGCCCAGGGTAATATTTTGGCAATTGTGCCGATTGTTCCTGGCCTGCGCGGAACATTTGGGGATCAGGTTTATCCTGAAACGATTTATGTTACGACACGTCAACAGATAATAGTAGTGCGGCAATGAACGACGACGAACAATCAAAGGTTCTTCCTACCAGGCATAGCGACAGCCGACCGGATGGTGGCGCTATGGGTTCGGCAACAGAGCGCCAGATGCGAGCTTCTGTGTCTGATACAAATAGTTTCAATACGCGGTTTGTTACGAATGCAGACGGCTCGACAACTCGGCTACGAACAAGGGGCGGGATGTGCGAGTACGTTACTGAACATCAAATCATGCGCGCATCTGAATCCAGGTGTTCTATTGAGATAGATAACGGTGTTGTTGATCTTGTTTCAGCATCGTTTATTGGAAATGCGCCAAATGACGACATAAGTGGCGTTCTCATGCGTACCGAGTACGTTCAGCAGGTCGTGTCCAGCGATCCAATAGAGCGCGACACGGGGCCGGTCATAGGTAAAATAAGTCCGCCTAACAGTTCCGGGGTGGCACCAGCCGATTACACTGAGGCCGAATCATTTGTAAATTCTGAATCATTGGGCAGTCCATACGGAAAGAAGCGGCTTGCTACAATCGTTCCGCCATCTGTATTTACAGGGAAAATGCGCCAGTATATTCAGGCGCTATATGGCCGACATGACCACGCGGATTTTATCAACCTTCCGCCTGATAGTGGCATTGGCGCTACGCCACACATACTTATGGACTGGACAAAACGATTTGACGGTAACGAAATACGCCTTGATACAAACTGCGGAATTTATACAGACGCAGAAACAGGGGCGCATTTTCTTATTGTAATTCGCTATACGTCGATCAAGATATTCAAGCTCAAGCCGTCGCCATGCGCCAAAAAACTACGCGACGCGATGTTGAACTATGATACACCTGCTGGCGACAAAATGCGGATAGAGTCCTACATTTTGTCGCAGTCGAAACCAGATATTGCGTCGATGGTTGAACGCACGGCTGCTATTTCCGGGTACTCAATGGGGTACGGATGGCACTTTAACTACGACGGAACGTGTTGCGATATGGTTGAAAACACAACCGACACGGCGGGCAACAATGTTTCATTTCACCACAGGCTAACAATCGCCAAGGGTTCGTCTGATGAAGACTGGACTGTTTCATACGCGCTTATTGAAGGACCAATGGTCTGGAAAAACCAATGGACGTATCACCCGATAACAAGCCCGGCATGGGGAATTGGCGGGCTGACAAAGATGGGTGTAAGGAACCTGTCATCACCATCTGGTAGCGGCATGTTTTATGTTTTTTATACACGGAAACCATTCTCTGAATCTGCAACTGGATCGCTTTCAGTAACTATGCAGAGCGACTTGCAAGACTGTAGGTATTCGGCTGAAGCTGGAACCACAACCAAGGGCGCAATACGCTTTCCTGAATACATGAACCCAACTCCGGGGCTTGGGTACGCAGTATTCGGTAGTGACTCGTCCTACTATGAAGCATGGGCGGATTACCCAAAAACAACGATAACTCTTAACTGCGGTAATCATTCTGCGATTTCTTGCGAAGACTCCTCAAAAACATCTCTGTGCAACACGCACAGTTCTGCAACAGCCGATGATGTAGCAGCATGGGCAAATTTTGGACCAGGCGGAGAATACGCTTACTCGCTTGATAGTGGGCAAGGCGTTCCAAGCAATTGCCAGAGAGGCTGGTACACTGACCCATACGAAGGTTCGATATATGTAAACACAACAACATATCACCAACCGAATCTTGGCCCATATGACCAAGAAACTGGCATCGTTGCAAAAGTCGCATATCTTGCATCATCAACTACCGTTAAAAGCACATGGACTGACGAAAACTTTACGGCCATTGAAAACAAAGAATCAAGAGTCATTGTTGTTATTCCATATAACGATGCAGAATCGGTGTATCTACAATGTATTCAGGACGAAGCGCGGTCAGAGGATGGAATTAGTTCATATAAAGAAGGCGCTTTTTACTATAAAGCCTATGGCATACGTTCCGGTGATTATGATCCATTTACCGTATTGTGCTATTACGCAACGTGCGGAAATCAAGCTGAAATTGCTGCGGTACAGATAGACTCGACTATTGATAGAACCTTCGTTCCGCGAAATAGTTTTGTTAAAGTAATAGGCGGATATGGCGAAGCAAATATGGCGAGTGAAGTTCCTTCCGCAAATGCGTTTTTTAATTCTGTAGAATTTATTGTTCCAGTTGTAGTGAAGCACGTTGGGTCGGCGTCTGGAAATGCCGGATATAGTTATGATTTGTCAGTAAGCGAAGGTCTTGGGTCGGCTGTTATAGACGACAGGCCTTTCTCTTTCGTAGGATGGGCGTGATATGAAGACATTACCGATAGGCCCGTTCCTCGGGATCAATAACAGGCTTCCAGATTTCTCGCTTGCAACGGAAAATGGATATTGGTTGCGTGAAGCAGAAAATGTAGACATTGACAACGCCGGGCGCATTCGTCGCCGACAGGCTGCGTCACTGGTTCAGTCGGCGATTGATCCTCATTCGCTCTATACAACGACAGATGGATCACGATATGCTGTGATTGGCGGAACGATGTATGCAATTACATTGCCAAGCTACACACAAACACTATTCAAAGTGTTGAGCAATAACAACAAAGTTAGCTATGTTGAGTACAGCGGGTCGCTCTATTACTCGAATGGTACTGATTCAGGCCGCATAGAAGCTGGCTCATGGTTTCCGTGGGCGATGCCTACACCTGTAGCGCCTTCGGTTGCCACAGTGGCCGGAACGCTCTACAAAGGTTCATATCAGGTTGCCGTAGCGCACTACAACAATGTGACCGGAGAAGAGGGCGGCGTTAGCCCTTCTTCAAGCCATGAATTGACTGCTGTTGGCGGGCTGCGCATCACGCTTCCTTCTGCAATTTCAGGCTCTACGCACGTCAATGTTTATGTCTCGTCAGTGAATGGCGCTATACCTATGCTGGTTGCTAGTGTTGCTACCGGAACGGCAACCTATGATGTGACGAATGAGGCAGTAATTGCCCAAGGCCGCGAAGCCTTTCAGCGATATGAAGAACCGATTCCTTCCGGCGTTCCATTCGTGCATAACGGGCGGCTTTGTACTTATTCAGGGAAAAATATTTTTCTCGGAATAGCAGCGCGCCCAGGTTACTACGTTCCGACTGACCCGGTGCTTTCGTTCCCGTCTGATGTGACTAATGCCATATCAGGGCAAAATGGGGTTTATGTTACTGCCGACAAAACATACTGGTTTGAAGGTGCGGATATTCTCGAAGCGCAACGTGTGGTTGATGTGCTTCCGTATGGTGGCGTGGCTGGAACGGCGTTCAGCCTGCCGAATAATCCTGTTGTCGGATGGTTCAGTGAGAAAGGATTTGTGCTTGCCGACACGACAGGGCAAGTCACTGCGCCGATGGTTGATAGCATCGACCTGACAGTTTCAGCATCAGGTGTGGCGGGAGTGTTTTATTCCAACGGATATTACCGTGCAGTATCTTGTGGCTGGTGCTTGAACATCGAGCGCGTGGCGGTAACGCAATACACAGGATATAACTTCACTTCGATTTCAGGAAATTACGCGACTGGCGCTCTAGGGTTTTACGATCTCGCCGCTGTTGGTGGCGTTGATGCACTCGTATCTCTCGGAAAAAACGACTTCGGTAGCGACAACCTTAAGCATCTTCCGGCCTGCTATGTTGGTGTTTCTTCTGAAACTCCAATAGAGCTTCGCGTTTCGACGCCAGATGACGAAGACTACCGATACGAAACCCGCTCGATCAGCACAAGCCTACAGATTCAGCGGATTGATCCAGGAAAAGGGCTTCGTGCTAACTGGTATGAATTGTCTCTGTACAACACAGAAGGCTCTGACTTTACGCTGGCATCTGTCAGCTTTGCGCCGGTTGCTTCCGGCAGGAGGATTTGATCGTGGCCGATATTGTTGATCTTACACCGCACCTGATCGGGACGCCTGATGTTGGCGTAAATCTGTATCAAATTCCGAACGCTTCTATGGAAGTTTTGGAAGATATTATCAATGCGACATGGAACGAGGGTTTGACAAGCAAGGCCGAGTTTTCGGCAAAGATAACGGACGCCTTTAACACATTCCTAAACATCGTCAATACGCCGCACGTCACAACTGGATCGGTGGCACTGCCGACGATAACGGCGCCGAACGTCGACATTCCTTCGTCAATATCGGTTGCAAACGTGTTCGATGTGTTCACCACACAATATATCGCACTGGTTGATTATCTGGTTTCCAAGCGTGAAGAATTCATCACAACGTACTTTCCGAACGATGCGACTGATTACGAACTGGCTGCTGATTGGCTGCGTGATGCAATGGCAAACCCGGATTCCGGGTTGCCTCTCGCGGTCCAACAACAAATATGGGGTGAAGATCACGCCCGTATTTCTGCTGACAAGCTCAGAGCGCAGGATGCGGTAATTGCACAATTTGCCGCACGTCGCTTTCCGATGCCCGCAGCAGCGTCCGCTTCAGCCGTTATGCAGATTGAGCAGAAGGCGCAGGACGCACTTGCTGACTCTAGTCGCAAGATTGCCATCCTATCGGTCGAACTACAGAAATGGAGCATCGAGAAGTTGTTTGCTACCCGTGAAATGGCGATGAAGGACGCCACCGAGTATGTCAAGGCGCTTGCCTCCGGGCCGGATATGGTTTCGCGCATGGTTAATTACGGCTACGACATCCAGACCAAGCTAATCTCGTCGGCCAGCCAGTTCTACGCAGCGGATACTAACGCCAAGGAGATGGTAAGCAAGGTTGCGCAGTACAACACTTCGATTGCACTTGATGGCGCCAAGGCCAATCAGGGCGCAGACATGGGCATTATCGAAGCCAAACTGAAAGCGATGCTCGCCGAGGCGCAATCCATCGCTCAGATGGCTACTTCGCTATTCAACAACCTCCACGTCGGCGTCACGATGCAGGCTGGTGGGTCAACGATTACAACGCAAAACCAAGACGTTTAGGTTCTGCTATACTCCGCTACGCACATAGGAACCACTATGAACAACATTCAAAAAGCATTCAAGAGCAAGGCAAAACGCGGGTTGTGTATGGCCGCCGGCGGAGTCGTGGGAGAGGAAGACCCTTACAAGGGCATGAGCGCAACTACCGCCGCTCAGTTCACCAACAACCCCGATGTGTTGAACAACGCCAATACAGCCAAGTGGGCCGCCGAGGAAGAACAACGACAGCGCTCACACCCCGGTCAGGCTTTTTTGGACCCTGTCGCTAAGCAAGACCCAACGGCGGCGCTCGCGCAACGCATTGGGAATACCGTAGGCGACTCTCTTGCCAAGCGCTTCGGCCCGTCTACTTCGCCGGCGGTCTCCGATCCTGACTCTCCGATGGAGACGACTTTTCAGCAAGACATCGACGCGCGTCAGGCGCGCATGAACGGGCTGCGTAGCCGCCTCGGAGGATTCGCCGACGGCGGGGTCATCGGAAATGACGGCCTGACAGATGCCCAGCGCGCCAAGCTGTCTGGCGCACGCTCGAACCTCGGCGTGAGCAACGCCACCCCCGCGCCGGCCCCGACCCCGGCCCCGGCCGCCCCCGCGCCGGCCCAGCAAGCGCCGGCCCAGCAAGCGCCGAGCATCGGCGGCGCCGTCAACAGCATCCGCGAGCGTCAGCGCATGCTGAACAACCTAGCCACCGGCGGGGTGATCGGCAACGCTGCGGAGTATTGGGCCAACGACAATGCCGAGTTTGAGAAGACCAAGCCGGGGCTTGGGTCGCGCGTTGTTCGCGCCATAAACCCGATGACTGGCTTTGGTTCTGCTATGGGCGCCATGCACACGGCTGCCGGCAACGGCGACATTCCCGGTATGGCAATGGCTGGAATCAGCGCAATACCTGCCTTTGGTGTTCTTCGTGCGGCCCCGGCAACCGGTGCCATTAAGGCGGGCGTTCAGTCGTCGCCAAGTCTTGGAAGAACCGCATCGGCGCTGGCCGGTGGAGCAACGGCAAATGCCGCGGCAGACGAGTATCAAGCCAAGAAAGAAGGCGGCTACGCCGCCGGCGGCGTGGCGGGCGCCAAGACTTTCGAGTTCGAAGGCAAAGGCACGGGCACCAGTGACGACATCCCGGTGAAGGTCGCCGGCAACCAGATCAACGTGTCCGACGGCGAGAAGGCCGTTATCCTGCCGGCCAAGACCGCTCAGAATCCGCACGCGCTGGACATGATCGAGGACGTGATCGAGCAGTCCAACGGCAAGCCGCCCAATCGTGGTCTGCGTAACGGCGGCCAGTACGTGAACGGGGTCGTGCCGTATGACGAAGCAAAAGACCCGTCGCGGGCTTTCACGCGCCCCGGTATAGACTCCCCGAGGCAAGTACAACGCCCGTTGCTGCTATCCGCGCCGCAACCCGGAACAGCCGTCATCCCTGACACCCGCCCCAATTGGACCCCGGGTGGCAACCCGCCGCCGGCCGCTGCGCCGACCCGTGCACCGACACTGGCACTCCCGGCCCCGCCGGCCCCGCCGGCCCCGCCGGCCCCGCCGGCCCCGCGCCCACCGACAAGCAACTGGACGAAACTCGGACGCGCGGCAACCGTGGCTGGCGTGGTAGGGAACGGCATCGACATGGCGACCTCCGATATCCCTGCTGAACAGGGGGCAGCTGCTATCCGTGGCGCGGCGATGATCAACCCGTGGCTCGGCGCCGCGGTGAACCTCGGTGATGCCGCCGTAAACAAGGCCACTGGCGGCAAGCACAACCTAGCTACGGGCCTCGACGCGGCAGCAAAGTGGGCCAGCGACAATGTGCCGGGCATGCGCGGGGACTACATGCTTCCGCCGGAATTCCAACCCGGCGGCGCCGGCAAAGCGGCCGAGGCTCAGCACCTGAGCCTGCCGGAGTCGCCGCAAATGAGCGCCGATCCGTCTCGTTCGATTCCGGGAATCGAACAGCCGCAGATGAGCACGCCAGATAACTACGTGGCCCCGGCGGCGTCCGCCGCCCCGGCAACGCCGAAGCTGGGCGCCGAAGTGGAGCGACGCGGGTTGTCTGGCGTCAAGACAATCGGCACCGCCAACGGCGACGTGACGACCGGGCGGGACAAGAATGGGCAGCTGCACGTGATGGCAGGCCTCGACAACACAGATGCACAAAACGAAGCCCTGCGCGCCAAGGAAGCCGACCGCATGACCAAGGACATGGCGCGGCAAGTGCAGGTATTCGACGGGTTGCGTGCGGAGCGTCTTCAGCGAAGCCCGGATGCCGCGGAACGGACTATGGGGCTGGCGCAGGCTCAACAGCAGATCCTGCAACAGCAAAACCGCAACACCGCAGCGAACAACGAAGCTACCGCTGCCAGTGCCAAGGAGGGTCGCGACATCCAGCGCGCGACACTTGCGCAACAAGGCGACCAGTTCAACCGGACACTGGCGGCAAACACCGCTGCCGCCAGTGCAAAGGCGGCCGCAGAGAAACAAGAAGCGGGTATCAAGGATTTCGACGCTCTCGTGAAAGACTCTGGGCTGCCGGAAACGGAGCACACCAAGTTCCGTAACTGGTTCCGTGGCAACTTCGCAGGACGCAAACAACGCGGCGCAGACGGGAAAGAAGTCGACGTACCGGGGTTCGAGGACATGTCCGCCGACGAGAAACGAGCACACATGACTACCGCCCTCGGGCAATACGCGCTGCTGAACAAACTCAATGCCGGCGAGATGAACGGGAACACATCAATGACGCTCCCGAAGAATCTGCGTCGCCGCGAATTCAACATGGAAGACGTACGCCGTAACTCTGCCGGTTTTCCGATGCTCTACAGCAACGATCCGAACCACCCCGGTTTGCTAGGGGAGGGCGGGTTTATGGAGCGCAACTACTGGCCAACAGAATTGGGCGGCGCGGCAAACGCCGTAGATGAAGAGGTCGATGACAAGGGCCGATCTATCCGTAAGTGGCTGCCGAAGCACACGAAGGGTGAAGCCGGGCCGTGGGGAAATATGGACACCGCCGCGTACATCGACAGCCTTCGCCCGAAAAAGTAGTCACCACCGAGGTTTCATAAATGGCTGATCTAGTCTCGAATTTCTCTACCACCGGGCTGCGCTCCTTGCTCGACTCGCCGGAGCGGTCCTCCGCAATGGCGGATATTGCAGCGGCGCGCGAGGCGGAAACGCAGACCTCGTTCGGGCAGGGGCTGCGTCGCTCGATGCTGACTACGCCTGCGCTGCTGGCCGACGCCGGCGGGCAGATTCTCGAGCCGTTCGCGCCAGAGTCAGCGCAGCCGATGTTTGATTGGGCAGCGGCAAACCGACAACAGGCTGCCGCAGTCCCGATGCCGGTATCAAGCTACGAAGATGTGAATTCGCTCGGCACCGGCGCGGCGTATGTCGCGGGCAAGATCGGCGAGAACGCCATGAACGCCATCCCGGCCGCCATCGGCGGGGTGGCTGCGCGGTATGGTCTGCGCGGGGCGGCGATGTCGCCGTTG
>OFRO01000220.1_pt1 | contig 22205 bp, 35 predicted proteins | sample 1543091 | NCBI WGS metagenome assembly OFRO01 (sample SAMN07774217, study PRJEB24372) | wastewater metagenome | isolation source: Exp Tend NO 10WW | collected 2016-02
AAAGAGGGATTTTGTCACACTTGGCTACAAGTAGTGGTTGCTAGCAAGCGTGCATGGCCGCTAAAAGCAAAAAGCTCCCCGGCCGGGAATCAAACCCGGGTCCGCTGCGTGACAGACAGCGATACTATCACTATACTACCGAGGATGTTTGCGTTGTTCGTGAACATCTCCGGTTCGCGAACGCCCATTGGCCGGCTGGTCCAGCCATTTAAGCCGCGCGTTCTTGACCCACCGGCACTCATTCCTTGCCAGCCAGCCATGGAAGCCGACCCTCCCACCACCACCACTGACGCCACTCCTGTCCAGACCGCGGCAGAGAAATCCATTTTCGCCGAGGCCTACGAGGACTTTGTCGTGCTCTGCAAGCTCCAAGGCAAGGAGCTCGCCGCCCGGGCCCTGGAGCTCGAGAGACTGGCCACCGAGGTCGAGGGCAACCTGTCCTCGGACAACAGCAAGATCCTGCTTGACCACGCCTTTTGCCTCGGCGTGCTGGCAAACACGGTCGGGAGATTGCGATCGGTGGTGACGCTCCTGATGCGCGTGGGACATCTCGACACTGAACTGTCCAAGGAAGGCGTGGCCGCTTGGAATGCCGGTGTTCCCGGCATGGAGGTTTGCGAGGACAACACCTGCAGACCCATGAGCAACCAGCTTGCCCGCGCCTGGCGAATCCAGAACACCCACGTGGATCGCGTCCCACGCTCCCAAGGCAGATCCCCGTTCAGTAGCGGTGGCTCCAATTTTGCCGCGCTGTTGGCCGCGATGGCCGATTAGGCCGTGTTTGTATGTTCGCTGTGGTGGCTATAAAAGACCTGCAAGCGCATTCATTTGTTCACTTGCTCCCGGCCATGGACCACACAGAAGAAGAAGAGACCCCGCTGCCCCAGGAGGCGGTTGACTTTGCCGGTTTTTGCTTCCTCCTGGCCAAGGAGCTTGGGACACGAGCAGGCTCGCTGGAACAGCTGGCAACCGCGGCCCGGATGGAGCCCAGTCGCGCGAACACTGCCAAGCTGATCGACTACATGTACATCTTCGTGCAATTCACGCAACGAATCGCCACGCTCAAGGACCTGGTCGTGCACGTCTCGCAAGCCGCCGGGACACAAAAAACCATCCAGGAGGACGTGCGCGACAAATGGGACATGGAGGTGGGCTACCCACCTGGCAAACACTGCATCATGGGCAGGAGCCTCGAGCGGCTTTGGAAACACCAGCACACCTTCCTCGATGCCTGCCAGACTCAACAGGGCATCGACGCCCTGGGGCTGCTCATGACGCTGGCGGTGATGGGTGCGCGCGGTTGATTGTGTGTTACACGTCGAGCAGGCCTGTTTGGTAGTAAATTGCTTGTGCCACCAGTACTGCCGGGAGCGTCACTGCGGCCGTGACCCAGAAGCGGGCCTGGGCCCCGGGGAACACCACGCGCTCAAAGAGCACCGCAAGGGCCGTGTAGCCCCCGGCTGCCAGTGCCACTCGCCAGCTCGGGACCCGCTTGGGGGTGTGTCGGCGCTCGTAGATGTATGCCACCGGCAGCAGCGAGAGCGCGAGCTCCCAGGAGAGCGACATGGCCGCGTCGACCGGGAGCACCAAGTGCAGAAGTTCGCGCACAATCGTGGTCCCCAAGGTGATCCAGGCCGCGGCGTGGATGAAAAGGCTCATGGTTTCCTCTATCTATCTGTAAGTAGAACACCCGCCCCAAAATGCGTCTTGGCTCGCGTGGACAGGCGCATCAAAGACACACGGTTTTTATCGTCACTGACTTGACAAACAACAGGTCCCTGCTGCACATTCACGCCGCGGGACACACCGAAGACGAGCAGTTCCAGGCCGTGGAGCAGCTCCTACAGCTGGACCTGCCGGTGAGCATCTCTGCAGTGTTCTGCTACTGCCACCTGGGGGGCCCCCGGCTCAATCCAGCTCCAGAAGGCGCACGAGTCGTGCACACCCCGCCGAGGCTGCTTGGTTCCAACTGAGCGCCTGTTCGTCTTGCTCCTCTTCCTCTGGCTGTTTGTCGCAATAAAGCACGCTTCCAGCCAGGGGCGACTCGGCGTAGTAGTGGTGCACCAGCACGAGCCGCGAGTGCCCCGGGGTGAAGCACTCCTCGGCACGCGCGCGCTGCTCCTCGGGGGTGCGGTAGGCCGCATCGAAGCATCGGTGGTTCTTGCGCTTGGTGGGACAGAACTCCGGGTCCTGGGCGGCGTGTCGGCGGTACTCCTCGAAGCGCGACAACCCCGGCAGCACGAACTGGTCCCAGAAGCGCTCGTCTCGGCGGTACTCCCAGACCCGCAGCTCGGCGCCCACCGGCAGCACCGGATGGCCCTCTTGCAAGCGCTGGCGCATCCACTTGAGCTCGCGCTTGCTCGGCAGCTGGGCGAAGCGCAGCACAATGAGGTAGGACAGGTGCAGGTGGTTGCTGCGCATCTCGGGCTCCATCTGGCAGCGGTAGTCTGCGGGCACCTCCTCGCCCAGGGGCATCTCGCGGGTGCAGAGCAGCTTGGCCTCGCCGACCGCCAGCACTTCCTCGGTGCAGAGCAGCAAGTCGGCGCACCCGCAGTACTGGCCGCATGGCAAGCCCCGGCGGTCTCGTGGCAAGTAGGCCGGCACCGCAGGAACCGCCTGGTTCCAGCGAGGATCCAGCCGCCGCAACAGCTCCAGGGTGATGTACTCGCCGAGGGTGCCGAGCTCGAGGTAAGTGGTGTTTGGCCGTGTCTCGCGCTTGCGATGGAGCAGCTCGCGCAAGCCCGGGCGTAGTCCCAAGGCCGTGGGAAACTGCGAGAAGCTGCAGACGAGCTCGGGCTCTTGGCGGTAGGAGGTGCCTGCAGTGTAGCCGGCCATGAGGAAATAGACCCTGGTTTAATAATTGCGGGGAGGCTGAACGGCCTGGCCGTCCTGCAGGCTGTGTGGAAAAAAGCGACCAGGGGCGGGGCCCATTCGACGCTCTCCCTCGGCCGCGCGGCCAGCCCCGTCGGCGGTCTGGAGAGGCATCGGGTAGGCCGGGTTGCCAGGGTTGAACCCAGCAGTCCCCGCCGCGGTGCCAAAATCGATGTATCGCAAGGGGTTGAACCAGCCGCGCTCTTCGAGGCGCCCAGATCGGTAGCCACCGGGCGAATCGGCTGGGTTCAAAGGATTCAGTGCGCTGGTGAGGGCCATGTAGTCGTGGTAGCCCTTGGGCAGCTGGATCACTCCGGCGTAGACGTTGAAGAGGAAGCGACCGTCGTCCTCAGAGCGGATGCCGAACATCTGGATCTCGATCCACTTCTTCATCAGTGCGAGCTTCGAGTCCACCAAGGCTTTCTGGCGCTGGTGGTAGCGGGGAAACAGCTTCATCACCCGGTCGCGCTCGGCCGGCTTGCTCATGTCGAACTGGGACATGATCCACTTGTCGAACATGAACTCCTGCTGTTGGGCCTCCCAGCGGTGCACGTAATCAATGTCCTCGTTGGTGATCGGCAAGGTGCGCTGGACCTGGTTCGGAGGAATGCCAAGCAACTGGACCGCGGCGCGTCGTCCGTACGCATCAACCTCCCCTGCCACGGCGGTGTCCGGTCCATTGGCAATGTCGCGGATGATGCGGGCGCGCTCGTCGTAGGGGTCTCGGGCGTAGGGCAGCACACCAAAGTCCATGGGGTCCCCATCGCGCAGCTGGGCCGCCCCGCGGGTCTGGTTCGAGTCGGCGTAGCGCACTTGCTGCATCTGGGTCTCCATGGTCGGAGCCGCAGCATTCATCGACGCCGTGGACGACTGGATCGAGGTGGTCGAAGCCATGGTGGTGGTGCAAGTGCTCGTGTGGTGAAAACGAATAGAATACTCACTTGGTCGCGATCGGTTTCTTGCGCTGTTTCGTGCGCTTGGCATAGGGGTCCTTTGCAGGTTTGACCTGGCCAATCCCCTCGGAAAAGGGCGACTTTTCGGGCTTGATCGTGCGGTTGCCCTTGACCTCGACGGCCTCGACTTCCTCGTGCTTGGCCCCCTGGATCCGTCGGCGGTCTGCAGCCGTGCGCCCGCCCTTCTTCTTTTTTTGCTGCTCGGCGCTATCGCTCATCGCAGAGATGGCACTGGGAAGTAGACTTGCCCGAAATCGCGGCCCGAAAGCGGGTCTTTCAGCTGCATCGCCGGCATGTTCGTCACCCCGTTGGTCAGGGTGCCCTCGAGCCGGGGACGGCTGGTTTCGGCGCCCAGGCTGCCGTCGTTCAGTGCCTTCACGAGGTCTCTGGGGCCCTTGAGATTGCTCTTGAAGTCGTTGAGGTCTGGGATCTTTTCGCGCACCTCCTTGACCCGTGTCTTGACCCGGGTTTCTAACAGTTCTTTGGCCGAGAGGAGCATCACCCCGCCCAGTACGAGCACCAGCGCAATCGTGGTCATCGCTTTGCCTGCTGCTTGCTGTTCATAGATGATTTCGATCTATGCTGCGGCGAACCTGCTCATGGCCGGCATTTGGGTCGTGTTCATGCCGAGCTACATCGCACTGGCCAAGTGCAACAAACGCGAAGACTGCGATCCGAACTTCTGGATGGCTGCGGGTATGCTGGTCGAGGACCTCTGGTACCCCGGCACCGTGCGCATCGCCGGTTACGGTGCCAAAGCAGCCAACCGCTACATGCCAGACAGCGACCAAAACATCCTGCGGCCGGCCTGCATCCCCTGTCCGTCCACTTACGCCACCGACACTGGCGGTGGGGCATTTGGCAATACCGGGCCAAAGCAGCCCGACGGGGTTTCTGGCCGCGCGATCACGACCACGCTCGACAAGACCACCCGGGCCAAGTGCGTGCGGGTGCCCAAGCTGGCAATCAACCCCGACGCCCGCCTGGTCAAGCTCATTGGAAGCAAGGGCGACCCAGTGTCTGCCAAGGAGTACGTCTGGACCCAGCTGTTCGGCAAAGAGTGGCGCGCGGTCGAGAGCTTGATTGCCAGCACGAGCAGCAACGGTGTGTCGGTCGACGTCGACAAGCTGCGCCAGGCGCTCGGGTCCTCGTCGACCCCCTACAACTCCCAGCTTTTTAAGGAAGGCACGCCCTTCCCCTGGCTGCGCATGCAATGGGTCAAAGTGCGCTCGGGGGTCGAAGGCTCCTCCTCTACGCTGAACATGCCCAAGGACTTTACGGTCGATGGCCACTACGTCGTGAACGGGGTGCCCTTTGTGCCGCCAAAACTCTGGCACACGTTCCGGCGTCCGCGCACCAAAACCGGCACCAAGAACGACGAACGCCAGGCCTTGCTCTACCCCGGGCTGGACCCGAACGGCACCTTCCTCACCCACGACTTTGTCATTTCGTCGCAACCCACTGGGTACACCAACCCGAGCCAGATTCCCAGCGCCTGTGCCCCGAGCGATGCGATGACCAAGGAGATGAAGGACGGCACCAAGTACGGCTGGTACTTTGACAAAGTCAACTACGAGCTCGAGTGGTGGTACCCGGGCATCTACCCCCAAGCGAGCGGCAAGACCAACATGCAGACGAGCATGCTGGCCTGGGAGGAGGAGCACTACAGGGACTATGTTGAGCGCTTTTTTGCCGGTGGACATGCCACCATCGCCATATGGGTGCCCAAATAAACCTCACACTGCTCGCAACTTCTATCACCCGCACTGTGAATTGCCCATCATGATGTCCGGCACGACCCAGCAGGCTGGCGCGATCATGCGCTACAGCGAGCAGCACTACCCCCTGCTCACCAAGTTCCGAGTGGGTCCAGACCCGCTTGAGGCCGAGGCCGAAAACACCAAGATCGAGCCCACCAGCAGCACTCGCCAGGCGGTCATGGGCATGGTCCTGCGCCAGGTCACTGGAGATGACGAGGGCCAACTGAGCCGCGAGCTCGTGCGCAAGTGGGAGCAGAAGCGCCAGCTCGAGGCACTCCCCAAGCAAGTCGACACCTGGTTTGCCGCGGAGTTCATGCGCTGGCTCCGTGGAGTGTCGGTGTTCAACTCGAAGGCGCTCACCCCCTGGGGCAACGCAAACCTGTTCCACATCCCCGAGGTCCTGGCCTACCTCAAGGAGGCATGTGCCTGCCGGGCCGACTTCCAGCGCAAACTGGTCCACTTGGCCATTTTTGAGCCACGCACCCTCAACGACGCCTACCTCTACTACAAGTACATTGTGATGCACCACGGCTGGTCCAAGGAGCAGGGCGGGCCACACCTGGCCAATAACCCCCGTACACCACCTTACCTCACAATCGGCGGCGCGCTTGATTTCCTGGACGACTACTCTCTGACGACCTTCCAGGACCAGGCACTGGCAATGCAGGCGCTCAACGCACCAGAACCCAGGCTGTACGGCCCGAACCAGGACCTGCCCCGCCCCGAGCCCAACGCCGCCCCGACTGCCCAGCCGGCCCCTGGAGTGCCTCCTGCTCCCGGGGACCCCGACGCGCATGCGGGCGGACACGACGACGAAGACGAAGACGACGACGACGACCGGCCACCTGGAGGCAGTGTGCCAAGTACTGCTGGGGTGCTCGCGACCAGTGCAGCAATTGCACGCGAGCGCGCCGAACGAGAAGCAGTGGCAGCGGCCATTGCCCATCGCATGGCACTCAACAACGCCGCGGCGACCCGAGCCCAACAACGCCAAGCAGAAGACGCACTCGAAGAACTGAATGCCGCGGATGTCGGCGATGGTGGCCAGCCACCCGGAGGTAGCGTGCCGAGCACCGCCGGGGTGCTTGCAACCAGTGCGGCAATTGCCCGCGAGCGCGCAGCACAGGCACTGGCAGCGAGCGCCTATAGGCCCGATTCCCGCTCGGAGGAAGAGATCATGATGGACATCGTGCGCCGAGCCCCGGAAAACATGCGTTCATTTATCCACACGGCGGATGGAATGGGCCTGAAAGCCTACGTTGCAGAAATGACGCCCAAAGAACGCGAGGAGCTGGAACAGGCCGCACGGTATGAGATCCAAAACAAAGGCGAGCACGACCCCGGAGCCCGCAAAGTAAACCGCAGCCACGCCGCCTGGCTTTTTGCCAGTGCATCGATCCTGGACGCACTGGGCAAGCCACTGACCGGCCCGCGAGTCCCCCCCCACGAAGACGGTACCCGCCGGACCCACGACGCGCTCACGGACTATGTGCAACGGCTCATTCGCTATGCCGAACACGATGAACAGACGGAGTCCGACCGCAGGGCCGCAGCCAGAACGGCACGACAGGCACCAACCGCCGCAAGCCCTGGTGGCACCTCGATGGTCCCAGAGGGGTCGCGCGCCGGGGCCGACGCTCCCATGGGTTCCGTGGTTACTCCAGATCCAACCCCCGAGAAAGCCGTGCCCGAGGCCGGCGCCGCCCAGGAGCCTCCTAGCACCCCGCTAGGCAAAGGGGCCACTCGTGCCACTGGCTCGCTGCCGGTGTCCGGCGCAGAATTGCGTGCTGCGGTCGAGAAGGCACGCGCAAATTTGGCAGTTATTTTTGTACCGCCGCCCTCTACCGACACGGACGCCACCCAAGGAGGATCATCCAGTTCGTCCTCTGGTGCCGCCAAGATCCGTACCACTGTTGAGTTCAACAGAGAAGTCGCCTCGTTCATTGGGAAACAACCGCCGAAAGTCGGCTCGCCCGCTGAGCGCCTTGCCTATTACGAGGCAAGGTTGGTCAACTACCAACAGCTCTTGGCTAGATGCACAGAATACTCTGATGCGCACAACGAGGCGTTGAAAGGGATCAGAGACACACAGAAAAGGATCAACCAGGCAAAGTACACACTGAGCCAGGCGAAATAAACCCGCTAAGCGCTCGATCTTCTACACCTGTAATAAACGGCGACTGTCGCACCGCCAACATGTCGGACGAAGGAACCCAAGAAGCCCAGTTTGACATCACACAAGAGATGGCCGATGCATTCGACAACAACGACGAACAGGGCATCGACGCCCGGGTCGTGTCGGACATGGATTACGTCGGGCGGTACCTCAAGGACGGATGGGTTTACGAACTGGATCCCGAAGACCCCAACCACGCCTGGTTGATACACCCCAGCGCCAACGAACCCGAACGGCCAGGAAACCCACCCCCCATTTTCCCCGTTCGCGTTTTCCGCGGGTCGCTTGCCGCGATTTGCCATGCCCGGGCAGAAGTGCTCCGGGCGGCCCGCGAGAACCCACAGCCAATGTCCCCCTTGCCCAGCTCGCCGTTGGCGCCCTTTGAGACCCCTCGAGCCCCCCGCGAGTGGTCTCCCCAGATTGACATTGGCAAGGCACTTGCAGAGGCACCGGGGACCCCGCTCGGACAAGGCGGCAAACGCCAGTGATTCTATCCGCCGCGGTTGTTGAGCCCGCGATGAACGCCAAGGAGCAGCATGTTCACGACGCCGTGAGCGACCTGCTCGATGGACCCCCGCCCGAGGAGAAGCCCCAGTCAGTCGTGATCCGCCCGCCTGGCTTCAACTTCGCCGCATGGTTTCAGAGCCCGGTTGTGAAAGTCTGTGTCTTTTCCAGCTCGCTTGTGCTGTTCTACTTCGGCTTGCGCTGGTGGTTTTCGTCTGGCGGCTCGAGCTCGGCGACCTCGAGCGGGCCTGTCGCTTCTGGGGCATCGCACTATTCGGAGTACCAACGGAGAGCGCTCGAGCTGGCCCAGCGGGTGACCAACGGGGCGAATGAGCTCGACCAGGTCATCGCCCAGGCTGGCAAGGCCATGGTCCCCACGAAGTGAGTGGTTTGTCTATTATTTTGCACACAATACACTGCGCGCACACGAGGCAATGTCGACCTTTGCACAGCAGAACCCCGCCCGGCCCTTCTACCCGCCTCGCACGGTCCAGTACGACGTGAATCTCACGAACCCGCCGGTGCCTCCTGGACCGGGCTGGTCGCTCTGGGAGTACCGCACCTTCCAGGCCTCGGAGCTGAACGACAAGACCGGCTCGCCGCTCGACCAGCAGTACGGCACCCGCTACCCGGCCTCGGAAGTGACTCGCACGATCGACGTGCCCAAACCTCGCCAGGCCCAAGTGGCCGTGCCCTGGGTCGACCCAAACCTCTGGCGGCCCAAGCCTGCCCAGCGAAGCACCCTGCCTCCGGTCGACCAGTACCGCGCGAACGGCCAACTCGGACTGGTCTGGGGCGACCCCGAGTTCCAGGAGCAGCGCCGGGTCGACGACATCCACGAGGTCGCCGACTACATCCGAGCGATGCAGGGACTCTGAGCCTGATCTTCTACTTGTGCAAGAGAGTGAGTAGCCACCACCACCACCAAGCATGTCCGGACCGGCTTTTCGCGTGGTGCTCGAGGAGAGCATGCAGGACCACCCGGTCAAGGCCGTGATTTACTCGGGCCTCCTGGCCTTGATCGATGTCGGGGTGAACATTGTGCTTTCGGGCCTGCTCGAGGCGGTGTTCCCCAAGTACGACCCCGGCAAGAACGTCTGGCTCGGCGGACTCGAGGCCGTGGCCGAGATTGCCCTGCACGTCGTGTTCTCGAACATGTTCTTGCTGGCCGGCGGCGAGCTCTTCTCGACCGCGGGCACCCTGGTGCCCTTTGGGGCCCTGGTTGGCATCTTCCTGCTCGGCAACGCGCTCAAGAAGCTCTACGCGCTCCAGAGCCACATCCTGGGTCGGGTGCTGCAGCGGCTTGCGAAAAAGGCGCCAAAATCTACCCCCTCTGAGCCGACAACCGAGTCTGCAGAATGAGCGCCTCGTTGAGGAGCACCCTGGACTTCTTCCAGATCGGGGTGGTCGCCACGACCTGCTCGCTGGCCGCGGCGTGCTTTGTCGAGCTGATTTTTCCGGCCTACGACGACTCGCGCAACCGTGCGCTCCAGGCCATCGAGGGCATTCTCGGCATGACCATGCACTACCTGATCGGACTCGAGCTGCTCATGAGCGCCCTGCCGCTCACGACCCGCGCCTTCCCCTCGACCGTGTTCGCCGTACTGACCCCGGTGATGGTGCCGACCTCGCTGGCCAAGATGAGCGGCACGATGAGCGAGCTGAGCGAGGCCGTGCGCCCCAGCGTGCCCTTCAACGACGACAGCGCGGGAAAGCGCCCTCCCTTGGACCCCCGGCTCCCTGTGCGCCCTGTGCCCCTGACCCCCGACTACGAGGCGCTCATGAAGCAGCTGGAGGACCGCATGGCCGAGATGCTGCTGGACATCAAAGAGCAGGTGGCCTCGATGTCCCTGGGAGACCTGGTCAGTGCCGAGGAGCTTGCTGCGGCCCTGAACGAGCTCGAGCGCAGCATGCTCCAGGAGCTCGCCCTGATGCGCGGAGACATGACCCGCACGGCCAAGGCATGGGCCAAGCACGAGCGCGACGAGTTTGAGCGCAAGTACAAGGAGCGCAACCAGCGCTGGAAGCTCCAGCTGGACCGGCTCAAGCGCGACTTTGCCCAGCAGTGGGCTGCACTCAAGGCCAAGATCGACCTGGGTCCCCGCTGCCCGGGCCAGCCTGGCTGCCCCTCCACCCCGCCGATCGCCCCAAACCTGCCGACCTGGGACAACCCAGCCGAGGGAGTGACCCTGATTCGCGGCACCTGGGCCTTCACTGGAGACCCCGAGGCCTGCCAGAAGAGCACTGCCATGATGAACGGCGCCGAACTCGACAACGTTTTTTTGCCCTCTGGCGAGCAGATCGAGGGCCAGCCGCTCTTCACGACCAACCCCGCTACCGGCGAGCTGGACGTCTTGACCGGTTGCAAGGCGACGAACCTCGTCAAGGGCATCCCGACCTACGGCTTCTACGACGACTACCCCAAGTACCCTTGCTGGTACAGCTGCACCCCGCCCGTGCCGAACACCGTGGAGTACACGATTGACCTCGGGGGAGGCAACATCAAGTCTTGTGGCCAAATGGACTTGAAGTGACAAAACACCTACATTCTTTAATTAAAGATCAAGAGCTTTACTGTCACACTTGCCACGTCGGCACTGCTCGACCCAATGCTGTCCGCAACAAACTAACAAAAACAGGAACGCGATGCTCATCAGAAACAGCGAGCTCAGCAGCGCGTCGTAGTAGAGGGTGTTCGGCATGGTGGGGTCAGGGGCAAATGCGGGCTTGCTCGAAGCAACCCTGGTCAAAAGGCCACTTGCGCTGGTGCAGCCAATAAACGGCGACTGCCGGTCCGCCAAAGGACACGAGAAGCGCAGCGCCAAGTTGCTTCCAGGCGCACATGAGTCGACTGAGCGGGGTTCAGGGACGCGCCAACAAGTGCATCGGCGAGGGACCAATCAGACGGTTGTCGAATGCGAACGGCTGCATCATCCAGGGCTGGTTCTCGACGAGCAAGAAGGCCGCGCGGTCTCGCTGGGCCTCGACAATGTTCGCAGGCACCTTCTGGTCCGGGGGGAGCATGCCGACGTCACGGCGCGACTGGGTGTAGTTCGTCGGCAGGTGGCGGTGCCAGCGCGAGCTTGTGTATCCGCGCTTCTGCTTGCCGGGCGCAAAGTTCGCGCGATGCAGGTCGCCTCGGATCACCGGCCAGAAGTCCTCGAGCGAGGTCGGAAGCCGCATCTCGTTGGCGCCCTTGTCCTCGGGGTGGTCGATTCCCAGTGCGCCAATGGTCTGTGGGGCCTTGCGGTTGCCGCTCTCTTGCTCGTCCTCGTCCTCGTCGCCTTCGTCGTAGGGGCCCACAAAGGACAGGATCCCGTAGGCCCCGATGCTCGCGCCAAACAGTGCCAAGAGTGCCGCCATGGTGGTGTATCAAAGGGGTTAGAGAGTTCAGGGGGTCGCGACCTTCGAGAGCGAGCCCATGAGCGGCTGGACCACGACCGCGTAGCCCATGAGCGCCAGGGCGCCGGCCAAGGCGTTGCCAAAGAAGCCCGCGCCCTGGAAGAACGCCAGCGAGTGCAGGGCCCAGAAGAACAGGCCGTTGGCAATGCCGGCCACGACGATCGACCCGGTCTTCGTCAAGCTCCAATCGCCCGCGGCGTTTTTGGCGACAAAGGACATGCGGGAGTTGCCCTCGACGTACTTGGGGAACAGCATTCCCACCAACGAGGTGGCAAAGAGACCCACGACACCGGCCACCGATGCCAAGATCAGGGTTCCGCCGCCAGCCGAGGCAGAAACGCCCCCAGACATGCCCAGGATGCCGCCGGTCACCAGGCCGTTCACCGAGCCAAGCAAGAAGAACGAAATGATGCTCGGCACGTTGATGCTGATGATCGGCTTCTTGTCGTTCGCTTTGTCGGACATGTTTGTGATAAGGAGGCGAAGCAAGACTCGCGAGGTGTATTCAGCACGCTAGAAAGATGAACATTTACTGGGCCATGCCCCACTCCTCATCGACTTGGGTGCCAATGACCTGGTCGGCGTCAAGACCCAGGGCCTCACGGGCCTTGGGCACGGCCTTCTCCTTGCGCACCCGCTTGGCCTTCGGGGCAGCCACCGGCTCGGCAGACGCAGCCTCGACCTCGTCGATCTTGCGCTTCGCGGCCTGGCTCTTCTCCTTCTCGGCCGCCTTGGCCTGCTTCTCCTTCTCCTTCGCGGCGAGCTTCTCCTGCTTCTCCTTCTCCTTGGCCGCATCGCGCTTCTCCTTGCAGTCCGCGTCGTACTTCTCACGGGCGGCCTTGAGCAGCGAGTTGCCGCAGTCGCCGACAAACAGGCCGGCCTTCTCGGCGATCTTGATGACCGCAGTGCCGCGCTCCTTGCTCATGTCGACCCCGCAGCGGTTGAGGTTCGCCAGGGCGCTCGCCTCCTTCTTGTCCGAGTCGGGGTTGGCCTGGCAGACCTGACCGATGAACCGCAGGGCCGCCTCGATGCTCACAAACTGGGCCTTGGGCACCGCCGCGGGCACACCGCGCTCGGAAATGACGCGCAGAGAGCATCCGGGGTTGCCCTCGGGGATCGACAGTCCGGTGACACAGCAGACGCCGCGTCCGACCTCGTCGGCCTTGTTGATCGCAGCCTCGCGGACCTTCGAAGAGAGGGTCTTGCTGTACTCGCTGGGAGAGGGGTCGCTGCTGCTGCTGCTGGAAGAAGAGGCAGACATGTTGCTCTGGGGGCGCTGGCAACAAATAGAACAAACTGCGGCGCACCCGGGCTATTCTATGGGTTTGCACAGATTCGGGCCGTCCTAAAATGGCAATTGCCCTTGGAGCCGTTGCAGCCGGATTGGCCAGCCTGGCCATGTACGAACAAATGCCCGACGTGGATGAGGAGGGGGTCGAGTCGCCCTACTCGGACGCGATGAAGGGCGACAGCGCCGCGCTGGCCGGCAGTACCTTTGTTGCGCCGTTCGGGGATCCTCGGGTGGGCCAGAGCACTGCGGGCGCCCGCATTGCCCGACATGAGTTCTTGGTCGACCAGAACGGCGGCGACGACGCCTACTACCGGGGCATGCTCGACTCGAACGTGCGCAGCACAGTGAACCAGCTGCGTACCGCCGACGGGCGCTCTCTGCCGGGTCTCAAGCCGATGCAGCGTGCCGGGGTCTGGGCACAGCAGCTGGCCCACGACCGTCGCTATCAGCGCTCGCTTGCACCTGTGTCGATCACTGGAGACTCGGGCTCGAACTCGAGCCGAGTGCGCCCGGTGTTTTTGAGCTACCTGTCAGTGCCAGACGCGCTCGAGCAGACGCCCTACACGACCAAGGCCGAGCTCGACTCCACGAACAACGTCAAGCACGACACCACCGGCACCGTGGACACCAACCGCACCTTGTGGTTCCGCGACCCCTACAACATTGGCAACCCCTTCATGCCCTTCAACCGCACCCGCGGTGCACCTACGAGTGTCCTGCCAGACTCGCAACAGCTTGATCCACTCAGCGAGAGAGAGGTGTCGAACCTGCTTCCTCGCGCCGGGACCGCGATTGTTCGCCGGGGTGGATTGCGCAAGGGCGCGAAGCAAGTGCGGATCGTTGCCTAGTGGGTGGTCATTTGCACACGGCGAGGTCAGAAGCAGAATGAGCAACAACAACGCGAGCCGCAGCGATGGAACGATGCCCATGGACTGGCAACCAACCGCGAACAAGGACCAAATCGCCCATTGGCTCGACCAGTACCGACGCACGGCCGCGAACGACATTTACAACCAGGCGATGCGAGGCGAGGCGGTCGAGCTGTGCGAGGGCGACCACAGCACGACCCTGGACGACCTCACTCACATCGGACACCTGCTCCAGAGCGCCGGGATCGACTGCATCCTGACCTACCACGGTGGCCGGGCGGTGTTGCTGGCCCAGCGTCGCGAAAAGCAGTGTTAATGCGCGGTGTTCTAGCGGTGTATTGGTAAACAATGGACCCACACGACGTTCAAATCGACATGCGCGACCTTGGCCCGGTGAGCGGGCCCTACTTGTCCGACGCCCCGCCCTCGCCAGGCACCGCGAGCTCTGGCCTGGCGGGCAACTACATGCGCACCAGCTCGGGCAAGCGCATCGACCGCCGGCTCTGGGTGTTCGCAATGGTCGCGGCGTTCACGAGCGTGCTGCTGGTGTTCTCGATGGTGATGATCTGTCTGAACCACGACGAGCGGGTGTGGCTGCCGGTGATGACCTTTGCAGTGGGGGTTTGGACCGGCCAACTGCCGAGCACGAGCCAGGCCAACGGGAGCGGCTCCTCGAGCAAGCACCGCCTGCCTAAGTCACCATCAAGTTTGCCAGCTCAGTGAAGCGCAGTGCCGGGGTGGCTGCCACGAGCGAGGTGATGCTCATAATGTCGGCGCGGAACACTTCCTGGCCGTCGCGCTGGATGGTCAGGGTGCCGGTGCTGCGGTTCATCACGAACATGGTATTGTGGCAAGAGGCCAAGTGCATGAGCCGCTGGGAACCACCGGTAGTGTAGTAGTCCCGCAGGATGTGCCCCGAGGCAGCGGTGTCGAGACTCAACTGGGTTGCCGCCATGACACTTCTATGTACTCTAATAGACTCCTGTGTGCCCGCGATGGCGACCTACCTGTTCAGTCTCAACACCAACCGCTCACATTTGGTGATCACCACGCCGACCCATGTGTATGCCGTGCCCTACGTCGACCTCTCGGTGCAGACCCCCCAGATGCCCACGGGCCAGGAGCAGCTGGTCATTTGCAACAACGGCCAAGCAGTGGTGGCAGTGCCGTTCGCTGCGAGCAACTTGGCCGGAGCCACCTGGCAGTTGAAACTCACGGACCTGCTCAACAACTACATGTACATGAACGTCGGCAATGCCGGCACAGTCACGAGTGTCACTGCCAGCGCCCCACTCGCAAGCACCGGAGGCGCCACCCCTGTCATTTCACACAACACGACCGCGGTGGCAGCCGGGTCTTACACCAACACCAACCTCACCGTGGACAGCCGCGGCCACATCACCGCCGCAAGCAATGGATCAGCCGGCGGAGGAGTCACCACAGTGGGGGCCGTATCAACCACGTCCACTGCAAACAGCGCTGACATTGCCGGTGTGACTATCACGATGCATTATGGCGACGGTACCAACCCTGGCGTGAGCCACAGTGCTACCCAGACCCTTACCAACACCAACGTGGGATACCTGTCGTACCCCCAGTATACTTCACTGGGGTTCATGTCCAACACAAACTGTGGCTACAATGCACTGGGCGCAACCGGCTTGATGACCGGCGCGGCGACTGATAACACGTCAGTAGGCGCGTTCAACCTGCGCAATACAACAAGTGGGACGCTGAACGGGGCGATTGGCACAAGATGCGGGGAGTTTATTACCTCCGGGTCACGCAATATGATGATGGGCCGCCAATCGCTCGGCGCCGCGTTACAGACCGGCTCGGACAATACTGCAGTGGGCTTCAACGCTGGGTTGAACGCGACCGGCAGTCAGATGACCGCTATCGGGTCCGGTGCGTTGTCAAACGCCACTACCGCGACTGGTAACATCGGCATCGGCTACAACTGCTCTTTGGCGGCCGCGGGAAACACAAGCTGCATCGTGCTTGGCGCCAGTACCACTGGCAACGGCACTGGCACGACCACCATCGGCACTGCCTATGTCGCCGCGGGGGCAGGCAGCGCCACGTTGACGTATGACACTGCGACTGGCCAAGTGCGCTACCTGGTGTCCAGCAAGCGCTATAAGGACCCTCTCCCGGACCCACCAGTCGCACGGTTTACCCATCAGCTGTTTGACTTGGTTCCTCGCTCGTTTACGCTCAAGAACGACCCTGACAAGCGCCCATTGGTGGGGTACTACGCAGAGGAAGTCGAGGACATCCGCGGCCCGCTGGGCAATCCCGTATTCGGCGGTCTCCTGGTGTACACCAAGGTCGACGACCCTATGGCGCCACCGGTTTTTGAGCAGCAGCAGCAATTTAACCCTGAAACTAGGATGTTCGAAACCGTAACGGTCCAAGTGCCTGGCAAAAAACAGGTGGTCAACGGCATCAACTACGCCGGTTTTGTTGTGCCGCTCGTCGAGCTCTGCAAGCAGCAGCAGGCCCGGATCGAGGCGCTCGAGGCTCGCCTGACCGCCGCCGGCATCCCCTGAGCAAACAAGTTCTAGGCCACAGTAAGCATCTCGCCATGGCATCTCGCAAAACAAAGACAGTGACGGTCGAGGCGATCGACGACGACCGTCTTACAGGGGACTGCTGGGCAAAACTGGTTGGCGCGGGCTACATTGATGACAATGTCGGAGTCGTGCTTGTTCAGTTGACCCCCTTCTGTCCGCGGTGTGCCCAGCAAGGCCACGACGAGCCCGATTGCCATGTTCTATGCGACGAGTAGCACACTGCCGCCATGTCTGGATTTCCCTGGGGTTGGTTGCTTGTGCACATTGGCGTGGGCATGATTTTCAAGGAGGAGTTCGAACTGTGGTCGGCGCAGACGTTCGCTGATGGTTTGAGACACGAAGACCGGATCCGCGACATTCAGTCAGAGCACGACCAAGAGCAAGACGGCACCCCAACTGTGGAGGAGGAGGCGGACGAGAGCGAAAGCGACAGCGACGTCGAGGGCGCCTAAGCATCCGCGGATTCTAGACGATGTGGGAGAGTACGTTCGCGATGCGCCGCGTCATGAGCGCCTACGGGCTATTCTTGCCGCTTACCCCATGGACGACCGCCGAGGACGCCACTCCCTGCTCGCCAACGCCCGCGAGCACGAGCGCACCCGCGACAAGGGCCTCACTTCGGACAATGAGCGCCATGGTCTGCTGCCCTGCGAATGCACTCGTCGAGGTGGGCCTTGCCCTCCTATTGTTGTGCCTTCTTCTGGCGATTCGGGGCCCGTCTGTACTGGATGTGGCCTGGTACTGGGCGGCCAGCTACTGCTTGATGATGATTTTTGCGGCGAAGAGCATGACGGCCCTGGCATGGTGGCTCGTCTGCCCCGAGGCGCGCGTGTTGCGGGCGCGCGCTACACGAACTCTGCGCCGTACAAGCCTCAGGTACATTTCGCAGAATTCATGGCACTCGTCACTCTTACTGGCCCTCGGATCCCGCCTGCTGACCTGGATGCCATCGGCGATGCCTACAACCGCCACCCCGAGTTGCGAGACAAAGACGCGCTCTATATGTGCTGTTCCGATGTGCGACAGCTCCTTCGCGAGTCTGTGAGCAAGTTGATGCAGCGGCGCTACGCCGAGCGCTGGCTGCAGATCCTGCGGCACCTGAGCGACCCCGAGTACTTTGACGAATACGGGCCGCCCATCATCGGACGCACCGTGGCGCACGACATGAAGCTGCGCTTTGCGCCGTTTATTGCAGTGTACAAGCAAATGCGTGACAGCGGGCACCCACTCTTTGGAGGACGCAGCAATGTCCCCTACTTGTGCACGGTGGGACGGGGCCTGCTCTACCAGACGGCAATGACGCTGGAGCCCACGTGGGCGACTCGCCAGAGAGAGTGGCTCCAAGACGCATCGGTGGATAGTGAAGATCGAGCATGGTGGGAGCGCGAGGTGCTCCAGGCGTGGCGAGTGGACTACTTTCTGCGTCACTCGTGGGTGTTCCGCTGGCTGAAGTCGCCTGCATCGCAGCTCGCAAACGAGCTAATGGTAGCCCTGTGCATAGAGACGCTGAGGAAGCGCGAAAGCCATGTTCTATCCTGGACGGAGCATCCGTGTCTGCTGCCACCGCGGCCGCTCGAGCAATGGAGCAAGGTGCTGGGGTGGCTTTTGACCTCCCAGCGACGGTCGGGATCGCGCTCCAGGGGCCGGTTGCCCAAATTGCAAAGTGGGCCATCACCCTTGCCCTCTGGGGACACTTCTACAACTTCTGCATCGTGGAAATCGACAGCGGCTGGCTGGGCTTCTTCACCCACTTCTGGGACATCTTGTTCTTCCCGATCACTTTGGTCGTACGACACTCTTGGGAGTACCTCTCTGGAGCTGCTGGGTCGCTCCTACCCGACCAATGCTCCTGGATTCAACGCGTCTTCATGGGAGGAGATTACTGCGACCGACTTGAGGCAACGCGTGACGCTCTGGCGAAAGCCAAGGCCAGCAACACCATGACCGTCGCGCAGGCCACGCGGTGTGGTTGAGTGCAGTGTGTAATAAAACGACAGGTTTATAGCAAATGGCCCACGCGCACAAGGTAAGCGCCACACAACGAAAACACCAAAGCTCGAAACTAACCCTCTTTTTGTACCCATTGGGAATGCATGACGACGTAAAAACTTGCACCCTCTTTCAGCTTGCAAAGCGGTTCGCTTTTGTCGCTGCCAAAGTGCAACGGGAGTGGGATCTTTTCACACTTGAACCCCGCGGCTCGCACTGCTTCCGCTGCGAAGGGTTGCATGGCAAAGGTCGTGCCTTCGCGCGCATTTACGAGCACCTCGAGCATAGCCGCAGTGCACGGCTCCAGCTCCAGGCGACTGGGATTCAGCGCGGGGTCCTCCATTTTTTGCTTGTACACCGCACAGAAGCGCTGGTAGCGCGTCTTGCGCTGGTCCTCGAGGTACTCGGCAACACGGGTGATCTCTTGGCTCGTCAGCTCGCGGTCGAGCAAGCAAAGTGGCTCGGCCGGGTCAGTGCACACCTCGAGCGCGGGGACGCCCCAGCTGTTCTTGTAACGCTCCCAGGCGTGCTCGAGCTGCACGACGGGAACGGAGTCGGTGTGGAACAGTTGGATGAACACGAGCGCGTGTGGTGCTCCGGGGGGCATGACAGCCACTGCGTGCGTGCATGCGTCCTCGAACAACTCCTCGAACGGCACAGTGGCGTTCCTCGACACCTCGCGGAACCCGCTAGGGCGCGCGACGTGGTAGGAGTACTTCAACTGGTCCTTTTTACCATGAAAGGACCAGTTGAAGCATGCGCGCGGCTTGCCGTCGGGGAAGCGCGCGTTGTTGAAGAAGTTTTTCATGATCAAGTAGTGCGTGAGGCGTTTGGGCTCAATGAAGTCCGCGAAGAGGTAGTCCTCGCCGCGACAGCCGGTGGGGGTGGGCACGCACACGCGCACGATGGTAGGGAACATGGCGCGCGAGAAATAGGAGGGGTGGGGGCGCGCACGCCTTTTATAGAATACTTCCCGATTAGGAAACGGGTCGAAAAGTACAAAAAATACATATTATACACTCTCTTGTACTTTTGGACGTGTTTCCTAATTTGGACGAAACCTATTTAGGGCGTGGCGCTTTTGGGGGCGCACACTTTTTGGCCGCCATGTCTCACAGACCTCCCCCTGCCGAGACGCACGAGCGCGAGATCAAGCGCATGTTGGCCAAGCTGCGATCCGACACACAGGCGGAACTCGCCAATGCAGTGGACAACGTTCTGTACGACGCTTTCAAGGCCTACGAGCGCATTTACGCGCACGACGGGGGCCTTTCGTACCTACCGCGACCTGAAGACTACGCGGGCACTTGGTACCATGCGCTTTTCCCTTCGCGCGACGTGGACCGCGATTCCCCCAAGAACGCCGAGCAAGCTCAGTGGTGCTGGAACAATGTCGCTCAGCAGCACGAGTTCTACATGAAAACTGTGTGTGATCGCCCCGCGAAGAAACCGGCCAAAAAATGAACGCATCGTTGGTGTACTACACTGCCGTGGTCGAGTTGTTCGAGTTGTTGGCGCTCTATTTGGTCAAAGCAGCTGCAAAGGGCGGCGGGGCCTACTACAGCGCCGGCGCGGCGGGGACCTACGCGCTCACGGCGCTCGTGTTGGTGCGCTCGGTCGAATTGGGCGGCGTGGGCGTTGCCAATGGGCTCTGGAACGCCTTCTCGAACATCGCGGGCGGGGCGCTGGGCCTCTGGAGCGGCGAGCGCTACAGCACGCGCCAGTGGTTGGGGCTCGGAGCAGGCGTGGTTTCGAGTGTGTTGTTGGCCTCTGGCAAGTAAACGCATGTGATTGTTTATTACTTTGCCTCGCATAAGCCCTCGTACTCTTCCATGCGCCCGCGCCAGAAGGGCTCGTCGATGGACGCCAAGAACCGCATGCAGGTGTAGAACGCGCGCATGATGCGCGGTGTTGGTTCTGCGCGCGAGTCGTCGATGAATTTGTCAATTTGCCAACAGGAGACCACGTTACGCGCGGTTTTGACATTGACTGGCAACGGGTCGCTGTGCTCCTGTGTGACGTGTGCCATGGCCCCAAGCAGTTCCGCCAAGTAAGCACGGAAAAACTGCTCGGGAGAGCGGAATCCGTCATCCTTGATTCTTCCAGGGCGGTACGCGTGCGACTCCACGTGGAGGAACGGCAACGGTCCGCACCCCAGCGACACGATGCGCGCGCCGTGGTCCATAGGCGGGCGGGAAAAAAGTGAGCGTCACTTTTTTGTTTGCGCGCTATGAGCGAGGCCGAGGATTTGATGAAATGTGCGCCGGAGGTTTGCGTGCTTGCCCAGACAGTGGCGCTGGCAGACGTCCCGAAAGGCACAAACGCCGTATGGGAATTGATCACCGACCGATGGTGGGCCACGGTTGGCGCCGCCGTGGCGACCGCGAATGGCGAAATGATCGACGAGTATGGCAAGTTTTTCTGGGACACCTGGGCACTGGAAGACGTAAAAATGTGCGCGGACGACCTGGACGACGCTTGGCGCAACGCTTGCTCGGACGCGTTGGGGTCTTTGGGAGATGTGGAAGCCGAATGAGTGTGTGTCTGTGGGTGTGTGATAAAAACCACGGCCACCACAATGTGTTTGGGGCGGGCCTTCAGGCCCGTCCCGGTCCAGGACCACACCGCGAAAGCAGCAACGGCCGAATTGTATCCCATGTGCTCTTCGGTCCTGGCTGGGGAATTCCCTACTAACCCTAGATCGCACCAGTAGTCCTAGCTTCACTCATTTGGATCATGGCCGCGCTGGACGCACACGACCTGCACATCCGCGCGCTGTTTAACTCGATCGGAACGGTCGTCATTGCAGTCGACCGCGCAGTGCAAGAACAGCTAAATCTGATCAACACGGACACGCGGTTTACCCAAAAACAAAAAGACATGGTCTGCGAGCGCTTGATGGCTGCTCGTTTGCTCATCGTCGATGAAATGTTCAAGGGATTTGAGCTTTGCCCGCCAGAAGAACAGCCGCATGATGGCGGCGTTGCAATTTTGTATTCCTCCATGGCAGCGAGCAAATGAGTCACTTGCATCATGGCTTCGTCGAAGCAATGTCGTTTGCAGATGCACTACGAGCAAATGTGCGCGATCTCGGACGCGTTATGCGACGAGCAGCATGCCGCGGCGGACAAATTGTACGAGGAAAAGAAGGCTGCCGTGGACAGATTGGACCGTTGGTGGGAGGACAAGATGTACGCGATTTACAAGGAGCAACAAATCGCGGACGTCAAGATCGACAATCAAAACGGTGAGCGGATCGACAAGATCGATGCGCTGTTCAATGTGTTCGCAGAAGACGCAAAGTTGGGCGTCTCGTTTGCGAGAGGTGAAGTGTGGCCCGAAGACGCCGAGTCGGGTCAAACTGGACCAAAATAAACACATTCGTCACTTTTTCGCGCCCCGGTATGGAGTACCCGACCCCCAAGGAGCTGGTGGATGTCCGCGCCAAGCTTACGAAATGGTCGTTTGACGCGACGCTGACTGCTTGCGGCCATGATCTGGAGAATTTCGACAAGTACGCCAAGCCGGAAGTCGAGCACGAGCGCAGATGTCGCGTGATGCGCGCAATTGTTGACGCGTGCAGACGGGACGCGGATGACCATCTGCGTCGCGTTGACATGATCAACCAGTTGATCGACGGAATCGCGCGATATTTCGGGATGGAGCCGCTGCCCGATCCGCCGGTTCGAGGCTATACGATCGGGTGCAGTCGGATTGTGATGTGAACTGTACTTGAAAATTGAAAATAGATGGGGTTCGTAAAAATAGATGGGACCACACCGCGAAAGCAGCAACGGCCGAATTGTATCCCATA
>OFRO01000221.1_pt1 | contig 22187 bp, 27 predicted proteins | sample 1543091 | NCBI WGS metagenome assembly OFRO01 (sample SAMN07774217, study PRJEB24372) | wastewater metagenome | isolation source: Exp Tend NO 10WW | collected 2016-02
AGGATATGCAGCTGACCCTCTGGTGAGCGTTATCTGCCATCACCCATACCCCGCGGCTTGCCGCGGGGTTATTGATTAGTTCGTTCTCTCCGTAAGTTTTCAAACGCTCGGGTCGATCAAGAAAGTCATGAAATTTTGCTTCCTTTTGTAGTAGTTCTTCGGTCGTCTCCCACATCAGCTCAATTGCGAACAATTTTGCAGACAGTCCTGCATCCGGACGGTCAGCGAATACTCCAACGGTCGTAAGATCATGCAAGATTTGGGCGTACAGGAAACGGCATGCAGCAGCCTGCATGACATCTGCGTCTGGGTTCATGCCGTATTCTCGCAATGCTTTACCGGCAGCGCGCTGCGCCTCACGAAGATTATCTTGTTGCGCTTCTTTCGAACCATCTAATTGGTTGACCGCAGCCTCAAAAAACTCCACAGCTTGTTGGTGCTGCTCACTCGGGCTAAGGACTGGTTCAGGCTCAACAGGCGGCTCAATAGAAAGCGGGGTCTTGAGTATCTCTGCCCATTCGTTTTTGCGAACAGAAGTCTCAAGCGCATCTAATTTGAAACCAAGTAAACGATGGTCAATCGCGCCCAAAATAACATTTCTCTGTACCGGGTGGAGGTGATAAAAGTCTGCAAGTGTCGGTAAACTGTCAAAAGAAATAGTAGAGGTAGGAGTTTTGCTCCACAAGCCTTTGGCGCCCTTGATATAGTCCGCTGTATCCCAGCGCATCATGCCAAACTCCGGGCTACCATTTGCGAGCGCGGTGATATGCGCTCGAGCCTCAGCCCCGACCGCGCGTTGCCTGAGATGACTCATCGCGATCTCCTGGGGGAGCATATTTGGGAAAGTCAGGATTTGGTCATTGGCTGCTTCGAGCTGCTCCAGAGCGGTTGCAGAGTCTAGCTGATGATTTTGGGCACTTGTGATAATTGCTTGGATACTATTTTCAACGTCGGCAGGGGTTGGTTGCTGCTTTCGCTCTGAGTGATTTAATACTTCGCCTGTATGTGGCATATTTTTGAAAGATTTTTGTTATGAAATCTTATCATTGGTATAGCACTACCGGATTAAAAACACAACGAGAATGTTTTTCGCGTGTCGCTAGCAGGAAAAAACGGTATCTAATCAACTATCTACAGAGGTGGGGAAGTGATATAATACTCGCAACATCACATGAGTCGTGTTACCAACACGAGCGAGAGGATACCTATGTCACAAGTGAAGCTCGAAGATATTGTCAGCCTGGCGAAGCGCCGAGGGTTTATTTACCAGGGTAGTGAAGTCTATGGTGGCTTGAGTGGTACGTGGGATTACGGTCCGCTGGGCGTGGCGCTGAAGCGTAATATCATGCAACTCTGGTGGAAAATGTTCGTCGATGAGCGTGACGACATGTACGGCGTCGACGCGGCGATCCTGATGAACCAGAAAGTCTGGCAGGCGAGTGGGCATGTCGATACGTTTACTGATCCACTCGTGGAGTGTTCTCACTGTAAAGCTCGTCTCCGAGCAGACAAGCTGGATGATCCGAACAAGTGTCCGAACTGTGGTCAGACTGGTACGTTCAGCAAACCGCGTGCTTTCAATATGATGTTTAAGACTTTTGTTGGGCCAAGTGGTCAAGATGAGCTGCTCATCGGTGAGCGGATGGAAGGCCCAGAAGACGGCAGGCAGCTTGAAGGTATGAAAGCGCTTACCTATGACCCGAATAGTATTTCGTATCTTCGTCCAGAAACAGCCCAAGGTATCTTCACGAATTACAAAAACGTCATCGATAGCTTCTACCCTGACGTGCCGTTTGGCATCGCGCAGCAGGGCAAGGCGTTTCGCAATGAGATCAGTCCGCGTGATTTTGTGTTTCGTTCGCGTGAGTTTGAGCAGATGGAAATCGAGTATTTTGTCCATCCAGATAACTGGGAAGAAGCGTTTGAGCACTGGGTCGTACAGTGCAAAGCATGGTTCGATGCGCTCGGATTGCCCGCCGACAGCGTGCATGAGCTCGAAGTAGGTGAGGCTGATCGCGCGCACTACAGCAAACGAACTATCGACTTTGAATTTGATTTCCCAATTGGCCGTGAAGAACTGATGGGATTGGCCTACCGCACCGATTTCGATCTTATGAATATCCAGGATAATGCAAAGAAGTCCATGGAATATACAATCAAGGGTACGAACGACAAATTTGTCCCGCATGTTATCGAGCCATCATTTGGTGTCGAACGTGCGCTTATGGCCGTGTTGTCCGCCGCCTATACCGAGGACGAACAAAATGGTGAAAAGCGCGTGTACCTGAAATTGCCTGAGCATATTGCGCCTGTGAAATATTGTGTGAGCCCTTTGCTGAAAAACAAGCCGGAACTCGTAGAAAAAGCCCGAGAAGTGTACGCTGCTCTCAAGAAAAAACACGGAGCCGTCATGTGGGACGACAACGGCAACATCGGCAAACGCTACCGCCGCCAAGACGAAATCGGCACGCCACACTGCGTTGTGATCGACTTCCAGACACTCGAGGATGATACGGTGACTGTTCGTGATCGAGATACGACTGAGCAAGCTAGAAAGAAATGCACAGAAGTCTAATAAAATTTTGGGTGGGCCAAAGGAGAATTACTGATGGCCAGACTGCCCGAAAAAAAGATCCAAGAAAATCTCGATTCCATAAAAGCAAGCAGAACTGAGGCATCACGCGCTAAAGCTGCTATTAACGCGATTCTAAAATCCACCCGAATCACTGGTTTGCGCTTGACCAAATTTTTTGATGATGCTCAAAAAAATGTAAATACCTCAAAAAAAGATACAGAGCAGGTTAGAAAAGATACTAAATCGGAATACAATCGCTTCAAGTCAACATATAATGCGGCGATGAATGGCGAAAGTGGAATCAAAATCAAGGCACAGAAGCTTACGGATTTGCATGCTAGCGCAAAAACATTACAATCGGAAATAAGTAAAAATGCTACCGAAGCAAAGAACTCCACTCAAGTTATACAAGAACTTCAAAAGAAAGCTACAAAAAATGAGAAAGATGTAAATGATATTCATGAGCGAGCGAATATTGTTAAGCAAGAGATTGAAGATACTTACAATATAGTTCTTGATATTGGTTTAGCGGGCACATTTATTGAACGATCCAATAAGCTGGAAATAAGAGTTAGGGTTTGGCAGCGAGTATACATCGGAGCCATGACGCTAATTGGCATAGCTGCAATTCTTGCCCTAACTATTAGTAAGCCTGATTCTTTGGTTCAGGCTATAACTGAAAGGTTCGTTTTTGTAACGCCCCTTATTATTATTGCGTTTGTCTCCGCTAGGCAATTTGGTCATGAGCGTAAGCTTCTCGAAGAATACTCTTTTAAAGCGGTAACAGCGCAGTCGCTCCGCGGTTACACTATTCTTTTAAACGAGCAGTTCAAGAATGTGTCTTCCGCTCCAGATGCTATCCTTAATTTTACGGTTGAGTCCATGAAGAACATTTATGATAGATCTCCGATTGAGGCAAAGCAGGGAATGTATCACTTTATATTAGGCAACAAACTAGCGCGCTTCGAAGCAAAGATTGATGAAAGACTAGACAAGTTTGAAGACAAAATAGAAGAAAGCAAACAAACAATAGAGAAAGCGGTCGAATATTAGTGCTAAACTCATAATGAAAATGGTTCAAGGCTATCGAGACATTTTTTATGAGCAGTTAAGACAGCTTTATCTTCATTCTGAATGGTATGGCGGCGTATTCGATGAAGCGCGGGATGGGCGGGAGCGATTGGCGCAGAAAATTGCTGATGACAGTCAGGCGATATTGGTCTATGAACGCGACGGCGAATTGCTCGGTACGATCAGCATCATCGAAGACGGCCGCGTAGCGTGGTTGTATCGGTTTGTCGTGAAAGATTTTGATCCGGAAGTTACGAAAGAATTATACGACGCGGCGGCAAAGATCCTGAAAGAGCGCGGACACAGCGAAGTACTCGTCTACACACCGGTTGGTGACGAAAATCTCGATGCCCGTTATGACTCGCTAGGCATGACCAAGGGCGGAGATTATACTTGTTTTTATAAGGAGCTATAAATGAATTGCGTTTTGTTCGTATGTGTTTACAACGTTGGCCGAAGTCAAATGGCGGCAGCACTATATAACAAACTGGTGAGCGACGGATCCCATGCTGACAGCGCAGGTGTTCAGGTAGAGAGGCCGGGTGAAACAATCTCTGAAAGAGCAAGTTATATGCCCCCAGCGCAAAACGTTATCGATGTTATGCTTGAAGAAGGTGTCGATATTTCGCAAAGTTATCGCACTCAATTGGAAAGAGATAGGCTTGCAAGCTACGATGCTGTGATCGTTATGGCTGAACCCGAACTAATTCCTGAATGGCTAAAAAATACGAAAGGGTATGAGTATTGGAAAATGGAAGATCCACGCGAAAAAGGCTATGACGCAACGAAGCTGACTCGCGATATGATCAAAGAGAGAGTAATCAAGCTTATAGAAAAACAAAGATCATGAAGCGCGCGGTTATATTGCATGGGACTGATGGCAAGCCAGAGCATCATTGGATGCCGTGGTTGAAGCAAAAGCTGGAAGAGCAGGGCTACGAGGTCTGGGTGCCGGAATTGCCGGGGAATCATACGCCAAACAGAGAAGTTTATAATTATTTTTTATTCTCGCACGGTTGGGATTTTGCGGATAATATCATCATCGGCCACAGTAGCGGTGCGGTGAGTGTGCTGAATCTGCTGATGGATGAGCGCTGCCCACGGATCAAGCTCGGTGTGATGGTCGGCGCGTGGGCAGGTGGCCAACCAATGGGACATTTTGATGAAAATCAATTCGCTGGATTATTTCCAGAAACTGGATTCGATTTTGAGCTCATCAAATCCAAAGTTGAAAAGTTGGCCTTTCTACATAGCGATGACGATCCGTATTGCCCGCTCGAACAAGCGCAATATCTGGCTCGTGAACTCGATGCGCCGATTACGGTACTCCACGGCGCAGGACATATCGGCCGTCAGTTCAAAGAAGTCCCCGAGTTGTGGGAGATAATCAAAACGAATATATGAACGTATAACGAGTGAAATTCCCGGATTAGTCCGGGACGGGAAATGCGCGAGCTGCCTGATTATGATTGCGAACCGTGCCTACGCAAAAATATCTTTTCCGAGTTTTCAATAGACTTAGATATATAATTGCCCTATGACCAATAAAATACTTGTCACAGATTCACTATTTATTTCCGAGGAACATGTCAAACAGATTGAAGCAGTTGGCTACGAAGTTGAAAGGTTGGATAAACCCGCAGCGACAGAGGAGGAGCTCGTCGAAGCAGTAAAGGGTAAGGTCGGGTATATTTTGGGCGGTACCGAAAAGGTGACAAATAAAGTGATCGAGGCTGCTGACGAGCTGAAGACGATTGTCTTCACGGGTACGGGCTGGAAGGGATTTATCCCGGGGTATGAACTGGCTGTAAAAAAGGGGATAGCTATCGGTGCTGCGCCGCATATGAATGCGCATGCAGTGGCTGAGTTCGGTATGACAATGACGCTTATCATGTGCAGAGATGCAATTGCGCTTGCTCGTGGCGGTGAGGTGATATTTGAAACGACAAAGTCATTGTCTGAATGTTCGGTCGGTATCGTTGGGCTTGGTCACATCGGTACATTTTATGCGCAGATGGCGAAAGGTCTGGGTGTGAAGAATCTCAGCTACTATAGCCGCTCGCCTAAGCCCGACGTAGAGTCCGAGCTAGGGATTACGTATAAAGACAAGCAGGCATTGCTGAGGGGGAGCGACATCATATTTGTTGCTTTGCCGGCTGAAGTAGGCGATGACTTCTTTACGGCCGAAGACATTGAGACGATACGCGATGGCTCAATCATCGTGACGATTGGCGAACCAAGTCAGTTCAATCTCGGTGCTCTATACGAACGATTGGCGAACGGTACGCTACGCACCGCTTTCGATGAAAATGTCAAAGATGAAAAGTTTCGGGCTCTACCACTCCATACCTTCTATACCCCCAACGAATCAACAGCATTTAATACCAGCGAAACTATCAAGACAGTCAGTGATAGTTGCGTAGCGACTTTGCTCAACATCTTGAAAACCGATGAAGATCCCTATCGAGTTGCGTAAGCGTATAATTAGGAGTTATGGACATGAAGTCATCCCCTAATGCGGATCAACTAAAGGAGTTTCTAGGAGGACGACTATGACCACAATAATCTTCGAGGCGCATTCGACCAGCCTCGACAACGAGGCCGGACTAGCCAGCGGGCATAATGACGTGGAGCTGTCGGAGTTGGGCGCGCGGCAGTCAAAAGAGCTGGGGAAGCGCTACGCGGGTCAAGCATTTGATGCGATATTTTGCTCTGATTTGCAGCGTTCGTACAAGACGGCGGAGCTGGCATTTGGTGACACGTATCCGATCATCAAGGACGCGCGGCTGCGCGAGTGTGACTACGGTAAGCTCACGCAAAAAGATAGCAAAATAGTTGGTGCGGAGAAACCGCGACGAATTTCCGAGCCTTTTCCGAGTGGCGAGAGTTATGAGCAAGCTTGCGCACGGATAAAAAGTTTTCTGGATGATCTGGCACGCGACTATCAGGGTAAGACCGTGATGATAATCGGTCACCGGGCAACGCAATATGGTCTCGAGCACATTCTGAATGACGTGACTATATATGATGCAGTGACGGCACCATGGCAATGGCAACCGGGGTGGAAATACGAGGTATTGTCTTGAGCGCCGAGTATCGAAGAAGCGAAAGCGTGCGAACTCATGCGAGGTTTTCGCGAAGTGTCGGCAGTTGTAGTAGGATAATGACATGAAGAAACCAAAGCAAAAAGTATCACGAAGTCCCGCGGTTATCATCGTTGGAAGTATGCTGCTATTGTTTGGGATCGCGCTTTTTGTGCTTGGAATTATGAGTTTTTCGCCGTCACACTGGATTGCCTCATGTCTTATTATGCTGAGTGGTTTTACGACCGGCGGCCTCGCAGTCATGGCGCTCGTGACTGGCAAGCCGGAATGGATACTTTTCAACCTCATGCTTCCGGGCTAAGCTCCTTTGTTTCGATGGTACGTGGGTAACACTATTATCAATAAAATACGCTATCGCGTAAAATATTGATAAATTTATCTCACGCTAGACCAAAATGTTGACGTAATGGGGTTTCGTTGTCGATGTGAGATGCTTCGATGTAGGTGACGTAACGATTGATATCATAGTGAGCGCTCAGGAGGGCAACCTCGTCACGGCAAGGGAACGGCGAGGCAAAAACACTGCGCTGCAAAACAGCGAACCCCATCCGACGCAAGTGCCCAGCGAAGGCGTCGCGCTTGGTTTTCTGCTTTTCCGGGATGTCGAAGAAGACGATTCGCCAGATACCGTCCCATGACTCGCAATGAGGAATCTCGAGAGAATTAATCTCATTACGGACGAGACGTCGCCTGGCTTTCTCTGTGAGTATGATACCGTGCTGGTAGTCTTCGGTGATCAGTTTGTTGTAGCGCATATAACTCAACGCGCGAGACACCTCGCGGTTTCGGGTCACATCATCCAGCTTGTCGAGCTGTCTTCGTAGCGGCTTATCAAGCGCCGAAAGTGAAGCGGGAGCAAGGAGTGCTGCTGCCGTCAACGCTCCAAGTGCTGCAATCCGTAGCAGACTATCGATCATCACCCGACGTTCAATCTTATTCATACCAAAATAATACGCTATCGCGTAAAAAATGGATATTTTTCATAGCAAAAGAATGATGTGTAGGATAATCATTGACATGACGCTTGTGCATTGTTATCGTGACGATAGTAAGTAAATCAACATAAAAAGATACACTTACACCAGGCTGAGGGCACATTCCGATAAACAATTGAGGAAAGGGCCGAGGCAAAACAAAAACCTTCCTTGCAAGGGACATCAAATATCGGCTGATCACCGGTATTTTTTGTTATCTAAAAATAAAGCAGCCCGCGCATGTTTCAGCGCGGGCAACCGTTCTCGGTCAGCGACGTGGCAACTTTTTCGGCTGTGTCTTGCGCCGCTGGCTTGTTAGGTGCCAGGAATGACAAGCCTGGCACTGGTAGATGTGCTTCTCGACTTTCTTACGGCGAGAATCTTTGCGGATAGAAGCGCCGGCGAGTGCAATCTTTGCCTCAAGCTCTGTGAACATACGTTTCCCGGTTACACGGCATGTGCCGTGCGATTTGCCTTGCATATTGCTTCACCGCCTTTTTATCTCGGGACTACATCACTTATACCACTACGACACACGGATGTTAAGATAAATACATGAAACTCCTCCTCACTTCATCGGGACTGAGTAAGCGCGCGATAGGCGAGGCGCTGCAGGGTATGTTCGAGATATCTCCGAGTGAGGTGAAAGTAGGGTTTATCCCGACGGCGGCCAATGTCGAGCCATACAGCAAAGATTGGGTGATATCGCAGTTCAATCAACTACAACGCTACGGGTTTTGTCATATAGATATCGTTGATATTGCGGCAGATGGCGTGGACTGGCGGGCACGGCTGGCAGATTGTGATATGTTGTGGCTCAGTGGTGGCAATACGTTCTATCTGCTGGATCAGGTGCGCAAGACAGGATTTGATACCTGGCTGGCAGAAAATATTGACAGCAAGGTCTATGTCGGCGGCAGTGCAAGTACTATCCTGGTGACGCCGACGATCAAGATCGCTGATGGTGTCGATGACAATGTCGTTGGGCTCACTGACCTGACAGGCTTGGGCTATGTTGATTTCGAGGTGGAGCCGCATTGTGACGCGGCGCGGATGGAAGCGATGAAAGAATACGCTGATACGAGTGATAACCCTGTCTATGCGATTGATGATTTGACGGCAATCAAGGTGATCGATGGCAATGTCGAAGTAATATCTGGGGGAGCCTGGAAATTGTACGAAAAATGAAAGTTCCATTTATAAGCAACACTCCTGATGATAAGCACTGCGTGCCGGTTTCGTACATGATGATTATCAAGACTTTCGATCCTTCGTTTTCCATGCCTATTGAAGATTGGGCTAAGGTCACTGGGTTTGAAGAGGGTAAGGGGACGTGGGCGAATGCAAGTCTTGTGTGGTTGCACGAACATGGGTATGAGGTAAAACATATTACGACTTTTGACTATCCTGCTTTTGTTGAGAAACAAGACAAATATCTTATCGAACTTTCTGGAGAAGAAGTCGGAAAATGGATGATTGACCACACGAATATGCCGGCCGAGGTCGAAAGAACGAAACGGCTTATAAAAGCAGGTTCGATAATCGAGAAGCGCGAACCGACACAAGATGACATACAGCAGCTCCTGGATAGTGGCTATCTTTTACGGGCAAATATTAATTTTGCAAAGCTCGCTGGACAGGATGATTACGTAGGGCACTCTGTCGTGATTATTGGATACGATGCTGCTGGGGTCTATATACATGATCCAGGATTGCCTGCAATCGAAAATCGGCACATAGAATGGGAACGATTCGAAGAAGCGTGGGCGGATCCAACACCAAATAACAAAGAGCTAGATGTGATAAGGAGATGAAGTGAACGTAGAAAAAGCAATTCGTGATTATCTGCGAGGTGTTCTACATATGTCGCTCGCGACGTGTGTGGACAATAAGCCATGGGTGTGCGAAGTGCATTTTGTGTATGATGATGCGCTGAATATTTATTGGCGATCAAAACAAGACAGACGCCATAGTCAGGAGATCGCGCAGAATCCGCATGTTGCCGGAAATATCGTTGAGCAGCACGGTAGCGGCGATAAACCACGAGGAGTGTATTTCGAGGGCGTTGCCGAGAAACTAGAAAATGTTGAGAGCGGTGATGAAGTGTATGAATTATTTGCGGAGCGATTTGGTTTGGGCGAGGAAGTTGTACAAGATGCCAAGAGCGACGATGGGCACAAATTTTATAAAATAAATGTGACAGACATGTATCTATTTGATGCCCGCGAGTCGAGCCCAGGCCGGAAATATCGGCTGGGGCGGTTACACTAGTGCTATGAGTGAAGATCGGTTTGCAAAAAATTATTCAAATACATGGAAAAACAAAACGCGGTCGAGGATGTATCACGCAGAAAACACGAATTTTGACAACCGGGACTATAAGCACAACCTGCAATCAGTCGTCAGCCCGACTGGCATATCTTACGGACAGAGACCGCGCCTAATCCCAAATAGGAAGCGATCCATGAATAAGTATAGGATGTTGCTACAAGAATATGAGGCTGAGATGATAGAGAGGGCAGGGATGGCGACGTAAAACATCCGGTCAAGTGTTGTATGATATTACCAATATGACAATCGGGATAATCGGGTTTGGTAGTTTTGGTAAATTTCTTGCTGAGAAACTGAGTTTGCATGGGCATGTCAAAGTATATGACCGGCGCGAGCGTGATATGACTTGGCGGGCAAGCTTCGAGGAAGTCGCACGGTGTGATTTCGTCATTCCATCGGTACCGCTTGAAGCATACGAAGAAGTCTTGCAACAGCTGGCGCAGCACATACCGCTCTCGAGTGTGCTTGTCGATGTCTGTTCGGTCAAAGAGTTGTCTGTGAAGTTGATACGGACACATCTGCCTAGGCATCAGCTGGTCGCGACGCATCCGTTGTTTGGTCCAGAATCTGCGAGCGTTTCTGTGCGCGGGCATACGCTCGTGATGTGTCCTGAGGTGTCCGACACGAAGCCGTACAGTGATCTTAAGAAATGTGCCGAGGATCTCGGACTGAATGTCGTCGAAATGAGTGCCGAGGAGCATGACCGCGAGATGGCGGTCGTGCAGGGTCTGACGTTTTTTATCGCCCGAACGCTTGATACTATCAAGGTTCATGACCAGCGATTGACGGCACCGTCGTTTCAGCGACTCCTCAGTCTGGCCGAGCTTGAGCTGCATCATTCACCGGAATTATTCCGTACAATTCAGCAGGGCAATAAACGCACCAAAGCAGTCCGGCAGCGGTTTCTGGATGCTGCGGGAGCTATACACGAAGAGCTGGAAAATAAGTCATGATGAAACAAATCTTGCTCCTCCAATCACGTCCAGAGGATGATGTGGCGCAAAATGAGTTTGAGTCGATCTGTCAATTGGGCGGGATTGATCCGGCGCGAGTGGTGCGGTTGCGGATCGAGCGGGATGAGCTGTCTGTGATTGACCTGGATAGCTACGCCGAGGTCATCATGGGCGGCGGGCCGGCGAATTTTGCGAGCAGCGAGGACAAGAAAAGTACTGAGCAGAAACGCTACGAAGACTGGCTCATTGCGCTGACGAAGCAGATCATCGCACAGGACACGCCGTTTCTCGGCATGTGCCTCGGTGTCGGTGTGATCTCGATGGCGCTTGGTATGCGGCCGAGCTACAACTATGGTGAAGCGGTGGCGCCGACTGAAATTGTTCTCGAAGAACCAGCTAGGAAGGATCCGCTGTTTGCGGATATACCGGAGCGGTTCTATGCGCTCGTCGGACATAAAGAGGGAATCGGCGAAGCACCTGCTGGAAGCGTTGCGCTGGCGCGATCGAGTAGCTGCGTCCAAATGCTACGCTGCGGGGCAAATGTGTATGCGACGCAGTTCCACCCTGAGCTGGATCTACTGGGACTGGCTATGAGGGTTGAGGCCTACAAGCACCATGGCTATTTTCCGCCAGAAGAAGGCGATGAGATCATGGCGAATGCGACGAAGGCTGACATCAGTCAGGCGGTCAAAGTACTGCAAAATTTCGTGAAGCGGTATATCGCTTAGTTGGTGTATCGTCAGGCTCTCTAGTATTGATTCGTATCATTTATAGTTTTATAGTGTGTAAATCATGAATAATAACGGTGAAAATTACAGACCTGGTAGCCATGAACAATCAGGTGAGGCGACCAATATGGGCTCCGGGCAATCTGAAGCTGTGCGTCGTATGGGGGCTACTGCCGGAGAACTCGTAGGCACCGGCGAGACTGAAGCTATGGGGCGGGAGGTGCTCGAGCCTTTTGGTGAGGATGAGTCATATTGGACGGTGTATAGACTGTTTACTGTCCCAAAAAACAGAGGCGTATTCTTTACTCTCGATCAAATATCGGAACATCTGGCGGGAAGCTATGATATGTCGGCTGAAACGCGGGCGTCTGTGGTGGCGACGCTGCAGGAATGGAAGGATTTTATCGAAAAAGATGCAGCTATGAACGGTATCGAAGGGGAGTTTCGTGGAAACTCAAGGGGCTTTGTTTTCATGACGAGAGAGCGGCTCTCACCGATTCAAGAAGTGACAGAAGCAGATACGAGTGAGCAGTCCGGCTCTTACACGCCAGAACGTAATACGTTTGTCGGACGACTAGAGCTTGTCGTCAAAACACTTCTCGATAAGAATGATGATGGCGCAGAAAAGCAGGCAGTAATAAAGAAGTTGATTCTAAAGGCTAATCCTTTGTTATCTGAGAACCAGTTACAACAAGAAATTGATACACTCGTGAACAGGGGAGATATTTTCAAATTTCGTCGTGGCAGCCCAGCATATCTCTCGCTCACCGCCAGGTCAGACGACGGTCGACCAGAGCAAGCCGCTTCGGCTGAGAGTGAGGACGACGGAGCAATTGATCTAAAGCTAGCTGCCAATGTTCTCGAGGTGTTGTGTGCTCCTCGCAGGAGTTATCAAAAGAAAATCACTATGAAAGAGCTGTGGCGAGAAATCATGGGTGATACACACAAGAGTCTTCGCATACCGCCCGAAGATCTCGTTGACCTAAAAAGTGTTTGTCGCCAACTTGAGAAAAAAGGTTTGCTGACGACAGGCGGCGCAAGAATGGGGACTGGGGGTGCACTGCGCCTTCGTTCTCGAGATCTCTATGTACTGAAAGTCGGCTTAACGAGTCAAGATATGAAAAAAGAGTTGAAAAGGATATCTGACGAAGCGGGTATGGAATTTTACTTGCAGCAGCTATTCGAGCAAGAGGGTGGGGGAGAATAGTTTCGTAAAGATAAGTAAATAGTAGACTTATCTTGGTTTGAGTGCATAATAAGCGCATGAATACACCCGAGCGACCGTTTGATGCCGAGCATGGGGACGGTGCGGATCCTGAAGGCCGCGACTTACTGAGCCCCGGTGACGAAGCGCTTATTGATCAAATATCCAACCACTACATACAGAATCCAGGGAAGATTTTAGCGAATGAAGCGTATGAATATAACACCACAATATTTGATATGGCTCGGAGACTACATTTCTGGTGTGGGTATGGGCGGGATGATAACGTGTCATGGGCGGCAGTATATTCCGCACTACACTTTGCCTTATTTGTGGGGCACATCAGGAACGGCGAAGAAGGAATCCAGCCGAATTTGACTGAATTCATGACGCGCGTCAACCGCGAGAATGCAGAAGCACTCGATGTCATGGAGGAGATGGCGACAGAGTATTTTTGTCGGCATCCGTCTGAGGAAGGGCTTGTGAAGGCATTTATGGGCGAGATAGACCCGTCTGAAATGTACGCGCATGATGCAGAATCTGTATTTGGGCTTGTGATGGATTCGATTGAAAGAGGAAGCTTGTTGAACAATGTTCCTAACCAACTGAATGGTATAAGGCCGAATGAAGACAAGGCCGATAGTTCGTTGATTGAAGCGCTAGAAGAGGACATGCACATAGACATATCCTCGGTATGCAACGAGCTGGCCGAAGTGAATCAAGCGTTGCTCCCGGCTGCTATTGAAGCATTTACGGTAGAATGCGGTCGTGAGCCTAATCTGGATGATAGTCGTGATGTCTCTGTGCTGAGAGTATCGATGAGGGATTGGTTTTTCAATAAATGGCCTCAGATAGAAAATGCTCCGATGATCGGAGACACTATCATCACGAACGGTCGGGGTATATTGATGTCACTGATGGTCAACGAGGAAGGTGTGGACGGTTTCGGATGCCTAAGGCTAAATAACAGAGTGCAAATACGAGGTACCTTCAAGGGCTTTGATACGCAGTCGTACCTTGACCAAGCGGTGCTCGACCTGGATGAAAAAAAGCAAAGCGAGGTCGGGGATTCGTACCTGCGTTCTTTTGGGGTGCACTTTGTGCTGGAAGATGTTGTCGTCATTGGTGGAAATTCTGATGAGATGCAGAGTAAACTGTACTATCTACCTCTTCATTATCCGGATATGAAGATCTTGCTCATGCGAACCGCGTTACTGGAGGATAATGAGAGGTAGCTCTTGGGTGATTTACGCTAGCGGTATAGATCACGTATACTAGCTAGCTATGATGCAAGAAGATAGTCTGTTTCGTGTCTCGCTCAAAGCCGTGATCCGCAACAGTGACGGTGAGGTGTTGGTGGTGTATGAAAAGGGACAGAGTGGCTGGAGCCTACCCGGTGGCGGCATGGATCATGGCGAGACGATCAAGGAGGCTATGAAGCGAGAATTGTATGAAGAATTGGGCTATACGGGTAATTTCACGATGAAACTATTCGCGGCAGAGGATGCCAGGATAATTCCGAGCCGGCCGGTTGAGACATGGCAGCTGCGGCTGATCTATGAGGTGACGACGGAAAACATGAATTTCTCGGTCGGTGAGCATGCGGTAGAGATCAAATTTGCACCGATTGGCGAGTTGCAGGACATACCGGGAATAGAGTTGATAAGACGCGCGCGAGAAAATAAACAAAAGCATTGACTATCAACAGCATGAGTGGTATAATAAAAAGATAAACTAATATAGAGCGTGCGACGGGTGGGGCAGAGCGCTGATAACGAAAGGTGTGTATGAACATAGTAAGAAGTATCACAGCAGTAGCTGCCTTCGCAGTATTGACGATCAGTGCTGCGGTCGTGGGCGGAGCTGCTCAGCCTGCGTTTGCTGCCGAGTGTACCAACGGGAGCAAATATACTGATTTTGAGGGTTCATACAGTGGCCGAGATACGATGACAGTCTCGACCAAAGATAATAAAAAGCTGTGTAAAGACGTCACGGTCAACTTCGCAAGCTTCACCGCACCTGACAACTACAACGGTAAGGGCTTCAAAAACAACCCAACCGCACTGCCACAAAAGCAGTTCTACAACAAAACAGTCACACTCAAAAAAGGCACCGATGGCACAACGACTGTACAAGTCAAAGTCCCTGATGCTTGTACTAACTATCAGATCGACGCCTACCTCGGTCCAGTGCAGACTGAGATCACGACTGCTGCTGGGTTTATCGACACGCACAACATCGTGGGTAAGCTGTTTCAGCGCACCAAAACTGACTGTACCAAGCCACCGGTTGATGCCTGTAACACCGAAACCGGAATTGTCGAAAAAGTAGCTAAGGGCAAGGAAAATGTCGCGCCGCACTCAACCGACATGACTATGTGTGGGGACGTGAAAGTCTGTGATCCTGCGAGTGGTGATATTATCACGGTCAAAGTTGCCAAGAAAGATAACTACAAGCCAAAAGACGACATCGCCTGTAAGCCTGACGTCAGAGTGTGTGACCCAGCAACCGGCAATATCATCACGGTCAAGGCTGCCAAAGAAGATCAGTACAAGCCAATCACTGACGATGCCTGCAAGCAAAATGTCTGTGATCCTGCAACCGGCAAGATCATCAAAGTCGATAAATCACGCGTCGGTGACTACAAAAAAGTAGACGATGCAGCCTGCAAGGACGAGCCTGAAGTCAAGGGTGAGGAAGCTCCAAAAGAGATCAGCAAAACTGGTCCTAGTGAAACGCTCTCTGCGATCCTCGGTGTCGGCTCACTCGCCGGTGCTGGTACCGCTTATGTTCGCTCCCGACTCGCACTTCGTAAGTAAATAAACTTTCTTACATCGATCTAAATTAGCGCTCCCTGTGAGCGCTAATTTTGTGCAGAGCCGGTAGGGTCGATGATATGATGGAGTCAAGCAAAAGGAGAGTGTGTGAAGAAAACCAATCGTTCGGGCGTGCCAAAATGGCTCAGAATATTTTTGCCAACAGCGATGATACTTGCATGGCTTGCGATGGCGGGCATAGGTGGCCCATATTTCGGTAGAGTCGATGAAGTATCTGACAGTGATATATCAGCATTTTTGCCAAAGTCGTCAGAGGCCGCCAAGGTCAGCAAAGCAGCGGGGGCATTCCGATCCAAGGATACAGTACCGGCGATCCTGCTATTTGAGGCAAAAGATGGCAAAAAACTGAGCGAGACGCAGACGCAAGCGATACAAGCGGCTGTTGCTAAAACCGAACCGCTCGAAGGTGTTGGCGGCAAAAGTTCTCCACTCAACGTGGCCGAGGACGGCAAGGCGGCTTTTGTGATCGTACCGCTCCAATCAAATGGTGAAGTCGACAAAACAGTTGCCAGTATAGGGGACCTTCTCGGCCGCGAAAATTTGCCTGAGACGCAACATTGGGTCACAGGAGCGGCTGGGTTTTTGGCGGATCTGAGCGTGGCGTTTTCGGGGATTGACGGCATATTGCTGCTGGTCGCACTTGGGGTGGTATTCCTGATCTTGCTGGTTGTCTATCGATCACCACTATTGCCTGTACTGGTGTTGCTGGTGTCGATGTGTGCGCTGGCAGTAGCGTTGTTGCTGGTGTGGCACCTCGCCAAAGCCGACTTGATCCAGCTCAATGGCCAGGTGCAGGGGATACTCTTCATCCTCGTGATCGGTGCGGCGACAGACTATTCGCTCTTGTTTGTTTCGCGCTACCGTGAAGAATTGTATGCGCAGCAGGATCGTACCGTGGCGCTCATAAAAGCATGGAAAGGCGTGCTTGAGCCGATACTTGCCTCTGGTAGTACGGTGATTGTCGGACTTCTCTGTCTGCTCGTGAGCGATCTCGGGTCAAATAAAGCACTGGGGCCAGTCGGTTCGATTGGTGTCGCATTTGCAATGCTCGGAGCACTACTGTTTTTGCCGGCGCTACTCTACGCAGTGGGACGAGCGGGGTTCTGGCCACGTATTCCGAGAGTCGACAGTGCAAGCGTCGCGAAACATACGCAGCATCTCGAAAAGGGAACTTGGCACAAAGTGGGAGGATTTGTCTCGCGCTATCCCCGAGTCATCTGGATCAGCACGACATGTATACTGCTGCTCGGCGCGAGCGGTCTGTTGCAGCTCAAGGCCGACGGGGTGCCGCAATCCGAGCTTATTCTCGGCTATTCCGAAGCCCGTGATGGACAAAAAGTTCTGAGCAAGCATTTCCCTGATGGGTCAGGGAGCCCGGCGCTCGTGCTCGCTCCGGTTGAACTCCAAGACAAGATTGTCGATATGCTCGATACATTTTCTGGTGTCGAGGGAGTCAGCGCAACAGCCACGGGCGTTGACGCTGGATTTAAGCCACTAGGCAAATCAGCGGAGTCTCTCCGCGCCGAGATCCGCACGGAGGTAGCGAAGGAGCTCGATACACAAAGGGCAGATATCATGACGCAAGCTGACGCGATTCAGGCGCAGGCAGGACCGTTTGCCGGTGCGACGGCACGCGAACAGTTTCTCTCGGCAGTGCTTCCAAACATTCCGTCTGTCGAAGAGTTGGTAGACAAGGCATATCCGTTTAAGGATGCAGCGGTCACCGTGATCGACGGTAACGTCTTGCTGTCGGCGACGCTTGTCAACGAGCCATATTCTCACGAAGCTGAAACGGCGGTGATGCGATTGCGCGAGCAAGTAGCGGCTGTTGATAGTCGCGTGCTCGTCGGCGGAACGACCGCTACGACCATAGATACCAATGCTGCTTCGATTCATGATCGCAGTATCATCATCCCCCTGGTGCTTCTGGCGATTACGATTATTCTCATGGTGTTGTTGCGCGCGATTGTGGCACCGATTTTGTTGCTGGCGACGACAGTGCTTTCGTTTGCGGCGTCGCTTGGCGTGGCAGGATTTCTGTTCAATAATCTGTGGAATTTTCCGGGTGCTGATCCGTCGGTAGTGCTGTACGGGTTTGTGTTTTTGGTAGCGCTCGGGATTGATTACAACATTTTCCTCATGACGCGGGTACGTGAAGAATCGCTGAATCTCGGCACGCGCGCCGGAGTCATCAGAGGTCTTGTGGTGACTGGTGGCGTTATCACCAGCGCCGGCATCGTGCTGGCGGCAACGTTTGCTGCTTTGTCTGTCATACCGATTCTGTTCTTGGCTCAGATCGCATTTGTCGTCGCGTTTGGCGTGTTGCTTGATACGATAGTCGTTCGCTCGCTGCTCGTGCCGGCACTGATACGAGATATCGGCGGGTTTGTCTGGTGGCCGTCAAAGTTGCGACATAAAAAGTAACTAATTTTACAGCACCATTCTACTCTTGCTTACGATAGAATAAATGCAGCCCAAAACAATTTTAATGGCCGGTGCATGACATCCGGCAAGAGACGAATGGTGCAAAATTATGGATGAACAAACAATAGATCTCGAAAAAAAAGCCAAGTCACTGCCGCTGCCGACCGACATATTGGCGGTGGATGAACCCGAATATGTGCCGACAGACATATTTCAGTGGGCGAATAATATCGTCGAGTTCAAGGGCGATTTGAAAATCGATCTGTTTTTATTCAACCGAAACGGGATCGTCTATCGCACCAATCGAAGCGCGGAACTCAACAAGCAGATGGAGCCGTTGTTCCTGGACGAAATTATCGAGTATGTGCTGAGCGGCGCTGAGGGCGGGCTCCAGGTACGACAATTTGAGGACGCCGAAGCCGAAGAGGGTGTGCTGCAACGCACCAAGCTATCCAACGTCGAGAAAGCCCGCGAAGTCTTGCGCTGGGTGAAGACGCAAGAATCGGAGATGGAAGTGTTTAGCGACGAGGCGCACGATATCAAGCGCATGAAGGGCGCGATCGCCCGGGTCTCGCACGAGAAGCTCGATCACTCGTTTTATATCATCAAACAACTGCCAGCCAGTCAGATGATGAGTGGCAAAGTGGGCTGGATGATCCGCAACGGGAAATTTGTGCCGTTTGACGCCGAGGCGGCGATCCGAATCCCGGATGACAATCAGCTGATGGTGCTCGACCAGGATATCTATGTGTTTTCGCAGGCGAAACTCAAGAGTTTGTTTGGCTATGACGCCAAAGAGTCGTATGTCGCCGAGCAAAAAGTGAAGGAAATCGAAGCGAATTTCCGGCTCAGTTTCGCCGAAGGTCTGACGCTCAATGGGCTTGTCAAAGGCCGCCGGTCAACTATCAAGAAACTGCAGAAAATCGAGCCGACACTGATGACGCAGGAGCAACTGATGGGGCACGCCGAAGACCTGGGCGTCAATCTGATGGAAGACGACACGAATGCAATAATCATCATGGATGAAAAAGACCTGGTGAAATTTGTGAACCTGCTGAACGAAGACTATATCGAGTCGCCCGTCACTGGTCTGAAATATGAGATTAGGAGCAAGAGGCCACTCAAAGAGCCGAGCGACAAAGACGACGAAGCGTATCCACAGGGTTGATCACAAATGAGAACGCCCCTTCCAGGCGTTCTGTCTGAGGGACAGGTGGCCGAGGGGCGTGAAGCCGACATTCGCCGGCTAGTTATCACGGTCAGGGTTCTCTGGAGGGAGATCCGAGCGAAGCCACCCGTAGTCGGACGGTACGCCGTCGTTCTGTGTGTCACGCCTTCGCTTTTCATCCTGTGCCTTCACATCTTTTAGGATGCGATCAATTTTCCTAGCGGCGCGACCGCTCCTTTGATGTCTGACTACCATTGGCTTTCTCGATTCTACTCGACTGAACAGTTTGACTGGGCACTACATACTCTAAGGCAGATACGCAGGATTTTCAACCATTTGTGAACCTGCTTACATGCAATACGAAAAAAGAAGCGTATACTGCCACGGTAAAGAGGAGGTAAATATGCTCGGAAACGGAAAAGTGTGTGTAACAATTGCCGTCAAGGACTTGGCGGCAGCAAAAGAGTTCTACGGGGGTGTGCTCGGTCTCCAGCAGACGGACGAAAATCCGGGAGGTGTGCTGTTTGCTGCAACCGAGGGCAGGGTGTTCGTCTATGAGTCCCAGTATGCTGGCAGCAACCAAGCGACCTATGCGTCATGGGACGTCGAGGATGTCGACGCGACGGTGGCAGCGCTGAGGGACAAGGGAGTGAATTTCGAACACTATGACATGGAGGGCGCGACCTGGGAAGGTGACGTGGCGGTGATGGGCGAGATGAGGTCGGCGTGGTTCAAAGACCCAGATGGCAATATCTTGGCCGTCAATAACGTTACGTAGCGTAGCCGTGGTGCTCTATCGTTTGACGATCATCAAACGGAGATTGGAGAGGTAGGTGCGCGGATTGGTGAGCTTGTGGCTCAAAAGATGGGTGAGATGGTACTCGACAAATGGTAATTTGTTGTCCGGCCAGTCGGTCGCGGCAGGGCTATAGAAGCTCTGGGTGATCATGGTGGGATCGCTTGCTAAAATTTCGAGCTCTTTTCGGATGTCTTCTTGGGTCATATCGTACCTTTCGCGTACTGTCTGAGCTATATGCTCACTATCTGTCTCCATTATCCTCTCTTTTGCTCCAGATACCTAATCTCATGGCCACGTCGAAACAAAACAATGTCTCAGTTTCACCATTTTGTTTCGGGGCAGAACAGGTTCTAAGGTAGAATAAGATGATGAAAGCAATCTGGAACAACAAGGTGATAGCCGAAGCGCCGCAAGCAGATTTGATCAGGATCGAAGGGAACTGGTACTTTCCACCTTCAAGCGTGAAAAGAGAGTTTTTCACGGATAGCGATACGCACACAACGTGTTTTTGGAAAGGCGAAGCGAGTTATTACGACGTAGTCATGGATGGCGAGACAAACAAAGACGCGGCTTGGTACTACTCGAAACCTCAGGCTGGCTCGATCGAGCGTGTCAAAAAAGATTTTACGGATTATGCCGCGTTTTGGCATGGTGTCGAAGTAGAGGAATAGGATGTTACGGCGGATAATCAAGCTACGAATTTTTTTGATAGCGCTGGCAGTGACTGTCGGGGCGGTACTCGTGAAGTACTCGCTGCATGCGCTCGGCTGGGAGCCGATCGAACAGACGAGTCTGCATAATAGCGTCGTCTCGAGTGTGATATTTGTGATCGGGTTTGTACTGAGTGCCACGATTGCGGACTACAAAGAGTCAGAGCGCATACCAGCGGAGTTCGCGAGCATCGTCGAGAATATGTACGAAGATGCTGTCGAGATCAGGAAGCTCTATCCGAAATTTGATATCGATGTGTTTCGTCGCAATCTGCTCGATGTGCTAGCGTCATTTCGTGACGGCACTCGGGCGAATCGTACCGGCGCTCGTCGGGAGATCCGTGAGCTGAATGTGACTTTTGGTGAGATGGAGACGGCGGGTGTGCCAGCAAACTTCATCGTCAAACTCAAGCAACAACAGGCGCAACTATTGCGTAGTATGTACCGTGTTAATTACATCCAAAAGATCAAATTCATCCCCTCGGCGTTTTTCCTCGTGCGCTCGATTGTGGTGTTGGTCGTCGGGCTGTTGCTCCTGACAAATATCGATCCATTCTATGGCGGGCTGGTGATCGTCGGCATCATCGCGTTCATCATGACGTATATGCTGATACTGATCCAAGTCATCAGTACACCGTTCCACGCTGAGGGCAAGACGCAGGACGATGTGAGTCTATTCCTGCTGAGAGAGGCCAGTCAACATCTCCGCAGCGAGCAATCGAAAACACCGAAGCGAGCACGCAAATGATTATTTATTACACCGATGGTAGCGCTAGTCCGAATCCTGGCCCGGGTGGGTTCTCGGTCATCCGTGATATGAAGCCGGCTGTACTTGGCAGTGAGCCTGGTATCACCACCAATATCCGTATGGAAGGGCTGGCGATACAGGCGGCGCTCGAGGATGCGGCGGGCGAACATTGTCAGATCTATACGGACAGTGAGTTTTGGATCAATGTGATCACGAAGTGGTCGCTCACATGGGAAGCAAACGGCTGGAAGAAAAAGGGCGGGGACATCAAAAATCTCGATATCGTCCAGGCCGTCTGTCCGCTCTATCGCCAAAGCCACGCGACGCTGACGTGGGTGAGGGGGCACGAGGGTGACCCGGGCAACGAGCTGGCTGACGAATGGGCAAACAAAGCCCGCAGGGGCGTGCGGCTCTAGCTCTGTTTTCTCCCGCTTGACCCTTCACCCCGCAGTCCTGTCTCCTGCCTCCGACATCCGCTCCCGCGCGGACGGTTGTCTGCCTGGACTGCATACTAATAGTATCGCATTCCCGCAGACCAACCGACCCGGCTGCGCTTCCGTT
>OFRO01000223.1_pt1 | contig 22016 bp, 32 predicted proteins | sample 1543091 | NCBI WGS metagenome assembly OFRO01 (sample SAMN07774217, study PRJEB24372) | wastewater metagenome | isolation source: Exp Tend NO 10WW | collected 2016-02
CATTTTTAGCCTTTCCGACCCCCTCCCCTACTGTCTCCCCTACCGAAGCAACCCCCTCCCCTACTGCTGTTTTTGCTTTCGTTGCCCCTTTCGCACCAACGGCATAGGAAAGCATCTCTCCGATATCACCGAGAGTAGAAAGAGCCAATCCTGATTCAGGCGAGGTGGCTTTTGCCTTATTCCAATACTCCACAGCCTTTTGAGCAACGGGAGTATCGATTCCTTTCTGAACTAATTCGCCGACCGCTTTAGCGGTAGCCTCATTCACATCTTGACCCGTAGCATTCTGATAAAGTTCACCAGCCACTCGCCCAGCAGTAGCAATCGGCTCGGCAATTCCAGCTTGGGCAATACCAGTAGCAAGGGTTCCAGCGACTTTAGCAGTCTTGAGAAATTGCATCGGTGAAGAATCTGGTGTCTCCATCACTTTCGTGAGTTCTTCGGCCTTTTTGTCGATGGTATTTTTGATATTCTGACCACCAACCTTGATAGCATCAAGCACTCCCTCGGTAGCCTTTGGCTGGGTAGCAGAAGTATCAGTCACACGATTCGAATATTCTGGGTAACGAGCTAAAAACCGCCGTCCCAATTCAGCATTATCGACACCGCTATAGGTAGGGTATTTCTCTTTTATTTTTTGGCCAAACTCCTCGATAGTTGCCATAAGTTTTTTTTATAATCCGATTCCCAATGGGTCGCTTGCCGTTACGCCCCCAGTTTTCCTGCGAATATCATCAACAATAATTTGGGCAGACTTCTTCATAGCATCCAACTGCCTCTTCATTTCTGATTCCGAGATGTTATATCCAGTGACATTTCCATTACTATCACGAACTTCGGCAGATGCTATTACTGAAGCACTCGACTGCAAAATCTCCAATTCCTTTTCGGAAATAGCACCAAGAGTTCCACCTTGAGCTTTGAGAGCGAGGAGGTTATCCAACACCTCTCGGCTAACAAGAGACTTGATAGCATTGACATTCGAAGCTTTTGTTCCAAATGGGTCGAGCCAATTCCGTTCAATTTTCCCAGTCCATCCCGAACCAACGCCACGACCCGATGGGTCGATACTTTCAATGAGAGAAATTTTCTTTTCGAGGGCATCAGCTTGCTGGCCTTTAGCGGCTTCGGCTTCTGCCATTTTCTGCTGTTGAGCAGAAGTGAGAGTTGAAATGCCTAGACGAGCTTGTTCAGCAGGGCTAAGTTGTGAGGAAAACTGGGTATCGAATCCAGTGACATCTCCTGTAACAGCAGCGTATTCTCCACGCTTCTTCATGTAGAGGTCTGGGTTGGCGAATCCGTCCGAACCTTTCGAAGCGTTGAGTTCATTTTGAGAAGCCTGAACGATTCCACCAACTCTTTCAGTAGAACTTTGTTTCTCTGGAGCAAGTGCCTTAGCCAATTCAGCTTGTTTGATTTTGAAATCATTCGTCAAGAACTGTGAGAACTTCCCAGACTGGAGAGCAGCAGCGAATTCTTTCTTGCTCATTCCTTTTGGCCTCTTGTTCGGGTCAGCTCCATAGGTAGCAATGAAATTTTGCTTCTCTGTTTCTTTTCGATTCTCATCGGCGATTCTTGCATTGTAAAGAGAATTGAAAGCATTGATTCTAGCGGTATCAAGTTTGTCTCGATAGCTGGCTTCCCCAGTCAAAACCCCCATCGCTTTTGGCTGGTTCATGATACCAATCTGATTCAACTCGGCAATCGAATTGGCTTTGGCCAGTTTTGATTCCAATTTCGACAACTTCATATCCATCACCTTTTTGGTTGACGGAATATCAATCCCCTGAATGTTGGTAGCACTATACACTGCCGATGGGTTCAAAGTCCCAAGAACAGGTGCAGTAGGCACTTCAGTAGGGGCAACAGGAGCCTCAACTGCTGGGGCGACTGGTGGGAGTTCTTCTAGGGGAGTTGCCATAAAATTTTAATCTTTAGTGGAGTATGTTTTTTCCTTAGTATTTTCTGGCTCATCTTTTGCATTTTGGATGGCCACGACAATATCAGAAAATGCTCCCACCTCGTCCCCTTTAAGCGGTGTTCTTTTCAAAAATTCCAAGAGATTGTTTCTCTGGAAGACATCCATCTGTATTGTAACCATATTTGTGAAAAATTAGTAGTGCTTATTATCGATGTGCTTGATTCACCCACCCCGTTTCACTCAAGCTTGTAATGATTCCGCCTTTCACAGTGACTTCCGCATACTTCCCCTGAATCCCTGTTCCATCTGGGTAGCTACGAATCGCAATCAAGAATCCATATCCATTGAAAGCATCTCCATTCGACCCACCACATCGAAACCCATCTGATGAGTGAATGTATTTCCCTCGAATATTGTTCCACTGGTTCCCAGAAGTTCCGAGGTCGTGCGAGTTCGTAGAGGCAGGGATGAAATCACCATTGGTCGAGATGTAGCTGTTTCCAGCGGTCAGCCTTCGGCCTGTTGCCCACTCGATGTAAGCATTGTTTGAAAATTTGAGGTTCGATGAGTTGTCGAGTTCGGCATTTGGTAATCCAGCGAGGTCAGTGAAGAAAATTTTACTATCGGTAGCCAAAACCAGACCATTATTCCCTGAAGCGGTTCGAATACTGCCGAGTTTCGTGTTGTTTTTGTAGAATTTTACCTCTCCATCACCAAGTTTTGTCCGATATCCAGCATCGTCTGACATAAGGCTCCCAGAAACGGTCAAATCTCCCTCGATATCACCAGCCTCGGCATAGATAGTGCCTCGAAAAGTTCCAGAAGTTGCCGTAATCGAGCCAGTGAACTCCCCAGAGGTGGCATGAATCTCTCCTGTAATGACGGCATTTGAGGCTACCAGACGACCATTATAGTCCACACGAAAAGGGGCAGACCCGAAAGACGATGAACCGATGAACACACCGGCAGAATTCGCTTTGAAAATCTTCGTTCCAGCTCCAACAATCAACTCCTTGTAATGGCCGATTTGGTTTACCCGATATTCGGTTTTGATTGGCTGGCGTTCGATGTTCATAGTTCGATTGACCGAAGTTTAGGCCGATTGGTTCCGTTCGATGTCATGGTGATTCTTGCCTGAATGAAATTGACTGTTCCGAGACTGCCATCGAAATAGTAGGTCTTTCTGATAGCATCTTTTTTCACTACTACTGCGGTATAGCTTCCTGCTTGGTCTATCTGGTGAGAAATCCCCATGCTCGTTCCAGTTGGCAGGGCATCATAGTAGGCATAGATTTTCTGAATGCTCCCAGCGACTTCTGGTGTATCAACTGTGGCGACAGCATAATCAGTTCCAGTCTTATCAACATGGGTTCCAGCAGACACCAACAAAATCGTTCCATAGGTTGAAAGCGAGGTGATATTTCCAGAGGTGGTCGTGTATTCCTGAACGATGGCATAGGGCAGGTCATTATCTTCTCGATGAATTGAGAATACTTTCTGACCCGAAGCAAACAAACACCGACCCGAAAGACGAGTGGTGGCATACGGATTCACGCTCGTGGTGATATTCGGAATCTTTCGGAATCGAACCATCGCTGAACCTGACCAGTAATAGAGCTGACCTTGAGTTCCGCATTGAGCGAATATAATGTCATCGTTCTTGATAAAGCAGTTGATACCGACTTCTGGAATCTCATCATCAATCGTCCACGAATCAGAGAATGTATCCCAGAGAAAGGCCTTGCAGTTATTGACAGTGGTTCCGATAATCGTTCCGACCAAGAGGTCTACCCCAGCTCCGATGAGCGAACTGACAGTATAGTTGGTAGGCAAGTCGAGAGCAGAGTTCGAATAGGTAGAACTCGAATTGACCGAGGCGATATCTTTTCCATTCCCGATATAGAGAGTGAGGTTCACTTCCTCCATCGGGCGATAGCTTGAGGTATTTGAGAATGTCTGCCAAGTATCAGACCGAGAGCCATCGGTTTCTGCCACGAATCTCCCGAGTTTGGTTGAAGTAGCATAGTAGAGATACCCATTGTAGTATTTCGCTCCACAGTGGGCGGTATTGGCATTAGCTGTGACCACTGACCATGAACCAGAGTATTTCCAAATCTTTCCTGTGGTAGTAGAGAATGCATAGACCGTTCCAGCAGGGGTTTTGGTGAAGATACAGGCTTCGGTAGGGGTATTCGATAGACCATCCACCCCAAGAGCGAGTTGAGGCATGACATACCCAATTTCAGAATGAATATCGCAATTCACGAGGTTCGGAAAACCCTTTGAATCCGCACGAGAGCGAGATATCCCTTGAAACCATTCTGAAAATACTTGAGCCATAATTATGCAATAAATTCTTTTATCTTTCTTTTTGCTTTAGCGATAATAGCTTCACTCCCATCGTCACTCTCCCAATAGCTCGCATTCTCCACATGGCTTTTACTCCCATCTCTTTTTTGCCAGGAGAACAACCAGTCCACGAATTTTGCCATCCATGTCCCTTTGTAATTCCTACCAAGGCGAGAGGAAATAGTCATATCTGGGTCGCCACCAAGAACAGTATTTGCGAACTGGTCAATCGAGATGAGGATATTCCGAATGTATTTCTTGAGCATATTTTTAATGGAATGGCCTTCTCACTGGTGTCCATATTCCTGTGGTCGGCTTATTGACAGGAGTATAGATGGTCGCCGTAGGTTTGGTAATTTCTGTATAAGAAACCTGTCCATTCGTGATAGAGGCAATTCCGTTCTGATTCTTTATTGTATCACCTTTTATATCGGCTTTCCCAGACTGGGTTCGCAATTCAACTCTCGGAATGATACTTGCTTTCCCTAATTGTGTTCGGAGAGTAGTGAGAGATATTTTTGCTTTCCCAGTAAGGGTAGCAAGCCGAGCAATCGAGACAGCCCCTTTTCCTGATTGAGTTTTAGTAATGGTGGCAGTTATTTTTGTCTTTCCTGTAATGACTTTATAGACCACGATAATGACACGAGCAACACTGGTCTGGGTCTTGGTAAGAGTGGCAACAATCAAAGACTTTCCATACTGATTTTTTACACCACTCCCAGGTATAAGAATGTTTGCCTTTCCACTTTGTGTCTGAAAGACTTCATCCAAAATATTCGCAACACCATCTTGGGTTTGAGTGACAATGCCAATGCCGCCACCACCAGACAGGCCAGCATAGGGGGTATTTCCGTATTGTGTTACGCCATATTGCATAGTATTGCGAGCTACCTATTGTATTAGGATGGCTTGTTAGAGCTACTTTCTCACGAAAATAAAGGGTAATCCAACAAAAACAAATTCTTTCTTATCCGAAAACGAAATGGTGACTGTCCCACCGACAACCTTGATATTGGTGACGGAAACTTTTGTCACATTCCCCTTCGCATCCAAAAGATTTGCACCAACTTGATAAAACTGTTCTCCTGTCGTCCGAAGCATCGTGATATTTTCAATCTTTTTCATAGGTTCAAAAAAATAATTAAGCGGTTCTTTTCCACACCGAAACGACCACATACGGTTGGACATTATTGTGACCAGTAGCACTCCCTGTCGTAGCTGAATTAAACTGAGCGATATCGAGAGTATGAGTATGGTCTGCCGAAGCATTCCCAGAGTTGGCGGTAGTCGTGTTTCTCCATACGCCAGACTGGTTCGAACCTGTTCCACAACTTGGGAGGGATGTATATTGGTTGATTCCATGAGTGTGGCCTACGCTATTATTTCCCGATGTAGCTACTCCTGGGTCAGCAGTATGGGTATGAGCAGGCATTTCTGTATCATTGAGGGTGTGCGTTTTTTCTCCTCTTGTTTCCTCGACAGTATCAAAATCGGTATCACCTGAATCAATACCGACCAAAGTTCTACCTACGCCAAACAATGACCAAGTGCCAAAACCAAACAGAGTATTCGGGTCTGTTGAGACTACTGAAATATACATCGCCCCGACAGGGTAAACGACTTGGAGTATATCGGTTTGAGCTTGGCGAATGAGTGTAGCAGACATAATCAGGCAGTTCTCTTAAACATATACACCACGATATAGGGCTGTAAGTTAGCATGAGCAGTTCCACTTCCTGCTGTTCCGGAATCGAAAGCGGCGATATTCCAATCATGAGTATGCCCAACACTCACTCCACCAGATGTTTGCGTGCTTGGCCCCTGTTTCCAGTCCCCACCTGAACCAGAGCCAGTAGACATTGTCGTGCTTCGAGTTGTGTAGACATGATAATGTGTAGCAGATTGCCCTGATGAAGTGGTGCTTGCTGGGTTCATGGTATGCAAATGGCTCGACATTTCCGCTTCTGTGAGAGTATGGGTCTTGGCTCCACCTGTTTCTTCAAGAGTATCAAAATCAGTATCTCCACTATCAATACAAACAAGCGTTTTCCCAGCACTCAAAGCCGACCATGTTCCGAATCCGAATAGGGTGTTCGGGTTTGTAGAGACCGTAGAAATATAAACAGTTCCGACAGGGTAGATTGCCTCTCGAATGGCATTTGCTTGAGCAACTCGTAAAAGGGTAGCAGACATAGGCTAGGCAGTTCGTTTCCACATATAAGCGACAATACTGGGCATGATATTGTTATGAGCTCCATCTCCACCAGTTGAACCAGAAGTAAACGATGGAATATCGATGGTATGAGTATGTGTAGCACTTGCCCCTTGAGTTTGAGATGTCCCTTGACCACTCCATCCACCAGCCTGTGAGCCTGACACATTCATTGTTGAATAAGATGCGAAAGTGTTTGCTGTATGGGTATGGTCTACCGACTGGCCACTCGAAGTTGTATTCGGTGGGTCTACTGAGTGAACATGACTTGGCAGGTTAGCCGTAATAAGGGTGACAGTCTTAGCCCCTCCTGTTTCTTCTACTGTATCAAACTCTGTCTGGCCACTATCAAGATTGACAAGGCACTTCCCAGCAGCAAAAGCAGACCAAGTTCCAAACCCTAGCAAAGTAGCAGGGTTAGTAGAAAGAGTAGAAATGAAAATATTCCCTATGGGATAGAGGGTTTCGAGAACTGCATTGAATTGTAGTCTCCGAAGTTTTGTAGCTGACATTTCTAGTATCGATAATCACAAAACAAAATATCTCCCGTGACAGGAGCAATCACCATCGAAATAGTATCAGTAGAAAGTGTGTAGTCCCCCGTGACCGTCAATCTTTGTCCATTGAGATATACAGCAAGGCTACTAGCGGGGTTAGGAGTATTAGCGAGGACAAAAGATTGATTCGAGCTGTTGATACTCCCTGTTGGCACTTCATTCGAAACGATGGTTGGCACAGTAGGGATAAGTGCCGGGATATCTGTATTGATGGTCTTGGCGGTAAGCCCAGCAATCATTTTGTAAGTTTTCCCACCAGTATTATGGGTAGCAGCCGAAGTCCCTTCTTGAGCACGAGTGACAGTCAGAGTATCGGTAGAGATGTTGGTCACTCGAACAATTTCACGATTCGGGTCATCAGTAGGGTCGGTATAATCAGTCGAGTTATACCAGACAGCATTGAAAGAAGCTGTCGGAAGTTTTGCTCCTTCACTCGCCACAAGGATAATCGAAGTGGCAGAAGCATCATATCCCGTAGAGACTTCTACTTTAGCGAAATTTTTAGCATTATCGAGAGCCATATCATTTTATTGTTAGGATTTGCTGATAGTTTTTCCCATTTTTCGTAGTTTGCCATCCGATGCAGAACTCGATGTCATGGGAAATCGTCTGCAATCCCTGAAACTGAATCGTATTCTTTCGAAAATAGATAAGCCGAAAATTCGAGAGTTCTTCATCATGCATTTTGAACGGAACGCCATCAATTTCGAAATGCCCATCTTCGAGGTCAACCAAATACTCATGCCTCTCTCCCTCTAGCCAGAACTGCTTGATATCTTTGTCTTTAACATCGAAGAAAGCAGATTTTGTCTTATCGATTTGCGAGACATCCTTGTGAGTCTGTGAGTAAAAATCGCCATCTTTGAAAGTGCAGGAGAAAAGATATTTCATAGCATTGTATTGCCGACCTTACTATTTAGTTCTCGGAATATTGTAGGGTAGAGGTAATGGTAGGAGTATCACCAGGAGTAGAACAGGTAGAAGCGACCACGAGTTGCGTAGCAAGATACTGGGTATACCCTTCAGCCGACAGGGTAGAGGCAGGCGAAGCATTTTCAGGGCCAGAAGTCGCAAAACTGACAGCCGTTCCTGAACCGATAGCCACAACACTCGTGAAATCAGTTCCGAATGACGAGTTGGTAGCGGCTGGGGTGGTATAGGTAGAGGTCACCGTTCCCTTGAGGGTTACACCCGTTGGGAAAGCTCCTGTATCAGCCGTATGACCAGACCATTTTGCACTTGAAATCTGGGTAAAGGTTCCTGAAAAATGGCCATACTGGTATTTTGGCATCGAATAATTCGAACCACCAGCAGGCACAGAAATCGGAGCATTCGAATAGAGTGTTCCAGAGTTTGCTGTGCAGTCGTCAACTGTTTTCCAGTTATTATCGGTAGCAAAATGAGTATCTGCACCGAATCCACTACGGGTTGTCCCCTTTGAGGGCGAGCCAGTGGCCGTCCCGTTATCCTCACACCATTGAAAGGTTGCTGCCATAATTTTACAGTTATTTATTTATAGCTCTCACGAGTAGGTTTCATAACGAAATTCCTCTTGAGCCTATTTTTATAGAAATCATTGAATCTCCCTTCAATTCTAGCATAACTATTGGCAAAGTCATTTCTCCATGCATCACTATATCGTTCAGGATGCATCATTCGTTCCATGTCGGCCAGGTCAAAAGCAAGAATATTGTGCAGGTTATTCTCGAAATCTGGGGTTTCATTACTTTCGGTTGCCAAATTGCTCTGTCGGTTCTCTATCCAAATATGAATCCCATCCGTGATAGTCTCTCCACTCTCATTAGCAGGCCGAATGAAGTAAGAGTTTCTTTCGAACCGAACATGAGGCTCTGTTTGACTGAACCCAGCATTGAAATCAGCGGCTCCAACTTCTGTCCCGTTGTTCTCATTGATGTCATACACCTTGCAAGGTCGATAGGTAATCCCGTCATACGAAACCTCAATGCGAATTGGTCGCATCGTGGTAGTTTCAAAGGGATATTCCCCGTTATATCCGATTTGCCCCTCTGGTAATCCCGTTGAAGAAAAGAAGTCGGTCTTTTCCTCAATGATGAATTGGTTTATATCCTGTCTGACACGAAGAATATCGAGAGTTCGGTTCCCATAAGCGACATTCAATTCCTCAAGTATATTGGCGGTGTCTCCGTCAAGAAAAGTAATCTCGTCTGTGTTCGTCAGGCGATAGGCCTTTGAGAGGATTTGCGAAATTATCATAGTCCGATGAAGTTAAAATCCCCTTTTAATTCAGCGAGTTGTTTTTCAAAATATTCGATGGCGTTCGCATTGTGACCACCGAGATGCCCAATGTGATAATGCTGGTCAGTAGGGTAAAAGACTTTCAATCCTTTCGGTCGTCTTTTGTCATTGTAATGTTGGTCAGCTACCCAGTATCCTTTTTCGAGTAAGGCTTGATACATTCCATCACTTATCTGCCACCCAGGAGCCTTGAACCCTTTGACGAGTTCGAGCTTCGAAATGAGGTCGAGATAATTGATGCTTTCTTCATAGCTCCACCACTGGCATTCACGATTGCTATTATGCATGAACCCATGAGGAACCATCTGAATCCATTCTATACCTTTTATTTTTTTTAGCCAATCCTCTGAGCATCTCCCGACAATAGTGAACAGGGTGATTTTGAAAGCGGGGTTCTTCGCATGAATTCTTTCGAGGATATCCAAGTCAGAATTGCTCTCGCAAAAATCATCGGCATCGACAGTATATAAAGTGGTAGTCTCCGACTGTTTCATATTTTGCTTCACCTAGTCCATCAAAAAATCCAACCAAATCCTCTGGGGTGAACTCCCACAAATGTTCTGGGTAATCCCCATGCTTTATAGCGTTTTCACAGTTCGTATCGACCGTAGAAAGAGCCACCCAACCACCCGACTTCGCCATTCGGCACAACTCTTTGGCAAACTCTCGTGGGTTCTCCATGTGTTCGATAATCTCTCCAGCCACTACCACATCGAACATCTTATCATCAAACGGGAACCACTTCTTTGGTGGGTCAAAATCATCGACATAGTAATGAATCTGTGGGTATTTTTCTCTGACGATATCCCTGGCAGTATGCGATTGGTCGAGACAGAAAAGGTCGGCTTTGATATCGGTATGTTCGGCAAGATACTGGCAAGTTCCAAATACCCCAGCTCCTACATCCAAAACCTTATCCCCATTTTTCACATACTTTGCCAATGCTCTCATCCTCACAGCATCAAAAAAGGGGCGAAGATTTTCCTCGACACCCCAAATATGCTCATAGTATTTAGCATCGTCAATCTTGGTAGGGTGAAGCCTTTTCATAATTCCTCTTTCCACTTACGCTCGAAATATTCTGGGTATTTTTTAGCTTGACCCTCGGTTCCATCTCGATGTTCCACGAATACATCTTCGATATACCCGACCACACCACCATTGGCTTTCACCCATTTGCAGAAATAATCATCCTGGCCCTTAGCTTTTGGCAGATTTTCATCATAGCGGTATCGCTGATAGACGATGGCAGGCACGATATGGAATAGTCCACCGACAATAGCTGTCTCCCCAATCCAATGCTTCCCGAAATCATGATGGCTCCCTCTCGTTGGTTGGTTAATTATACCATGAACATGAGGCGATAAGATGTGATAAGCCTGAAACGCTGACGATGAGGATTCATACATTTCACTCACGATTCTCAAGATGTTTTCTGTCTCGATGTAACAGTCATTATCCATCTTGATAATCAAATCATATCCCCCATCACCGAAAATAAGTGAAAGAGCCTGATTGCTTCCCTTGCTTATACCGACATTTTCCTCGTTTATCTTGAGACAATGAGGCATGTATTCGTATTTCAACCACTCCACCGTTCCATCAACTGAACCATTATCAATGACAAAATGGTCGAATGGCATTCCGGCAACTTCTTTCAGGCGGGTAAAACACTCTTTGGTGTATTCCAATCTGTCTCTGGTCAAAGTGTAGATAGCTATCTTAAGCATATTTCCCTACGATATCGGCTTCGTCCACGACATACAGACCAGACTTCAAACAATGAAGAATAGCTGTTCCTCGCAGGATAATTTCGGTTCCCTCTGGGTAGAATTTACTCCCTTTTGAGGTGATAAAGTAATCGCTCTTAGGCAACATCCCCTCGACCACGACCTTGTCCTTTTCACTCTCTCTCGGCCTCGCTTCTACCTCGTGAAACCCTTTATTTGGTAGAAATCCACCCTCTCCCTCGATTTGTGCTGTTCGCATACCCTTATTTTTTAATCAATTTAGCTACTCTTTCTCTTGGCCACCTCTCATTCAACCTTGTTCGGTTATCCGAGGTGTGTTTGAACCTGTCTCGGCTCGATGAATGGTGATGAATGGTGGGTTTTTTGACATATCCGATAGAATATCCCTTTTCCAATGCTGTGAGGAACAATTCTTGGTCTTCTCCACCGTTTTTGTAGGCTTCATCCAGTCCACCAAGTTCATCCCAGGCTTTCCGCTTCACTCTGAATAGGAATCCTGTGGGTATCGTCACCTTATCAAAGTCATCGGTGATTGATTCATTGATAATCGACCCTTTCCAATCATACCTTATGCCATACCAGACCTTGCTCGGATGCCAATTCGGGGTAATCTGGGCGGCTCCCACGATATCTTCGGTTCTCTGTATCAATTCCCGAATCACATCATCATCTGGCTCGATATCATCATTCATGAAAATCAGGTTCTCGGTAGTCGCTATTTTTGCCCCCTTGTTGCAGTTTTCACTGAAAGTGCCACCAGATACCACAATTATGTTGAAAGCATCATAGGACAAGCGTTCCAGCACCACCTTGAGCATATCATGACGGTTCTGGTGGGGAATAATGATATCGGCGAGCTTGGTATCGAGAATTCCATGCTTTTTCATCAGAATATCTTTGGCAACATTCGGGTCTTGAGCATCCTTGCCTTTCGTGATGCCATCACGCCACTTGGTAGAGAACATACACATTCCAGCGAATACACCCTCTTTTCCGAGGCCAAGCAGGGTCAACCACAAATCCCAATCCTGAAACCGCTTGAGTGATTCATCGAAGCCGGGGTAATCCTCTTTCCGAATCAGGCTCATGGTAGAAATATAATTCCACTTCCATAGGTCATGGCTTGAGAACTCTTGGTGGCCAATGAGCTTCCCTTCAAGGGTATACGAGCCATAGGCATAGGCCTTGGTAGGGTTATTCCTCAGGGCTTTGTAAAGAACAGCGATAGCATCCTTATTCCACTCCAAATCATTGTCCGAAAATAACAGAAAATCCCCTTTTGCTTTCTTGGCTCCCCGATTCCGACAGACATTCGCTCCCTCTTGTTTCTCGTCAATCTCTATGATAATTTCGATGTTTTCATAGGTTTGAGCTTCTAATGAAGGCAGAGAGGTTATTTCCTCCCCTTTTCGGCTCGGTATGACTATCGAGACTAGAGGACTTTTTTTTTACAGGAAGCGAGGTGAATCTTCACGCCCTTTTCAGAAGCACACATCTTTCCGCAGTAGACACATTCAAGAGGGCTGACCGTCTTTTCAGGCTCAACAACGACAGGCGTTTCATCCACAGCAGTAGCTTCTTTTTTCTTTATCATCGACAATCCCAATTCCTCGGAAACATCGACAATCCGACCAAAACGATTTTTTATCAGCATAATATCCCCCTTTTAATATTTAGCGAGTTCATCCCAGCCCCTATAAGGGGGCTAAGGGAACTAACTAGGTTAGTAGCGAACCTGGATGTCCACCAGCTCACGAGCACCCTCGACGAAAGTCTTCTTTCCATAGAGGTTCCAGATAATATACTGGGTTCCGAGACGGACAGTTCCGTCTGTGTTCTGTGGAAGGTCTTTGACTTCAACCTTAGGAGAAACTTGCATAGCGAGACTGATAGCACCTTTCTTTCCACCAAGCATGTGGATGGTGTTATGGTTGGACACAACCGAAGTTGAAAGGTTACGGCTGATGTAGAATTCCACATCGAGCAGGCGACCCATGAAACCGTTCTTGATGGTGTCATCGGCATTGCGGAAACCAATCGTCGTCATAGCCTTTTCGAACACTTTGTAGTAGTTCGTTGGGTCTACAACGAGGAACCAATCTCCGTTGTTCTCAACATCCTGACCTGCGAGCTTCGCCTTGAAAGCCTCAATGAGGTCAATCGCATTCGAAGTCGTCAAGAGGACTGCCTGACCATTCGTTCCACCAGAGACATCACCACCATCGACATTCGAGGTAGCGTTGGCGTATTCGGCCAAGATAGCGGTATCAACCGTATCACGCAACTTGTAGACAGAACGCTCCTTGAGCTTTCCTTGCAGATTGTAGAACATCTGCTTCTCATCCAATCGGTCTACATAGAACGACGCATACTTGGCGGTGTCTACCGAGAGGTATTCATCCGTGGTAGCGATGTCAGTTGTAGAAACTGCACCAGAGGTTGCATTCCGAGTGTATGAACCTACTGCAGGGTCACTCTGATATGGGCGATGAAAGGTATCTCCATCAGGCATATCAACCTTTTCACAAATCGCCTCAGCAACGAGGGATTTGGTCGCAAGACCTTGGACTTCTGGAGCCCAGACTTCGCGAATATAATTCTCAAGCGTATTAGCCATAGAACTTTAGTTTTATCTTTTCCAATTAGCTTTGAGCCAATTGTTGTATTCCGTTCTCCGTTCTGGTTTTTCGTTGAGCCACTTTATGTGGTCAGCATTTCCGAGGTCGATTCTGTCATAAGACATTTTACCGCCTTTGACGAGCGAAGATGGCATTCCAACTCTTGACTTGGCATCTTCATCAGCCGACTTTCTCTCGAACATGGCTTTCGCTTCTCCCTTAAAATAGGTAGACGATTCATAGAGTTCAAATGGGTCTTTTTTGAGGTTTTCGGCCTCTTTCTCCACTTGGCTCCATACCATTTCAGCTTCGGGATTGGACTTAAAGTATAGACTTTTCAGCACAGGGCTGACACTCGTCTTGCTGGAAGTTCCTTTCGGTTCTTCAGTAGCTTTGTCCTTTTCCTCTCCACCTGACTTCTTCATCCCTTGTTCTGTGAAGAATTTCGCAACACCTTTTTTTAGGCGATTGAATTCTTCCCGAGTTGGGGCTTCTTCGTTATCTGACGAATCATCCGCAAACAAGGATTCAAAAGTCTCCGAGTCTGTCGATTCGCTTTCTAGGTTCGGGGTAGCCGGAGCTTCCGTTCCCAGAGGTAGTTCCTCTGACATACAGTTAGGTTGATAAAAATTACTTTTCTGCATCCCTTATTTTGCAGAAGTATAACTTTTATGGGTTCAATAATTCACCGAGAATTTTTTCCAAAGTCTTACGAGCGGCCTTTGCCTGAAATGTCATCTGCCCCATTTCTTCGAAACTCCCAGCAGAAATATTATTCAAATCGGTAAGCTCTGTAAGGTTCTTCCGAATTATATCATCAATCACAAATTTTTGGAAACGGCCATTCTTGCGAAGTGTCTCAAGATAGGCTGACCGCTTCATAGCTAAGTCAGCCCTTGCATGTAACAATTCTTTTTCTTCGGCCAATCGGTCTGAATCTTTCTTGAGAACTTGCATAGTTTTAAGCGAGAGTAGTCATAGGTGCTGGTGGGGTGGCGAGGCCTGCTTCGGCATTGGCTTGAGCCATCATCATCTCCCTTTCTTGTGCCTTTTCTTCTTCGGTCTTATCGAACTGACGAGGATTTTCATTCATCAGGTCAAAAATAGCATCTTCGAGAGCCTTGTGAGAACCAGTGTAGGTTGGGTCAGCTTTGAGAGCCTGCAAGGTTTGAAGCTTGGCACTCTTATCAAAAGTCTCATTCGTGACATAGAACTCCACATTCCTCTCAATACCCTCAAGCATACTCTCTTTGAGTTCAGCCCATCGGGTATCACCCATCTTGGTAAGCGATTCAATGAGAGACTTGCTTTCGGCTTCTTCCAAGTCCTGCAAAATCTGAACATCTTCGAAAGACACATCGCCATTAGTCTTTTCTTCGTCAGTGGCATTGGCCTTTTCGAGTTCGGCATAGCGAGTTTCGGTATTCTTTCTGACTACCTTTTCCACGAGAGCTTGGTCATATTCGAGCAATTCTTGAGGACTGGCGATAATTGCCACCATCTGCTCTTTGGTAATTTCCTTTACGATATCCTCGAAGTATCCATTTTGAAAAAGACGAGTGAGGAAATGATGCATCTGCTCTCTGACGAAATCATAGGTCGTTTGTTGAGCAGCGAAATTTGCTTTCACTCCTGATGCACTGGTAGACCCTGGCAATTCCTCTCCTGTTCCTTGAGCCGTGACACCGAGAATCAATCGCATTATTTCATAGAGCTTGTCTACACCAGCCACGAAATCTCCTGTCTTCATATCGAAATTCAGGCGAGACAAATCTTCGGCATCACTCATCGAAACCACCGAACCAGTCTCAAGGTTATCGAGAAAGTCCTGGGTCAATGAGTTCGAGGTGTTGGTGTATTTGTGAACATAGATACCACGAAGCCCCAAGAGGTCGAGCTTTCGCTTATTGTTTCCCGTCTCATTGTATTGCTCCTGAATCCCCGACAAGAGTTCGGCGGCTCCAAAGGCCAGCCACCGTCCTGGCACTGGGAAGAAATCAGCCTGTTCGTATGGGAAAAGTTCTTCTTCATCCTCTCCTGTCCCCTCTCGCATTCTCTCACTGGTTCTATCTTTTTTGTATGGGGTGATATAACGGTCGAGTTCGAGATATGGGTCGAAGTTTCCAGCACTCTTTTGGTCGGTCGGCTTGAGCAGAGATTTGTCGAGATACTTCACACACCCCTTGTGCATCTTTCCTGCTTCTTTGAACCAAGTCCAATACTCACACACAGTGAAAAGGCTTTCTCCTTGCTTCTGCATGACTTCCCATAATTCCTCGATACTTTTCCAGTCAGAAGCCCACTTCTTTTTGTTCGAAAGCATCTCATCATAGGTGAGGTAGGTGAATTCCACATGAGGGCGATTCTGTGGGTCTTGAATATGAGGCAGGGTGATATAGTTCCGCAAATCGACACGAGCCAACTTCCCATCGACACGCTTGGTCAAATCAGACCCGAACCAGACCATCCCACTCATCACTTGGTCTATGTATTTTCCAAAAAAAGTCCTCAAGAGGTGAGAACGAATAGCAAGTTTGAAAAGGCCGAGGGTTCGAATCCCTTTGCCATTGAGCGACTTGATGTTCATGTCTTTCATGTCGATATCGCTCGACATGATAATTGTTCGGTAGACCACCCAAATCATCCGATAGAACACCTTTTCCAAACTGCCTGTATCTTTCGGGTTGATGAATTTTCCGTGATAGAGGCGATAGCTTTCATCAATCACTTGGCGAAGACTGTAAGTGACACCAGACGAAGCGGTGACTTCCATGTCCTCGTATTCGCTGATGAATTTCTGTATTGACATCATAGGGTTATTTGTATGTCTGGAGTTTAACTACTGGCGTAAATTTTCTCTGCAAGGGTATCGGCATAGCTATCCCCCAACAAGCCAGCCCTAAACTCATCACCATATCATCATGCAATCCCTCTGGCACTTTCATCTTCACCTTAGCACCAGCGAGTTCATATTGAAAGGCTCGCAACTCATTTATCAAAAGGTCATCATTCGGTATCTTTATTTTATCCTGTTCTATCAATACTCGCAATCCATTCAAGAGTTGTTCCCGACTTTGTTCGGTGAACTTGAAACTTTCTATCTTCACTCCCATCGTTGAAAGGTCATCGAAAATAGGGTCACCAAGCCCTGTCGTGTCCATCCAGCACACCCCATTGTTCCAGTAACGAATGAACCGAACGATTTGCTCTTTCTGGGTAGACCAATCCAATTTGTTGAATCGCTCCTGCTTGGCCACCTTGAGCGTATGCATATCGATGGCGGTCAGAACGGTATAGTCCTGATACTTGGCAAGGTCAATCCCCAACTGATACATTCTCCCAGGCTGTGATTTTATGTCCTCACTATGAATATTCTGCTCGATTTTCTTGAATACGCTTGAGGCTCCCTCAATGATTTTGCAATAGTATTCCTGCTCGAAAAGGTCTTGAGGCATCCCATCATCCAATTCTGACTGCAATTCCTCTTTGGTAAGAATACCAGTGCTATCCACTGTGAGGGTTTCGGCAAACCATTTCGGGTTATCGGCGACTGACTGCAATAGCTTGGTGGCATGGTTTACTCCGCGAGGGGTGAAATTGAATATTGCCCACCCCTTATTGACCAAGAGAATTGGCCTCAAGAAGTTCCACACCGAGGGGTTACTGATTGAGTATTCTGAAAAGACGACCCCTTTCGGGTTGGTTCCCACGCTCGTAGAGGCAAAGGTATCGGCGGCTATGAGCTGAATGAAGCTCCCATTGATAAGCTCGATTTTCAATTCTGTCTCATTTTTTCTCTTGATAATCGCTTCTGGGATATGGTCGAGCATCCTGAAACCATCATTGTCGATGTTATCCCACAAGACTTTTTTGGCCTGGGTATAGCTTGGCAAGAAATAGAAATAGGTTCCGACTTCCTCACAGGCCTTTCGAATCAGATAATTCCAGCAGACTTTATCCTTACCAGAACGGCGATGCCACATAATAATGGCTCGCTTGATTCCGTTATCGAGGGCTTTGAGGAGGGGAAGCTGATAGGCTCTCGGCTCAAACCGGTAAGGTATTGTTACTGTTTGCTCCACTCCCATATTGAATCGTATTTATTGTGATTGGTTTTCCATCAGTGGTATGGTCGAAGTTTTGCTGGGTAGAGAATTCCTTTTTCTTTTTCCTCTCAAGGTATTTCAGGGCGAACTCTGGGTTGTTATCAATCCCGCTGACCACTTCCTTTCTGGCCTTTAAAGTTGGCCTCTCCCTCAAAGCGTCAAATCTCTCACCCATCTTTGGGTTCTTTTTGAGCCAATTATAGTAGGTCTGTTTGCTTATCTCAGCCCAAAAGCAAGCTTCCTCAATGCTTCCATCAAGAGAAAAAACTTCCTCTAACCGCTTAATTGTATCTGGTGAAAGTTTCGTGAACTTCCCCTCTGAATTTACTGGCATACTCTTTGACTTTATATTCCCCGAATTGGTATCAAAATGACTGGGTTTATATCGATACTTTTGGTCTTGGTGGTGGCATGGCTTCGGTCATTGGTATCGAACTTGACAATGCTATTTCCCCACTTCTTCTGCAATATGTCAAGCTGACTTCTTTCGGTATCAATGTTTCGGTAGGTAGCACATCCCCCGACATTCTCGGCAGACTTCTTTACATAGAAAGCTTTGTTCACTCGGAGGTTGCCTCGATATCGATTGCACTGCTGGATGGTCATGTCGTAATCCTCTTTGAGAGGCAGGCGGTAATCATACCTCAATTCATTTCCTTTCAAGAAACAAGCGAACGATGAGGAGATATAGCTCAAGGTAGAGAAAGGGCTGTATTCACGATAATTCTGTTTGTCTGGGCTGACATTCACTCCCCATAACTTCATTCCCCAATCCCGACAGAGTTCCGTGTATTTCGTAATAAAAGTAAGCAAGTTTTCCCCTTTCAGTATTATACCATTTTTATCCTCAAATATCCCGATTCTTGAAATATCATCATCCATGAGCAAAACAGCATCGGCTCCGTTCTTGAACTCATGCTCCATGATATAGTTTTTCACTTTCGGGAGGTTGCCTCTTGTCTCATCGGGCAATTCTTTGACAGCCTTACCATAAAGCTTTTTGTAATCCTCAAATTCAAATGTATGCACCCACAGGTTGAACGGGATATCCAATTTGAAAGTATCGACACTCCCAGCCCTTTTATACGATTGAACATTGATTGAGATTTTCATTTGAAGTATTCCCTTTTAATTTCCACCCCAATCAAAGGCCAGACCAAGAGAAATGCCCCAGCCATGATTGACCCGAATATCCATCCCTCAATCCCAGCAGACATAGCCATCCCCAAGACTACGCCGATTCCGATTCCGAGCAAGGCATAGATTGTCACCCACAGATATTTTTCCATACTTTTTGTAAGATGAGCATTTCTTCGGGGGGCAGAACACTTACTGGTCTCAAATCCTGCCCGTTCCCCAGTCTTTCTATTGCGACTGATTCATCCGCACCCGAAGAACTGCCCACCAATCTCTTTGTTAAAAGTTATTTATTCAAAATAGCATTGAGGAAGTCACTCCCTTTCACCACTCTCCCGATTCCACTCTTGGTATAGCCAGGTTTTGAATCGAGGGCGGCCTTTGTCTTGAGGGGGTAGACCGACATGAGTTGCAACCAGTCAATTTCATTCTCAAAATATAGGACGACATAGTTATGTTCCTCAAGCAATTCTTCGGTAAATTCCACCTCTGGGGTAATCTTCTCATTCTTGTCTTTCAGCTCAAGGTTCATTTCTTCGAGAAATTCATCCGAGAGGTTGAGTTCAGCCACTTCATCCATGACGAATTCACCATGAGACACATTGTCTTTGATGGCTCGTTTCTTCATGAGTTCTTCATCCATGTTTTCCTCTACGGCACACGGAATTTCCTTTAATCCAAGCTCTTTTGAGGCCTTGAGGCGTTGATTCCCAGCATATACGAGGTAATCTTCCCCGACCTTATTCACCAAGAGAGGCCTGACATTGAGAAAGTCTTGGTCTTCGAGAATACTTCGCTTCAACTTTTCGAGGTTAAGGCGAGAGATTTTTCGTGGGTTCCGCTTCCATTCTGAAAGGCGGTTGATGTCGATGTTTTGAATCATACTTTTTCTTACTTATGAAAAGAATCTTACGAGTGGGGGAAAAGCCCGGTAACGCCATCGAGTGAGTATGAAGGCACAGGATGGACAAGTGTTCATCGGGAGAAAAACCCCCACTCGAAAAACACCTTTCCTGTATAGTTTAGCACGAATATTGCCAGACGACTACCCCTTTTGCTCCCTGTCAATAATGGCTTTCACTTTTTCTACTGAATCCAGCAATTTGAGTATGGCGATGTAGAGGTTATATTCCACATCAGTCATTGGTTCCTTTGGCATATCTTTTTGTTTCAATAAACATCGGGTCGTAGGTCAGCACAGTTTCTCCCCATTTTTGTGGCAATCCCTCATAAACGACACAATCAATGTGGCCATCCTCGAGGAATCCCAATACTTTGGCTTTCCACCGCCCTTGAATATACACGATATCACCGACCTTTATTTCTGATTTGTTTTTGGCATTCATAGCAATCAATGAGGTTATCCCAGCCATGCATATACAACTTTTTTCCATGATACTGGCAGGAGGGTTCGAATCCACATTCTTCACAATGAAGCGGTTCGTCATTATGTGGCAAAGCCCAGTAATGAGTATGAAATAATTTCCCCAGCCAGCTCATGTTTTCGTATTTCATAATTTTTTGTTAGTTCAGTCGAGGGCGGTAAAGCCCTCTCAAAACTAGCAAGAATATTTCTTAGCATCACTCCAATCGGTCTTGCTGTCCCGACCACGAAGTTTGAATACTCCGCCATCAGAGTTCAACCATTCGGCTCCATCATCTTTTGTTTCGAATGACTTATAGCCATTTCCGAATATGCCATCTTCAGCATATCGGATTTCGACTTTCTTTGAACCTTTGATAGCTTTCCATTCAAGCTGGCACACTCCATCACCTTTCAATCCTGCTGGGCCTTGAGAATAGGCTGGCTTCTTTGGTGTGGTCTTTTCTTCTGGCACGACTGGCACGACACAGGCTGGTGTAGCCTCACAGACTTTCACTCCACCCTTGCCATTCGCAACCTCTGATGATTGCAGACCACAAGCAGTAGGGCAGACACCCTCAACCTCACAAACATCACCTTTGATTTCACAGCCTCTTGAGACTTCGATGGTTCGTTTCTGTCCAGCGATGCAAGGAAAGCCACCGCCACCACCTAAGAGTTTACACTCCTGCTTCTGGGTTCCTGTTTCGGTTCCCTTTGCTACTTGATTGCAGGCTGGCACTTCTGCTTTACAAGTTCCTGACCATTTGGCACTCCCATCATTTACCCATGCGGTATGAATAGAAGTGGCTCCCACTTCTTTGGAGAACGCTCCAAAAACGAGATATGCAATAAGGGCAACCGCTACAACGGCAAGCACCCACTTGAGATACTTTTCCATAAAATTACATTATTTTAATTACTTTGACCTTTCGACCTTTAGGTTTTATTGAAAATCTGATTCATCAATAGCGAGCCAACCAGCAATAAGCATGAATAGCCCACCAATAAGAAAGAACGGAATCGCCAGATATTGTCTCAGAAGGTCGAGATATTTCATACTATCTTGGGCACGGTTGAGACTTGAGATGAATCCCTCCGCACTTCTCACATTTGCTCCCCTTTGGTTTTTGCTTCATATTCTTGTGATAATTATTTTAGCTTGTTTGAGCCTTTTTTCGAACTTCACTATCCACTTTCCGAGCCATTCTTTCAACTCGGCCTCGGTCATATTATGCTTCAACGAGTTACAGGTGAGGCAAAGCACTTGCAGGTTTTCCTGCTCATCTCCACCGCCAAGTTTTCTCGGATGAATATGGTCAATGCGGAGATTTTCCACTGTGCCACAATAGCGACACTCTGGTTTCATTCCATACTTTGCCATCACCTGTCTCGTCTTCATACTATTTTAGTTTCAAGTCCTTTTTAACTTCATCGAGCAAGGTCATGAGGTGACCATTTCTTCGCTTCCTGGTAAGGGGAAAGCCCTTTTTCCTCATGGCATTGACGATATACTTCAACTGCCTCAACTCGACACCGAGCTTTTCAGCAAGTTCGGCTGGTTCGTGAGTGTCCCACAAGTCGAATACTTCTCGGACTTCGCTCTTGACCCAGCTATGCTGTTCCATGCGAGGCTGTCTGATTATCTTCTTTTTCATACTACATTCACCCCCTTTCCTTTTTTCATACTGGTTCTTCAGTTAATTCATACCGATTCTTTTTGTT
>OFRO01000224.1_pt1 | contig 21956 bp, 25 predicted proteins | sample 1543091 | NCBI WGS metagenome assembly OFRO01 (sample SAMN07774217, study PRJEB24372) | wastewater metagenome | isolation source: Exp Tend NO 10WW | collected 2016-02
GACCCAGTTTCCGCCCGAGAATACGTACATCTTGAGTGTGACTTTACTTGTGGTCGCCTGCACGGAGACCTCGTACCGGTACCACGTATTGGGATAGTTCCTGCCCCACGTAGTAGGACCGGCGATCACCGTCCCTGACTCGTTTACGATCGTCACCTGATTCGGGCTTGACAGCGTTGGGTCGTTCGTGAGTTGGATACCCCACCTCTTCACCGGGGTTCCAGTCGTGTCGTCGTAAATGTCGAAGATTCTGCGGGGTGCCCACTGGAGATCCGACGAGATCCGATGCTCGATCGCGAATGAGTATGTATTCGTAGCAGCCTGGGTAACCATCTGGTCGGCACCGATACGGAAGTCCGCGCAGCATCGTCGTCCTGCCAGTACGGAACAATCCACAATGGGGTCTGTACTGCCACCAGCGCCCCACTGGCAATGCATGCGGGTGATCACCAGGAGGAAGTTTGGGTTGTCCGGCTCTGGGTATGTGTGGACCTTGTGCGGGTGCCCGATATCACCGATCCCCATGGCCGACGGCATAAACCTCGCGTTGTACAGCAGACCCCGCCCGGACCAATCAACCGTCTTCGTCATACCGGAATGTCGATCACCCAGGTATTCGCGGGTGTACCGCCCGGAACACTGTCTCCACTGTTGAGGGCGATGACGCCGACGATGTTGGGGAGCTTGTGACGATGATCCCCGCGGGCCGCAGCAGTGGATACGCCGACTGCCGCTGATGCCCCGTCATCAACGGGGGCAGTGTTCGTGAGTGAAGCACCACCCCCGCCACCAGGGTTGCTTATTGAGATAGACATACTGCTTCCCTTCTGGGGGTTACGCTCGGGTTACCAGCAGCTCGTTGATCTCGGCGGTGCTCCACTGGTCGACGTTGCCGTGATTCAGGAACGCCTGTGCTGGATCGGTCACGGTGTCTCCAGTGCGGCGAGGAGTGCGTCGAGCGCTGCCCGCTGGTTCACGGTGCCTCCAGTGCGGCCAGGAATGCGTCGGACCCGGCCTGGTTGGCCTGGTCGATGCGGGCGAGAGTGCAGGTGCCTCCGGCCATGACGGTGTCGTAGGCGGTGCGGCGGGCCTGTTCGGCAGCGACGTAACGGTCAGGATCCGGGGTCGCAGCCTCCGGCTCTGGTTCGTCAAGCTCGACGAGCCCGACTGTGCCGGGGGCGATGTGCTCGGCGAGGGCGAGGGGAATGCCGTGGAGGATCTCGCCTGCGCCAGCAGCCGACGCGGCTGCGGCTTCACCGTCGGTGAGTCCGCCGTAAGGGTCGGCGGTGATCCACACTTTGCGGGTCGTCATCATGCCCCCAATGCGATGTAAGTGTTGCCAGCCGACCCGGCGCTTCCGGTGGCGCCAGTGCCAAGCCCGGTCCCGCCGGTCCCGCCAGCCACGTTGAGCGTGAAGCTGTGCGCCGAATCTTCGGTGACCAGGGCCAGGAACCCGCCGCCGCCACCACCGCCACCACCGGAGTTGCCGGAGAACGCGTTGCCGCCATTCCCCCCTGCAGCGGTGATCGTGCCGGAACCGGCGACGTGGCGGGCGCAGATCACCAACGCACCACCGCCACCACCGCCACCACCGCCGATGCCACCGGAACCGGCACCACCACCACCACCGGTGCCCCCGGCGCACACATGAAGAGGTGATGAGCCTCGTGTCATCGCGACACCGCTGACGATCGACCAGAAGTGGTTTCGCCACGCGGCCTCGGTCAGGCTGCTGAGGGTGACGAGCAGCCCGGCGACACCGCCCGCCACAGACCCGGCTGCCGCAGTGCCCCCAGTGCCCCCACGGCCACCGCCCATCACCGCCTGGCTCGATGTCGGGTTGGCGATCGGGCTCCCGGCAGTGCCCGCAACGTTGTTCGATCCATTCACGCCCGCGTTGGAGATCACGGTTGCGGGGAACAAGCCACCAGAACGGAGGCCCTGACCGTTCAGGACACCGGCGTTGCCGCGGGCCGAGATCGTGCCGTTGTTCGTCAGCGTCCCCGAGCAGAGCACCAGCCCGACGACAGTGAGGGTGACACCAGAGTTGACGGTGACGTTGCGGTAGTTCTTCAGACCGTTTTCGAGGTCCGATGTGATCGTCGTGTTCGAGCTGAACGTCACATCCCCGTCAGCACCGGTCCCGTAGTACGGGGCGGCGGCAAGGCGGGCCGCCTGCACGAACTCCGTCGTCGCCACCTGCGTCGTGTTCGTCCCCGCCGCCGCTGTTGGTGCTGCTGGGGTGCCGGTGAACGTCGGGGAGGCGATCGGGGCCTTCATGGCGAGTGCGTCGAACACTGCGTTCTGTGACGGTGCGACCGTGGTCACGCCGTCGTTGATGGCGTCAGCGACTACCCCGCTCACGGCGATCGTGATCGTATTGCCGGGGTCATCCACCGTGACCGCTACACCCGACCCAGCGACAAGCGCGGTACCGATGACATCGCGGGTGTTCTCATCGAGCCCCGACACGTCGCCGACACCGATGCTCATGTCGGCCTTGACCTGGGCGGGGGTGCGCGAGGTCCAGGCCCCGGCCTTGCGCTGGATCAGGGCGTCATCGGATGGGGCCAGCGCTGCGATAGCGGTGAGGTCGGCGTCGGAGGCCTGCTTCCCGGCGACAGCGGTTTGCAGTGTCCCGATGTCGCCCTGCTGCGCCTGCACCGCGGTGGCGATGTCGGTCAGGGCCGGTTCCAAGTCGGTGATTGCCGACATCGGGTGCGCGTCGGCGGCAGAGCGGCCGGAGAGGTCGTTGTGGACCGTCACCCCGCCGCCCGACGAGGTACCGCCGACGACGGTGGTCCAGGTGATCCCCGGTGCGGTCTGCGACTCCCACACGACCTCGGTGACCGTGCGGTTCCATTCGACCGTCATGAGCCCTCCTCGTCGCGCACCACCGGGGTCTTGCGGAGCCGGTAGGTGCGGTCGAACACCTGCGTGTCGACGCCGTCGACCCGGGCCCACGCCAGCACCCGCACCGTCGAACCCGTCGCTCCGATCGAGACATCGGACGGAATGACCCAGGCGAAGATGCCGGCGCCGAAGTTGGTCGCTGGGATGTCCTCGAAGGACCCGTCGGTGACCACGTTCGGGGTGTCGCCTTGAGTGGAGGCGAGGAGTGTCGTGCCGACCCAGGCTTCGACGATCTCGTCGGTCCACCCCGACACGTCATCGGACGTCGCGTAGTTGAATACCCAGTCGGCGCCCGGGACGAGCTCGTCGTCGGTCGTGCCATCACAGCAGCCCATAGCCGCCTCCTTGCATCAGAGTCCCGACCGTTGGCCGAACGAGAGGTTGTATCCCCAGGGATTCGCTGGACATTGCCCGACAACAACCCACGTTCCGTTCGCCGGGTAGATCGGTGTACCGGCGAGGCCACCCGGCCGCCATTTCCCGGCCTTGACCCACGTCCCGTTTGATGGCGTGATCGTCGTCGGGCCCGGCATCAGGAATGGGTCGGCCAGTAGGTGTTGCCGCCGACGGTGAAACACATGAGCGAGCGTGACAGCCCGGTGAGCCCGGTGGCGTCAGAATGCCCGGAGCTGGTGGTCGGGTTCCAACTGTTGATGTAGGTGAGGCCGCCTGAGCCGCCGCCGCCGTACAGGAGCCCGTCTGCTCCCATAGTGAGCGTGTAGCCGTACCACGTCAGGCCCGACGAGTGGATCGTCACAGTGTCGGTCGACGTGTCGAGTTCGATGATCGTCGTGTAGTTGTTGCCAACCCAAAAGTGTTTCGAGCCGTTCGAGGCCACCTGTGACCCGCCGAACGGGTAGTTGGCGTAGCCGGTGCCGACCGTCGTGCGGGCGTAGGTCGATGTGTTGTATTTGTAGAGCGTCGAGGCCGACCAGACGTACACATAGCCTCCCGCCGCGAGGCTTTGCCCGTCGCCCCGCACCGCCGACATTCCGGTCCCGGTGACAATCGTGCTCGACGACAGATCGTAGATGGTCGGTGGTTGAGTGAACCCCGATGAGGGCGTCATCCAGATTGTTGAGCCGACGGCGACGGCCTGCGGGTATTGCAGGTTCGTTGTCGTCGGCATCAGGTCATACGACCCGTCTGGGTACATGCGCACCAGTTGGATTTGCGAATCCGTGAACTTGGCGGTGACGGTCGCGCACACGACCCCGCCGCCTTGGGTGCATCCGAAGATCCCGTAGCCGAGATTGTGCCCACCAGACCCGGTCATCGAGTAGGACTGCTCCGTGCCGGTCGTCGTGTCGAACACGGAGAACACTGCGCTCTCGGTGCTGGCCTCGGCGGACATCGAGATGACCGAGCTGCCGACGACACCGCCGCACGAACCGAACTTCGGGGCAGCGGGGTGAACGGTGGCGACGGGGACCGTCACAGCCCGGTCCAGGTGACGCCGTACTTGTTGGCGAGGTAGGTGCCGACGTAGTTCATTTCGTCAGTGGTGAGCGCCCGGTTGTAGCGGAGGGACGGGTACGCCATCAGTTCGTGCTCGAGCCGACCGGCTGGATCGTGAACAGGTTGTGCGATCCTGCAGTGATCACCCGCAACTGGTAGCCCTCGTCCGTCGCGAACGGGTGATCGCACAGCGACTGGAACAGCTTCTTGTCTCCCGGCCACGTGAACTGCTCGAGCTCGGTCTCCGAAGCGACGTTGCCGCCGGAATAGATGATCTTCCACAGCGAGAACACCGAGTCCGCTGACCCGACGAGCGACTCTGCGGTGCACCGGAACCGGATGATCGCAGCAGGCTGCGTGAATCGGTACGGCTTCGTCCGGTCGGCCGGCTCGAGCGTCGACATCTCGTCCGCGTCGGCGACCGGGAGATCAATTGTCGGGAGCGCCGACGTCGACAGCTCGCCGAACGATGGTGCAGGCGACGGCGCTGAGGCTGCGAACGAGCCTCGCATCGACCCCTCGGCCGACTTCGTGAGGATCCGCTGGTTCGCCACCTGCCGGAGCTCCGACGCCGACCCGAGCGTCACGTACCAGTCGGGTGTGCCGTTGCGACGAAGGCCGGTGAACCCCCGGGAGTACACCCGCCCCGTCTCGACCGCGCCCGACCTGCCCTCGTGCTTCAACGCGTCGCCCTTGCCGACACCGAGGAACGGAGTGACCGCCTCCGACTGCGGGTTGATCTTGACGGTGACCTTGTCGACGGTCTCCTGGTTGCCGGCGAGCCACTGCTCCCCGTAGGAGACCATCTGCTCCACCGTCGTCAGTGAGCTGACCTCGATGAACCCCTCGCGGCTGTTCTCGGCCGCCGGGGTGCCGACCGTGATGTCGCCGAGAGCGTCGGAACGGACGACGACGGTGTCGTAGGCGGTCACTGGACCCACCCGAACGACAGATCGGTGATGTCGACGGCGGTCAGCTCGGGCGGATCGGCCGGCGACGTGTGGTAGGTGCCCATCGTGCCCGGAGGGAAGCACCGGAGCTTCTTCACGCCACCTTCCACGATGACGTCGAACTCGGCCTGGCCGTTCGCGAACTGGTTGATCACGTCGAGGCCGGTGGTCTTCTTCGTCTCGAAGTTGGTCTCCAGGAGTTGGTCCCACTCGACGCTGACGGTCGGACCCATGTCGATGATCGTCCAGCCGGTCAGGCCACCGTCGTCTTGGAACTCGGCGAGGAGCACGGTCAGGATCTCGGGCACCGTCCATCCGGGCGTCGGCGTGTCGGTGCAGTCGAGTGCGTTCCACGAATCGTCGGAGTGCACGATCAGCTGGCCGGCGGTGAGCGGCGTCGACGGGCTGTCGAGGAGCCACCCGGCTTGGCCGAGCCACGCGATCGACAGGCCCGGTACGGAGAACTCGTTTTCGCAGCGGACCACGATGTCGTAGGTGCCGGCGGACTCCACGAGGAGCGTTGTCGTCGGGTAGGTGTCGTGCCACACGACCGTCGGGAAGTCGGGCAGCCGTCCGACAGGGACGCCGCCGATCCAAGGGAGCGCCCGGTCATCAGCGGTGAGGTGCTGGCGGAACACCTTGTCGGCGTCCACGGTGATCGTCACCTTGAACAGCGACGTCCCCTGCTCCTGGTCGCCGGAGTACGCGGCCGACCAGATGCGTTGTGCGGTCGGGTCACGCCACGCCTGCGGTGGGGGCTGCGCCGGGTTGTTCGGCTGACCGTAGGCGTCGAAGTCCAACACGAGCCCGTGCTCGTACGCCGTGCCGTCGATGTCGGCCGACTTACCCGGCGACGCGTAGTTGAAGTGGCGGGTGTAGTAGCGGACCTCCCGGTGCCGCATCCCGGGCCACTGCGACACCCGTACCGCTGCCCACTGGGCGATGATCCCGCGGCCCGACACGGTGATCTGTCGGGGCACCTGCGATGTCGTCTCGGCCTTCGACACCTGGCCGTTGTTCTCGATCAGCGTGTGGAACGGGACGTCGCCGACCCCGTTCCATCGCAGCACCCGCCCCTCGACGACGAGCTGCGCCCGGTTCGCCGACTCAAGACCAACGACGAGCTGCCCGTTCCCCTCGCCCCTGACCGGGTCGTCAATGGAACCGTCGACGAGCGTCTCCATCTCAACAGCGGCCACGACGGTGTCAGCGTCGGGCTCGAGGATGTCGACGGTGATCACGAACCCGCCTCAGCGAACAGCGCGCCGTCGGGGAGGATGACGGGGAACGTGCCGACCCACTCGCCGGGGTAGCGGGTCACGGCGGGCTGCAGGAACTGGATCCGAAACTCGATCGGCGCCTCGTCGACGTCGGCCGACTGGTAGGTGGCATCCAACGCGACGGCCGGGAGGATCAGATGGTGGTTCAGGTACCGCCAGTTCCGGCGCACCCCGACCCGGGCGCTCTCCGTCGCCGCGTCATCCTCGAGGCTCCACGTTCCGGTCAGCCAGAACGGCAGCGTTGCCCGGAGCTCGTCCTCGATGCCGGGGAGCGGGTTGCGACCGGGGATGCCTGGTGCGACCCGGTTGTCGTGCACGACGTTCGGGTTCGTCAGGTCGTCGAACTCGGGGAAGCACAGCGCGCCGTTGCGGAGCGTGATCTCGACGAGTGGATCGGCGCCGGAGGTGACCGTGATCTGTTCGGGGGCGAGGAGGTCGGGGATCATGCGAACTCCGCCGCTCGGGCCTGTACCGACGCCACCGAGGGGCCCGCGACGGTCCGGCGGGTGTTCGCCTCGATGGCCTGCAGCCACGCCACCATGTCGTTGTTCGCTCCGGGCTGTGTGAGTGCCGACAGGATGCGGAGGAGAACTTCGACGACCGCTGTCGCGTCCCCTTGGGCGAGCGTCTCGCCGCGGTTGAGGGCCTGCAGGTTGTCGGTGCCGAGGGTGGCCATGCCCTGACGGTTCACGACGCCTTCGCCGGGGGTGAGCATCGCCGGGACGGTGTCACCGAGCGTGAACCCCGGCACGACACCGCCGGACGCGAACTGGGCGACCCACTTCAGCTGCGCCGGATCCCACTTCCACGAGCGACCCTGGCTGTCCTTCGCGCTCGTCGCTACCTGCGGGTAGGTGACCCCGGGGAGGCCGGCAGCCTTGCCCTCGGGAATCGTCATCGTCTGCGCTGGCTTCGGTGCCGGCGACGACCCGCCCGAACGGGTCGCCCCACCAGGCCGGTTCTCGTTCGGGGCGTTGTCGAGCGGCTGACCCGAACTCGGCGGGGTGGGATCGGGGATCTCCTCGGCGGCCTTCTTGACCTCCTGAAGTTCCTTCTTCCATGCCTCAGCAACCGCCACCGAAATCAGGCCCTTGCGCGCCCACTCATCGACCTTGTCGATCGACGCCTGGACCGCTTCGGGGTGCTCGTTCAGCTCGTCCTGAACATCCCGGAGAGCGTTCTCATAGTCGCGAGCCAGGCCGGGCAGCTCACGCTCGGCGTCCTGTACCGCTTCGAGCGCGTCGGCAGCTTCCTTGCTGTTCGGCCCGGTCTTGTCGAGCTCTTCGTTGTACCGCTTCTGCGCCTCGGTCACCCGATCCCGGGCAGAGACGATCTGGTCGGAGTTGCCCGACTCGATCTGAGCGGCCTTCTCCTGGGCATCGATGATGTTCTGGTACGCGTCCTGCAGGTCCTGGGTGCGCGGATCGAAGAAGTCGCCCTCGGCGGGTCCCTTGCCGATCTCGACCTGCAGGTCCCGGTACGCCCGTAGCGCGTCTCGGACATCCTTCGCGGCATCGCGTGCGGCCTTCGACCCGGGCCCCGTCTCGGCGACCGCCTTGGACAGGTCATCACGGGCCGAGCGGAGCGACTCGGCGGCCGACTTGAGCCCGTCGGTGTTGCCGTTGACGATGTCCTGGTACTTCTTCTGCGCGTCAGCGAGCGTCTTCTGTCCATCGGCCAGAGCGTCCTGTGCGTTAACCGCGGCCTCAAGCGGAGCGAACGCCTGGTCGAGCGAATCGGAGTACTGCTGGTTCTTCGACTTCGCCGCGTCGATCGCGTAGCCGAATTGGTCGAGGGCCTCGGTCTGGTTCACCGTGGCGCCGGTCTGGATCTTCTGGACCTTCGCTGCCTTGTCGAGCCGGTCCTGCCACAGCTTCACGAGCTTTTCAGACTCGATGTAGTCGGTGCTGTTCTTGTTCAGCCCCTTGTCCTGCTCGCGGATGGCATCGACCAGCGCCTGAGCGGCCTTCGGGTCCTGATCGAATAGGGCGTCGAACGAGCGCTGGATGTGCTCGATGTCGGCGACAACACCCTCGCCGCCGACACGGAACTGCGCGCCGAATCGCTCCCACAGCCCGGCGAAGGACCGCTTGGACCCCTCGTCGTTGACGGCATCGGAGAAGGCGCTGATGACCTTCTTGCCGCCGTCCTCGGCGGCGATGATCGTGCCGTTGATGCTGTCCTGGATCTTCTTGTCCTGGCCGCGAGCGCTGTTCTCGATGCCCGCTTCCAGCTCGAAGAGCGAGATCCCAGCAAGGGCGAGGCCGACACCCTTCGCTGCCGTAGCCATCTTGCCGAGGGCAGCAGACCCCTTCGTGCCGGCAACGACCGCCTCAGTGCCAACCAGGCGTTCCGCGGCTGCTGTCTCGAGCGCCTCGGCCTTCACGCCTGTGAACGCACGCCGGAGACCGGTGATCGTCGTGACTGCTCCACCGAGGATCGACAACGCGCCGACGCCGAGAATGCCGACGCCGAGCGCTTCGGTACCGCCGGGGATCTTGTCGAGGACGTTGATCAGAGTCGTGGCTGCCTTGGCGGCTCCGGTGATGACCGGCGTCAAGCCCTCGCCAAGCTTGGCCTTGGCGTTCTCAAATTCGGCGGCGGCGGTGCGCTGGCTATTCGCCATCCCGTCCGAGGTGCGGGCGAAATCGCCCTGTGCGTCGGAGGTCTGCTTGAAGATGGCCGATTGTGCCGCCAGCACCTTCTGCTGGGGAGTGAGAGCGTCCTTCGTCGTCTTGATAATCCCGAGCGACAACGCCTCCTGCCGGAGCGTTGCGTCGTCGAGTAGGACGCCGTACCGACGGAGCGGTTCGGACTCGCCACGAAGGCCGGCGCTGATTGCCTGGATCGCATCGGCGGTCGAAGTGTTGCGGGCCGACGCCAGATCGGAAGCGAGGGTGACGAGGTCGGTTGAGAACCCGGCCAGATCGTCGCCGGCGAGACCGGCAGCTTTGCCGAGGGTCGCGAAATCCGTTGCCCCGGCGATCGCCTCGCGTCGGGACTGGCCGATCTTCTCGGCCGCCCCGGTGGCGAACTTGTCGACGGCTGCGAAGCTCTCGCCGAACACGGTTTCCCCGTAGGCGACCGCCTCGTTCAGATCCGACGCAGCGTCGGCGGCTGGACGGAGGCTCGAGATGATCGACGTGCCCACCGCCACCGCTCCGGCGCCGACGGTGAGCAGCGCCGTCGAGGACAGCTTCGCCTTCGACTCGACGCGACCCAACTCACGGTCGCCAGCCGCGCCCAACTGGCGAAGCTCGCTCTGCGCCTTGTTCGTGTTGATCGAGTCGAGCGAGCGCCGGGACGACCCGACGCCCGCCTCGATCTCGCGGGTGAAGTCGTTGTCGAGGTTGACCCTCAACCCCAACGGCTTCAGCAGTCGGGCCGCAGCCTCAACCTTCGAGCCGATCTGGGAGACATTCGGTTCGATGTCGACGCCGACGACGCCGGCCCGCTTCGCCCCCATCAGATGAGCCCTGCCGTCATGCCTGTGAGCGCGGCGAACTCCGGCGACCCTGGACGGATCACCGGAAGGCTCGGATCGAACGGCGAGTTCGACGCGTATTCAGGAGACGACGACACGGACGACATCACGCCGCCGTTGAGCTCAGCCCAGATGGCGTGCTGGAAGTCGTCGTCGAGCTCGAGGAACTCGGACCAGGAGCCGGCGCAGCGGGCGAAGACGACTGCGAGGGCGCGCCGGTCAGGCTCTCCTGGCCCCCAGAAGGGACCGGGATGGCGGGGGCGTCACGCAGCTCCCACCAGTCGATCTCCTGGCACCAGACGTCGAAGGCCCGCTTCTCGTCCCGGCGATGCTTCATCGCGTGCCAGGCGACCCATGGCTCCCACGACTCCGGGGCGACATCGTCGCCCGCGATGAGATCGTTGAGCGACTTGCCGTCGAACTGTGCGGGGATGGCCAGCAGCGTCGCGAGGGGAACGAGTTGCTTCCGCTCCTCGCCCCCCTCGTACACGCTGACTTCGTAGGCCATCAGCTACCGGCCGCGAACGCGTCGTTCGAGCCGAGGAGGTGCCATGCGGTCGGCTGGTCGACCGGGGCGAGCGCCGTGAACGTGATGGGAAGCGTGGCGAACGCGTTCTTCACGAGCGTCGCCGAGACCGAGCCGGCGACGATGCCGCGTTCCACGACGAGGCGGATCCGCTCCTCACCATCGACGATGTCGAGCACGGCCGAGACCTCGTCGAGGGTGCCGGCGGCCGGCGGGACGTACTTCCAGCCGCCCATCGCGGCGGTGATGGTGCCGCCGCCGAATGCTGCGGTGAGCGAGCTGGCCGACCATTCGATGAGCGGTGCCTGGATCGTCGCGGTCTTCGACTGGACGATGGTGCGGATCGGGTCGAGGGACTGCGACGCGAACAGGTTCGTCGTCTGCGTGTCGACCGCGAACGCTGCGCCCGTGTCGGCGGTGTACCCGACGGCGGTGAACGCCGCGTCGAGACCGATACCCGGAGCCGAACCGACCGTGGTCGGCAGGGTCGTACCGAGTGGCGCGAAGAACAGGTGATGGACGCCAGCGACGAGCGTCGCGAGCGGGTTGAGGGTTGCTTCTGCCATGGGGGGACCTCCTGGTTGGTGGCAGGCCGAAGCACCCCGGACGGGGGCGTTCGGTTGGGATTCGCAGTGACCGGGAGGTCAGCGGCGATCTAGGAGCCCGTGTTGGGCTGAGGGTGCGCCGAGATGACGGCGTCGAACCGTGAGTACGGTCGCGGCGGGGTGAGTGCTTCGTCGGTCGTGTCGGTGACGACTCCGACCACACAGCGGCTCACGACGGCCGTGACGGTGCTCGTGCCGATCGTGTACTCGACGGAGCCGGACAGGCTGACGAGAACGCGGGCGGCGGTTTCGGCGATCGTGTGGGCGGCGAAGCGGTCGTTCCCGCCCGGGCCCCACACGTCGATCTGGAGGACGGTGTCGGCGAGCCAGTAGATCGACTCGGGTTCGGCGAGAGATCCACCGACCTGTGAGACACGGACGAACGGGTACGTGTCGTGGGTGACGTCGGTGCCGACGTTGTTCCCGACGACGAAATCGGTGTGGCCCTCAGCGGTCAGCAGGGCGTCGAGGTCGGCGAGGAGTGCGCCGATGGCGACCCGGGAGCCGTAGGGGAGAGCGAGAACGGTCACTTGCCCTCCGGGGTGTAGTTGCCGCGTGCCGAAGCGGCGCGACGCATGTAGGCCAGCGGCGAGTTGTTGACCGAGCCCCACTCCTTGAAGTGGTCAAACGACCCATGCGTCACGACCGACACCCCGCCGGCGTCCACGGCGACTTCGACGGTCGGGTAGTGCGGTTCCACCTCGGCAGCGATGTCCTCGGCGATCTCGATGAGACCCGGAGTCGCAGCGTCGACGAACACGGTCGGGTCGAATCCGATGAGCCGGCCCATCAGACGGTCCTGATCAGCTTGGCGGTCCACCCGATCGTCTCCCGGGAGAGAGGATGGATCCACTCTTGGGGCGGGCCGTCGAACTCGTAGATGGCGGTGCCGAGTGTGAGCCGCGACGTCGTGTAGGCCGTAATGCACGTCGGGAAGTAGCCGACGAAGCGGGTCGAGCCGACCTGGCGGGATTCGCCGGTCTCTGATGATTCCTCGGGGGCGACCCAGCAGCAGATCACCGACGTCGTCGTGACCTCGACGGGCTGGTTCATCTCGTCGACCTCGGTGGTCGACAGGGACACGGTGGTGAGCGTCGCCTGGAGGCGCATCAGCCGGCGGACGGAGGTGGCGGTGATCATGCTGCCTCCGCGATCAGGGCCCGCATCACGTCGGGCTTGCGGTGCGCGCCGTGGTACCGGGAGTGCAACGCCTTGTTGGCGAGCGACCCGACCTGTCGGGAAAACCGCTTCTGTGGCGGGTGGAACAGGTGCACGAGCGGGGTGTCGCCGCGCCACGGAGCTCCGACGAGGGTGTGCAGAGCGAGCGCCCACGAGGCGTCCTCTTGGCCCCAACCGGAGAACCGTCGATCGAGCGGCGCCTGCCGGTAGGTGTCGGTCGTGGTGACCACGATGCCACCGCCGGCCCAACCCGGGTACGGGGTCTGCAGCCACGGGCGGGGCGGGAGCGGCTGGTCGGCCATGAACGCTTCGGACGCGGTCTCGGTCAGGCGTTGGACATCACCGTGGGGGATCGCCCATCCGTGATCGGAGAGGGCGCCCACAGCATCCGTGAGGGCCTCGGGGCGTACGAGCCACACGTCGGCGTCGGCGATGATCAGCGAGCCGTCAGCGACCTTGGAGAGCCCGTCGGCGACCGCGGCGGCCTTGCACCACGGACCGTCTTCGTGGAGACCGAGGACGACATCGAAGGTCGGGAACCGTTCCGCCCACCGATCGAGCACCCACGCCAACGCACGCTCCCGGAACGGGCAGCCCTGGCGCCACGGGATGATCACCGAGGTCACGGCGCCGGATCCAGAATCAGCGACGGGTCGGTCTCGGGGTCGGCGACCCAGAACCACGTGCGGAAAACGTCCTCAACGACCTCGGCCCCATGAGCCTCGAGGAGTTGGCCGTACTGCCGCCAATGCTGGCCCTCGGTGACCGGGAGGTCAGTCGAGGCGTACGCTGCGGCGCCGTTGCGGACCTTCGAGACGAACTGGGCGGCCGAACGGTACGGGTAGTGCCGCACGATCAGCCCGGGGAGCGACGTCGGGCCGCCGTTGTAGGTGGCCCCGTGGTTGCCCTGGTGGATGACGAGGTCGGACCGGGTACGGCACGCCACCTTTGGGAGCGGCGCCGGCACGATGCGGCGCCATGCGATTCGTTCGATCGGATCGTCCAGCGCCGGGTCGTCACCGGTGGCGACGTGGTCGTAGAGCTCGGCGGTGACCGTGAGCCACTGCTCGGCCACCTCGGAGAGGAACGCGGCGATCGACGGGGCGTGAGGTGTGTACCAGTACTCATCGGCGTCGAACGGGACAACGAAATCAGCACCGGCATCAGCCGCACGTTGAGCGAGGGCCGTCATCTTGACCGACTGGTAGTAGGCCGGATCTGGGTCGTCGAGGAGTTCCACATCCATCTCGGCGAGGATCTCGCGGGTCCCGTCGGTGGACCCGTTGTCGGAGACGATGACGTGGTCGACCTGCTCGAGCATGTTGGCGACGGTCGTGGCGACGATGTCGGCCTCGTCCTTCACCATCGAGATCCCGAACGTCGCCATTAGTACCCCGTTCCAACTCGCTCGAGGCCGACGTGTTCGCACCACTCCCCGGAGTTGCGGGCGCCCCAGAAGGCGAACCGCCAGCTCGGGTGGCGGCGGAGAAGCTCGATGCCGAACCGGCCTTCGCTGTTGTCGCCCTCCGGCCACCCCTCGGTGCAGAGGGACCGGCGGTAGATCGACGGGTTCGTGGTGAAGAACCGGGTGTGCTCCAGCCACGCGCCGCCGACGTCGGAGCAATCGGCGTAGTCGGCTGGGTGCTGCTCGACAATGCCGCCGGCGGCTCGTTCTTCCTCGTTCCACGGCTGCCGCCGGAGCGCCAACTGCACGAGGTGAGGCTGTCGGACGAGCGTGTCGGCCAGATTGGACCAGTCGAGGTGCCGGCTCAGCACGAAGTCATCCTCGAGGTGGACAACGAACGGGTTCGGGGTGCGTTCGAGGTGCTGCCATGCTGCCCGGATCGCACCGCCGAACCCGCGACGTTGAGCACCGCCGATCACCTGCGCGTCGAAGTGTCGGTAGGTATTGGCGAGCATCTGCCGGTGCTCGAGGCTCCCGGTGTCGTCGTGGATGATCAGCCGCTCGTACGGGACGTGCTCGGCTGCGACGGGCAGGGTGCGGGCCAGGACGTCGTCTCGGCCGTCAGTCATCACCAGGAGGGTGATCATGCCGGAACCCCGAAGTTCGCTTCGTAGATGGCCCGGTGAGCGGCGATCCGTTCGGCGTGATCGGGTGCACGGTTGCGAGAGTCGGGTCGGACGTGCGCCCGGTAGACGGCGGCAGGAACGGCCTCGAATGTCGCTCCGGCGAGGTGGCAGCGGAGCCAGAGGTCCCAGTCCTCGGACCACGGGAAGTCGCGCCAGCCGCCGACCTGGCGGACGAGGTCGGCACGGACCATCGATCCGACGACGAGCCAGTTCCCCTCCGGGAGGCATTCGGCGGTGCATGTGTGGCGGTGGCCGGCGACGCGCTGGACCTTGGCTGGGAGTGCTCGGTGCTGCTGGATGTACTTGACCGCCGGACCCCGGACATCGGCGGTCGCGGCGAACAGATTCTCGAGGTAGCCGCCGTCGAGCTCGTCGTCGGCGTCGAGGAACACGACCCATTCGGTCGTCACCTGCTCGAGCGCCTGATTGCGGGCGTCGTGGAGCGTGTCGGCGTGAACGTGGACGACAGGGACACCGAAGGAGCGGGCCGACGGGAGAGCCCGGGACTCTGCGAGTTCGATCCACGAGTCATCTCCAAATGTGCCGACGCAGATCGTGACGTCGAACGGCTTGGCCCAGAGGCGTTGGCGGTCGGCGAACAGTCGGCGGCCGGCGCGCATCCGGGAACGCTGCTGGGCGTACATCGGGTCCGATGGTGCCTTGCCCCAGTTCGGGTGGAGGTGCTCGACACGGGAATCGAAGGCGAAGGCGAAGGCGGACCGGAAGCGGGCGGTCTCAACGAACTCGTCATCGACGAACTCGTGCGGGTAGCCCTCGTGGAGCACGATGCCGGGCTCGTCGATGGTGCCGTACCGGTCGCAGTAGTCGCGGGTCACGAGGCTATGCGTCGAGTGCTCGCCGGCCATGACCCGGGGGGAGCCCATGTCGTTAGTTCCAACAACGCCGACGCCGTCGGTGAGCTGCGCTACGGCCGCCTCGTACCACCCGGGGTGGAAGAGGAGGTCGTCGGCGCCGAGGAACAGGTGATCCTCGATGGTGTGGCGGTAGCCGGCATTGATCTTGCGGGCGTAGTCACCGGGGAACGGGCCGTCGACCGTGATCCGTTCGGCGCCGGCGGCGTCGATGGCCGCGTGCACCGCTTCGTCACGGGGTGAGCAGACGAACAGCACTCGAGCATCGGAGGTAGCGGTGATGGACTCGAGCAGCGGTGCGACCCGATGCGGGCGGGTCAACATCGGGACGATGACGGCGACGCTCATGTCTCGGTCGGGAACGGGCCCATGGGGAACTGCTCGGAGTCCTGGTCGACCCAGGGGACGTAGATCTCCGATGTGGCAGCTCGAAGCGGATACGGAGACTCGAGGGTGATCGACCCGATACCGACGCCGGCGGCGCGCCGGAGGATGCGGGTCTCGGCCTTCGTGAGGTACACGTCGCTCGACGCGTAGGACTGGCCCTGCGAGAACGGGCCGAGGGATTCCGACGTGATTCCGTCGGGGTTGGTGAGGATCCGCCGTGCCACAGCGCAGCAGATCGTCAGGGCGACGCTCGGGATCGTGGCGACGAGTGTCCCGTCGTCGGCGATCCACACGCTGTTCGTGGCCTCGTGGATCCAGTTCGAGGCGTCGTCAATGGCGGCCTGCGCCCGCGGAGTATCCGCCAAGGAGCCCATGCGTGCTTCGAGGTCGTCAAGCTCCGCGAGCGCAGTCGTCATCAGGACGCGCCGTTGAAGAGGATCTTGACGGCGCGCACGTTGTTCGTGCCGTCGTCCTCGACGGAGGTGCAGCCGGCGAAGCTCGAGATGACCGAGCGGTCACGGAGCTTCATCGCCTCGTAGTCACGGATCCAACGCAGAGCGAGGCCTGCGTAGGTGTCGCGCGAGCCCTTGACCACGCCGTCGGGGACGGCGGGGGCGACGTTGGCGAACGCGAACGCCGTCGGGTGGAAGGCGATGGCCGTCTCGGGATCGATGGCGTTGGAGCCGACGATCGTGAAGCCGGCGAGGCGGGTGATCGTCGCCTCACGGAGCGCCGACACAGCGCCGTCGCCGGCCGAGTCGACACGGTTGAACTTGTCATCGGTGAGCATCTCGGCCTCGACGTCGGACCCGACGAGGAGCACCCGGGAGTCACGGGGCACGTTGGCGACGTTGAGCAGCCGTCGTGCCTCGATCAGGGTGGTCCACAGGGCGTTCGAGCTGTCCGCGATGGCCAGCGTGTGACCGCTGGCGTACGTAGCGCCCTCCATGGTGTCGGCGATGAGGTCCTCGAGGCCGCGAGCGACGGCCTTGACCTGCGGCATCATGACCTGCTCGTTGAAGTCGACGATGTCGAGCGTCAGCTCTTCATCGGTGATCCCAACAGCGGAGTAGATGTCGTGGTTGAGGGTCACCGGGACGAGCGTCTCGGTCAGGTCGTCGACGACGATCTCCGACGCCCGGTTGTTCCGCCACGCGTACTCACGCGAGGACAGGACGGCAGGGAGCCGGAGGTTGACGACGTCGTTGTACGCGCCGCGGAACTCTGCCGAGGCGTAGTTCCAGACGAGCCGGGGCAGAACGATCTCCCGCTCCAGCAACTTGAGGGCCGAACGGTTGATGACCGTCGGCTTGAGGAAGGTATGCGCCACGGGGACCTCCTTAGGGTCGTAGATGAACCGCTAGGTCGCCGTGGCGGCGCCGTGCGGGGTTAGAACCGACGGGTCGCCGCTACCGCGGCGTCGATGTCGGGTTCGTCCTCTGCGTCCGGCGCGGCGCCGGAGCGAAGGCGTTCACGAGGGCGGCGACCTTCGTCGTCGTCCTGCGTCTCCTTGGGGGAGAACTGGGCGAGGAGCTCGTCGGCATCAGCCTCGAGTTCCTCTTTCGTTGTGCCGACGAGACGGTTCGCCTGCGCCGAGGTGAGGCCCTTGTCGTGGGCGACTTCGAGTCGCATCGCACGGGCCTCGGCCTTGTCGGCTCGCGTCTTCTCGCTGGCGGCCTCTTCGCGGGCGAGCTCGGAGTCGGACTTGTCCTTGTCCTCGATCGCCTTGAGGCGCGCCGCGAGATCGTCGGCCCGCTTCTTCTCGTCACGGGCCCGCTTCCGCTCGGCGTCAAGGGCTCGTTTGCCTGCGTCCCCAAGGTCGTCCTTGGGATCTGGCGTAGGTTCGGGATCCGGGGTCGGATCGGGCTGGTTGGGGTCTTCGTCGGGCATCGCGCCCTCCTTCGTGGTGACTCACCCGTCGCGGGTGGGTCAGGTGGTCGCCGTCGCCTCGTAGCGGCGGCGGAACTCCCGGCGGACCTCTGCGGACCAGTCGGGAGTGCTCCTCGGAACCGCTTTCGCAGCCTCCGAGTAGAGGGAGTCCCACTTGGCGGCCGAAGGCGACCAAGGGGCGTCGGTGAAGTACACGGGCTCCGCTGTGCACCCGCATTTGCCGTGGGCGTGGAAGTCTGCAGAGGCCTCGGAGTTGTAGACAGGGCCGCGGCCGGCGAGGAGGGCGCAGAAGGCGCACGGGGCGCCGTCTGTGACCCTCGTGTAGCCCCGGGCTTTGCGGTCGTTGCGTACCGTGTCGACGAGGGTCGTGCGTCCCCCGTTGAGGATCTGGCGGGTGACCTCGCCCTCGACCCGGGTCATGGTCGTCTGCGCCACGTACGAGGCGGGGCGTTTCAGTTGGTCGAGACGGAGAGCGTTCTGCGCGCCGACGTAGCGGAGGTTCGGAACGATGTCGTCAGCGGTGAGCGGTGCGGCGAGTGCGGCGTTGGCGTTGCCGGCGACCTGCTCGGCGCGCCGGAACTCGGTGACGTACCGGGCGGCGAGTGCGGCCGACATGGGTTGGCGAGCCTGGATGAGTGCCACAAGGACGGGTTCGATCGTCGCCCAGGTGCCGGAGATGTCGGCCGGGTCGAACAGCCGGAAGAGCAACAGGAGGTCTCGGGCTGCCGCCGTGCGGAGACGGAGCTGGTCGAGGCGGTGCTGCGCTGTGAGTGTGGTTCCGAGGTCCGTGGAGGCCACTCACGCCGCCGGAACGGGCGCCGTCTGCCGGTCGAGGCCGGCGAACAGGTCGTTGATGGCGTCGTTCGCCCGGAGGGCCTTCCACGCGTCGACGTCCTGCTGGGTGACGCCTGGGATGCGTTCCCACGCCGCCTCGGCGGGGACGCCGAGCATCTGAACCATCTTCCCGAGCGCATCGACGGTCTGAGCGAGCGACCGGGCCTCGGTTTCCTTCCACCGGACCTGTGCGGAACGGCTGAGCGTCAGGCCCATGAGCTTCCCGGTCAGCCACAATGACTGCTCGTGAGACTCGCCGACCGACGTCTCGCGGTCGTCCTTCTTCCGGTTCGACCCGACCTCTGCGGCGACGAGCGCCTCAGCAGAGAGGTTCACCATCTGGCCGATGAGGTTGTGGGGCGGCACCTGAGACACGACACCCATGTGCTCGATCGTCGCCTTGCGGGAGTCGAGGTACCCGCTGAGGTCGGTCTGGCCGAACTCGCCGACCTTCACATCGGGATCCTCGAACGACTGCATCCGGCTCGCAGCGGCCTGCATGGCCTGGCTCTCGGACTCGGCGAGCCAGCCGATGACATAGCGCTGGCGGAATGCCCCGTAGTGCTGGGCGACGAGCATGTTGAACGTCGTCAGGTCGAGCTGGTCCTGCAACGGGATCACAGGCGTGATCTCCGAGTGCGGCGTGTGCTCGAGATCCTCGAGGTTCGTGTACCGGACGAACGGGCACTCGGGCGCACCGTGCTCGACCTCCGAGAGGTACTTCGGGACCGTCGACTGCCCGATCTCGCCCTTCTCCTCAGCGAAACGGTAGATGTGGGTCCGGTCGTACAGCTCGAAGATCCGGCCGCCGCGCGCGTCGACGCACTCGAGCGCGTACTCCGGCCAATCGGGATCGGAACCGTACGCCGTGGTCACTTGACGGGGCGACCGGCCGCGCATCACCGGATAGGGCCGGCCCGGCAGGACGCGCACGTATGACGTGCCATAACCGAGGACCGACCGGTGGACTGGCGCCTGGTGCGCATCCATCTTGTTCGCCTGCCACGCCTCCCACACCGCGTCAGCGACGTCTGGTGTGGACTCGTCTCGGATCCCGACGACCGTCATCGCCTGCGCCGGTACGTTCACGACGAGACTGCAGACGTTGATACGCGACATCTCGGCCATCCGCTTCACCTCGGAAGGGACAGCGGTGGGGACGACGGGGAGATCCTGAGTGCCGAGCCAGTACGAGCGGAGCAGCTCGAGCGGTTCGGAATCAGCGCGGCGCATCGCGAGGAGCTCTTGGCAGATCTCGACCGCTTCGTCAGGTTTCAGCATGTCGGATCACCTCCTCACAGGAACGACGCACGGCCGGTGCGGACCTTGCGGGTCTTCCCGCTGTTCAGGACGAGCCGACGGCCCAGACGGGCGCCGACCATCGCCACCGCCATGTCGACGAGCTTCGAGGAGTCCCGCGACTCCTTCGAGAGCGAGATCCCCCACTGGTTCGGGCGCCGGCGGGCGTTGTGGGCGTGCATCCGCAGCATCGACGTGCCGTCATGGGTGAATGGCGAGTTCTCGTCGTCGATCTCCGCTGCGGTGACCTCGGCCGCCTCCGTGAAGAGCCGGTTCCGGTCCTTGCCACCAGGAGTCGATGTCCGCATGTCGAACAGGATCGAGTTCCCGCCCTGAGCCTTCTCCGAGCCGCTCGCCCACACGAGGACGTTGGACCGGAAGTCTCGGTGCCACTCGTCGGTCAGCGTCGCCCAGTATTCGTGCTCGGTCTCGTCGTCGCGCGCCGGCGACGGGTCAACACCGAACCACTGGACGTCGTAGGTGTCGAAGTGGGCCCGGACGTAGGCGTCGACCTCGTGCCGAGGCGCCAGCCAGTTCTTGCCCCGGTCGCCGTGTGGCCGCTGCCACCCGCCGATCGCGAACACATGCCCGTCGGACATCCGGCAGGCGATGAGAGCGGTCGCATCGGACGACTTCGAGCAGTCGAGGAACAGTGCGATCGCCTCACCGTCGGCGAGGACCTCGTCGGGTCGGGCGTGGGCATCGAACTTGCGGGGATCGATCCACGCCGTCTCCGACGTCGGGAGGGCGTTGAAGTAGAACCGGACAGAGTCGGCGGGAGTGGTGCGGAGATCCTGGGCTTCGTCACGGATCCGCTCGTGATCCGTCCACGGGGAATCGGCGTACGCCTGAGCGATGCCGAGCTCCAGCTCTTCCTCGACGTGGAGGCGAAGATGGGGGGCGGCCTCACGGGAGTCGTAGAGGATGTCGGCGCGCTTCGTCTTGCCGGCGACCTGGGCTTGCCAGGCCTCGAAGGACTCCTCAGCGACCGAAGCCTCACCTGGCATGTGAGCGTTCGTCAGCTCGAGGATCCGAGCGTGACCACCAGGCGATTTCGCCGTGTTGCGTCGAGCCACCGCCGCAACCTTCACGCCACCGTTGGTCGGCTTCATGTGGTGCGACTCGTTCAGCACGATCGCCGTCGCCGGGTCGCCTTCCGAGCTCGCTTCCGAACTCGTCAGCAGCTCGATCCGGGCATCACCGAGGATCGTGCGAAGAATGCCAGGGTCGGCGCCACACTCGTCGCGGTAGTCGTTCGAGATCATCCCGTTCGACACCCGCAGCATGTCGCCGGCCTGCGCCTCGCTGTTCGCCGCGATCTGTACCAGCGCCATCCGCCGCGGGCGGCCGATCGGAGTGTCTCCGTCCCACCCGTCGAACTCGACCGGGCCCTGAGCTTCGATGTGGCACCACGCCCCGCCGAACGGATCCTTGCCAGTGCCCTTCGCCCCTCGCTTCACACCCGAGCGATACAACCACCGGCCATCAGGGCGGACGGCGTACCACAGGTGCAGGAACTTCCGTTGAGCGAGCGAGAACTCCCACGGATCCCCGGTCAGATGATGCAGGAGCCTCGGACCGTCGAGAGCGAGCGTTGTCGGAGTAGCGAGGCCTCGATGCCAGCGGAACAACTGCGGCGCCAATGACGGCGGTAGTTCGTTCAGGTCCGCCGGCCACGGCAACGTCAACCACGAGCCGATGTCGTCCAAGTAGTACCCCGGGAGGAGTTCCTCAGGAGTAGAGCTGGTGGACGTTGTCGGCATCGCCCACCTCCACCACACCGAGCGCCGGCCGATCATCGATCGCCCAGTAATTCTTCCGCATCGCCAACGGCGTCAGACCCAACCGGTCTTCCATCTGCCGCACCTCCGCCAGCAGCGCCACCGGCGCGTCACCAGCCTCGGCCTCGATCACCAACTTGGCGTAACGAGCCACAACGCGAGTCCAGCCGAGCTCATCCCACACCACCGCCTGCGGCGACGACCACAACTCGCCCCACAACAGCTCCGTCGGAACATCAGGCGTCGACAACGGCCACGGCGGCGGCGGACCCTGACGCCCACCGGCAGGCAACTTCCGCCACTCACCAGCATTCCGTCGACCAGGACGAGCACTCGGACCAGGCATAACGACCCCCTCGATCCCCGAACCCCGCGACTTGGATCCTGGCAAACACTGGCGAGCGCTA
>OFRO01000226.1_pt1 | contig 21867 bp, 18 predicted proteins | sample 1543091 | NCBI WGS metagenome assembly OFRO01 (sample SAMN07774217, study PRJEB24372) | wastewater metagenome | isolation source: Exp Tend NO 10WW | collected 2016-02
CACCTGTGAGCTTTGATGCTTTTCTCATGATATTTATTGTCTAGCATGGGGTGTCCTGATTCAAAACGGAATGAGGGATGATCTGTTCGGCACCCAGTTCATGTTGCATTCCCACCAATGATTCTCGTGTAAATCGTTCTGCCAATAATGCTTGGCGGGTATCGCCCATCGAAAGCTGCGCACTTTTAACAAACGACAGTATATCTGCGGTAGTGACTTTTGGAGATGAACTGATTATATCTTTGAGGGTGTGGTTAAAGGGTATTACCTGTGCCTTGAGTTCGCGTGAACGGTATCTATGAGGATTGCTCTGCTGGCTTATTGCGTCCAGTTCAAGTCTGGCGTCGACGAATTGCCCAATTGAACCTAAGAGGCGGATCTGATAGGCGTCTAGGCGTTGTTCGCTAGAGTGAATAGGCATCTCGAGCATGCGCGTAGAGATGACACTGGCGGTGCGGCCGATTGCACGCTGGAAATGCTCAAGTCGTTCATCATCGGGAAGTTTTTGTAGCTCAACCCCACTTAATTCGTGAGCATACTGTTTTGTTCCTCGGAGCGAGGACAATATTTCTTGAGGTGCGCGGAGAGAGGATGGTGGCTGGGGCATATGTTTGATTTAATAAGCTTTATAACATTTTAGCATAAGCTATTATAAAAGTCAATATTATCATATAGAATAACAGACTATTTTCAATTTGCTACACTAGTATTACTAAACGTGAGGAGTAGCTATGGCGTTTGAACTTGAGAGTACAGAGGCGGCGGCGAAATTATCGTCCGCAGCGCTTGAGAATGTGAAGAAATGGCTCGCGGAGCCAAAATATGCAGAGTACAGGGATGAGCTGGTCTCGATGTGTGAAGCAGGGCAGTGGAAAGACCTCGAGGACGCGTTTTTCAAGGTGATCGAATTCGGTACAGGCGGCCGGCGTGGTACGACTGGTATCGGAAGCAATCGTATCAACAGAGTGACGATAGGCGAATCAGCGCAGGCACTTTGTGAGTATGCCGAAAAAGCCGACCAATCTGCCCCAGAAAAAGGTGTCGTGATCGCGTGCGATACGCGTCTGAGTTCTCCTGAGCTGAGTCGGTATGTGGCTGGCGTATGCGCGGCGAGTGGATTCAAGACGTATATATTCGATAGCTTCCGGGCGACGCCAGAGTTGAGTTTCGCAGTGCGTCATCTCGGGGCGGCAGTCGGTATCGTGATCAGCGCGAGCCACAATCCTCCTGCTGATAATGGCTTCAAGGCGTACTGGAGTGACGGCGCTCAGCTGGTCGCGCCGCATGACAAAGGCGTACTCGAGGTGGCGGCAGGACTAACCGAAATCAATTCGCTGGACTATCAGGCTGCGGTAGACGAAGGAAAAGTAACAATCATCGGCCAGGAGGTCGACGATGCCTACCTCGCAGCAGTAGCCAACGAAGCCGAGGGAGAAGCACGTGACGTCAAGATAGTGTATTCGCCTCTGCACGGTGCCGGGCAAACAAACGTGCTGCCGGTGCTGCGGAAGGTCGGATTTGAGGATATTTTGCTCGTGGAGGAGCAGATGGTTCCGGATGGTAATTTCCCGACGATCGAAAACGGCAAGCCAAACCCTGAGGAAAAACCGGCCAATGATCTGGCGGTCGCGCTCATGTTGGCCGAAGACGCTGATATCGCGATCACCAACGACCCAGACGCTGACCGTATCGGTGTCGTCGTGCGGCAGGGTAACGAGGCGGTTTATCTCAACGGCAACCAATCGGCGGTGCTGGCTGCAGACTTTGCGCTCGCGAAACTACAAGCAAAAGGCAAGCTGACGAACAAACATTATCTTGCCAAAACTATTGTCACTACCGATATGCTCCAGGCACTGGCCGATCACTACGAGGTACAGTGTTATGGCAATATGCTCATCGGGTTTAAATATATCGCTGAGCTGGTGACGAGCAAAGAGCCGACGGATGAACGGCTGGTCATCGGGGGAGAGGAAAGCTTCGGTCTGGTCAAAGGCGAGTACGCCCGTGACAAGGATGGCGCCGCTGGTGCACTGCCACTCGCCGAATACGCCGCTGAACTGAAAGCCGAGGGCAAGACATTGTACGATCGCCTGCTCGAGTTGTACGCGCAACACGGTGTCTATCTCGAACAATTGATCAATGCTGTCGCACCTGGTGCCGACGGATTCAAAAGGATGCAACAGGTGATGAGTGACCTACGAAGCGATACGCCGACGCACATCGGTGTTCACAAGGTAACGGCGGTGAGTGATTATCAGGTGCTGGAGCGGCTCGATACTGCGACTGGTGAAAAGTCTAAGATCGATTGTCTGGCGGGCAATGTCGTCGTGCTCGAGCTCGATGGCGATGCGCGATGCCGCGTGACCATCCGACCGAGTGGAACGGAGCCGAAATTGAAATTTTATGTTCAGTGGTATGAGGAAGCGAGAGATGATCTTGATACTCAACTGGCTCGTTTGAACTTCCAGCTCGAAGGCCTCTCGCGCGAACTCGAAGGTCTGGCGCTGAAATAAAACAACCCCGCTATGTAGCGGGGACGCGGTATTTCTTCTCTGGAAATGGTCTTTGAAGGGGGAAATGACCCCGGGGATGAATCCCCGGGGTCACCCGACATGCTAGGACGCCTACGCGTCCACCTTGGTGCGGATCGGCAGCTTCTTGGTCTTCCGGTTCGCGCCCTTGGGCGTGATTGCCGGTCCGACCTTCCTGACGGGTGCAGCCTTGAACCGGTCGACGAGACCCCTGAAGTCCTCATCGGTCAGTTCCCTGACCTCGGTGACCTCGTCGTTCTCGTCGCCCTGCTTGTCGGCGTCGACAGCCTCTTCGACCGGTTCGGGAGTCGGTGCCGGCTTGGCCGGACGCTTGGACTCCAGGAACCTGTCGAACTGAGACTGCTTCTCGGCGACCAACTCGTCGAACCACGGCTCCAACTGGCCCACGAACGTGTTGTCTGGGAGAGTGGCCTTGCTGTAGTGATTCGTCATGAACAGACTCCAGACGAACCTGTCACGGATCACGCCGGCGTAGACCTCGTCGATCTTCGGCTGCACGGGCTGTGCGGTCTTGATGAACGGCGTGGTCAGGTAGTTGACGTACTCGCCGGCCTCGATGATCTGCTCGCCGTTCCACTGGTGTGGCTTCCGCGTCTTGGGATGGAGAACGAACTCCTTCTTCAGGGCGGTGACGAGCTCGGGCTTGAAGCGTGCGATCATCGTCTTGATGGTGGCCTTGGCCTCGGCGATCTTCTTCTCGCGCTCGATCGCCTCACGGCGCCCGAGCTCGAACGTGGCCTTCTCGGCCTTGGCTGCCTCACGCTTCTGGCGAAGCGTGTTCTCGGCCTGACGGGCGATCTCGGCCTCGACGGCGAACGGGTTGGTGGTCATGGCTGCTCCTTCCAGAAGCAATCGGGTGCGTACTCACAGACATTGCAAGATACGATATGCATAATAGCATAAAGACTATAAATTGTCAATACCTTTCAATACAAAATACACCTAGAGACAAATTGAAATCCCCTGCTCCACAGTTCGTTTGACTGTTGCATATTGAAATTAGCACTCAAGCTTGACGAGTGCTAATCAATTTGGCTACAATGAGGGTACATTTGAACTAAAAGGAGAACTAGGGATGAGCACACCTATCAAACCGCTTGCTGACCGTGTCGTGGCTACCCGCGAAGTAGCGGCTACGAAGACCGCCAGCGGCCTGTACCTACCGGCCAACGCCAAGGAAAAGCCAGTCATGGCCATCGTCCAGGCAGTCGGACCAGACGTGAAGACACTGAAAAAAGGCGACAAGATCGTCTACAAAGAGTATTCGACGCTTGAACTGAAAGTCGACAACACCGAATATCTGATCGTTAAGGAAGAAGACGTCCTCGCGACACTAAATTAGCTAATGGCTTGTAGCTAGTAGCGTAGGGCTAAGGACTATCAGCTACCAGCTATCAGCAAAAAACAACTGAAAGGAATTTTATGACGAAACGTGTTTTTTACGATGACGATGCCCGTGCCCGGGTACTCGGCGGTGCCAAGGCGCTTTATGATGCGGTCAAGGTAACGATGGGGCCAAAAGGCCGCAATGTGGTGATCCAAAAAGGCTACGGCGCCCCGACGATCACTCACGACGGCGTGACGGTAGCCGAAGCAGTCGAGCTATCTGACAAAGACGAAGAAACCCTGGGCTACAAAGTCGGTGCTGAACTGATCAAACAAGCCGCCAGCAAGATGAACAAGACGGCTGGCGACGGCACGACCACTGTCACGGTGCTGACATACAACATCCTGAACGAAGCCAACCGCCTGATTGCCGCTGGGCACAACCCGATGGAACTTCGCAAAGGCGTCGAAGCTGCTGGCGCTGAAGTGCTGTCTGCACTCGAGTCGCTGGCTGAGCCAGTCGAAGGCAAAAAGGGACGTGTTGCGGAAGTTGCAACGATCTCTGCCGGGGACTCTGAGATTGGTGATCTGATCGCTGATATTATCGCCAAAGTCGGCAAAGACGGCGTCGTGACGGTCGAGGAAGGCCAAGGCCTCAAGATGGAAGCCGAAGTCGTCGAAGGTTTCACCTTTGACCGCGGCTACGTCAGCGCCCTCATGGTGACCGACACGTCTCGTCTCGAGGCAGTTTACCGAAAGCCGGCCGTCGTCATCACCGACCAGAAGGTTTCTAGTGTCCAGGAGTTCTTGCCGATGCTCGAAAAACTTGCCCAAGCGGGCAAAAAAGACGTCGTCCTGATCGCTGACGAAGTCGAAGGCGAAGCACTGGGCATCCTGGTACTCAACAAGCTCAAGGGCGTGTTCAACACCGTCGCCGTCAAAGCGCCGGCCTTCGGCGATCGCCGCAAGGAAGTGCTCGAAGACATCGCTGTCCTCACGGGCGCGACCGTCATCTCCGAAGAAAAGGGTATGACATTTGAAAACGTCGATCTCGACGTCGTGGGTACTGCCCGCAAAGTTATCGTCACGAGCGGCGATACGACTATCGTCGAGGGCGCCGGCCGACCATCTGACGTCACCGCCCGCATCAAGCAAGTTCGTGCCCAGGCCGAAGCTGCGACCAGCGAATACGAAAAGGAAAATTACGAGAAGCGCGCCGCAGCGCTGAGTGGCAAAGTCGCCGTCATCAAAGTCGGTGGTGCGACCGAAACCGAAATCGAAGAAAAGAAATTCCGTGTTGATGACGCCGTGGCTGCGACCAAAGCCGCTCTGGCCGAGGGAATTGTCCCTGGCGGCGGTGTGACGCTGGTGAACCTTGCTACAGGTATCTCGGCTGACGGTGCTGACTCCCATTCAGCTGGCCGCACTATCCTGAAGCTGGCGCTAGCTCAGCCATTCCGCCAACTTATGCTGAATGCCGGCCTCAACGCCGAAGCACTGCTCGCCCAAGTCCAGGCCGCCAAGCCAGGGCAGGGGATCGACGTGAACAGTCCCGAAAAGCTCGTCGACCTCAAGAGCAAGGGTGTCGTAGACCCAGCCGCAGTCACAAAGCAGGCGATCCAAAACGCCGTCTCAATCGCCGCAACGGCCATGACCATGGGCGCCCTCGTCGTCGACGTGCCAGAGCCAGAAGCTCCAGCCGCAGGTGGCATGCCCGGCGGTATGTATTAGAACGCTGTCTCAGTTATGGCATTTGATCTCGGGCTCCTCCCGAGATTAAATTTTGTCTTAATTTGTACACTTTTTTGTCCGATCGGACAAAAAAGTGTACAAATTAGAATACGGGATTGCATAGGAATGTTTTTACATAGGGATGCATATCAAGCTCGTCGATAAGATCGAGGACGATTTTTCGATGATCGTTACGGCTGATCCAAACACTTTTCTGAGCTTGGGTGAATGCTAGCTCTTTCAGCAGGCTTCTCAGCTGTCGGCGTTTGACGGACAGATCCTCGGGTATATCAAAAATAACCATAAAAACGGTATCGTTTTTAAGCACTTCAGCGTCTATCTTCGCAACGAGAGCACGAGCTTTTTCGCTGAGCTGTATGCGACCATCGGAAAATGTGATGAGCCCAGTCGCTCGAGCTTTGTAAAACGATTGCTTGAGCGTGCTGCGGCTATAGTGATCTCTTTTGTCTAGTTCGTTGAAGAACGCGTTTGGCCGGAATGTCATATTTAAATTCGCTTCCGTAAAGGGGATAAGCGACTCGAGGATATAGGTGAGTGACGAATTCTTTCGATTCTTCATGATACGTGTATACGCGTAATTGTACATTTTTGTGTCCGATCGGACAATAAAATGTACACATGAGTATATTAAGAAATATTTTATACATATTGACAAATCAGAGAGAGAGCTATCATCTGTTGGATGCTGCGATGGACGCAAGCAGGTTCCTATTCATAGGAGGCCATCATGGCCAGTCAGAATTCTGTTCGACGCTTGGTTCTCGCGGAGCTGTCCCAACGGGGTAGTATCAGGGGACGCAACCCAGTCGGTACCCTCTGTAACGCCATCCAGGCCGAGGGTGTTGAAGGGAAAAGGGTTGTCGAAATGGTCGTCGAGGATCTGCGGAAAGAGGGTAAGGTCACAGTGCCTACTGACGGGAAGGGCAGGGTTACTGGAATTTTCCACAAACGGCCGCGTCGTCATGTCGACCGAACCGAGATGAGTCCTCAGCAGAAGCGCGAGGCCATGTACGCCAAGGGGGTGCCTGCGCTGCTGCCGGATAGCATGTGCTCGCCGGTCGTGGTTACTTACGCACCGGGACGAGAGCAGGAAGAGCTTGCTTTTCGTCGCGGGATGAAGTTGCACGAGCGCATGAATATCTGCCTCATGGCTTTGCGGCGAGCAGCAGGTGATGGTGGCGTTCGCGAAGGAGTCGGTGCGAAGAGAACAGTCTTGGCTCAGGTGCAATCCTCCACCGAGAAGAGTGTGGAAGGAGTCTTGCTGTACTTGCGGTGTCTTGATCTCCTGATCGATGGCGTTACTGCAACCGGCATGACGTGTGTCAAGGGTGTGAGCCCAGTCATTTACAGCTACGCTGTCGACACGGATGTCGAGGAGGTTACGCCAGAGATGGCTCAAACGGCTTACGAGAGGGTCGAAGCACGACGAGCCGAGAAGCGTGCCAAGAAGGTGCCTGTTGTCGAAGGTGATGCTGCGGATTCGATCGATGCACCACCAGAGCTTCAGGATCCATATGATGACGCGTTCCTAGAGCTCCTCGAGCGCATCGACTTGGAGTCCGGTCCCAACCTGGATGTAGCAAACAGCGTTGAGAACGCGGCCGGGGACACTCTTCAGTCTCCTGCACTCGATGCAATTGATGGCGATACGACCGTTGTCGACGCAATGGCCGACGATGACGTAGCTGCTCGGCTTGCAGAGATCGTTGTCGAGTTGGAGAGTGCGCTACAGAGAGAGCAGGCGGAAACGGCTCGTCTTCAGGGAGTGGTGGGCACCCAGCAGGCATCCATCACCGAGCTCAGTCGACGCGTGACGGCAGGTGCCGACACGATCCTTGGCCTTCGTGAGGAGTTGGCCGAAGCCAGGAAGATCAACAGCCACCCTCCCAACAGGCTGGTGACTGACATCCTAGCTCGTCATCAGCCCAAGTAGTAGCCGCCAATAGGCGGAAGTCGTACAGGGAGAAATCCTGTGCGCCCTCGTATCACATCCAGTGGTACGAGGTTATTTTTTTGCAAGAAAAAACCGGCTATACGAGCCGGCTTTAGGTTTCTGGTTTATTGCGCTGGGTGCGAGAAGAAATCGATTTCTTTGATCACGTCGAGGAGGGCTTCGGCGCGCTTGGTGTCGTCTTCGATCAGTTTGGCGGCTTCGTTTGCCGCAGGGAGGAGGCTCTGGTCGTCGGTTGAGCGGATGATGAGCAAGAGGGTGTCAAATTTCTCTTGGGGCGCGAGATTGAGCTTGTCGACGAGCGGTCGGAGCTGATCGAGGGCGTCTTTTTTGATGGCCTCAAGCTCGGGTGAAGCGCTCGTAGCCGGAGCGTCATGAGACGACTCTGGGGCAGGCAGGTTGAAAGGCTCAACTACGGCTTCGGTAGCAGGCTCAGGGGTTGGTTCTGGGAGGATTTCTGGCGTCGGAGGGGTTTCTGGCACAGGCTCGTTGACAGGTGGTTCGGGGAATGCTGGGTCAGATGTGGGAACGGGCGGAGTACCGGTCTCCTCGAACTGAAGCCCACCATCTGCAGATTGGTCAGCGACTGGCTGATCTGTCGTTGGTTGATCTGTTGCTGCTTGCTGATTCATGCCAGCGAGTACTTGCGCCAGTTCCTGATCGTCAGTGACGGTCGTTTGCCCGTTGTTATGTTCGTCCATGCCCACCTCTTATATGATTATGCTTAATCTTTGAATTTACTGTACCATAGAGGTATTGACTAGTACAAGGAGGCTGCTATGGAACTATTGGATGACGCAAATGTAATCGCACAGCGTGATCCGCACGGGGCGCTTGCGGCTACGGCTGAGCAGTGGAAACAGCTCGCTGCGGACTTGGTACATGAATTCAAGGAAACGGACACGGAAATCACTGCGCTCGTCATCGCCGGTATGGGTGGCTCGGCTCTGGCTGCGGGGCTTTTCAAAGATTGGCTGAATCTCCCTATTCCTGTTGAAGTGGTGCGGACATATGATCTGCCCGGATATGTCGGCGCACATACGCTGGTGATTGCGAGTAGTTTTTCGGGTAATACTGAGGAGACACTCAGTTGCGTGCACCAAGCCCGCGAGCGGGGGGCGGTCGCGGCCGTGACGGCACGGGGTGGTAAGTTGTTAGAATACGCCAAGACCGAGGGCATCAGCTACGTTGAATTGCCGCCGCTAGAGCTGGTGCCGCAGCCGCGTATGGGTGTATTTGCGAACTTACGATCAATCTTGCAGCTCTGCCGGGTGTATGGCGTCATCGACCAAGCGCCTCTGGACGAACTGGCTGGCGCAAGTGAGTGGTTGCGTGATACTGCTGCGGCCTGGGCGCCCAGTGTGCCGGCTGAGCATAACTACGCCAAGCAAATCGCCTGGTACTGCGCGGGCAAGACGCCGGTGGTATATGCCAGCAATCTCTTCGGCTCGATTGCGTTCAAATGGAAGATTAGTTTCAACGAGAGCAGCAAAAATGTCGCCTGGTGGAACGTGTTGCCGGAGTTCAACCACAATGAATTTATCGGGTGGAGTTCGCATCCGGTGGAGAAGCCGTATGCCATACTCGATCTTCGTTCCAATTTCGATCATCCGCAGATCCAGAAGCGCTTCGAGATCAGCGACCGCTTGCTGAGTGGTCAGCGACCAGCCGCCAAATCGATCCAGCTCGAAGGTGACAGCGTGATCAAACAGATGCTCTGGGGCTGCGTACTGGCTGACTACACCAGCTCATATCTCGGCCTCCTGAACGGCGTCGACCCCGTGCCGGTCGATCTGGTTGAGAAGCTCAAAGTAGAATTAGTGAAATAAATTTATTCACGTCTCTCATCCAAGAAACGAGCCTACTTAGGCTCGTTTCTTTTTCATCTCCGACTCGTCCCGTCTGTCCAGCCATCGCCCACTCACGCGCGGACGGTCTGCTGCCTGAACTGCAAAATAAATTTTCGCATTTCCGCAGGCAGACCGACCCGGCTCCGCTTCGGTTTGACGGCCATCGCTGGACAGGCGCGCCTCGGCGGCTGGCGTGACCCTAGATGTCTTTTAGCTTGCGCACATAATGTTGCCACCACCAGAAGAGGAGGGTGAGAACTGCGACAATTGTCACGACCCGAAGCGCCCAGAAGACATCGTACTCTTTGATCACCCATCCGATTGCGAAACTGGCCGGGATGATAACGGCACGACCAAACGACGAGAGTACTGATAGTACCGATGAGCGTACGCTTGACGGTGTGGCTTCTTGGATGCGAGTCTCGGTTTGGTTGAAGAATGCTCCCATCGCAATATGCTGGATCATGAAGAGTGCGATCGCGAACCAGCTGTCGATAAATGCCATCAACACGAGTGGCGCGACGTTCAGTACGATCAGCATATTGAGCCGTGTGCGGAAAAGATGAGCGACCAGATTGCCGATCGCCCACATGAGTGCGCCCCCGGCCCAAAGTAATCCGATAATTTCAATATCCGACACGTAACGACCTAGGTACAGCTGTCCGAAGCTGTTTTTGAACATCTGAACGATAGTGAGGGCGCTCAAGATGATGATGAGGGTGCGTATCATCTTTGACTGAGCGATGGTCTTCGTGGCGCCTGCTAATTGTTTGAATGCGTTTTCGTGCTGGGCGTCTTTGTGAAATTTCGACTCTTTGACCGTCGCAAGGATCGCGATAGCGACCACGCAAGAGGCAATGGTCAAAAAGTAGGTGAAGCGGAAATCAAATTGGTGTGCGAGAAAACCGCTGAGGGTCTCTGCGACGACGATACCACCGAGATACATGGCATTCATCTGGCCGATGACTTTGCTGTACTCCTGGGATTTTCCGTCTTGATGGAGCAGATCGTAGACGATCGACGCAAGGGTACCAGATGTCGCGACGACGTAAATACCGTAGAAGATGCCATATCCTACTATGTACATCGCGAGACTGTTTGCCGAGCCAAGTATGAGACAACAGACGATCATCGAGAGAAGTCCGACGACGAGTGTGCCCTTACGGCTCCAGCGATCCGCGAGGATGCCTGAGGGTATATCAAATAGGAAGTTAAATGCGAGGAGCACGGATATGACGAGAGCAATACCAACGGCATCGATACCGATACTCAGCATGAATAGCTTCTCAATCCCGTACCAGAAAATCAGGCCGATGAAGAAGTTGGCGATGTAGAGTTTAATGATATTGCCGCGCATTTTTTCATTCTAACGAAATAACGAGAGAAGTACGAGCCCATCTCTTTTTGTGGCTTTGCGATTGTTGAATTAATCAATAAAAATCAAAATCCGGATTTACTCCGGTTTTGATTTTAGTAACTAAAGGGAAAAACGCAGAAGCGAAGCGACGATGAGAAAAACCGTAGGTTTGTCTTATAAGGCAGAGCGAAGCGTCGCGCTATTGATACTGTCTCAGTGCTTCGATCGGATCCTTCCGAGCGGCTTTGACGGCCGGGTAAATCCCGAAAACGATACCCACAAATAGCGCAATCGAGAGCGATCCGACGATAATTTCCCAATTCAATGCTGGGGCAAAGAAGAGGGCGGAGCCGATGAGATAGGCGAGTCCGTAGGCGATAGCGAGCCCGATGATGCCACCGCTGAGGCTCATGGCAAGCGCCTCGATCATGAATTGCCACATGATTTGCGCGTCGGTGGCGCCGACGGCTTTGCGGATACCGATCTCACGGGTACGCTCGGTGACTGAGACGAGCAAGATGTTCATGATACCGATACCACCGACGATGATAGCGATGCTGGCGACGAGTGCCGTGACGATCAGGACGCTGTTGAAGAATTCGTCGCTGCTGGTCGAGATGTTGTTGCCAGCGAGGACAGCAAAATCACGCTCGCCTTCGTGATTGGCGATAATTGCCTGGTCGAGCGTTTGGCTGAGCGCAGGTACTTGGGCTGGGGTAGTAGCGCTGATGACGATCTGCTGGATCTGGGCGATACCTTGATTGAAGCTCTTGCCGTTATCGAGGCTGGTGTACACAGCGTTGTCGAGATTGACCCCAGAGACATTGATTGGTTTGCGAGTATTTTCGACAACGCCGATAACCGTATGGGGTCTTCCTTTGATGATGAGTTGCTGCCCGGTAGTCCGATCTGTCCCATAGAGCTCAATCGCGAGTTGCTGGCCGATGACGACCGTATCGCGGTCGACACCGTTACTGATGAAATCGCCCGAGATGACGTTGAGCTTGAGGATGGTTGCGAGCTTGTCATTGGTCGCGATGATAGGTGCGCCCTTTGCCTCTGTGCTGGCGTTTTTGACGGTACCGCTGAGGAGCATGAGCGGGGCGACAGCAGCTGCATCGGGAATCTTGAGCGCCGTCTCGTAGTCGTGTTCGGTGAGAGTCGAGGTGACGGCGGTGTTGTAAGGGTTGTAGGCGCTTATGTCCCGGAAGCCTTTTTGCCCGGGTTTGATGACGATGATATTGCCGTCGAGTTGATCGATCTGGCCGGAAACAGCTTGCTTGGCGCCCTCGCCGAGGGCAAGTACCAGCGAGATCGAAGCAACACCGATGATAATACCGAGTGTCGTTAGGCTGGTCCGGACACGGTTGGCGCGGAGTGAGTCGAGCGCGATGCGGATGTGAGCAGTGATCATGATTCGTCCATCTCCCCAGCGGTTTCGAGGGCTTTGGTGAGGTGGGCGTTGATCGGTCGTTTTTTGGCTGTCTTGCGGATTTTGCGTTTTTTCGAGGTATCTTTGGCGATACGGCCATCCTTCATCATGATGATGCGAGTGGCGTAGACGGTCAGGTCGGGGTTGTGGGTGACCATGACGATGGTGTTGCCGCGCTCGTGGATGTCACGCAACTCGCTCATGATCAGATCGCTCGATTTGCTATCGAGATTGCCGGTCGGTTCGTCAGCCAGGATGATCGAGGGTGAATTGACGAGTGCCCGGGCGATCGCCACCCGTTGCAGCTGACCGCCAGAGAGTTGGTGGGGCTGGTAATATTCACGCTCTTGGAGCTCGAATGTTTTGAGCATTTTGCTGGCTGCCGAGAGGTTTTTGTGGCGTGAAAACCGGCGATAGGTGAGCGGCAACGCGACATTGTCGATGACGCTCATGCGCGAGATGAGATTGAAGCTCTGGAACACGAAGCCGATCTGACGCGAGCGGATCTGGGCTTGTTTGCGGTGGCTCAACTCGATGACAGGGCGGCCGTCGAGCGCGTATTCGCCCTCGCTGGCAGTGTCGAGCAAGCCGAGGATGTTGAGCAGTGTCGTCTTGCCGCAGCCGCTTGGCCCCATGATGGCCACGAATTCGCCCTTTTGAATCGTCAAATTGAGCCGATCAATTGCCGTGACGACCGTGTCTTGGTCGCCATAGCGCTTCGTCAAATCCACCAGTTCGATGACGGGCGGGGTAGGGACGGCCTCTTTTTTTGATTTTGTGCGTTTTGCCATGTCTAACACTTCAGTATAGAGAGGGCATAAGGGGTAGGGCAACTGTATAGGCGGCAATTACAACACAAAATTGGTAGATAGTAGAGAGTAGGTGGTAGATAGGTATAGAGCAAACATTTACCCCTGCGCCAAAGCACGCGTTGTTCCTGTCGAGACAAAAACTGCTTCTGGGTTCTGAGTCATACCTATGGATATGGCGAGGAGACCAGGACGGTTTTTGGCCGTCAGGAACGGGGCGGGTGGTGCAGGGGTAAGTGTTTGTTCTATAAATTGTTATAATAGCCTAGCGCGTATGGAGAGATGGCCGAGTGGTTGAAGGCGCACGCTTGGAAAGCGTGTATGCTCGCAAGAGTATCGCAGGTTCGAATCCTGTTCTCTCCGCCATATAAATAACCTCGTGCCTTTAGGCACGAGGTTATTTATATGGTTTTTCTGACTATGCGGCGAGGGAGTACTCGTCGTGATCGATTGGCCGTGTTTGCTCAGGCGCGTAAGGACGCAAGCCATTGAGCCTATCCGCCCCCAGCTCTACAACGATGGTGTCGCGAACGGCCTTTATCTTACTCTCGAACTCTTCGCGAACGGCCGCAACCTCAGCAGCTCTTTTATCGAGCATGCCTTGTATCATTTCTCGAGCCGCATCACTACTTGCTGCGGCATGGCGTTCCTCGAGCGATGCAATTTCATCTCCGTAGATGTCATCAGCAAGCGTTTGCAGCTCTGCAACACCAGCTTCACCTTGGGCTATTTTTTCTTCTACTTTAGTCTTTGCTTGTTCGAGGTCTGAGCTAAACTGTATATATTCTGTTTCGTGTATTTCGCGGATACCTTTTAATAGGGCGAGGGTATCATTTGATTCACGGAATTTTTCAACAAGTTGCGGGTGATTCTTCAGTAGGTTATCGAAGTCTCCCGAAAGGAGTAGGCTGGCACTTTCGGTTACTCCCTTTCGATTGTTGTAGCGGGGAATAAGGGAGTTGCCACTAGCCATGTTTCCTTGAATTTGGCTTACTTCAAAATTACGAATGCGAGCTATACCGGAGTCAGTATTGTAACTCATGTCCGCCGCACCACCGAGTTCCTCGTTGAATCTTTTAGCAAGAGCATCAATCGGCTCGGTCTGGATGGCTCCGTACAATGCTTCACGTTCGCCTTTCTCTTGGGCGAGCTTTGCTATGACATCCTGAAATGAAATTACGCCAGGGGACTGCAGGGCAGCCAGTAAGGTATCTGCGCCATAACGATCAGCCATGACCTGAAGTCCAGCACCAAGGATACTGAGTTCTAATCCTCGCTGAACCTCGCCGATACCTTGGAGCTCGCCAGCTCGGCGCTGAAGTGCATCGACATCGCTCTTTTCAAGCGTCTGCTCTCGCTCCTCAGGTGCTCGCTCAGGGTTTTCGGGTGCATCTTGGCTAGTATTTTGGCCAACGGCATCAATAGAGAGCTCTCCTGACTGATTCAACGTAATGCCGGTATGTTCGCTCATGGTTTTCCTTATGCTACTGACTGTTTATTTTTGTTCTTATCTAAAGACATATTAGCATACTTAGATCATATTGTCAATATTAGCGTAAACAATAACACTTCATTTACCATCTTCATGAGCCAGGTTTGTAATCACTATATATGCTGCTATAATTTATCTACATGAAGTTAGCGCCCCCTAAGTACATATTTGTCACAGGGGGCGTTCTCTCTGGGGTCGGGAAGGGTATAACAGCGGCGAGTATGGGCGCGGTGCTGCAGGCCAAGGGCGCCAACGTCTCAATTCAGAAGTGTGACCCGTATCTCAACGTCGATGCGGGTCTGCTCAATCCTGCCGAGCACGGCGAATGTTTTGTGACGAAAGATGGCGCCGAGACAGATCTCGATCTCGGGCATTACGAGCGCTTCCTCGATATCGAAGTGACGCAGAAGAACGCGACACTGTCGGGCAAACTGTTGTCAGAATTAATCGCAGACGAGCGCGCCGGCAAATTTGGTGGCAAAACCGTGCAGCTCGTGCCGCACCTCACCCAGGCTATTCAACGCGCCATCGAACACGCCGGCAAGGGCAGTGACATCCATATCGTTGAGATCGGCGGGACAGTAGGGGACTACGAAGGCCTGAGTTTCGTCGAGGCGATCCGCGAGTTCAGCCAGAAAGTCGGACGCACTAATTGCCTGTTCGTCCATGTCGTCTACGTGCCGTTTATCCACACTTCCAAAGAATTTAAGAGCAAGCCGGCCCAGAACGCACTCAACGATCTGCGAGGGTTCGGCATCGTGCCGGATGTCGTCGTGGTGCGGACTGACGATCCGGCACCGCAGTCAATCGCGCGCAAGATCAGTTTGTTTGGCGGCGTGCCCGAGGAAAATGTCCTCCTGATGCCAAATGCCGACACGGTCTATCGTATCCCGATCATCATCGCCGCGAGCGGACTACATAATGTACTGACGAAATTTTCAGGGTTGAAGAAAAAGCCGGATCTGAAAGCATGGCAGAAGCTCATCGACCAGCAAATGGCTCGCCCAGACAAGACGGTCACTATCGGGTTGGTGGCGAAGTATATGGACAACGAAGACACCTATATCTCTGTCATCGAGGCGCTGAAAGCGGCTGCGTGGCAGGAAAAAGTCGGCCTGAAGGTGCGGTGGATCAACGCCGAGACGGCGGAGCAGGCCGAGCTAGACGCAGTTGATGGTCTCCTCGTGCCTGGCGGGTTCGGCTCGCGCGGTATTGAGGGCAAGATCGCTGCCGCACGCTACGCGCTCGATCACAAAAAGCCCTATCTCGGTATCTGTCTCGGCCTGCAGATGGCCGTCATCGCGGCCGCCCGCAAGGGCGGTCTCAAGGACGCCAATACCGACGAAGTGGACGCCACGACCACACACAATGTCGTCTACATCATGGAAGGCCAGCAGGGCAAAGAGTCGACCGGCGGCACGCTTCGGCTCGGTAATTACCCGGCGAAATTAGTGAAGGGTTCGTTGACGGCCACGATATACGGAGACACCAAAGTGACCGAGCGCCATCGTCACCGCTATGAAGTCAATCAAAAATTCCTCACGAGTGTCGAAAAGGGCGGTATCGTTGTCAGCGGTACCTCGCCCGACGGCAAATTAGTCGAATTCATCGAAGCCCGCGATCACCCGTATTTCGTCGCGACCCAGGCCCATCCCGAATTCCGCTCTCGTCCCATGCGTGCCCATCCGCTCTTCGTCGGGCTGATCAAAGCCGCGAAATTATAGCCTAATTTATTCTTCTTCGTCCTCTCCCGTGCCGGGAGCTGCGTCTGTCGAAGGGTGGGCGTGGCTCTCGAGGAGTACAAATTGCTTTTGGTAGGCATTGTAGGCTGCATCCGTCACGACTCTGACCAACATATCGTTGTTAGCATGTATGCCTGCGCCAGTCATGTTACTGTTACCAGCCACGACGAAACGGGTATTTTTGCTGCGGTATAATCCATTGATCGAAAACATCTTGTGATGCACCGATATCTTGCTATTGTGAGCGTCCTGAGTGTCGATGGTGCGTCCGTCTTTGGCAGGCGTTTTGAGGATATTCATGATATCTTGATCCATCTGGTTGCTGTTATAAAACAGTTGGATTCGGCAGCCCTGCGCGTTCAGATCGCGTAGCTTTTTGGCCACATTGGTACGAGGCTCCGTCCAGCTGAGTTGTGCGAGACGGATGACGGTGTGACCTTTTCCGTCACCGTATTTACTGTTGACACCGGTACATTTGACCTGGGAAAACGCGCTCAGTACAGGGTCGGTACACGACGAGCTTGGGAAGTAAAAGATGGTGTACGGGCCATCGCTGACGGTTTTGCAGTAGCTCGTGTTTTTGTCTTTGAGCATCGCGTTGAAGTACTGGTACGCAGAGGTGTAGACGCCGGCATTTCCCGCGATCTCGATTGCGTCATCGAAAAATCTGTCGTCGAGGTTGGTGAGGCTCTGTGAGCTGGAAATCATGATTGATTTGTCGGTACCGCTTTGGGAAAACAAGTACATTTTGACGTGTACTTTTCCGGAGCTATCGCTCGAGTTGCAGCCCCCTTTGCACCAAGTGACGTAGCTGTTTTTCGATTTGTCTGTACCTAATACTGAAGCAAGGTAGCCAACTGAAGGGTACCGGGTGAAATCTTTGGTATGGTCGTCGAGCAGTATGCGGACGTTTACTTTTCTGTTGTAGGCCGCGACGAGACGGTTGACGGTCGGGTCTTTGACGCCCTTTGTGTCACTCGTAGGGTCGGTGTTGCGGATCGAATACACGGCAATGCGTATGGTTGAACCAGCCGGAGCCTGCTCGATCCGATCATGAACTCGTGCGAGCAAGCGCTTAGAGTCTTTGTACGGGTCAGTAAACGTAAACGTCGCCTTATCTGGCGTCGTCGTGGTGATCGCCTGCACGGCGGCCACAGGAAACAAAGACATGAGCAGGCTCAGCACGAGCATAGGGACAAATAACAAGTTTTTTATAGAATATTTCTTCATGGCGGAGATCCTCTTAAATAGATGAATGGTAATATGACATGTTACGTGAAAAATTACAAACATTCTGCAATAAAAAGCCGCAACCCGCGAATCGAACCGGTGGCTCGCATCTGTTACAATAGAGACAAATGATGCAGGAATTGGCCACACATATTCAGGACGCCGTGAGGCATGAATTTGGGATCGACGAACCGGTCACGTTGACGCGGCCCGAGCCGCAGTTTGGTGATTTTGCGACCAATGTCGCGCTGAAGCTCGCTGGGCAGCTCGGCAAAAAACCACGCGAAGTCGCTGACAAACTGGCGGATGCTCTCCGCGAGCTCGATGAAGTGATCGAGACGACGGTGGCCGGGCCTGGATTTATCAATATCCGCCTGAATGACGCGGCGCTGCTCGAATTGTGGTCAACTGCTGCGCCACAGACCTATCGGCATCAGACGGTCGTGACTGAATATTCTGACCCAAACCCGTTCAAAGTCCTGCACGCCGGGCATCTGTATACCAGCGTGATGGGCGACGCGATCAGCAACCTCGTGGCAGCGGCCGGCGGGGAAGTGCACCGGGTGAATTTCGGCGGTGATGTCGGGCTGCATGTTGGCAAGACGATGTGGGCGATCGGTAGTGCTCTCGGCGGATTTTCTGTCGAAAAACTTGCGGTCGTTGCAGACAGCGAGCATGCCAATTGGCTGGCGGCACGCTACGTCGAGGGTACCAGCGCCTATGAGGAAAATGACGTCGCCAAGCAAGAAATTATCACCCTGAACAAGAAAATATACATGATCCATACCGATAACGATCGCGAGTCAGCGCTTGCGCAGGTGTACTGGATGACGCGCCAGTGGAGTTACGATTATTTCAATGCTTTTTACGCCCGGATCGGCACCACGTTTGAGAAATATTATCCCGAGAGTGTGGTCGCAGACCGTGGCCTCCGTGAAGTGCGGGCTCAAGTCGGCGAAGTGTTCAGCGAGAGCAACGGCGCAGTCGTGTTTGCCGGCGAAGCTTTCGGGCTGCATACACGAGTCTTTATCAACGGCGAGGGGCTACCGACCTACGAGACCAAAGACGTCGGGCTGGTATTTACCAAATACGATGACTACAAATTTGACCACTCGATCATCATCACCGGCAACGAACAAGAACAGTATATGAGTGTCGTTTTCAAGGCAATTGAGCAGTTCGCGCCCGAGCTGGCTCACAGCTCGACACACCTGACGCATGGGCTCGTCAAATTGGCGGGCGGCGTCAAGATGAGCTCTCGCAAAGGTAATTTCCTGCGCGCGGTTGACGTCCTCGATGTGGCGCGTGAAGCCAACGCACAGGCGAACGACACCGACGACGAGCAGGTGAGCCTCGGCGCGGTGAAATATGCTTTCCTACGTACTCGTATGGGCGGTGATATCGTGTATGATCCGCAGGAATCAGTCAGTCTGCATGGCAACAGCGGTCCGTACCTGCAGTATGCTCACGCCCGAGCTGTCTCGATCCTTGCGAAATCTACTGAGCAGCCAGCCGAGACAACAGACATCGTGTTTGATAAAAACGAGCGCGCCTTGCTGCTCAAACTGAGCGAATACCAGGAAGTGCTCGCAAGAGCCGTCGCCGATCTGATGCCGCATCATATCTGTACCTATCTGTACGAGCTTGCACAGGCCTTCAACCGCTTTTATGAAACCTCACGGATCATTGATGACCCGCGCCAGACGGTGCGTCTCGTCCTGGTCGACCGCTACGCGCGGACATTGGCCTCTGGGCTGGCTCTGCTCAACATCTCCGCACCTGACCACTTGTAAATCGATTTCATCAGGAATATACTGCCTGCAAACAGAGGTAAATAGGAGATTCAACCCCATGGCTACGACCAAGAAATCCGCATCTAACACACGTAACTCAGCTGCCAGTTCTGCAGCAACTGCAAAACGAGCCGCGCTGAGCGCCAAGACGCAGGCTGTCAAGGCCAAGGCAGACGCTGCCAAGGCAAGGGCTGCTGCGCTGACGGGCGGTCACGGCTCCGGGTTCCTCGACTTTATCCGCACGCAGGGCGTTGTCGGTCTGGCTGTCGGTCTGGCGATCGGTACCGCCGCAGGTGACACGGTCAAAAAGCTGGTGCAGGCCTTTATCGACCCGGTAGTACAGATGGTCGTCGGCTCTCAGGAAGGCCTCCAGTCTGCCCAATTCAGCCTCGATATTGCTGGCCGCCAGGGTGATTTCATGTGGGGCGCCTTTGTCAGCTCCCTCATCTCACTGCTCGCAACTGCGCTCGTGATCTACTTTATTATCCACGGGCTCAAGCTCGATAAGTTGGACAAAAAGAAGGACTAGAATCCACGCACCGAATTTATTGAGTACATACTGCTACAAGGTGTCTCCTTGTAGCAAGAGAAGCCGTTTGAACTTGGGGTATACTGAAGGAACAAAACTGGAGGAACTATGTACGAAAGTGCCAAAGCGGTCGTGACTCGCGTCGCCGAGCAGCAGGGATTGAACCAAGAACAGATAGAAAAATTGCTCGCGAATGACGCGGAGCATCGGTTTGAGATCACAGTGGGTGATCAGACCTTTCGAGCTTATCGGATGCAACACAGTAACAAACGCGGTCCGTACAAGGGTGGGATCAGGTTTTCGACGATGGTGGATGAAGATGAGGTGAAGGCGTTGGCGCTGCTCATGAGCATGAAGTGTGCGGCTGTTGATATCCCCCTCGGTGGTGGCAAAGGCGGAGTGGTGTATGATCCGCGAGATCACGACATCGAGACAACAGAAGCAGTCGCGCGCGGCTACGTGCGGGCTCTTGTGCCGTACATTGGCTCTGACAAAGATGTTCCCGCCCCTGATATGAACACTGACAGCACCATCATGGACTGGATGGTAGACGAATACGAAGAGCTGACCGGCGATCAAACCAAAGCCAGTTTCACGGGTAAAAGCATGGGTAATGGTGGCTCCGAGGGGCGCACGGCTGCGACTGGCCGAGGGGGCATGATCGCACTTCGTGAATACATAAAAAAGACTTGGCAAGACAGTCAGGCTGGCTCGGATGAGCAGCAAGGCAGCAATGAGGACCGGACTGAGCCGTACCAGCAGTACGGTGAAGGAGGATCGCAAGCAGCTAACGCAGCTGGGCGCCGAGAGCGTAATCGGGCTGCTGGCTATGCTGGCTGGCAGGATTACGCAGCCAGTCTGACTGTGGCGGTGCAAGGCATCGGCAACGTTGGCTTTTATTTCGCGCAGATTGCTCAAAAGGAGTTGGGTGTTCGGATCGTAGCGGTGAGTAATTCCAAAAAAACTTTGGCGGTGCGTGACTTTACAAATAATGACCATCAGCTTGATTTTGGAATGCAAGAATTTTCCCGGGCGACTATCGATAATGTTTCTGGTGAGCACACCGAAGACTTGGGGCGTGATGACGTCTGGCAACTCCCTGTAGACGTTGTCGTTTTGGCAGCGTTAGAAGATGTTATCAGAGACGATAATCTCGATCAGCTGAAAGCTAAGATCGTCGTCGAGCTCGCCAATGGACCGATCAGCGACGGTGCGCATCTGAAATTATCGCCGACAGTCGCTATTTTGCCTGATATCGTCGCCAACGCCGGCGGTGTGATCGTCAGCTACCTTGAATGGAAGCAAAACCTCGCCAGTGAACACTGGCCGGAAGAGCAGGTAAATACTGAACTCGATCGCATACTCTCCGCTGCTATGTCGGACATGCTCGCGACTGCGCGTGATAAAAATATCCCACTCAAAGAAGCTGCTTTCGCGATTGCGATCGAGAGACTCGCGAAATAACCGACACCGGGTATACTAATAGTAATGAATCAGTCCAGTCTATTGCCTCCTATTCGCTATGGCCTCAATGACGAGTCAAACGCTATATTTTCTCGGCATTACTTTGAGCAAGTCCTGCCAGAAAGCAAAGAATATAAGCTATTTCAGGCTGACGAGACGATTTCTGCTATCGAGTCGATTATCGAACATGAGTCGTTTCGCAATGAAGCAGACGTCGAAGACCGGATTATACGTCCTATATTTAGTGCGCTAGGGCTGTCCTATGCCGTCCAGACAGGGCTAGGGGGTAAGAGCGTTGATTACGCGGTGTACGACGGTGAATCATTTGCACATGACTACACCAACACGACGCTGGTTGTGGAGGCGGAGCCTCATGGCAAGCTGACACACCGGTACTTTATTAAAAAGCAAGATAACACAGATCCGATTGCCCAGATTCGTAATTATCTGCGTCAAGTCAATGAGCTCCTCGCTAATACGAGTGAATCTCATTCAGTTGATTTCGGTTTGCTCACAGATGGTGCGAAATGGAGAATTTACTCACGTAAATTCACGCATAGTGATCGGGATTTTGAGCAAAACTTCCTC